>Ga0207689_10005692_pt1 | contig 11083 bp, 10 predicted proteins | sample KBSMisM52_FD_184312 | JGI IMG/M metagenome (GOLD analysis project Ga0207689, IMG submission 184312) | Miscanthus rhizosphere microbial communities from Kellogg Biological Station, Michigan, USA - KBS Miscanthus M5-2 (SPAdes) (version 2) | ecosystem: Host-associated > Plants > Roots >... | reverse complement strand
ATCTACAGCTTTTTTTACGCTCCCAAATTGCAATAAGATCTCCTTTGCCCGGTTATAATCTTTTATGCCCGTTCTTTCCATTACCATCTTTGTTCCCCTGTCCACCAGTTTCTCATTGGTCAACTGCATATTTACCATTTTATTGTCTTCCACCCTCCCCAGTTGTATCATCACCGTGGTCGAGATCATATTCAACACCAGTTTTTGGGCTGTTCCACTTTTCATCCTTGTACTTCCCGTAACAAACTCTGGACCCACTACTACTTCAATGGGATAGTCGGCCGCAGCACTGACGGGTGAATTGGGATTACATGCAATGCTCCCCGTTACGATTCCTGTTTTTCTGCATTCTTCCAATGCACCGATCACATAAGGGGTAGTACCACTAGCCGCAATGCCTACTACCACATCTTTATCACAGACGCTATAGGCCTGCAGATCTTTCCATCCCTGTTCCTTATCATCTTCAGCAAATTCAACGGCGGTTGTAATTGCCTTTTCACCACCGGCAATAATCGCCACCACTAATCCATAGGGAACACCATACGTTGGTGGACATTCACTCGCATCTACTACGGCTAGCCGGCCGCTTGTGCCTGCTCCAATGTAAAATAAACGTCCGCCCATCAGCATTTTATCAGTGATCACCTGCACCAGCGATTCTATTTGCGGTATAGCTTCCTCTACCGCAAAGGGAACAGTTTGATCTTCCTCATTAATGTGGCTCAGGATCTCAAGCACACTCATTTTTTCAAGATGGTGGTACTCTGAGGCTCGTTCTGTAATTTTTAGAAACTCTTCCATATCATTCATTGCCGGCCGTGAAAATCAACCAATCCTTCCATCGGTCTTTTTATTACTTTTCCCAGGTCGAACTCATAATTGTCGCAAAGTTGCGACAGCACGTCTTTGAAGCCAAACGCAATACTACCCACAAAGTTCACAGGTAATTTCCAAATCTCAGGATATTTTATAAGATGATAGAAAAAGAAGTCATTCAATCCGTCTTCCAATATGTTTTCGACCATGTAGTGTCCGCGGTTCTCGGCAAGAAACAATGCAAACGAGGCGAGATATCGATTGGGAAAAGGCTTCCTGTACACGTTTTGCAATATTTCAGCTCTGTTAGTATCATACTTTTTATCAAACAAATATTTCAGGTCTTCGTCAAAAATCTCGTACAAATAATATTGAAGTACCTTTTTACCTAAGTACGCACCACTCCCTTCATCCCCTAAAACATACCCGGGTCCTGGCCGGCTCCTGACAATTTTTTTCCCATCATAATAACAGGAAAAAGTTCCGGTACCGAGGTTGCAGGCAATTCCTTTTTGATGGCCGCATAATGCTCTCGCTGCACCGGTAATATCGTCATCAATACTCGTTTCTGCTCCCGGGAAAATTTCCTTGAAGACCTTGCCCATTATTTTCCTGTTGGCCGGATCGAACAAACCCGTACCATAGAAATGAATTTCATGGACAGCGGATTTTATTTTTGGCTTAAGTTCTTTGAGTAAAAGGTCTTTAATTTCTCCGGGGGTTAAAAAATACGTGCTGATGCCTTGTGTAAGGATCAATTTTTTTTTCCTTCCATTTAAAAGGCACCACTCCGTTTTTGTCGCGCCACTGTCGGCAATTAATTTAAGGGAGCTCATGTTTTTTGAACCAGAAGCCAAAAGTTTTGTTGTAATAAGTCTTAACCCAAATTCGTTAAATACAAATCCAGTATTTTGCAATCAAATTACAAAGAAAGCAAAGAGATGAGTAATAAAAAATTACAGGTTTGGCTGCCGCTGATTTTCTCAATCGTCATGATAGCCGGGATGTTTTTTGGCTTTAATCTTCATAAACAAACGGGAACGACTAAGAATTTTTTTGCTCTTGCCAAAAGAAATTCACTGGAAGAAGCCATGGAGCTTATCAAATCGAGATATGTGGATTCCGTACACATGGATACACTTGAGGAGGGCGCCATTCAGCAAATGATGAGCGGACTTGACCCACACTCTGTATATATCCCTGCTAGCAGTTTGAACGATGTGAATGATGATATCGCCGGGAATTTCGAAGGTATTGGTGTCGAATTCAATATTTTCTCAGATACTGTAAATGTACTGTATGTTGTGCCGGAGGGCCCCAGTGATAAAGCGGGCTTGCGAGTGGCTGATCGCATATTAAAAGTCAATGATAAACTTATTGCGGGGCAAAGGGTTTCAAGTGAGGAGGTGAAAAAATTAATACGCGGACCAGGAAATAGCCAAATTACTCTCACCGTTTTACGAAATAATAAAATCGTTACTGTTCCCGTCACGAGAGGGCGCATTCCCGTTCCTTCTCTTGATGCAGGGTATATGATCGACAACAACGTCGGTTACATTAAGCTAAATAAGTTTTCTGAAAAGACGTATGCAGAGTTCATGGAAGCCCTGGAAAACCTGAAGAAACAAGGCTTACAAAACCTGATCCTGGACTTGCGCGGTAACGGAGGGGGACTTATGGACCAGGCTGTCCAGATCGCAGATGAATTTCTGGATGACAATAAATTGATCGTCTACACAGAAGGTACAAATGTTAAAAGAAGAGAGTACAGGGCAAAGCGTCCGGGCCTGTTTGAAACTGGCAAGCTTGTCGTGCTGGTTGATGAACTTTCTGCGAGCGCCAGCGAAATTGTGTCCGGTGCTTTGCAGGATTGGGACAGGGCGACCATAGTTGGCCGAAGAAGTTTCGGAAAAGGACTTGTACAGGAACAATATGAACTAAGTGATGGCTCCGCTATTCGCTTAACGGTAGCACGTTATTATACGCCGGTGGGAAGAAGTATTCAACGGTCTTACGATAAAGGAAGAAAGGTTTATATGGACGATATCTGGGAAAGGTATAAGGATGGCGAGCTACTATATGCTGACTCCAACAAGATAAATAAAGGACAGGTTTATACCACGCTCGGGAAAGATAAAAAGAAAGTCTATGGTGGTGGAGGGATCATGCCTGATGTTTTTGTTCCCATCGACACGAATAACGTACAACATAAGGTAACGGAACTGTATCTTGAAACGACTTTTAATACCTTTAATCGTTTTGTTTACAATTATTATGTTCACAATCTTTCGCAGCTTGATCAATACAAGTCCGCCATTGATTTTGCGCAGAGATTTCCTGATATTAACAATGTGTGGAACCAACTGGTGGATTACGCGAAGAAGGATACAATTTATTTGCGGAATATCCCGGAAGCAGACCAGGAGGGGATCAAAGACAGATTGAAGGCTTATCTCGCACGCTACAAATGGAGAAATGAAGGATTTTATGAGATCTTGAATATGAAGGACGCTGCTATAAAAAAAGCTCTTGAAGTCTTAAAAGATTGATCACGACGTCTATTATTTTCTAACTATTTCCCAGCCAATTGCAAAGCAAGGAATCAGCATGGCCAGGTCGGCAACATGCGCAATCCATTCAATGCGGGGAATGCGACTCAATGGAAAAGCAAGGGCCGCCAGGCAAAATAATGCAGCGATCCAGACAGGCACAGATCGTTTCAACATCAAATTGACTCCAAGAATCAAAAGGCTCAAAGGGAATAGTGGCCCCGATCCGAATAATAATATTTGAGAAGTGGCGGGATAATGCGACAATGAATTAAGGTATTGCTCATGTGAAATATTGAAAACCGCAGCCAGGTACCCAAGAAAAGCAAAGCACACGCCGCTAATACATCCAAAAACGGCTACCCATAGACCCCACACTGCATATCGTGGCATTTCATTTTTGATCAGGGAAAAAAGACCAGTCAGGGCAGGGATCCATAAAAACATTGAAAAGATGATCAGGACGGCTGCTTCCACTCCATATTCTCCGTCCTGCCAAAAGAAAGTGGAACCCGAAAATAGAACGGGGGCAATAATTAAACAAAACCCCTCCACTCTTTTTTCAAGTTGAGAAGATTTTGTTGACAGTGCCGGTGTAAAAATCTCTGACATTATGCTTTTATTGAGAGAAAGTCATTAATCGCTCTCATTTAATAATTCTTTTCTATCGATCCGGTAGGAAGCCACCAACCCGATCCCACCTCCGATTGCGATAAGTGAAAAATACAGCGCAACAGGCTCAATCTCACGGGGAATTAGCAAAGTGTCCAGCAAGAATGCTGACAGCAATCCTATACCCGCCCCTATGAGGAGCATACCCCATTTTAAATAGGTGGGAGTTGATCTCCTTGTTCTTTCTTTTGGATTCATACCCTTCTCGATCATGGCCAGGTTTTGGCGCGTTTTCAGGTAAACGATGCCAAAGATCATGGCAAAGCCTCCGGCAAACATTACAATTGGAATTAAAAACTCTCCGCCGTGCATAAAATAAAATTTTTTATTGTTAATGAATTTGTTCGTTATGTCCTTTGACTACCATATACAAAATCTGGTTACAGCCTTTAAAGAACTTTTTGCGAAACAATTTACAGTAACTATGACCACAGCTTGCTCACCCAGGTTACAATAAATGCAAGAAAACGCGACTATATATAGGTCAGATCTTCTCCTATTAAGCTTGTACCTTAGTTATGTAACCCGGGAAGGGGGCCTGTAGTCATATAGATAGAATGTCAACCGGACCTTCAGATAGTGAGATCATCAGCCTTGTGCTGAAAGGCGACCATAACGCCTATGCTTTATTGGTCGAGCGGTATAAATCGTATGTGTTTACACTTACTCTCCGCTTTACCAAAAACAGGGAAGATGCGGAAGAAATTTCGCAAGACATATTTGTTAAGGCTTATCGCTCTTTGGCAGATTTTAAAGGCACCGCAAAATTCAGCACATGGCTTTATACAATTGTCAATACAACGTGCATCACCTTTTTAAGAAAAAAGCGTTTAGATATAAGGTCATTGGATGATGAAAAAACGTTTGAGGTGGCGGATAGCCAGGACTCAGGTTTCAGGGCGAACCAGGTGGAGCAAAAATCGAGGCTGAATATGGTGAACCAGGCGATCGCGATGTTAAACCCAGACGATGCCGAGATCATAACTTTGTTTTACAAAAGTGAACAGAGCCTTGAGGAGATCAGCCAGGTACTTGGAGTAGAAGTCAATACAGCAAAGGTTCGGCTACACAGGGCCCGAACAAGATTAAAAGAAAAAATGGAAAAACATTTTACAGAAGAAATAAAAGACCTTCATTGAACCGATAAAAGCCATTTAACATGGAAGAAAATAAAAATAATATTGATGACAGGTTGTGGGAGTATATTGATGGGCAAAGTCTCATCGAAGAAAGATCTGCCATCGAAAAATTGATCGAAACAAACAAGCAATGGAAGGAAAAGTATCACGAGTTGCTTGAGCTTCATCAATTGGTGCAATCATCGACATTAGAAGAACCTTCCTTACGATTTACTAAAAATGTAATGGAAGAGATCGCGAAATATCAAATTGCTCCCGCTACAAAAGCCTACATTAATAACAAGATCATTTGGGGTATTGGGATCTTCTTTATCACGTTGATCATAGGGTTTTTAATATATGGTTTTGGACAAGTGGATTGGAATGCCTCCGGTGATAATAAATTACCTATCGATATCAGTAAGGTCGATTATGGCAAATTTTTCAATAACACATATGTAAATGTTTTTATGATGATCAATGTGGTGCTGGGATTGATGTTACTGGATAGATACCTTGCAGCTAAAAAGAAAAAATTGCAGAAAGAAGCTTGATGACTCATCATCAGGTCCGGTAAGCCTTCCCGAAAGGGAGGGCTTTTTTGATCTCGGATTTCACAGGTTTCAGGAAATACACCATTCGGATGGATTCACAAAGGGCCACTCACCATTCACAATTCACCATTGACCACTCACCACTCACCTCTCACGAAAGCTGGCTCCCAAATTCTTAACTTTACATCACAAAGAAAATTATGGATATCAAGAACAACATCCTTGAAACTATTGGCAATACTCCGTTGATAAAATTGAATAAGATCAGCAAAGATTTTCCATGTACTGTTCTCGCAAAAGTGGACTATTTCAACCCGGGCAATTCAATAAAGGATCGAATGGCAGTGAAGATGGTTGAAATGGCGGAAAAAGAAGGAAAATTAAAACCTGGCGGAACGATCATTGAATGCACCAGTGGAAATACAGGAATGGGACTTGCACTAACCGCAGTAGTCAAGGGATACAAATGTATTTTTACAACTACCGATAAGCAATCAAAAGAAAAGGCTGATATTCTAAAAGCATTGGGTGCTGAAGTAATTGTTTGTCCCACGAATGTCGAGCCAGAGGATCCAAGAAGTTATTACTCTGTCGCGAGGCGTTTGGAAAAAGAAATTCCAAATTCATATTTGTGCAATCAATATGATAACCTTGCAAATCGTCTTGCTCATTATGAAACCACGGGGCCGGAAATATGGAGACAAACCGACGGAAAGATCACACACCTTGTTTGCACCGCAGGAACAGGAGGAACAATCACAGGAACGGCCATGTATCTAAAAGAAAAAAATCCCGGCATACAAGTTTGGGCCGTTGATGTATATGGCTCATTGCTTACAAAATATTTCCGTACAGGCGAAGTGGATATCCACGAAGTTCATCCTTATATCAGCGAAGGTTTTGGTGAAGATTTTGTTCCCAAAAATTACGACATGAGCGTGATCGATCTTTTCGAGCAGGTCACCGATAAAGCAGGTGCTGTCATGGCGAGGAGGTTAGCGAAAGAGGAAGGAATATTTTGCGGGTATAGCGCAGGAAGTTGCCTGCAAGGGTTGATGCAATTAAAAAATAAATTGAAAAAGGATGACCTGGTGGTCTGCATTTTTCATGATCATGGCAGCAGGTATGTGGCTAAGATCTATAATGACCAGTGGATGATCGAAAGAGGCTTCCTTGACGTAAAAACGTTCAAAGACATCATCAGCGCAAGAGGAGCTCAAAAATTGGTAACCATTGAACCAGGTCAAACCGTTTCACAAGCCGTAGACCTGATGAAGAAGCATGATATTGAACATATACCCGTAATGAATCACAATGGCCCCATTGGTGCCATCAGTGAAAGTGGCCTGTTTCAAAAAATATTTGACAATCCTGAGATAAAAAATTCAAAAGTTGAGTCGGTACTTGAACCCTCCTACCCTATCGTTGACTTTGACACACCTGTGGAAAAATTAAGCTCGCTCATCAATAAGGAAAATGGTGCGGTATTGGCAAAAGATGAAGCAGGCAGCTTTCATATTGTCACGAAATATGATGTCATACAGGCTTTGGGAAAATAGAAGATTGAACAACCATGAACTCAATTCTAAACGTAAAATCGTAATTGTACCAACAGAATTTGCGTGCTTTTGCAATTAAAATGCTCGCTGTATTACTCTCAATTTGGTAATTACTGTCGTAAAAAAAAGGGGCATTTTTGCTCTATATAATTTAACAAGGCCGATATACTTTTGATCCAGAAGTTGATTGATATAGCATCAATCTGTCCAATGTCCAAAGACCGTCCTAAGAATTTATCCAAATCCTGAAAAACCAAACCCAAGAAATCCAATATCGATCAACTTCTTCCTTTTTAGGAAATAAACCGATAAACCAAAACCAATTGATCCTATCGAAAACAAAACCGATCCGACCGAAAACCACCCAGATCCTTGAAAAATAGTTAAGATCCAACGTCCTTAAAACATCCAATCCGATGGAAAACAATTTGAGGTTAATGCCAACAATTGACTGTCCAGCCGCCGTAGTCCAAATCCATTGAAAGATTTTAAAACAATCCGACCCGCCTGTTAGCTTAGCTAACAGGTGGAGTCACGGTGGCCTCTTCGAAACTTCATTTCCCTTTTTTTAAATTTTATTTGCAGAAAGCTTCCTCCACTATAAGCATAGTTGTGGGAACATGTCGTCATTAAGACCAGGTTTCCATGCAGGATCCCTAATCAGCTAATAAAGCTTGTTGCTTATTTCCCGCCGTTTATTGAATGCGCCCTGCCAGTTACACAATAGGAATTTTTAATCGCAAAACCGGTTGATAGCTTCGGGTCTCCGAGGTGATTCGACCCTTGAAGCGACTATGGATACCGCGTAACAATTTTTCTATCCTTTAAATTTTATTTTATGAGGAATTTCTTGTGTGTATTGATGGTAACCTTTTCACTGGTAAGTTCTGCACAGTCGACTTCTGACATACTTAAACAACAGGCTGCGCAAGGCGTAAAAGAAGGAGCAAAGGAAGGAGCAACGGTGGCAACAGAAAAGGCAGCGGATAAGGTCACCGACAAAATATTGGGAAAGATATTTGACAAAAAGAAAAAAACGCCTTCCGATAAGACGGCGAATAACAATACATCCGGTCCGGCGGGAAGTGCGCCTAATCCTGCTACTACGACCGATAACAATGTTAAGAAAGACAATAGTAGTGTTTCTGCGAGTTTTAAGACTTACAGCAAGTTCGATTTTATTCCGGGAGATAAAATTCTGGCTTATGATGATTTCTCAAAAGACGCTATCGGTGATTTCCCTGTAACGTGGAATACAAATTCAAGCGGTGAAGTAGTTACGACGTCAAACCAGGAAGGACGTTGGCTGATGGTTAGAAAACCAGGAAAATATATTCCTGAATACATTAAAGAATTGCCTGACAATTTCACCTTCGAATACGACGTAGTGTGCAATGAAAAATTCAGTTATTACTCTCCGCATCTCTGGCTTTATTTCTTAACCGGACACAATACTGGGAAAGAAGTGTTTGACTACACTTTCATACCTGGCGAAAAAAGATCAGGAGTAAAAATAGGAGTGCATCCTACCAATGGAACCTCCGACGGCGGATTTGCTCTTGAAGAAAGCTTTGAAGAGGGAAACAGTGTTATTAAAAACGAGATCAATACAAGTCAATTCAACAGTTATGGAGGAAAAACAAAATTGCACGTTTCGGTGTGGCGTCAAAAGCAAAGGCTTAGGGTTTACCTTAATGAGGAAAAAGTATATGATCTTCCACGAGCCTTTGCGGATAACAAAAATTATGGTACTGTTCTGTTCGAAATATGGGGAGATATGAAGGAAGAGGATCGCTACCTGATTGGCAATATTAAGTTCGCTGCAGGTGCTCCGGATACCAGGAATAAGCTGATCACCGAAGGCAGGTTTGTGACCCGCGGAATTTTGTTTGATGTGAATAGTGATAAGATCAGGCCTGAATCATATGGCGTGTTGAAAGATATAGCTAATGTTCTTACGGAAAACGCTTCAGTAAATGTCAAAATAGTCGGTCATACCGATTCCGATGGAAAGGACGCCGATAACCTGGGTCTTTCCAAACGAAGAGCCGAATCAGTAAAATCCAGCCTCGTAAAGGAGTTTGGTATTGATAGCGCCCGTCTTGAAACTGACGGCAAGGGAGCTTCGCAACCCGTAGATTCAAATAACACAGCCGAAGGCAAAGCCAATAATCGAAGAGTAGAATTTATAAAGGAATGAAGTTGTTTACGGCTTTGATAGTAGAAAAAACATGACTGCGAAAGTCGTGAAGAAAATTTTATTATCTACAAAACTGTAAAAACATGAAAAAGTTATTTTTTCTACTGATCAGCATTTGCTGCTTTTTCCCCGACTGTCAAAAAAATTCGTCAAACTTTGTCACGCATAATTTTTCAAAGTCACAATGGATGGGGGGTCTCAGCTCTATTTTTAATGGACTGAAGCTGCACTTAAACAATTTCACATCAAGCAAACATCAATATCAACCGGAAGACGAGTACGCTTATGAAAATCCAAACTCAAGTTCATTGGCGATCCCTTCGTTAAGCAGCGTTCCCTGGCAATTTGATTCGCCAGTCACACGGCAGGACCCATATTCAGTTTATATCAATGATGTAAACTCCTCCGGCTTTGCGACAGATGCGTACGACGGAAAGGCCTATGTCACGATAAGTTTTGAAAGTGATGGCACCGAGATCATTGGCGATTGCGTCAACAACATTGCCTGTATTTGCGGATCACCCAGGCTCGACCTCAGCAACACCACTGCCGTGATACCCCTAACGTTTTGGCCGAAAGATGGCGGCGCAAGCCTGGGCGCCGGCGACGTATCGTTTAACGCGAACATAGCGGAAAGCGGCCCTTGTGTAAACAACGCGTGCGCATTCTTGTGCGACATTTTTGAACCTAATAGAAAAAGCGATATGCAGACGGCGATCGAAAAATTCATAGAAGATTTTGTTGATAACAACAGCGGGCTGATCTCCGCGCCCTTTACGCAGTACCTGAAAACACTTGGCGTAAGCGGACCGATAATATCAATACAGATCCAAAGTAACGGAGATTTAAAAGTCGTGGATAAAGAATAACGGAAGTTTAATTTATCAAACTAAACAGATATGAAATCATTCAAAAATTTTTTAATGTTGTTGCTGATCGTTCTCAGTTCGGCGACACTAAAACCGTCTAAAGTCCCTGGCAATGGAACTAATTACAACAATAAACGTCTTGCGGCGCGCGTCGTGCTAGATTATAACGGGAGTGTAACCGGCGTAAAGAGTATGAGTATAGGTATTGAGGTCACAATAGATACTTTGGTCGGCGTTCGGTATGAGGTTAAATTAAGTGGCGCTATATCTTCTCATACCGCCCTATTCTACAAATTTTCTAATCCTCATCAGACTATCTTCTATAATTTCATGACGCATAAATCTTTCGTCAATAAAGATAACGGGTCTCCGGATTCTGATGCTAACGTAGACGTTATCGGGAAAGAGACCGTGGGTGGTTATGCCTGCACTCATCTTCAGCATGGCGCGGGTACCAATGAAATTACAGACTATTGGATGAGTTCCCGGATCCCTGGTTTTTTGGAGTTGATCAATTCACTCAAAACCATCAGCGCCGGTCTGCCGGCAATGGCATTTAATGGCACTATATTTCACTGGGGCGGCCTTGTCAAAATGAAAATCATTGACAGTGATCCAAAAATGGGGCAAATGACCATGGATCTTCACCTGGCGAATGCAAGGATAAATACCCCTTTGCCCTTAAACACTTTTGATGTTCCGAAATAATCGGGAAATTGTACTTGAATATATAGTAATGAAGC
>Ga0207689_10005690_pt1 | contig 11085 bp, 10 predicted proteins | sample KBSMisM52_FD_184312 | JGI IMG/M metagenome (GOLD analysis project Ga0207689, IMG submission 184312) | Miscanthus rhizosphere microbial communities from Kellogg Biological Station, Michigan, USA - KBS Miscanthus M5-2 (SPAdes) (version 2) | ecosystem: Host-associated > Plants > Roots >... | reverse complement strand
GGGCCGGCGGGGCCTTCAGGGCCGGCCGGCCCGGCGGGGCCGGCTGCGCCGTCATTGCCTCCGCAACCTGCCAAAGAGGCGGCGATCACCGTTGCCACCGCAACGCCGAGCCAATACCGAACCGGTCGCCTGCTCATTGCCTACTCCCTGGACCAATGCATACGGAACTACGAATGCATTACGGAACTACGAACGTCACCAGCGAAAACACGCACACCGTAGGACCGCCCCCTCCGATCGCCTATGACACTATGGGGACACCGTATAAACCCTGGTAGCTTTCGACGCGGCGCCGTTGTCAGGGAGGGACGACGCCGGCGGGACCTACTCAGCGCGCGCGGCCGTCGAGGCGTCCGCGGCCTTCACCGGCGCCTTCGGCTCCTCGGGCTCCTTGTGCGCGACGCCCGTGTGGCAGTCGATGCACGTGGCCTTGCCGGAGGCGAACTTCTTGTGCTGCTTGACCGCGTCTTCAGACTGCTTCGCGTTGTTCATCGCTTGCGGGTCGTGGCAGTGACGGCAGTTCGCTGAGTTGTTCCCGCGCATCTCGTCCCACACCTTGTTGGCGAGGCGCCAGCGCTCGTGGTCGAACTTCTCCTGGGTGGAAATCGTGCCGCGCAACTCGGCATAGGCGTCGGCGATGCCTTTCTCCGTCTTGACGATCAGCTTGGCCGGGTAGTTGTGCGGGACGTGGCAGTCCACGCACATCGCCCGCACGCCGGTTCGGTTGGTGTAGTGCAGGCTCTGCTGATGCTCGGGATAGACGAACTTCTCGTGCGAGTGGCAGGTCGTGCCGCAGAAATGGTCGGTGCCGGTGACCGCGACGGCGACCTGGGTGCCGATGACCATCACGGCGCCGATCAGGAGCCCGATCGCCAGCAGCGCGAAGACCGACCAGCGCGCCGACGGCGAGAAGAGCCAGCGCCACGCCCTCCGGAACGCGCCCGGGGGCGTCGAGGTCGCCACGGGACTACTTGGAAGAGAGGACGATCGCGGCGATCGCCTTCAGGTCGGCGTCGCTCGCGGCAATCTTCTTGTGGTCTTCCGCACCACCGGTCTTGAGCAGGTTGACGATCTTGGCCTCGGCGCCTGCGTCGCCCTTGTACTTCTGCGCGACCGAAGCCCACGACGGTCCCTTCTTGGTCGTCGACGCCGTGTGGCAGCTGCCGCACTTCTCCTTGGCGATGATGTCCTCGGCCGGACCGGCGAACGCAAGGCCGCTGAAGGCGAGGGTGGCGGTGCAGGCGAAAATCGGCGAAATCAACTTCATGCGGGTCTCCTGTGGGGCATCCTGCGGAATTGTCGGTATGCAACGACTTGCGTTTATCCGGGTCAGTGTTCGGCCCGCAGTGTCGACGAATTCTGCCCGCGAGACTGATCGCTGTCGAGTCCGTTCACGAGTGAGTTGACGTGGAGATCAAACGTTCGGTGCTCGTTCCTTATTCGGCCGAGGCCATGTTCGACCTCATCGAGCAGGCCGAGTGGTATCCGTCGTTTCTTCCGTGGTGTGCAGGGGCCGAGATCCTCGAGCGCAACGACGACTGGGTCGCGGCTCGTCTCGAGTTCTCTTACTTGAAGCTGCGTTTCAAAATGAGCACCCGCAATCCGAAACGTCGCCCGGAATGGTTGCAGGTGCGGATGGTGGAAGGTCCCTTTACACAGTTCCACGGCGACTGGCACCTGGTGCCGCTCGCCGATCAAGGGTGCAGGGTCAGCTTCGATCTCTCGTACCGGTTTTCCGAAGGCGTTGTCGATCAGGTGGCCAAGGTCGCCCTCGACCGGATATTCGGATCCGTCATGGAGGCCTTCGTCAAGCGAGCCGAGGCGACACTGACGCCGTGCTAGTTCGCGCGCTGGAGGGCGCGGGTTCCGACGCGATCGAACAGCGCTCGACAAGGCAGAGGATCGACTCGTACGGAACGCCGGCCGCTTCCGACAGGCCGATCTCGCAGGTCCGGCTGCTCGACACCCCGCCGGTGCAGCCGGCGGGAATCTCCGCCTTCAAGTCGCGCAGGGCATGTTCGTTGAGCTCGGGGCGCACGAACCCGCGATCTCCGGCAAAGCCGCAGCATTGCACGGCATCGATCGTCACCACGGCATCGCAGCAACGGCCGGCGATCGCGACCAGCTTGTCGAGGCTGCCCATCTTGCGAACGCTGCACACCGGATGGACTGCGACGGGTCCGCGCTCGGGCGTGAGCGTCAAGCGCGGCAGCAGCGTGTCGTGGACGAACTCGATGCTGTCGTGGATCGCGAGCGATCCCGCGAGCACCTTCTTCATGCGGTACGAGCAGGGGCTGGTGTCGAAGACGATCGGCCAGCGGCCGTTCTCGCTCGCCTCGCGCAGCGCGAGAGCGAGTTCCGCTGACTTCAGGTCGGCTGCCTCGACGAACCCCTTGCTCTCGAACGGCTGGCCGCAGCACAGGCCGTCGAGCCCGGCCGGATAGACGACGTCGAAGCCGCCGCGCCGGAACAGGCGCTCGGCCACGCTCGGCAGCATCTCGCCATCGTGGCCGCGCTGCGGACCCATGTTGCGTGCCGCACAGCTCGGGAAGTAGACGAGGCGCTCGGCGCCGTCGCGCGCGCGCGGCGACGGCAGGAAGCGCACCGGGCGCGCGAGCGCGGGCGACCATTTCGGCAATCGTCCGCCCGACGCCTTGCGCAGGCCGTCGAGGCCGGCCTTCATCGTCGCCGTGCCGACGACGCCGTGCAGCAGGTCGGCGGCGCCGAGCCCGAAACGAACCCCTGCGGTGACGCCGGAATACTGCGTCGCAGCGAGCGCGGCGACGCGCCTGGCGAGCGGGCCCGCGCGGCGCCCGCGCAACGCCTTGATGAGGAGGCCCGTCTCGATGCCGACTGGGCACGCGGTTGCGCACAGTCCGCAGGCGGCGCAGGTCTCGATGCCCTGGTAGTCGTAGAGCGCCTTCATCTCGGCCGAGCGCTCGGGATCGCGTCCTTCGGCGTCGAGCCTCGCGATCTCGCGCCAGCCGACGATGCGCTGGCGCGGCGACAGCGTCAGTCCGCGCGACGGGCACTTCGGCTCGCAGAAGCCGCACTCGATGCACTTGTCGACGAGCGGATCCGCGGCGGGCAGCGGCTTCAGGTCCTTCAGGTGCGCGAGCGGATCGTCATTCAGGATCACGCCGGGATTGAGCAGGCCCTTCGGGTCGAACAACGCCTTGATGCGGCGCATGGTCGCGACCGCCTGCGCACCCCACTCGAGCTCGACGAACGGGGCGACGTTGCGGCCGGTGCCGTGCTCGGCCTTCAGCGAGCCGTCGTACTTGCGCACGACCATCGCGCACATCTCGTCCATGAAGCGGCGGTAGCGCTCGATCTCGGCAGCGTTGCCGAAGTCCTGGGTGAAGACGAAGTGGAGGTTTCCTTCGAGCGCGTGGCCGAAGATGATCGCCTCGCGGTAGCCGTGCTTCTGGAGCAGCTGCTGCAGGTCGAGCGTCGCTTCGGCGAGCCGCTCGATCGGAAACGCGACGTCCTCGATGATCACTGTCGTTCCGGTGGGTCGCATCGCGCCGACCGCCGGAAACATTCCCTTCCTCACGTTCCAGAGCGCCGCCGCCTCGGCCGCGTCGGTCGCGAAGCGTAGCGGCGCGGCGAGGGCGAAGCGCTCGAGCTCGCCGACGATCGCCTCGATCTTGACGGCCAGCGCTGCCGCCGTCGCCGCACGCGTCTCGACCAGCAGGGCAGCGCCGTCCGCGGGAAGCGCGCGCAGGCCCGCGGGCATGCCGGGCTTGTCCTGCACCGAGCGCAGCGAGGCGCGGTCGAGCAGCTCGACCGCCGCGACCGGCGTCTGCTTCAGTCGCGTCACCGCGCTGCACGCGGTTTCGAGCCGATCGAACAGGATCAGCGCGCTCGCCTTGTGGGCGTGCTCCTCGACGGTCAGGTAGGTGATCTCGCTGATGAAGCCGAGCGTTCCCTCCGAGCCGATCATCAGGTGGGCGAGGATGTCGACCGGGTCGCTGAAGTCGACCAGCGCGTTCAGGCTGTAGCCGGTGGTGTTCTTGAGCCGGAACTTGTGGCGGATTCGCGCCGCGAGCGACGCGTCCTCGCGCGTTGCGCGTGCCAGCTCGCCGAGGCCCTCGGCGAGCTCCGGCCGCAGCCGTGCGAAGTCGGCGCGGCTCGCCGCGTCGCGCGTGTCGAGCACCGTGCCGTCGGCGAGGACGACGCGCACGCCGGCGAGCGTGTGGTAGCTGTTCTGCGCCGTGCCGCAGCACATGCCGCTCGCGTTGTTGGCGGCGATGCCGCCGATCATCGCGGCGTCGATCGAGGCCGGGTCCGGGCCGATCTTCCTGCCCAGCGGAGCGAGGCGGCGATTCGCTGCCGCACCGATCACGCCCGGCTGCAGGGTGATCGATGCGCCGTCGGCGGCGACCTCGATGCCGCGCCAGCCGTCGCCGAGCATGACCAGGACCGAATCGCTGACGGCCTGGCCCGAGAGGCTCGTCCCGGCGGCGCGGAATGTCACCGGAGTTCCCAGGCGGGCGCAGGCGGCGAGCACGCGGCGAAGCTCGGTCTCGTCGTCGACGACGACGAGGAGCTTGGGGATGAGGCGGTAGAAGCTCGCGTCGGTTCCCCAGGCGAGCAGGCGCAGCGGGTCGACGATCAGCCGCTCGCTCGGCAGGTAGGCGGCGAGCTCGTCCTGGAGCTCGCGGTACGGGGTGGGCAGCATGACCGGCTCCTCAGAACCCGGCGATCACCCAGCCCGGAAAGACTGCGATCAGCACGGCGCCGGCGAGGCACGCAGCACTCGCAGCCAACGCCAGTCCGCGGCGCGGCGCGGCGCCGGCGATCTGCGCATCGGGGCTCATGAACATGAACTGGATGAGGCGCAGGTAGAAGTAGATGCCGAGGTAGCTGCCGACGAGGCCGAGCACCGCGTACGTGGTCAGGCCCGCCGCCATGACGTTCTTGAAGATCAGGAACTTGGCGACGAAGCCCGGGAACGGCGGGATGCCGGCGAGCGAGAGCATGGCGATGGCGATCATCAGCGCCGCGTACGGGGCGCGATGGAACAGCCCCTTCAGGTTGTCGAGGCGGTCGCGCTCGACGTCGTCGGCGGCGGCGGGAAGCGCGGCGAAGGCGAGCAGGTTCATGAGGCCGTACGCGAGGAGGTAGAAGGCCACGGCCTGGAGGCGCCCGGGCGCGTCGCCGAGCAGGGCGTAGAAGAGGTAGCCGGCATGGGCGATCGAGCTGTACGCGATCATCCGCCTGAGGCTCGGCTGGCGCATCGCCGCGAGGTTGCCCCAGACGATCGAGAGCAGCGGCAGCACCGCGAAGATCTCGAGCATCGGCGTCGCCAGCTGGGCGCGGCCGAAGAGTCGGACCACCGCCAGCAGCACGCCCGCCTTGACGATCGTCGCCATGTAGGCCGTCACCGGCACGCTCGCGCCTTCGTAGGCATCTGGCGCCCAGGCATGGAAGGGGACGATCGCCCCCTTGAGGAAGAAGGCCAGGACGACGAGGACGACGGCGGCGCGCGACAGGCCGTCGTGGGCCGCGAGCGCGCGCGCGAAGGCGTCGATCCCGAGCGAGCCGCCGCTGCCGTAGAGCAGCGACGCGCCCATCAGGAACGTCGCGGTCGCGGTGCCGCCGAGGACGAGGTATTTCAATGCGGCTTCGGCGCTTTGCGGTCGCCGGTACGCGAGCAGCACGAGCACGTAGACCGGGAGCGACATCAGCTCGAGGCCGAGGAAGAGCGTCGCGAAGCTGTCCGCCGACTGGAGTAGGCAGACGCCGTAGAGCGACGACAGGAGAAGCGCGCTGAATTCGCCATCGGGCAGCTCGCCGCGCGACATCAGCAGCACGGGCAGGGCGAGGGCGAGGACCATCGCCTTGACGAGCAAGGTCGAGGCATCGACCGAGAACTGGCCCGCGAACGGCGCCGCGCTGTAGCCGTCGAGGCCGAGGCGCAGCGCCGCGAACGCCGCCGCGGCGACGCAGGCGAAGGCCAGTGCCAGAGCGGCGCGCTCGCCGCGGCCGACGATCTCGAGCGCGATCACGCCGACGAGGCCGAGCAAGAGCAGGTGCTCGGGCAGCATCGCCGTGAGGACGGTCTGGCCGATCATGGTTTTGCTCCCGGAAGGCGCGAGGTCGTCACGAGCTGCCGGTAGGACTTCGCCGCCAGCTCGCTCTTGCCCATCGGCTCGTCGGGAAACAGGCCGAGCGCGAACACGGCGGCGACGATCAGGACGAGGATCGCCTTCTCGCGGCCGTTGATGTCGACCAGCGGCTGGTGCGGCGCGCGCGGCGCGCCGTAGAGGAAGCCGAGCGCGAAGCGCAGCATGTAGAGCGCGCCCAGCACGACGCCGGTGACCGCGACGACCGCCAGCACCAGAGGCAGCTCATCGCCCGCCGTGTGCAGCGGCCACGCCGCCCGGAAAGCACCGAGCAGGACCAGGAACTCGCCGGTGAAGCCGCTCGTCGTCGGCAGGCCCACCGAGGCGAGGGTGAGGATCATGAAGAACACCGAGTAGACGGGCAGCAGCTTGGCGAGCCCGCCGTAGGCGCGCAGCTCGCGCGTGTGGCAGCGCTCGTAGATCATGCCGACCATGAGGAACAGGCCGCCGGCGACGAGGCCGTGGCTCACCATCTGGATGATCGCGCCCTGGATGCCGACCAGGTCGAGGCTGAGCAGCCCGAGCATGACGTAGCCGAGATGGCTGATCGACGAGTAGGCGATGATCTTCTTGATGTCGTCCTGCACCAGCGCCAGGCAGGCGCCGTAGACGATGCTCAGGACCGCGAGCGCCATCAGCACCGGCGTGTAGAGCTGGGTCGCGTCGGGGAAGAGCGGAAAGCCCAGCTTCATGAAGCCGTAGGTGCCCATCTTCAGCATCACGCCGGCGAGGATCACCGAGCCGGTCGTGGGCGCCTCGACGTGGGCGTCGGGAAGCCAGGTGTGCAGCGGCACCATCGGCACCTTGATCGCGAAGCTGAGCGCGAACGCGGCGAGCAGCAGCGACTGCGCCTCGAGCGGCAGCCGCGACTTGACCAGGTCGGCGAACGCGAACGAGGTGATGCCGGTCGTCTTCTGCAGCGACCAGACGAGGTAGATCACTGCCGCGAGCATGAGGATGCTGCCGAACGCGGTGTAGAGCACGAACTTGATCGTCGCGTAGATGCGCCGCTCGCCGCCCCAGATGCCGATCAGCAGGAACATCGGGATCAGCATCGTCTCCCAGAAGAAATAGAACAGGAACAGGTCCTGGGCGACGAAGGTGCCGAGCATCGCGAACTGGACCGCGAACACCATGGCGTAGAAGAGCTTCTCGTCCTTGGCGATCGCGCTGAACGCGCCCGCCACCACCAGCGGCCCGAGGAACGCGGTGAGCATGACCAGGAGCACGTTGTAGCCGTCGAGGCCGATCTGGTAGTACACGCCCCATTGCGCGATCCACGGCAGGCGCGTCTCGAACTGCAGGCCGGCGCGGCTGCTGTCGAAGCGCGCGTAGAGCCAGGCCGCGAGAACGAACTGCGCGATCATCGTGACCAGCGCCAGGCGGCGAACGAGGGCCGGATTGCCCGCCGGCGCGACCAGGACCGCGGCGATGCCCAGGAGCGGCAGGAACAGGACGGCGTTGAGCACGCCGGCGTCAGACATGGCGCCAGCTCCAGAGCAGCGCGCCGACGATGCCGAGCAGAACGAACCAGGCGTAGAGATGGAGGCTGCCGGTCTGCAGCCGACCGAACACCGCCGCGCTGCCGCGCGCGATCGCGGCCAGGGAGTGCAGGGTGCCGTCGAGCAGGGCGCGATCGCCGAAGCGCAGGAAGACGCGGTCGGAGATCCAGGCCAGCGGCTTGCCGAGGCAGCGCTCGTAGAGCTCGTCGATGAAGTACTTGCCCGAGAGCCAGCGGTGCAGCCCGGCGAAGCGCGTGCGAAGCTGCTCTGCGCGCTCGGCCGGCCCGCCGAACAGCCAGGCCGCCGCCGCGAGGCCGGCGAGCGCGAGCAGCACCGACACCACGAGCAGCGGCGTCTCGTAGGCATGCAGGTGCTCGTCGACCGGGGGCAGCGGCAGCTGCGGCTCGAGGAAGTGCGGCACGGCGATGAAGCCGCCGAGCGCCGAGAGCGCGGCCAGCAGGACCAGCACGCCGGTCATCGAGAACGGCGATTCGTGCACGTGGTGCTCGACCTCGGGCGTCATGCGCGAGCTGCCGAAGAAGGTGAGCCAGAGCAGGCGGAACATGTAGAACGCGGTCATCAGCGCGGTCGCCGCGGCGACGAGCCAGAGCAGCGGCGAGCCACCGCGGGTGCTGGCGAACGCGTACCAGAGGATCTCGTCCTTGGAGAAGAAGCCGGCGAGCGGCGGGATGCCGGCGATCGCCGCGGTGGCGATCGCGAAGGTCCAGAAGGTGACCGGGATGCGCCGCGCCAGGCCGCCCATTCGGCGCACGTCCTGCTCGCCGCCGAGCGCGTGGATCACGCTGCCGGCGCCGAGGAAGAGGCAGGCCTTGAAGAAGGCGTGGGTGACGAGGTGGAAGATGGCCACGCCGTAGGCGCCGACGCCGAGGGCGAGGAACATGAAGCCGAGCTGCGAGATGGTCGAGTAGGCGAGCACCTTCTTGATGTCGGTCTGGACGATGGCGATCGTGGCGGCGAAGAAGGCCGTGGCGACGCCGACGACGGCGATCAGCGCCGAGGCCTCCGGCGCATGCAGGTACACCGCCGACATCCGCGCCACCAGGTAGACGCCCGCCGTCACCATCGTCGCCGCGTGGATCAGGGCCGAGACCGGCGTCGGCCCGGCCATGGCGTCGGGCAGCCAGACGTGCAGCGGGATCTGCGCCGACTTGCCGGTCGCGCCGATGAAGAGCAGGACGCCGACCAGGCTCGCCGAGACCGCCGGCAGGACCGGGCCGGCGAAGGCGGCATTGATGCGGTCCATGTCGAGCGTGCCGAGGGCCTGGAACAGCACGAACATGCCGAGCAGGAAGCCGGCGTCGCCGATCCGGTTGGTGACGAATGCCTTCTTGCCGGCGCGGGCGTTGGCGAGGTCGTGGAACCAGAAGCCGATCAGCAGGTAGGAGGCGAGGCCGACGCCTTCCCAGCCGACGAACAGCACCAGCAGCGAGCGGCCGAGCACCAGCAGCAGCATGAAGAAGAGGAACAGGTTCAGGTAGGCGAAGAAGCGCCCGTAGCCCTCGTCGTCCTTCATGTAGCCGGTCGAGTAGACGTGGATCACCGAGCCCACCCCGGTGACCACCAGCGCCATCACCGCGCTCAGGCGGTCGAAGTAGAAGGCGATCTCGAACGTGTTGTCGCCGATCAGTGCCCAGCGGTAGGCGATCTCGACCAGCGGCGCCCAGCCGCCCGCGCGCAGGTCGAGCAGCGCCTTGACGACGAGCAGGAACGAGGCGATCGGCAGGCCGCAGCCGACCACGCTGACGAAGCGCGGGCCGACGCGGTTGCCGCCCAGGCGCGTCGCGAACGTGCCGTTCAGCACGAAGCCGAGCAGCGGGAGGAGGACGATCGCGGTGAGCATCGCTTGGCTTCCTAGCCCTTGAGGTCGCTGTAGGCGCCGAGGTCGAGAGTGCGCTTGGTGCGCGCCAGGAGCAGCACGATCGGAATGGCGAGCGCGATCTCGACGGTGGCGACGACGAAGATCAGGAACACCAGCACCGCCCCGGCCGTGGTCGAGGTCTGCTGGGCGAAGGTCACGAGGCTGAGGTTGACGCCGTTGAGCATCAGCTCCATGCACATCAGCATCACCAGGACGTGGCGGCGCACGATGACGCCGACGAGGCCGAGGCTGAAGAGCGTCACGGCGACGCCGATGAGGAGCTGCGTCCTATCCATGCTTCCTCCCGTCGCCGGCCTGTCGGCCCACCCGGATCGCCGCCAGCGCTGCCACCACCGCCGCCACCAGCAGCACGGAGGTGAGCTCGAAGAGCAGCCAGTACTTGCCGAGGAAGTCGGCCGAGAAGGCGGCGATGCCGTAGCCGATCTCGCCGATCTCGCCCTTGGGCGAGGGCAAGGGGCGCCAGACGCTCGCGGCGAGCACGAAGAGCAGCACCACAAGCCCCGCCGCGCCTGGGAGCAGGAGGCGCGAGTAGCGCGCCCCGGCTGTCTCGCGGACCTCGAGCAGCATGATCACGTAGACCATGAACAGCATCACCGCACCGACGTAGATCAGCACCTGGAACGCGGCGATGAAGTGCATGCCGAGCAAGCCGTAGATTCCGGCGAGGAAGAGCATGGTCGCGATCAGCGCCATCGCCACGCGCATCGGCTGGCGAAGCACCAGCATGAGCGCTCCGCCGGCGAGCGCCCCCGCGCAGCAGGCGAGCAGCAGCAGCGTGTCGACGTGGCCGAGCAGGGTCTCGATCATGGCAGGCCTCCGGCCGTTGCCTTGTCGCCGGCAGGCGGATAGGGCTTGGCGACGTCGCGCTGCGGCTGCCAGGTCAGCATCTCCTCGAGGCCGAGCCACATCCGGTGCCGGTCCCCGGTGGGCAGGTCGGGCGTTTCGCGCGCCATGCGGATGGCGTCCTCCGGGCAGGCCTCGACACACAGGCCGCAGAAGATGCAGCGTGAGTAGTCGATCTCGAAGCGGATCGGGAACTTGGGGTGCGCGACATCGGTCGGGTCGAATCCGGCCTCGATCTCGATCACCTTGGCCGGGCACACCGTCGCGCACAGGTTGCAGGCGATGCACTGCGGCTTGCCGTCGGGGCGCTGCGTCAGGACGTGCTTGCCGCGATTGAGGGGCGCGTAGTCGACGCGCGTCTCCTCCGGGTAGTAGGTCGTGAGCGCGCCCTTGCGGCCGGTCATCCAGCGCCACATGTTGCGCAGGAACACGGTGCTGGTGACCGCCAGGCCGCGCATGATCTCCGGGAGGTAGGCGCGCTCCCAGGCCGTCAGCGTCGGCTCGTTCCAGTAGCGCTTGCGCTGGTAGGACACCTTCACAGTGAGCCTCCGTGCGACCACAGGATCACGGCGGTGACGACGAGGTTGATGAGCGCCAGCGGCAGCATGAACTTCCACGCGAAGGCGAGCACCTGGTCGTAGCGGAAGCGCGGCAGCGACCAGCGAATCAGGATCTGGAAGCTGCACACCAGGAGCACCTTGACGAGGAA
>Ga0207689_10005689_pt1 | contig 11088 bp, 7 predicted proteins | sample KBSMisM52_FD_184312 | JGI IMG/M metagenome (GOLD analysis project Ga0207689, IMG submission 184312) | Miscanthus rhizosphere microbial communities from Kellogg Biological Station, Michigan, USA - KBS Miscanthus M5-2 (SPAdes) (version 2) | ecosystem: Host-associated > Plants > Roots > Rhizosphere... | reverse complement strand
CAGTCGGACGCCAGCCCTGTCATCGGCGTCGGCCTGGACGTGAAAGTTCCCTTGATTCGCGTCAGTGGTGAGTTCCGGTACACCCGCCAGTCCGTTTCCAACTTCTCGCAGTTCTCCAACCTCAACCAGGCCGAGTTCCTTCTGGGAATCCACTTCTAGCCAAAACGCCCCACCCGACCCGAGTAGTATCGCTTTCGCCTTCCATTCGCCATATTCCCTGGTAAATGTGGTCTCGCTGTCCCGCCAGCTAAGTGCTAGTGCTCTGTAAGCTACACGTAGCTCTACACTTATCACTAAAAAAGCACTTGCGTGACCTGCGGAAGTAATGCACAATCAGTTGTGTGGCCAGAAAAGGCCAGAAATGGAAAAAGTCGACCTTAAGTGGCCCCGGAATCTCCAGAATCGACAGTTTTACCGGTCGAACCGCCGTTCGGCATGGGCGCGCCAGCGGCAATCGCGGCGCCGACTGCATCGAGGCGATCGGGCATCTCGACTAACAACCGCTCGGCGGTCTTGCGACCGACGCCGGGGATCTTCGTCAGGGCGGCCGCGTCCTTGAGTTTCACGCAAGTCGAGAAACCTTCGACGCTCACGCCGGAAAGAATCGCGAGCGCGATTTTGGGGCCGACGCCCGACACCTTGAGCAGGTTGCGGAACAGCGCGCGCTCTTCCTGGGTGCCGAAGCCGTACAGGATGTGCGCGTCTTCCCGCACCACCAGATGCGTGAGCAGACGCACGTCGCTGCCCGTGGCCGGCAGCGTGTAGAACGTGGACATGGGCGCTTCGATGTCATAGCCCACGCCACCTACGTCCACCGTCAGGTGCGGCGGAGACTTGCTCGCGAGTTTGCCGCGGACGAATCCGATCACGCGCCGATTCCATTCAAGAGAGGCTCGAGCCGGCGGGTGTGGGCGTGACAGATGGCAATTGCCAGCGCGTCCGCCGCGTCGGCCGCGAGCTTGAGGTTCACGCGCAGGAGTTGTTTGACCATGTGTGCGACCTGGGCTTTTTCCGCCCCGCCGACGCCCACCACTGCGAGCTTGATGGCGCGCGCCGCGTATTCATGAACACCGAGCGCCGCGGGAACGGCGGCGAGTGCCGCGCCGCGCGCCTGTCCCAGTTTCAGTGCGCTGTCGGCGTTCTTCGAGAGGAACACGCGCTCGACGGCGATCTCCTGTGGGTTGTGCAACTGGATGAGTTCGGCGACTTTGGTGTGAATGATCCGCAGGCGATCGGCGAGTGGTCCGCCAGAGGTGGCGATGCAGCCTTGTGCGACGATAGTGAGCGTGCCGCCCGCACAGTCGATGACGCCAAATCCCGTACGCAGGGAACCCGGATCGAGCCCGAGGATCCGTGCGGAACCCGCGGGCAACATCCGCGCGACCGCAGGTACCGTCGCCACTTGCGCGTCGGGCCGGTATGCGCGCCAGGATGTTCTCATCGGGTATCGCGCCATCGATGCTTTAAGCCCCCGCGCCGCATGGAAAAACTGCGCGTATCATAGCCGCAAATCTGCCGCGCCTCACGCGCCGGTTTCCTGCTAATCCCGTGCACAACCTTCACACCTGCTCCGCGGAACTGCGGCAATCAATCGACGCGCACGCTTTAAGGCTCGAAGGCTGGGGTGTGACGCGCCACATTGTCGATCAAGCCGCGGAAGCCGCGACGATCGTCGCATCGCTCACCGAAGATGCCGTGCTCGCGTCCGCACTCATGGCGCAGGCAGCGTTCGCCTCGGCACCTTCGGAGTCGCACGACATCGAGCTGCATTTCGGGCCGCAGGTCAGTGCGTTGGCGCGCGAACTCACGCATTTCGGCGACATCCGGCTCACGCCAATGGCCGCCGCTTCGCACACGCTGGAGCCCGCACAGGCCGAGTCACTGCGCAAGATGCTGCTGTCCGTGGTCAGCGATCCTCGCCTGGTGCTGGCGCGGCTTGCGCGGCAACTGGTCGACCTCAGCGCCTCTCGTGATGGTCACGCCGCCACGCGTGAGCGACTGGCGCTCGAGACCCGCGAAGTGTTCGCACCGCTCGCCAACCGGCTGGGGCTGTGGCAGCTCAAGTGGGAGCTCGAGGATCTCGCCTTTCGCTTCCTTCAGCCGGACGACTACCGACGCATTGCCGCCGCGCTGGCCGAGAAGCGCGCCGACCGCGAGCGATACATCACCGCGCTGTGCCGCACGCTGGAAGACATGATGCATGCGGCCGGGATCTCGGGCGAGGTGTACGGCAGGCCGAAGCACATCTACAGCATTCACCGGAAGATGGAGCGCAAGCAGCTCTCGTTCGACCAGATGTTCGATCTGCGCGCCGTGCGCATCGTGACCGAGCGCCTGGAAGATTGTTACGCGGTGCTCGGACTGGTGCATGGCCGCTATCCGTACATCCCGGGCGAGTTCGATGACTACATCGCGACCCCGAAGGACAACTTCTACCGCTCCATCCATACGGCAGTGTTCGGCCCCGAAGGCAAGCCCGTCGAAGTGCAGATACGCACTCACGAGATGCACGACCAGGCCGAACTCGGGCTGGCAGCGCACTGGCGATACAAGGAATCGCGCGCGCACGACGTCACCTACGATCGCAAGATCGAATGGGTGCGCAAGTTGCTCGAACCTGCGCAGGGCGGCGACAAAGACTTTCTCGACGAAGTTCGCTCCGAGCTCTTCGAAGACCGTGTCTACGCGCTCACCCCCAAGGGCGAGGTCGTCGACCTGCCGCCCGGCGCCACGCCACTCGATTTCGCCTATCACGTGCATACGGACCTCGGCCACCGCTGCCGCGGCGCGCGCGTCAATGGACGCATCGTGCCGCTCACTCGAGCGCTCGCGAACGGCGAGATCGTCGAGATCATCACCCACAAACACCCGCAGCCCAGCCGTGACTGGCTGTCCGAGACTGCGGGCTTCCTCATGAGCCCCCGCGCTCGCTCGAAAGTGCGCGCCTGGTTCCGGAAGTTAGACGAGGAATCCGGGGCCACGGCGCAGGCGGCTCCCGTGGTAGTGCCTGCATCGGCCCCCGCAGTCGCGTTACCGCGGCGCCGAGGCGCGGCGAGGAAGACGGCGCGCTCGCCTGTGATCCTGGGCGGTGTCGAAGACCTGCCCATCAGTTATGCGCGCTGTTGTGCCCCCGTGAAGCCCGAGTCCATTGCCGGCTACGCGACGGTCGGGCGTGGCGTGACCATTCATCGCTCAGACTGCGCGGGATTGCGGCGCATGAGTGCAGCTAAGCCGGATCGATTGATCGCCGCCGCCTGGGCGGACGCGGCGCCGGCGGTGCCCGTAACGCTCACCATTGTCGCGATAGACAGACAGGGACTGGTGCGAGACATCGGCGACCTGCTGGCGAGCGAAAAAATGAGCATCGAGATGATGCACACCACTACCGATCGCACGCAGTCGACAGCTACCATCGACGTGCGTCTGGGAGTTGACGACGCGCAGCATCTGACACGTTTATTGCACCGTATCAGGACAGTGACGAGCGTCCTTTCGGTCCGACGTTCGGGTTAACTTAACGCCCGAAAACGGGCGCTAGGGGCCATCGAAACGTGACGTGCTGCGACGCCGGACAGCGTCTAATCGCGTTTACTTATTTGCGGCTTTTTTCGTCTATTTCCGGGGTATCAGAACGCTCATGCGCGTCCTGCTGGTCGATCATGACCCAGAGGGTCTCGAAACGATTGCGCGCGCGATTCGCGGCGTGCTCGAGCTCGACTGTGTCACCAGCAAAGGCGATGCCCTGCTGTTGTTGCGCCAGAACACCTACGACGTGCTCATCGCCTGCGAGCGCGCCGTCGACGGCTCCGGCCTCGACCTGTTAGGCCGAACTACCCGCACTGCTGTCCCGCTCAAACGCATCTTCGCGGCCGCCCCCGAGCGTCTGCAGTTGCTCGGTCCGCGCCTCGCGCCATTCAAGGTGCAGCGCACGATCAACTACCCGATCGACCTCGAAGAGTTGTGGCTTGCCATCGCACAGGTGACCGGCGGACCGGACGATGAGACCGACGGCACCATCGAACGCGTGGTGCTCGATGAGCGCGGCATTCCCGCGAGTGGCACCACGCCTCGCGCGCCGATTCCTCAACGCCCGCTGGCACCGCTCGGCGGACGATCGGTGTCGCCACCCCAGCAACCAGCCCCGGTGCCAGCGATCGCGGTCGCCGCGAGTGGCGCCCGTGCTGCCGCGGCACGCATGGTGCAGCCCGCCCCCGAACCCCCATTGCGCGCGCCTCCTCCACCGCGTGCACCGCCGGCCGTACGCCAGCCCGCTGCCGCTGCGCCGATGAGAACCACGGCGCCGGCGATGAAGCCCATTCCGCCGATGCCCATGCCGCCGCTGCAGAGTGCGCAGCCGTCGCACACCGAGCTTCCTGGCTGGACTCCAGAAGGCCCTGGCGACGATGACTTCGCCCAGGTCGCCGCGCAGGCGCGCCTCGGCGTCCAGCGCAAGGTGGTCGATGAGGCGTCACGGCGGAAGCGTCAGCGTCTGCTCACTGCCTGCGGAATCGCGGTGGCCGTGGCCGGCGCGTTGGTTTTCCTCTTCGAGAAGTTCTACGACCCTGAGGCCTGGGCGCGCGAGAAGGCGATCAAGGAACAGGTCGCGCTCATGGCCGAGAAGCAGAAGGTCACCGACGACCTCACGCGCATCGAGATCGACATCGAAAACGCCATCACTAAGAACGATCTCGTGACCGCGCGCGCCAATCTCGCGCGGCTCATCGAGGAAGCGCCCGATCATCCGCGCCGCGAATTCCTGCAGACCTCGATCGACCGTGCCGCGGAGCTGCAGAAGTTAGCCGACAAGAACCAGCCGCCCGCGCCACCGGCCGCTGCGAAGCCAAAAAATACCGTCCCCGCGCAACGCGTGCCATCGAAGGCGCCGGAGCGGGTGGTCGCACGCGCGCCCGAACGTAGTGTCCAGCGGCAGCCCACACGCGACACCTCCCCACCAGCGTCGAAGCCACGTACCTATGGCTCGCCGATCAGCGAGCCGCCGCGCGTATCCACGATCGCGCTGGATTCGCCGATCAATTCGCCCCCGACCACCAACGTCATCCAGCGCGAGAAGAACTTCAGCGGCAGAACGGTCGAAGCCAGCGACTCATCCGTCGGAGGCAGCTCGGCACCGATCTCCAATGCGGGCACGGCGGCCGCCGTGCCCGCACCCGCTGCGGCGCCCGCCCCGAAGCCGCCCGCCGCGGTCGACGTGACTCCGGCGAAGATCATCAAGCGCGTGACCCCGGTCGTCGGCAGCGAAGTGTCGCCCAAGGCCTCGGGTTTCGTGATCGTGAAGTTCGACATCGGCGAGAACGGCCGCGTCAGCAATGTGGCAGTCGTCGAATCGACACCGGCTGGCGTTTTCGACGACTCGGCGCTCACCGCGGTGCGCAAGTGGATCTACGAGCCGCGCAAGGAAAATGGCGTGGCGGTCGCCTCGCAGGCGAAAGCGCGCCTGGTCTTCGACCCCGAATAGTCATCCACTCAATCAGGGATTAGGGATCAAGGATCTCGACGCGCCCACCGACTGCTATCGCATCAGTGATGATCTGACCGGTCCACGGGTCGGAGAAGCGCACACGAATCCGCGTCGGCGTCCCACGGCACTTATCGCCCATCACAAATGCCTTCGTGAGCTCATAGGCGGCACGATCCAGATCGATATAACCGCTCGTACCCACGACCCGCGCATATTCCGCTCGACGATTGACCTTGTTGGGCAGGAACTCCACGACGACAGTTCCAGTGTCACCCCGGCGCGCGGCGCCGGGTGGATAGAACCCGGAAGCTTCGACCGCCTTCCCATCCAACTCGAGCCGCTTCTCGCGCGTGCATAGATAGTCACGAATCGGGCCGCGTGCCGACGCTTGTTCCAGAAAATGGCATTCGACCTCGTATTTCGGATTTTCGGCCGAAGCGGCGATTGACCCGTGCAGCGCCTGCCGTGTTTCACCGGGCGCGATGAACGCGACGCCTTCGTCCTGGTATTTAAAATGTGACGAATCGAATCTCGCGTCACATTGAAGTTGTTTGGCTGAGTCGTTACGTACCAGGATGGTCAGATCGGCGCTGCAGTGTGCGTCTGCGCGCCGCGACTCGTCGCAATCGTCGGGAGTCACACGGCGCAATGACGCCTGCCAATGCAAGTCTCCGTCGACTTTCATACGGCCGTCGAAAACGGCTTCCGCGGCCGACGCAGTGTTCGCAGCGGCGATGAGCAACGCGAGGCAAGGCAGTCGCTTCACCACAGGTGTCGCGACTCTCGACTACTTGTTGATGTTGTCGATCGCGCGCTTGTCGGCCGCGAGCGCCGCTTCGTGCAGCGCTTCGGACAGCGTGGGATGCGCATGGATCGTGCGCTGCAGGTCTTCGCTGCTCGCCGAATATTCCATCGCCAGCACGGCCTCGGCTATAAGTTCTCCGGCCAACGGTCCGATGATGTGCACGCCCAGGATTTCGTCGTCGTCCTGCGCCGCGATGAGCTTGACGAAACCGGCCGTCGATTCCATAGCTCGCGCACGGCCGCTGGCCGCGAATGGGAATTGGCCGATCTTGTAGGCGCGGCCACTGGCCTTCACCTGCTCTTCGGTCTGCCCCACCCAGGCGATTTCCGGATGCGTGTAGATCACCGACGGGATGGTGTCGTAGTTCATGTGGCCATAACGGCCGGCGATCATGTCGCCCACCATCACGCCCTCGTCTTTCGCTTTGTGCGCGAGCATTGGACCGCGCACGCAGTCGCCCACTGCCCAGATGTTTTCGGCAGTGGTCTTGCAGTGGTCGTCGACTTTGATGAAACCTCGCTCGTCGATCTGAACACCCGTGCCGTCGCCCAGCAGGTCCTTGCTGAAAGGCCGGCGGCCCACGCAAACGATGAGCTTGTCGACGTTGATCGTCTGGCTGCCGGAGGCGTCCGCGTAGGTCACTTCGACACCGCTGGCCGTGGACTTCGCGCCCGAGACTTTGGCGCCAAGCTTGATGTCGAGACCCTGCTTCTTGAAGTGGCGCGCAGATTCCTTCGCGAGACCCTGATCCGCCACGGACAGGAAGGTATCGAGCGCTTCGAGCACCACGACTTCAGCGCCGAGACGCCGCCAGACGCTGCCGAGCTCGAGACCGATGACACCGGCGCCGACGACGGCCAGCTTCTTCGGAACCGCATCGAAGTCGAGCGCGCCCCAGTTGTCGACGATGTTCTTGCCGTCGAACGGCATGCTCTTCAATTCCATGGGAATCGAGCCGCTGGCGAGCACGATGTGCTTCGCGCTCAGCGTTTCGGTCTTGCCATCGTGCGCGGTGAATTCCACCTTGCGGCCCGGGAGCAACTTGCCGTGGCCCTGCAACGCGGTGACGCCGGCACTCTTGAGCAGCATCGCAATGCCCGTGGTGCTCGCCTTGACGATGCCGGTCTTGCGCTTCTGCATCTGCGCGATGTCGAACTGCACGTCGCCGACCTTGATGCCGTGGACGCCGAGTTCTTCTTTCGTCTTGTGATAGAGCTCGCTCGATTCGAGCAGCGCCTTGGAGGGGATGCATCCCGCATTCGTGCAGGTGCCGCCGAACACGGCGGTGCCGTCCTTGTTCTTCCATTCGTCGATACAAGCCACCTTGAGCTTGTTCTGCGCCGCGCGAATGGCAGCCGGATAACCCGCGGGACCGCCACCAATGACGATCACGTCGTATTCGTTGCTCATAGAACCCCTAGCTATTGTTTCTTCAGACGCCAAGCAGCAGGCGCGCCGGATCTTCGAGGCAGTCCTTGATGGTCACGAGGAACTGCACGGCTTCGCGGCCGTCGATGATGCGATGGTCGTAGCTCAGCGCCACGTACATCATCGGCCGAATCTCGATCTGGCCATTGACCACCATCGGACGTTCCTTGGTGGCGTGCATTCCGAGGATCGCGCTTTGCGGCATGTTGACGATGGGCGTCGACAGCAGCGAACCGAAAGTGCCGCCGTTGGTGATGGAGAAGGTGCCGCCGGTCAGGTCTTCGAGGGTGATCTTGCCTTCGCGCGCCTTCACCGCGAACGAACCGATGTTCTTCTCGATGTCTGCGTAGCCCTGCAAATCCACATCGCGCAACACCGGGACCATGAGGCCCTTCTCGGTGGAGACGGCGACGCCGATGTCGTAGTACTCGTGGTACACGATGTCGTTGCCTTCAATGGAGGCATTGACCGTCGGGAACTTCTTGAGCGCCTCGACCGCCGCCTTAACGAAGAAGGACATGAAGCCGAGCTTCACGCCGTGCTTCTTCTCGAAGCCATCCTTGTATTTCGCCCGCAGATCCATCACGGCTTTGAGATCGATCTCATTGAACGTCGTGAGCTGCGCCTGCGTGTGCTGCGCTTCGAGCAGGCGCTCGGCAATACGTGCGCGCAGACGCGTCATCGGCACGCGTTGATCCTGTCTGCCGGCGGCGCCGACCGTGGCCACCGGTGCCGCGGATTTCGCAGCGGCCGGGGCAGCTTTCGCCGCAGGCTTGTCCAGGTAGTCGACGACATCACCCTTGGTGATGCGTCCATCGCGTCCGGTGGCCGGAATCTTCGACGGGTCTAACTGCTTTTCTTCGACCATGCGCCGCACCGAAGGCGCGAGCTTGCCGTTGTCATTCGCTGCCGCGGCCGGAGCCGCCACTGCGGCGGACTTGGCAGCTGCAGGAGCGGGAGCAGGCGCGGCCTTCGCCGGCGCGGCAGCAGCGGCGCCCTCCTCGAGCACCGCCAGCACCTGGCCGCTCGTCACCGAGGTGCCAGCGACGATGCGCAATTCCTTGAGCACGCCGGTTACCGGCGCGGGGACCTCGAGCACCACCTTGTCGGTCTCGAGATCGGCGAGATTTTCATCGCGCGTCACCGCCTGGCCGACCTGCTTGTGCCAGGTAACGAGCGTGGCATCGGCCACGGACTCGGGTAGTTGGGGAACCTTGATTTCAATGGACATGCTTCTTCCCTTAGCGCGACGTGGCGGCAGCAGCCGGCACGGGTGTCGTCATGAGGCGCTTGGTCTCGCGCGCCCCGTCTTCTTTGTTGGTGGCGCTCAATGCCGCTTCGATGAGCCCGCGCTGTTCCGCTTCGTGCATCTTGCTGATGCCGGTCGCCGGTGCGGCCGCCGGAGCACGGCCTGCGTACAGCAGTTCCCGCTTGCCCACGAGCGTCGCGAGCCGATGACGGATCTGGTACCAGGCGCCCTGGTTCTGCGGCTCTTCCTGGCACCACACGACTTCGCGTGCGTTCGGGTACTTCGCGAGCACGGATTCCATCTCCGGCACCGGAAATGGATAGAGCTGCTCGACACGCACGAGCGCGACTTCCGCGTTGGCGGTCGCACGACGGGCCTTGAGCAGATCGAAGTACACCTTGCCCGACGACAACACGACGCGGCGGACATTCGCTGGCGTGAGCTTGTCCACCTCGTCGATGACGTTCGCGAACTCGCCGTTGGCGAGGTCTTCGAGCGAGGACACCGACAGTTCATGACGCAGGAGCGATTTCGGCGTCATGACGATGAGCGGTTTACGGAGACTGCGCAGGATCTGCCGGCGGATCATGTGATACATCTGCGCGGGCGTCGAAGGCACGCACACCTGCATGTTGTTCTCGGCGCAGAGCTGCAGGAACCGCTCGAGACGCGCGGAGGAATGCTCCGGGCCCTGGCCTTCGTAGCCATGCGGCAGGAACAGCGCGAGTCCGCACAGGCGGCCCCACTTGGCTTCGCCCGAGCTGATGAACTGGTCGATGATGACCTGGGCGCCATTCACGAAGTCGCCGAACTGCCCTTCCCAGATGACGAGCGCCGAAGGATCGGTGGTCGAGTAACCGTATTCGAATCCGAGCACCGCTTCTTCGGAGAGCACGGAGTCCGTGATCTGGAATGAAGGCTGACGCTCCGCGATGTGCTGCAACGGGATATATCGCGCGCCGGTGGCCTGCTCGTGCAGCACCGCGTGGCGATGGAAGAAGGTGCCGCGGCCAGCGTCCTGGCCCGTGAAGCGGATCGAATTGCCCTCTTCGAGGATGCTGGCGTAGGCCAGCGTCTCTGCGCAACCCCAGTCGAGCGGCAGGTCGCCGGCAATCATCTTCACGCGATTGGCCATGACCTGCATGACGCGTGGGTGGAGCGCAAAACCTTCGGGGAACTTCACGATGCGTTCGCCGAGTGACTTGAGGCGCGCCATGTTGCCGCCGCCCTTCACACGCTCGGTCCAGTCATTACCGAGATACTTGCTCCAGTCAACGGTGTACTTGTTGCCGATCATGCCGAGCGAAGCGCGCGCCTGCGGGCGACCTTCGTCGAGTCCCTGGCGATATGACTCGGTCATATCGGCCGCGTCGGCGTCGGTGATGACGCCTTGCGCGACCAGTTTGTCCGCGTAGAGTTTGCGTGTGGTCAGGTGCTTGCGAATGGTCTGGTACATCACCGGCTGCGTGGCCGATGGCTCGTCGGCCTCGTTGTGGCCGTGGCGGCGATAACAGACGAGATCGATGACGACGTCCTTGCGGAAGCGCTGGCGATACGCGAGCGCGAGGCGCGTGACGAACACCACGGCTTCCGGATCGTCGCCATTCACGTGGAAAATCGGCGTCTCGAGCATCTTGGCGACGTCCGAGCAATACATCGTCGAACGCGCGTCGTGCGGATCGGAGGTGGTGAAACCCACCTGGTTGTTCACGATGATGTGGACGCTGCCACCGGTGAAGAACGCGCGCGCCTGCGACAGCTGCAGCGTCTCCATGACCACGCCCTGGCCCGCGAAGGCTGCGTCGCCGTGGATGAGGATGGGCAGAACGCGTGATCCCTTCGAGTCCCCGCGGCGCTCCTGGCGCGCGCGCACCGACCCTTCGACCACGGGGTTCACCACTTCGAGATGCGAGGGATTGAACGCGAGCGCCACGTGAACATTGCCGCCGGGCGTGCGCAGGTCGGATGAGAAGCCCTTGTGGTACTTCACGTCTCCGGAACCGTTCATGTGCGCGGTGTCGTACTTGCCTTCGAATTCGTTGAACAACACCGAGGGCGACTTGCCGAGCAGGTTCACCAGCACGTTGAGGCGGCCGCGATGCGCCATGCCGATGACGCACTCCTCGA
>Ga0207689_10005683_pt1 | contig 11097 bp, 15 predicted proteins | sample KBSMisM52_FD_184312 | JGI IMG/M metagenome (GOLD analysis project Ga0207689, IMG submission 184312) | Miscanthus rhizosphere microbial communities from Kellogg Biological Station, Michigan, USA - KBS Miscanthus M5-2 (SPAdes) (version 2) | ecosystem: Host-associated > Plants > Roots >... | reverse complement strand
TGTTCTATCTCCTCACGCGTCGTTTCTTCTGGCGCGCGGCGGAGGACGAGGCGGCATCGATCACGCACGTCCTTCGAGAGATCGCGATCGATCCGATTCCGCCGCTGTCGCAACGGGCGATGGAAGTGAATTGCCACGCAGCGTTCCCGCCGGGGTTCGACGCGTGGTTCGCGCGCTCCGTCGATCGCAACGTCCACAATCGTTTTCCGAACGCGAACATCCCAACCGCCAACCCAACGAGCAATGCAAACGCGATTGAATGAGTCAGACCGCGGTGGCCCCACATACTGTCGTACCTGACACCGAAGGCGAATCCAATCGCATCAGCATCCGGCAACATGGCGCACGCGGCCGTCAAAACCCAAAAGCGCATGGGCATCGCCATCGGCTCAGCGGTGTAAGTCGAGCCAACGGCCGAAGCAAAAATCGCGTGCGAAAAAATGGAGGGCACATCTAACCTATTGGTTCTTCGAGCGACTGAACCGCGATCTTGCTCGCCATCTGTAAGCGGTCAATAACACTCACCAGCTTACCCTTGGCCAGCAGCACTACATACGGCGTCTTTCGGCGCAGTATCTCGCGATGCTGAAGCAGCAGCGGACCGCTCTGATCTACTTCCTCTGCCGCAGGCTCAATCCCAAGCTCCCTTTTCAACATCAGCGGCGATACATCCTCCTTTACTTCTCTTTCCGGGTGATTGGTTAAGGTAAAGACCTGCTGCGAATACATCATGACAATATGATCGATCTCCGCTGCCGCGCCGCCAACCTGCATATCCGGGCGACTCGCTAGATACGCACGCTCGAGAAAGGGGGAGCGACGCGTCAGGGCGCGGCGAACCTCGACCGGAGCTGCCATTAAGAGGTAGTTACCACCAGCGTCCAAAAACACGAACTGCCGGATCTTGGTGAAATCACTCGCGAGCGCAGCAACCAGGTGCAGTCTTGTAGTCCACCATGGAGTCGGACCAAGACTAATCTCGACGATCTCAGCATCCGCTGCCTCTACGATCTTAGTCTGTATATTTGGCAGGAAGGATGGGCCAAGATCAATGCTGTCCTTGATCTCGTCGAGCACGTTTAGCCGTTCGACTCGCTTAGTCGATTCATCCTGGTGAACCGCGGCCAGTACCTGGAGAGCCAACTCCTGCGGCGAAGAGAAATAGGCCGCGGAGTATCCTGTCAACTCTGCGCGCAGTTTGCGAATGCGCTCGCCTCCCTCACCTCACCGGTCACAGTGTCGCGAAAACTCTGATCCCACTCAGCCTCGTCGCGCACCAGGAAAATGAGACGCGTTTTGCCCGCGGCGGCCCGGTACTCGAGCTCCGTAATCGATTGCTGTTCTTCATTGTTGTCCTCAGGGATGTAGCCGTAGCGCCATGCAAAAATTCCGACGTATAGATCACACTCGGCTACATCGGCTTCGCATGCAGACCGCGTGCGCATGTCCCGGGCCACGTAATCCTCCATGCGAATAACGTCGTAACGAATGAGCCGCAACGCATCCGCAGCTGCTTTGCGATATTCGATCAGATCCTTGTAAGTCGACGAAATATAAATCTTCTTCATCTCCGCGCTCCAATAGGTGGTTTTTGCTTTAGATCAAGCTTTCCGCGCGACGGCTTCACACCAGGCGGCGACAAACAGCGCGCCGGGAAACTTCGCGAACCTTAGCCACGCCTCCCGCATGGCTTGAATGTCCGATTCAGTCGCCCAACCTCGACTCGTAAACGCATCACTCCAGGTCTCCTCGAGTAGTCCTATAAATACTTGCGCCGCGCTCTGGAGAACATTTGGATTCGACAGCGTTTCATAAGTAGCTGACATGTTTAGGTCGCTGAAGCCCGCCTCCAGCAGCAACGCTCCTATCATCCGGCCACTCTCGCCGTTATGGCCGAACTCGGCGCGCAGCCGCCGGTATAGTTCGTCATACTTCGCCATCGCCGGCTCGTTCGGATAAACAATGTCGCCGCCATGATCGAATTCTTTCACGCCGATGACGCCGCCGGGTTTAAGCACACGATAAGCTTCGCGGAGTCCTCGGGTCGGTTCGCGTAGATTACCAATCAGGGCAGACATAAAAATTGCATCGAAGGAAGAATCCTCGAACGGAAGTTCGTAGATATTGGCCGCTTCAAAACGAACATTGGCGATATTTCTATTCGCCGCAGTTTTTGTCGCCAACTCCATTTGCGATGGCTCGATATCTGTGCCGACGGCTGAACCGGGTGCGACGATTTCAGCGAAGCCAAGCGTGACTGTACCGGGACCGCAGCCGCAGTCGAGAAGTTTCATTCCCGGTTTCAGGTAGGGAAGAAAAAACGCCGCGTGTGTTTGCGCGCTGCGTGCGCCCATCAAAGCGACGGCTGCCGGACCGTAGCCCATCGTGTATTCTTCGCGGTTGGTGATCATGATGTCCTTATGGTTTTGTGTGGTTTCGCAACTCCTTTTCACCGGAAAGGGATATCACTTTGCTGGGAGCCGAGTCCGTATTGCCATCACGAATACTTCGCCGCCAGCTTCTTTACAGTAGTTCGGTTTCGCAAAGTCGCCGGCATGCCGAGAGTCTTCTCCAGTCGTGCTCCCGAAAATTCAGAATCTCTAAAACTGGTGCGGCATAACCAGTAGATTTCACGGTTATGCAGCTGGAAGTGATCGCTTTTCAGAGACAGTGCAAACAATTTCTGATGCGCTGCCTCGCTCGGACTGTCCGGCATGAAACCGATATACAATGTGTTACCCGGAGTGTTGAGCTCTCGCTCGGGGAAAGGTTTGTAACTAGCGATCTCGGCGAGCTCCGACGTGGATCGAATGAAGGTTGCGACCGGGTAACCGAGCGTTAGCTCCAAAGAAGCCTCTATTTTTCTTTCGAGCGTTTTGGCGGTCCGCGAAGGTGAATCGAATATCACATTGCCGCTGGCGATGAACGTCTCAACATTCGTAAACCCCAGGGCTTCAAACAATCCTCGTAGATAGTCCATCTTCACGGTGTGGCCACCGACGTTGATGGCCCTCAGGAATGCAACGTATTTTGGCATGGCTTCTGAAGGGACCGACAGTGATCGGAGCGTAGGACTAATTCGACGAAACGTATGAGTCGTACGCAGCGCGCGCCAACTCAGCAGTCAGCTTCTCCTGCGCCTCAGTAGATATTTTTTCCCCGCTGATTAGCACCGCCATCGCCAGGTGGCCCTTTCCTGCGGGTAACGTAATGAGCCCAACGTCATTAGTAGTGGTATCACCGCTCCCTGTCTTCTCGGCTACCTGGGTGCCGGCGGGCAGGTTGGCTCGCAAGCGTCGCTCACCGCCCGTCCTTGCCCGTTCCATGAATCCGAACAACAACGAGAACTGCGGTGCTTGTAATAGTTCGCCCTTTTGAAGCTTCGCAAGCAACTGGGCCAGATCAGTTGCCGTGGCTTTGTTCGGCTTGTCTCGATGCGCCGCGAACTCGCGAGACGAGTATTTGATATCTATATTCGAGAAGCCGAGTGCCCGCATCCTCTCGCTGACTCCCGCTGGACCGCCGATCAGTTGCAGCAGCTTATCGCTCGAGGTGTTGTCGCTACGCACAATTGAAAACTCCAGTAGCTCTGCGACAGTTTTGTCGACCGGCCGGCGCCAAAGATCAGTATTGAACTGCGAGCCCGGAGCGACGTCAGCGGGCGAAACCCGAACCTTCTTGTCGAGTGAAAGGTTTTTCTTTTCAACTTCCTGGAGGACGGTGATCGCTAGCGGTAATTTATAGACGCTGTATAAGGGCAGTTCCTTCTTGCCTTCGAATTCCGCAGTCCGGCCTGACTCAACGTGAACTACCGCTACGCCAATCTCTCCACCGGCATTCTCACATAACGTCTTGAACCGCTGGGCCAGCGCCACGTCCGCAGCTTCAGGCCTTTCTGATGACGGCGCGTTTGTCGTCAATGACAGCTGCTGGGGTGAGACCGTTGCGGGCCCGCTGCGACTGCAACCCAAGCTACCGATTCCCATTGTCACTAACACGAGAACGACAGCGAATTGGTGTGCTAATTTCAGAATCTCTGACCTCCTTACAGTGTCCGGCTCCGGAGGAGCCAGATGTTTATAGATTTTGCGGACAACTATTTCTTCGCGCTTCAGCGGAGCGCAACATATTCCCAGATGCGTAACGGTCTATAAACATTCGGGCCCTCCGGACTAAACGATTCATACGAACGAGCATTCATGGTTTCAAATGCAGTCCATTGAGTTTCGCTGCGCCTTCGCTCAGGGCCTCTTTTGCCTCTGCGAAAGTCAGAAGTTGTTGAGCCGCCGCTTCTTCTTCCCAACGAATGGTCCGGTCTTCAATTGCCTCAGTCGCGCCCGCCTCGCGAACCAGAAAAAACTTAACAGCCGCCTCTTTGCCATTTTTCATGAAATCTTGCGTAGACAAAGGTGCGACGATTTCGCCGACGGTGCCGGCTTCTTCTGCAAGTTCCCGCAAGGCCGCGACCTCGGCAGTTTCGCCGGGATCGATATGCCCTTTCGGTAAAACCCAATTAAGACCATCTGAAGAGGAAATTACGAGATAGAGAACTTGATCGTTGTGCTTGCGAAAGACGACCGCGCCTGCATGTGTTAGTGGTCTGGTTGTCGTCACGAAGTCGAAACCTCGGGCGAGCGAAAGCGGTTTGCCGATCTGGCCCGCGCCTTTATGGCTTCAGTCTCTCGATCCCGCGGTGGTGCGTTAGTCACCAAAGAGTGAAGGAGTTCGTGCGCGGCCTGCGCTACCTGTTCGACTGCGGTGTTGAAAGCAACCTCGTTGGTCTTCGAGGGCTTGGTGAAGCCGCTGAGCTTGCGGACGAATTGCAGCGAAGACGCGCGGATTTCTTCCTCTGTCGCCGGCGGTTTGAAATTGTGCAGAGTCTTAATATTTCGACACATAGTATTTGTTACGAACCTCCAATGGTATTCAAAGACAACTATAACGCGAGCCTTCACCGTCGGCCAACGAGACCAACGCGGTATCGCTTTCACCCCACTCCGCAAGCGGCGAGGGCAGCGCCTGTTTCCCCAGTTCACAACCGAACGTCACCCTGCGGCTGCGGGGTTCTGTATCTGTGGCTTGACGTCCGGCCATCTCAGCTGCTAGTTTATGCATCTATGCAATTATTATGCATTAAAAGCGCATAGCCACGGACTGTTATGCAGAAGAGTTTAAGACAAAAAAAGCTTCTTAGCTTAATCAAGGCAAAGCCTTTCGCAACCCAGGCAGAGCTGCGCGACTCCCTGGAGCGCGCCGGAGTGCCGGCCACCCAATCGAGCCTGTCGCGAGATATGGAAGAGTTGGGAGTGGTGAAGCATCGCGGTCATTACACGATGCCAAAAGCAAACGGAGCTGCTTCCCGCGGCCTGCTGAGTCTCGACTTCTCCGGCGAGAACCTGGTGGTCGCCCGAACTGAGCCCGGCCATGCGTCCTCGGTAGCTGTGGAGATCGACAGCGCCGCGCTTGATGAAATTGTCGGCACTATCGCCGGCGAAGACACCATCTTCGTGGCTGTTCGTGATCAGAAGGCCCAGCGTTCGGCGATGAAAAGAATTTGGGAGCTGTTTGGATAGAATGCCGAACTTTGTACTTTGTTCTTTGTACTTAGTTATTCGAGAAGCATAACTCTTTGGGCTACGGGCGCCGTTGAATTGAAGTCAAAGTACAAAGAACCAAGCTCAAAGTTCAGGCTCAAGACAAGAATCTAATGGAACATAACAACAATATAAAGAAAATCGTTTTAGCTTACTCCGGCGGGCTCGACACATCGGTCATGCTTCGTTGGCTGAAGGAGCGTTATGCCTGCGAGGTGATCTGCTACTGCGCGGATGTAGGCCAGGGTGAAGAACTAACCGGACTCGAAGAGAAAGCCCTGGCCACGGGTGGCTCAAAACTCTACGTGGAAGATCTGCGCGAAGAGTTCGTCAGAGAATATGTTTGGACCGCAGTTAAGGCTAACGCGATTTACGAAGGCGTTTACCTGCTCGGCACTTCCCTCGCTCGTCCGGTGATTGCCAAACGCCAGATTGAAATTGCGCGTCGCGAAGGCGCCGACGCCGTCGCGCATGGCTCTACCGGCAAGGGAAACGATCAGGTGCGATTTGAGCTTACCTACTACGCACTACAGCCGGATATCAAAGTGATCGCGCCGTGGCGCGAGTGGGAATTCACCGGAAGAAGCGATTTGATCGCGTACGCGAAGACTCACGGGATTCCTATCACGGCCACAACGGCGAAACCTTATTCAACCGATCGCAACCTGATGCACGTGTCTTATGAGGGCGGAATTCTGGAAGACCCGTGGGCTGAACCGCCCGAGGATATTTTTCAACTTACGCGCTCGCCTGAAAATGCCAAAGCGGAAGCGGAATATGTCGAGGTGTCGTTTGAAAAAGGTGAGCCAGTGGCTATCAACGGGAAGAGCCTCGGCCCCCTCGCCTTGTTGGAAAGTCTAAACAAGTTGGCTGGTGAACATGGCATCGGCCGGGTTGATCTGGTCGAGAACCGTTTCGTCGGCATGAAGTCGCGCGGGGTTTATGAAACACCCGGCGTGACGGTGCTGCAGGTTGCGCATCGGGCGCTGGAATCAATAACTCTCGATCGTGAGGTGATGCACCTGCGCGATTCACTCAGCGTCAAGTTTGCCGAGAGCATTTACTACGGGTTTTGGTTTGCCCCTGAGTTTGAGTTGATGCGCAAGATGGTGAATGAAACGCAAACCAACGTTACCGGGGACGTGCGTTTGAAACTGTTTCGCGGCAACACCATCGTGGTTGGACGTCGCTCGCCGCATTCGCTCTACGACGAAAAGGTCGCGACATTTGAAGCCGACACGGTTTACAACCAGCGCGACGCCGAAGGCTTCATTAAGCTCAACGCGCTGCGACTTAGGTTGAGGGGTGCGCATACTAGCGGGGGCAAGCCACCCTTCCCAACTCCGAGCTGATCGACGTTGGGCACGAAGATTTGGTTGAGAGGCATTCAGTCGAAAGAGACGCTTCAGGAAACTGAGTCTCGGAGGTAAGGAAGGCGGGCTTGCCCCCGCTCTTGGGAGGTAACGATGGAAACAACTCTTAAGGTTATAGACGCTGACAAGATCGGCTCAGCCACTTCGCCGCTTAATCTCGGCCGGACGAACGCTATCATCCCCTCGTCGGAAACCCCGCGCGCGGGCGATGTCGTGGTCGTGCGCGCACTCACTGACAGCGCCACCTATAACATGCTCGAACTACCTACCGGGCGTCTCGCAAAGATCAATCCGGGTGATGTGTTGATAGGCGTCCTTGGCAGGCGGCGCGCGTTGAAAGGTTTCGTTGGCGATGTGCCGGGAACGATTAGCGCCGGCGACCAGTTGCACCTGCTAAACATGGGCGGGGTCATCGGAAAGTGCACTGGCCATCATTCTAGTTTGAGCGATGCTATCCAGGTAGAGGTCATCGGCCTCGCTTGCGACGAACAAGGCCGCCTGATGAATATTGCCGACGCCGCGTTGACGCCGCGGAACACCCTCGGCCACACCGCTCCGTTGGTGATAATTGCCGGCACCTGCATGAACAGCGGCAAGACTTACGCTGCTACTGAGCTAATCAAACAAGCAACGCGCGCCGGCATGCGAGTAGCAGCCGCCAAACTCTCCGGAATTGCCTGCCTGCGCGACACGCTTAACATGGCCGACCATGGCGCGATCGCTATCGCGAGTTTCCTCGATTGCGGTTTGCCTTCGACGGTCGGCGCCACGAATCTTTCATCAGTTGCTAAGACAATCATCGCTCGCCTGAACGAGAGTTCGCCTGACCTGATTATCATCGAACTGGGCGATGGGCTGTTGGGCGGTTACTCAGTCGAATCGGTTTTTGACGATCTGGAGTTGCGCGAAGCGACTGCCGGGCTGGTTTTCTGCGCTTCGGATTATGTAGGCGCCTGGGGCGGCATTGAGCTCTTGCGCCGGCGTGGCATTGAGATAGACGTGATTGCCGGCTCAGTTACTGACTCGCAAATGGGTGAGGATTTTATTGAGAAAGAGTTTGGCGTACCGGCGGCGAATGCGAGACGGAATGGGGAAAGGTTGTTTGAACTTCTCGCTCCGAAAGTTTCGACTTTCGAGTATCGAGTTTCGGACTCAAAGATTTCGGCCAACGAGGATTCTGAGCAAAACGCAATCGAGGCGGAAGGCCTCTTAGTCCAGTGAACGCGAAACTCGAAACTCGAAACTCGAAACTACGCGTAGCGATTTACGGCGGTTCAGGCTATGGCGGATCAGAATTGCTGCGCATTCTGCTGTTCCATCCTGACGTTGAGATTGCTTTTGTCACTGCGAACGAGCAGGCCGGCAAAGCAGTCAGTGAAGTTCATCGAAACCTTTACGGCTTGACTGATCTTCACTTCAGAACCGCTCCCGAAGACGCGGCTGAAGTTGGCGAACTGGATTGTGTCTTCCTCGCCTTGCCGCATGGACAGGCAATGGAAGTTGTGCCAGGCCTGCCCGAGAGCGTGAAAGCGATTGACTTGTCAGGAGACTTTCGACTTCGTGACCAGGAAATTTTCGAGCAGCACTACGGTCGCGCACACACGGCGATGCCATTGCAAAGTGAATTTGTCTACGGCCTGACCGAAACAAATCGCGAGGCGATCAAGCGTGCGCGACTGATCGCAAATCCCGGCTGCTTTGCGACGGCCACGCTGCTTGGGCTGGCGCCACTGGTTGCGAGTGGACTTGTTAACGGACGCGTGATCGTTGATGCCAAGACCGGTTCATCCGGCTCGGGCGCAAAAGCTGCCGCCAACACGCATCACCCACAACGCATGAACTCGTTCTACGCTTACAAGCGGTTCACGCATCAACATCTGCCGGAGATCGAACAGGAACTTGGAAACGTCGGCGACTGGAACAGTGAGTTGGTCTTCATGACACATTCGCTTCCCGTTTCGCGGGGCATCTTCTCCTCCATTTACCTGGAGGCGAAAGAAAATCTGACGGAGGCACAACTACATTCGATCTTCCATGACTTTTATCGTGAGTCATTTTTTGTCCGACTGGTGAAGGGTTCACCTGATATTAACTGGGTGAAGACCACGAATTTTTGCGATCTTGGCTTTGCGAGTCGCGGACAGCAGATAGTGGTTTTCTCCGCGCTCGACAATTTGGTCAAGGGAGCGGCGGGTCAGGCGGTCCAGAATATGAATCTGATGTTTGGTCTGGATGAGAAGACGGGATTGATGCTGGTAGGAACTAATCCATGAGCGACAAGGAAGTCCAACCGGCGCCAGTTAAAGCTACTGCCACGCTTGCCGATCTCGAGAAGCTCGATATTCGCGTCGGCACCATACTGGCGGTCGAGGAGGTGAGCGGGTCAGATAAGCTGGTACGACTGGTTGTTGACTTCGGGGATCATCGGCGAAACATTCTGGCCGGCATGAAACAGGAACGCGCCGACCCCGGATCAATAAAAGGACAACAAGCGCTCTTCGTTGTGAATCTTGAACCTCGGAAAATAATGGGAGAGAAATCAGAAGGAATGCTGTTCGACATTGGTTACGCCGACGGCGTGCGGCCGGTACTCGCGGTGCCGGAAAGTATTGTCCCGAATGGAACGAGAGCCGGATGAAACCACAGACCAATCAAAAGCAAACAACTTTTAGTGACGTTGCGGCGCTTGAAGAGCGTTACCAGCTGGCGACGTACAAAAAAATGCCGATCGTCGCCGAACGTGGCCAAGGTGTCTGGATCTACACGAGCGACGGAGAGAAGTATCTGGATCTCTACGGCGGGCACGCGGTGGCCGGTACGGGTCATTCGCATCCGCATGTAGCCGCCGCGATCCAGATCCAGGCAGAGAAGCTTTTGTTCTATTCCAATCTGGTTTACTCGAGGGCGCGCGCTGAGGCTGCCGAGAAATTGGTTTCAGTTGCGCCGGCTGAACTGACCAAAGCCTTCTTCTGTAATTCCGGGACGGAGGCGAATGAAAACGCGATGCGCATGGCCCGGATGGCGACCGGTCGCCAGAACGTCATTACCTTCTCCGGCGGATTTCACGGGCGTACTGCTGATTCGATCAGCGCTACCTTCCTGGGAAAATATCGCGAGATCGGCAAGCCAAATGTTCCCGGCCACATCGAAGCCGAGTTTGGCGACATCGATTCCGCCCGCGCGCTGGCGGATGAAAATGTAGCGGCCATCATGCTCGAACCAATTCAGTCGATGGCCGGCGTTCGCATGGCGAGTGCGGATTACTATCAGGCGCTCCGCGAACTCTGCGACGAGCGCGGCATCGTTTTGATCTACGACGAGGTTCAGACCGGCGTCGGCCGCACGGGTGATTGGTTCTTTGCTGGTAGCGAAGCGGGATCTCAGGTCGTGCCGGACATCATCACACTGGCGAAAGCGCTGGGCAGCGGTATTCCCGTGGGCGCCTGCCTGGTTACTGAAAAGATTAGCGCCAGCATCAAGGAAAACGATCTGGGGACGACGTTTGGCGGCGGGATGATCGCAATGGCAGCAGTGACCGCGACTCTTGAAGCGATCGAAGAGGACGGCCTGCTGGTTAACGTGAAAACTACCGAAGCGTATTTGCGTCAGAGACTAACAGAAGTTCCCGCGGTTGCAGCCGTTCGCGGGCGCGGGTTTCTGTTGGGCATCGAGTTTCGCACGCCGGCGGCGCCGATTCATAAAGCGTTGCTCGATCGTAAGATAATCACCGGCACGTCAAGCGAGCCGAAGGTGTTGAGACTTTTGCCGCCGCTGTGCCTGAGTAACAATCAAGTCGATCTTTTCGTCGAAGCCCTGCTGGCAATAACGGCAAAGCCTTAGGAGGTTTGAGTGAATTATGGTTGGTTTGATCTGGTCGGCAATATCGGCGTGCTGCTGATGGTGATTGCTTACCTGCTCTTGCAGCTCGAGAAGCTATCGAGCTCAGCTTTGAGCTATCTGCTATTGAACGCGGTTGGCGCCATCCTGGTTATGATCTCGCTGATGTTTCGGTTCAACCTTTCGGCGTTCTTAATGGAAGCGTTCTGGCTCCTGATCAGCTTGTATGGACTGGCGAAGCCACTGTTATTCAAACGCGCGGTTTAGTGCCAAGCAGTTCAGAGTTCAACCTT
>Ga0207689_10005681_pt1 | contig 11099 bp, 10 predicted proteins | sample KBSMisM52_FD_184312 | JGI IMG/M metagenome (GOLD analysis project Ga0207689, IMG submission 184312) | Miscanthus rhizosphere microbial communities from Kellogg Biological Station, Michigan, USA - KBS Miscanthus M5-2 (SPAdes) (version 2) | ecosystem: Host-associated > Plants > Roots >... | reverse complement strand
GGATTTGACGATCTGCCTGGTTTCCGGATTGCGATAGGTGATCATGCCCGTGGCGAAATCCTCTGCCGGCGTTTTTGCGTAATCGACGCCGCGTTCCTTCAGCAGTTTTTCACGCCATTTCTTTTGTCCCCATTTGAGCAGTCCGAGGTCTGCCGTAACGGACAGCGGCTGGAGGAACAAAAGATCCTTGTCCGCCGGGGTGAGCACATGGCGGCCAACTGCAATACTGTGGCAGCCCATGTCCAGCAACACGCCACCGCCTTGGCGGGTGGGATCCCAGAACCAGGGCTCGTGCGGTCCGCCATGTTCCTCCGCCGAACGGGTCAGCGTAAGCGGTCCCATGGTTTTCGCCACCGGAACAAGCTGCGTGCGCTGGCTCTGAATCGCCTTCATGAATATCTGGTTCTCGAAATAGGCGGTCAGCAACTTCGCTTCGCGGGCGAGGTCCACCATACGCCTGGCTTCCTTCATGTTGCGTGCGAGCGGCTTGTCGACAATCACCCCCTTCAGCCTTGCTCCGGCTTTGACTGCCGCAGCGATTTCCTCCATGACTTCAACCCGGCAGTAGTTCGGAACGAAGATCGCGATAACATCGACATTCCTCGCCAACTCCATAATGGTGTCGTAGGTGCGTGCGTCGCCGAGCCGATGCTCCCGACAGAAGTCCGTCAGCGCTTGCGCTCCGCGCCGCTTGAGAATCCCGGCAATTTCCAGCCCCCGCACCTGGTGTATCGCGACCGCCTGGAAGCGCGCTATGAAGCCGGCGCCGATGAATCCGAGTTTCATTTTGTATTCCTCCCCTGTGTTTGCCGGAACCAAATATCTTCGGTGATCGGTGAGATGTTACCCGTGCATGCAGCCCGGTATGGCCACCGCATGCCGGGTGCGCCCCAAGGCTGTTCTGCTGCCAATGTCGCACGCAACATTGTGCTAGATCAAGCCGCTTGCCGTCGGGCATCATGAGTTGGGGCTAAACAGACTGGAAATGGGACTCGTGGGAGGTTTGAAGTGAAATGGATGAACTGGACAGCCATGGCATGCGCCGCCGTTTTCATCCCGGCCGCTTTTGCCGCGGAAGATGCAAGCGAACAGGAACTCAAGCGCGACGCGGTGTCGCGGGTAGTCGAGGCGCACGATGTGGCGCTGCCAGTCTATATCGGCCGCGTTTACGTCAAGCAGGCGGCGCTGACTGCGGCGCGCGATCTTCTTGCCGAAAAGGGCAAGGCAGCCGGTCTGGACAGAAAAAAATGGAATGTGAATTCCCCGCAATGGCAGAGCGCCGAGGGCGAATTGATGCAAGGCACGGATGCACTGATACAACGCAAAGTCGCCAGCGGCTATTGGGTCCAGGAAGCATGGTCCGAGCAGGTAGCCACCCTCCTCAATGGCGAAGAAGCCGACGAAATCGCAGTGCACTTCCGCAGCGAAGGCGGCGAGCTGCAACGGCGCGTCATCGAATGGTTCGTCGGCGAGCTGACGTTGCAGACCTACACTTTCACCGATCGCCTGAAGTACGGCGTGCCTGGTTCCGAGCAGGAGATGCGCGACCTGCAAATCGCAACCTACGAAGCGAAGAGCCATTTCGCGCCGATCTACGACCTCACCAAATACGACAACACGATGCGGTTTGCCACCAGCGAGGCCGGCATCAAATACTTCAAGATGATGGCGATCCAGGGGGTGGGCCTGGTGCATGAGCACCTGGAGGCGGTGGCGGAGGAGGCGAGGAAGACGATCAGGGGGCGTGCGGCCCTGGTCGATTCCTATGTCGATAAATTGCGTCGCCAATAGGGCGATTCATCTTCAGAAAAGTCGGACTCTGGAAGATCCTCTCGGCATCGGTCATTTTCCCTGTTCGAACGAAACGAGCTCGTACGTTTCGTTGCTGGAGTACGCATCCGTCTGCGTTTTCATATACAGATTCATCTTGACGGTCCGCTTTACTTCCGGTGCATACCAGTAAGTGCACTTTGCTTCGAAAAAATGGTTGACGGCGTATATGCTCTCCGACGTCGTCTCGATTTTCCAGGCCTTGAACTCTCCGGCCGGTACGCGCACGGATTCCATCCCTGCTATCCACACCACGGAATTCGCCGATTTAGTGTTGGAACCGCCTTGCGGTGCGAATTCACCGGCCACGTCGCGCCACTTCTGTCCGGCCTTGAATGGCGTCTCCGGATCGGCATAGGGCGACAGGTCGGTTAATTGATATCCGCCGGGCAGCACGACGACGGGCGGGAACTTGGTCGGGTTGAATCCGACTTCGATGTCCCTTTCCCTCATGTAACCTTTCGACTGATCGTAGGTCACGCGCTCGCGGGCGACTTTTCCGCGCATCTCGATGATCTGCACTTTTATTGTGCCGACTTCGCGCCGGCCGAAGGTGACGCGGTACTTCCAGAAATCCCCTGCATGAAGGAATTCCGGGGCTCCCACTTCGGCCGCTGGCCTTTCGCTCTTGCCATCCACAGCCGTGGATCGGGGCACGCCGACAAGCCGATCGCGATTGCGGGTTGCAAGCTCGCCGATCCAGTCGGCGGGAATGGCGAAATTCAGGTTCTGCGCATCCTTGAACTGGAAAGTGACGATGCCGATCAGCCTTCCCTGCGAATCGAACAGGCCTCCGCCGCTGGATCCTGGGGAGATCGGCGCATCGGTCTGGATCAGGCTGCCGGCTTCCTCCTTCATTTCGCGCAAGCCGGAAACGATTCCTCGAGAAATGGAGTGTTCCAGTCCGCGCGGCGAGCCAATCGCAAAAACTGTCTGTCCCACCTCAACGTCCCTCGACATCACGAAGGCAGTGACCGCCCGCCCGTTCGAGAATTCGTCGTCGAGCTGTACCTGGCAGAGGTCGCGCGCCGCGTCCAGGTAGCGCAGCTTCGCGCTGCGTTGGACGCTCCCTTGTTTTACGGCGATGCCCGCTGCATTTTCCACTACATGGCAGGAAGTGATGACGTCGCGCGCCCCGATAATGATGCCGCTGCCCAATCCGTATTCCTTGCCTTGGCGGTCGGAGACGTGCACGACCACCACGCTCGGATCGGCAAGCTTGAATATCTCGTTTGCTTCCAGTGCAAAACCCGAAGCAGAATGAAGCATGCTTAAACAGGCGTTAATAACAAGAAGGTGCAGTAGTCGCATTTCGCAGTCTTCCGAATGTCGAATTACTGTCCGGCTTCGAACGAAAGCAGTTCGTAGGATTCGGAGTTCGGTGTGAAGGAACTGTTCGAGTATTTGATGTCCAGGCTCATTTTCACCGTGCGCATTGAATCCGGGCTATACCAATAGTCGCAAATAATCCTGACGAGGTCCGATCTCATGCTCTTTTGGCCCGTCGCCTGCACGTGCGTCGTGTCGAACACTCCTGCGGGCACTCGCAATTTTTCCCGCGCGATAACCCGCGCTTCCGTCTGGAATTTCTGCTTGCCGTAGCCGTACCCCGCCAGCAGCAATGTAATTGGAAGTTCTTGCCAATTCTGGCCGGCGCGCATCTCCTGTCCAAGAGGGACGTAGGGGGCGATTTCGCTAAGCTGATACCCACCGGGCAACGTCACGACGTCCTGGAATTTCAGTGGATTGAATTCGACGGCCACGCTTACGCTACGTTCAGCCATGAAATCCTTCTGGCCTTCCCTTGTGATGCGTTCTGTAACCGTCTTGCCGCGTATATCCGTAATCTCGACAACCAAGTTGGCTATGGCTCGCTTACCGTCGATCAACTTGTATTTCCAGCGGTCACCAACCCGCGGTAGCCAGCTAGCGGGGGCATCAGGCGATTCGGCCGCTCGTTTACTCGCGCCCCCCGAGGGCATTGCATCGACGTTGGCAAGGCGATCGCGATTGCGTTTGGGGATTTCCTGAACCCACTCTGCGGGAAGGGCGAAGTTGAGGTTCTGCGCATCCTTGAACCCGAAGGTGATGATGCCGACGAGGCGCCCTTCGGAATCGAACAGACCCCCACCGCTCGACCCCGGCGAGATCGCCGCATCGGTCTGGACGAGGTTGCCGACTTCCTCCTTCATCTCGCGCAGCGCCGAAACGATACCGCGCGAGATGGTGTGTTCGAGGCCGCGCGGAGAGCCAATTGCGTATACCGGCTGGCCGACCTCGAGCTCTTTGGACAACACGAAGTTGGTCACCGGCTTGGCGCTCGGAAATGCATCGTCCAGGCGGAGCTGGCACTGGCAGAGGTCGCGTGCGGCTCTTGGAATCGCAGCTTCGCGCTGCGCTGGACGCTGCCCTGTTTGACTGTGAGTTTGACTGCGTCAACCACGCCGCGGCAGACGGTCACGATTTCGAGCGGCTCGACGAGCACGCCGCTGACCAGACGGTCGTCGGTGCGCTTTGCCCCTTCGGCAACGATCACTACTACGCCAGGATCGGCGCGCTTGAAGATATCGTTGGCTTCGAGCGCCAGCACAATGCCGGGTGCAAGCAGCGCCAACACTGCCCCCGACAGGCATGTCGCAATACGCATATCGATTCACCCCTCCCGATGTCAATCGAATGTCCGAGTCGCCTACAGTATGCAGTATGATCCGGTACTTTGGATATTTTCGCTTCAGTACCGGTGATGCAGTGAACGGCACGCTTTGCGAATGTTCCAAACGGCGCCCGATGCCAAACTCAATCTGCCTTCCCGATTGCGCGCTGCTAGTTGCCGAACCCATTCGCTACGCTGACATCCAGCAACCTCGGACCGCCGCTTTGGATGGATTCGCGCAACGCCGGCCCGATATCCTGCGGATCGGTGATGCGGCGTGCGGGCACACCCATCGATTGCGCAAGCATCACGAAATCGATTGCCGGGTCATCCATGTCCATGCCGACGAATTGGTCGGTCTTGCGGAAGGAAACCAGCCGCTCCTTGAGTATGCGATAGCTGTGATTGTTGGGGATCACATAGGTAATCGGAAGCTTCAGATGCGCTGCGGTCCACAGCGCCTGGATGCTGTACATCGCGCTGCCGTCGCCGACGATCGCGACGACCGGACGCTCGGGCAGCGCGACGCTGATGCCGACGGCGCCCGCCATCGCGAAGCCGATTCCGCCGGATGCGAGGCCATAGAAGCCCTGGTGATCGCGCAGCGGAAGATAGTTGAGCAGTTGGAAAGTCGACGTCAGCCCTTCCTCGACCACGACGACATCGCGCGGCAGCGCCTCGGCAATGCGCATCATCAAGGCCTTCGGATCCATCGGCCGGGCGCCTTCGAGTTTCGTGGTTTCCTCGCACGCCTTTGCGCGCTTGACGCTCCAGTTGTTCCTCGCGATTTCCGCGAGCCGCGCCGCTGCGGCTGATTTCTGCGCAGCAGTCATGCGCGATCGCAACGCCGCGGTCAATGCACGCAGGGTTTCCTTGACATTGGCCTTGATCGCGATTTCCGTCGGATAGTTCTTGCCCAGTTCCCAGTCGCGCTCGGAGATCTGCACGACGGGCATGCCATCGGGCAGGGCGTCGATGGGGTTATGCACCGACATGCGCAGGACATCCGCGCCGAGACAGACCAGCAGGTCGTGAGGTTGCAGCCAGCCGCGTACCTGCGTCTGGCTGCGCGTGAGTTGTCCGACGAAAGCAGGATGCTCGGACAGAAAATGCGCGGCATAAGGCACCGTCTGCTGCCACACTGCCGCGCCCAGTGTTTCGGCGAGTTGTGCTGCTTCGTGCAACGCGTCGCGCGTGGCGAGTTCGTGACCGGCAATCAGCACCGGATTGCGCGCGGCAAGCAGGCGTTCGGCCAGCCGTTCGAGCGCACTGTCGGAGGGACGGACCTCGGCATCCACGCGAGTCGGGTGACCGAGGTCGAGCGGCGCTTCCGCATCGAGGATATCGCCTGGCAGACTAATAAATACTGGCCCGGTCGGTGGCGTGAGCGCTACTTTCGCCGCGCGATGCACAATGCGCGGCAGATCCTGCACGCGTGTCACCTCGACCGCCCACTTGACCATCGGCTGTGCAATCGGCACCAGGGGGTCGTAAAGCATCGGCTCCATCAGTCCGTGCCCTAGTTCCTGCTGGCCGGCCGTGATCAACACGGGTGAGCCATAGAACTTGGCGTTGTAGAGCGCGCCCATGGCGTTGCCAAGGCCGGGCGCAACATGGACGTTGCACGCAGCCAGTTTCTGCGACGCGCGGGCATAGCCGTCCGCCATGCCCACTACCACGGCCTCCTGCAATCCGAGCACGTAACCGATGGCCGATTGCTGCGACATTGCTTCCATGATGGCGAGTTCGGTCGTGCCGGGATTGCCGAACATGCGGGTTACGCCTTCCTGCGCGAGCAGTTTCAGGAATGCGGCGCGGCCGGTAATCGTGGGAGGAAGCGGGGAGCGGTCCATAGTGTGGTGAACGGTGAATGGTGAACGGTGAGTGCGACTATCGTATGCGGGTGCCGCACGCCGGACAAGTGTGTGGACTCATGAAATTGGCGCGGGTCGGGCCGAGACCGCCGCACTTGTAATCAGTCAGTGTCCGATATGGCAGGATGCCGCAACTGGGGCAGCGGTAGAGCACGTTCAGAGCCCGCACAACCCGGACGATGGTCACTGCGACCAGGCCGCTAGCCAGCATCGCGGCAGTCCACGACAGTTGCGTTGGCATGTTCAGCATGCACGCTGAGCCAATCATAAGCGCGAGCGCACCCACGCTGCAAAATACCAGGAGACGGTTCATCCGCCAGATCTGCGTGCGGCGATATTCGAAATTGGTCAGTTTGGCCTGGGTCAATGCTGGAAGCGAGAATTCGTGAGGCGAGACCCCATTGTGCGGCGTCGCCGTCAGCTTCTCAAGCGCGCGCACGCGGCGCTGTTTCTGCCCAGATCAGTACGTTGGCAAAGGGCTGTCCCGCTGCGGGTGGATCGACATTCGTTTCGAAACCGAGGGTGTCCAGCAACTGCAGCCATTCATTCAGGGGCCTGTAGCAGTGGCGAGCAAAAGCCCGCGGGGAGAGCAGCGAGCCGCACCGGTCTGCCGCCTGGCCGAAATGAAAGCGCCAGCCAGCCGTGCTGTCGGCGATTCTAAGAATGAGCAGGCCCCCACCGCGCAGCGATTGCGCAATTCGCTTCAGTAGCGAGATCTGCGCATCCTCTTCCAGATAATGCAGGACATCGATCAGAACGACGACATCGGCTTGCGGAAGTGGCGCCTCCCGCAAGTCCGCAGCATGAATGACCGCGCGATGACCCAACGCGATGTTTGCCCGCCGCGCGAGCCGTGGCTCCGCATCGATGCCGTGCAGTTGCAATTGCGACGGCGGCGCGGGCCATGCGGCGGGCCACAGACCCGACTCGAATTGGGCACGCGCGGCCAGCATCAGCGAGGCCAGTGCGGCATGGCTGCAGCCAAGATCCAGCATCCGCGCGCGGTCGGGAAGGCGTCCCGAGCGCAGCAGCGCGAGAAAAACGGGATCGAAGGTAAGCTTGGCGCGGACAAAGCAATAAGCGGAATAACCCGCCGCGACATAAGGCCTGGATGCCGCATTGATCAGTGCGCCGATCTCGGGCTGCATCATTGCATTGCCATCGGCAGCGACACCGGCTTGAGTTGCGCCGCGGCGATTTTGTCCAGCAATGCGGGCAGGACATCGAGGACGATTGCGCGGCGGGACCCGGTCTTGCGATCGTGCAGCAACAGGATGTCGCCAGGAGAAAGGTTGCGCACGAGGCGTTTCAGGACCACGTCGGGATTCCGCGCGACCGTATCGAACCCGCGCCGCGTCCATGTGATGTAGCACAACCCCAAATGGGCGATGACCGGATCGAGCAGTGGATTGCGCATTCCCATCGGCGAACGGAAAAAACGCGGGGGGCGGCCTGTGATGCCGGTGACGATGTCCTGCGCCGTGCCGATTTCGTTCTTGAGCGCGGTCCAGGCAAAAAAACCGAACAGGCTCGAATGCCTGCGGCTGTGGTTTTCGATACTGTGACCGCGGCTGACGATTTCGCGAATCAAGTCGGGATGCGCCGCAGCTTTGTCGCCGATGACAAAGAAACTGGCCTTGGCGCGATGTACATCCAGAATGTCGAGCACTTTCGGGGTCACATCCGGGTCCGGCCCATCGTCGAACGTCAAAGCGACTTCCTTGCGTCTCACCGCCGCATCCGGCAAACGCAGGATGTTCCTGCCGAGCAGACGGCTTTTCGGCCACAGACCGATGAGAGCGAGCACCATATGATTCAGAACAATGACGCCAAGGATCGATGCCCACCACTGTGGCCGCGCGATCAGGGCGGCGACAGCGATGATATGCAATACCGCCGTCAGCCAGATCGCGATGCCCGGCCGCCAGGTCCGGTCCCCGCTCTTGCGCGCGGCGGGACTCAGGTTGACGGTTTCCCCCATGAATCACGTAACGTAACGGTACGGTTGAAGACCGGCGCGCCCGCGCTGGAGTCGACACGATCAGCGCAGAAATAGCCGTGGCGTTCGAACTGGAAGCGCTCTTCCGGTTTCGCGTCCTTCAGTGCAGGTTCGCAGTATGCGTGAACCAGTTTTTTCGATCCGGAATGCATGTCTTCGAGAAAATCGCGCTCCGATCCAGGATGCGGAACCGCGAACAAGCGATCGTAGAGCCGCACGTCGGCCCGATAGGCATGGCGGGCCGATACCCAGTGAATGTTTCCTTTGACCTTGTAAAGGTCGGAACCCGGTGTGCCCGATTTGGAGTCGGCAAACATTTCGCAGTGCACCGCCGTAACGGTGCCGCCGGCATCTTTATCCGCGCCAATGCATTTCAGCACGAAACCGTAGCGCAAGCGCACCTGGTTGCCGGGGAACAGGCGGAAATAACCTTTCGTCGGCACCTCCATGTAGTCCTCGCGCTCGATCCACAATTCGCGCGAGAAAGGCAGGGCGCGTTTGCCCCATTCCGGCTTCTGCGGGTGGTTGGGCGCTTCGCAAAGCTCCTCCTTGTCCGCGGGGTAGTTATCGATAATCAGCTTGACCGGATCGAGTACCACGATGCGCCGCGGCGCGCTCTCGTTCAGAGTGTCGCGCATGCAGTCTTCCAGCACGCTCATGTCGATCCACGAGTCGGATTTCGACACGCCGATGCGATCGGCAAACAGGCGAAATCCTTCGGGCATGAAGCCGCGGCGGCGCGCTCCGACCAGGGTCGGCATGCGCGGGTCGTCCCAGCCGTCGACATGCTTTTCCTCGACGAGCTGGATGAGCTTGCGCTTGGAGAGCACGACATAAGTCAGATTCAGGCGGGAGAATTCGTACTGCTGCGGCAACGGCCTGGCGAGCACGCCGAATTCCGTGAGCTTTTCCAAAACCCAGTCATAGAGCGGACGATGGTCTTCGAATTCCAGCGTGCACAGCGAATGCGTGATGTTCTCCAACGCGTCGGAAATGCAATGCGTGTAGTCGTACATCGGGTAAACGCACCATTTGTCGCCCGTGCGATGGTGGTGCGCGTGACGGATGCGATAGATCACGGGGTCGCGCAGATTGATATTCGGCGAACTCATGTCGATTTTCAGCCGCAACACGTGCGTGCCGTCGGGAAATTCGCCGGCCTTCATGCGGCCGAAGAGGTCCAGATTCTCGTAGCGCGAACGGTCGCGGTAGGGACTTGCCTTGCCCGCTTCGGTCAGCGTGCCGCGGAATTCGCGCATCTCGTCCGCCGACAGGCTGTCCACATAGGCCAGATCATGCTGGATGAAGGCTTCCGCAAATTGGTGGAGGGTATCGAAGTAATCCGACGCGTAGTAGAGATTTTCTCCCCAGTCGAATCCCAGCCATTTCACCGCATCCAGGATCGAATCGACGTACTCTGTTTCCTCCGTTACCGGGTTGGTGTCGTCGAAACGCATATGGCAGCGGCCACCGTATTGCAGGGCCACGCCGAAATTCAGGCAGATCGATTTCGCATGGCCGTAGTGCAGGTAGCCGTTGGGCTCCGGTGGAAAACGCGTGCGGATGCGCGCCGGATCGGCGGGCGCGCCGGCGTGTGCCGATGCCGGACCGGGTTTACCCTTCCATGTGCGGCCGGCGTATTTTCCTTGCGCCAGGTCGTCTTCGATGATGTTGCGAATGAAATTGGTGACTTGGGCGACGGAGTGCGGCTGCGCCTTGTCGCCGGTTGCAGGTTTGTTCACGCTGGCTGACGGAATAATTGAACGGGGCCGATACATGTCACGGCAATCGCAATCTTAATGCCTCGAAGCCATTCGTGGGGCAAAAACGCATCCGCTTCAAGAAGAGGCTCCAGGAGGAGCGCCTTTGTTCGGTGTACTGGCGGAAGAGGTGCCACCAGCTTCGGCGCTGCGCTCCAGCCGCTGTTTCTTCTTTTGTTCCATCGACTGGCGGTGCTTGTTGACGGCAAATCCCACAGTGCCCCCCATGATCCCCGCAATGATCAGTCCAGCGATCGGAACCCAGCGCGGCAGCGGGTCGGGCGATCCGTCCAGCAGATGGGCGGCCGCGGCAAACGGCATGTAAGCCGGAGCGGCACAAAGAAGTTGCAGCGTTCGTCTACTTCCCACCCCTCACCCCTTATGGTCGAAGACCGGTATCCCGCAACGCGGGGCACCCCTCACCCCAATAGCAAAACTTTCGCTGCTGCGCTAACCCCATTTCCGAAAAACTCCCGTTTACAGTAGCCAATCACTCAACCGGAAAGGAACGCTCATGTATTCCCGTCGTCTTCGTGCCCCATTCGCCCTGCTGGCAATCGCCGCTTCTCTTGGCGCCTTGGCTGCCGAGGAAGGGTCGCACGCCCTTACGATTTACAGCACTGCAACACCCGGCGCTATCTCGCCGGAACAGTATCGCAACGGGGGCGGCGGCCACAGTCTACCCGGCTATGCAACCGTGCGTCACGAGCGCGAAATCGCGCTGAATGCGGGCCGCAATACGGTGCGCTTTACCGATGTCGCCGGGCAGATTGATCCGACCACGGTATCTTTTACTTCCTTGACCGATCCCACCGGCACGCGGGTGATGGAGCAGAATTTTCAGTTCGATCTGGTCAGCCCGGAAAAACTGCTGACCCGCTTCATCGATCGCGACATTGCGGTCGAGCGCATGATCGGCGACCGGATCGAAACCCTCGAGGGCAAGCTGCTTTCGACCCAGGGCGGCATGGTCATCAGGGAGC
>Ga0207689_10005680_pt1 | contig 11099 bp, 4 predicted proteins | sample KBSMisM52_FD_184312 | JGI IMG/M metagenome (GOLD analysis project Ga0207689, IMG submission 184312) | Miscanthus rhizosphere microbial communities from Kellogg Biological Station, Michigan, USA - KBS Miscanthus M5-2 (SPAdes) (version 2) | ecosystem: Host-associated > Plants > Roots > Rhizosphere... | reverse complement strand
TTTCGTCCAGCGATCCGAACCTGCAAAACATTCCCATTCGCACCGAGCTAGGCCGCCGAATTAGACGATCATTCGTTGCTGAGCAAGGGAACAAGATCATCTCGGCGGATTACTCCCAGCTGGAGTTGCGCCTGCTCGCGCACATCACGCAGGACCCGGTCATGCTGGAAGCGTTTCAAAACGGTGAGGATATTCATGCCCGTACGGCACGGCTGGTTTTCGGCGCCAAAACTGATGAAGAATTAAAAGAGGCCCGCCGGTTCGCCAAAATAGTGAACTTCGCGATCGCTTATGCCATCGAGCCGTGGGGCTTGTCGCAGCGGGTGGGGATATCGCGACCGGAAGCAAAGAAAGTTATCGAGGACTACTACAACACCTATAAAGGCGTGCGGCGTTACATGGAAGAGGTGCCGTTGAGAGCACGCGAGCATGGGTATGTTCGGTCGATTTATGGACGCATTCGTCCGCTTCCCGGCATCAGCGATCGCAATGCCAACATTCGCAAGGCCGCCGAGCGGGAAGCTATCAACATGCCGATTCAAGGTACTGCCAGCGACATTGTGAAGATCGCAATGTTAAAAGTTGATGAAGAGTTCAGGCGCGAAGGACTGGATGCACAGCTCCTGATGCAGGTACATGACGAATTACTGGTTGAAACACCAGCTGCCGCAGCGGAACATGTTGCGGAGGTACTAAAGCGCGAAATGGAAGGGGCAGTTAGTTTGGATGTGCCCTTGATCGTAGACGTCGGCATTGCCGACAACTGGATGGATGCGAAACCGTAACAGGAAGGTTTTCGCCTTGTAACTGTTCACCAGAGTTCCAGGCCGATAGAAAATGGCTGAGAAAAAGGAAAACAAGCACAACGGGATCGGCAAGCCCGACGCACCTGACGCAAGCGACTCGTTACCGGCGACTGATCCGGGCGAACTCGAGCCGTCAAGGGTGGTTTATCGGCGCGCGGAGCCTGATGCTATCAACCTTCCTCTATCCGAGTCGGTAAGGCGGGCGAGAAGTATTTGGACGCGCGAGTTGTCGCCGGCAATTATTCCGCTAATTATCGGCTTTCTGTTATTGCTAATACTGATTGCCGTGATTGGGATCCTCAGCGTCTCTCGGATGGACGACGTTGGGAAAGCAGTTTTGGATTTGGAAACGCAGCATTCGGCCAGATTGAGCCTGCTGCTCAAGCTTAGGCTTGCAGTCACGAGGCTGGATAGCGAAGCGCGGTTGCGAGCACAAGCAGACGCGCGCCGCGAATTGAAGCCTCCTTTCGAAATCCGAGTAAATGCTGCACGAAGTGAATTGAAACAGTTGCTGCGCCTGCTTGAGGGACCGCCATTTGCGAGCGATCCCGTCTGGAACAAGTTCCGCAATGATCTCACCGCCTACGCACAGGCCACCGAAGACCTGCGGAGTTATTCACTTGAAGGTTTTGGAAAGTTTGACGTTGTTGACAAAGAGGTCAACCGGTTATTGGAAGAGTCAAACCAAAAACAAATTGAGGTGTCCCAGAAGAGCGACGTGATCGCGCAGGCAGCTTCGCGATCGATTCGCACCTGGAGCGTAATCGCGCTGATATTCGGGGCGCTGATAGCGGCCGGAACGGTCTGGGAAATTCAACGTCGCTTTGGCCAGATGAGGCGAGGCGTGGAAGAAGCCCGGCGCGAGCGCAACTTCACCAGTCAGCTACTTGAAGGTATGGTAAGCGCCGTGGCGGCAATTGATGAAGACGATCGCATTCGCAGTGCCAACGCCGCTTTCTTTCGCATCTTTCCCCGAGCAACTATCGGGGCCTCAATTTACGAGAAATTCGCTTCTGACATCTCCCTGAAGATGCTGGAAGCGGCAACTTCTTCGCAGGTCGATCGTGCTTCTTATCGGGGGCGTTGGAATTGTCCGGCCGATGATGATCGCGAACTGGAGCGTACCTTTGATGTTTACTCATCACCGCTGGCAATCAACGGCTCACGCGGACAAATTCTGACGCTGGTTGATGTGACCGAGGCAGCCGAGGCTGAGCGCGGTTTGCGGCGACAGGAATCGCTGGCGGCTGTGGGCCAGGCCACCGCGCAGGTTGCCCATGAAATTAGAAATCCGCTCGGTAGCATTCGGCTTGGTGTTTCCATGTTGCGCGATAGCGTCAGCGACGACGAAGGATTGCGCACCATTGAGCTGGTCGAGCGAGGAATCAAGCACCTGAGCAAACTGGTTGTTGATGTTGCCCAGTTCTCCCGGCGAAAAGCCCTGGAACAGGCCAATGTGGATCTGCATGAGCTGGTCAATCACAGTCTCGATCTGGTGGCGGACAAGATTAACGAGAAGCAAACGCCGATTGAAACAAGGCTGGTGGACGAGAAGCTGGTCGGTCACTGGGACTTTGATCAGTTGAGCCAGGTCTTCGTTAACATAATTGCGAATGCGATTGAGGCCAGCCCAAAACATGTGGCCGTTGTCATCTCAACTGAAGTGATTACCGCTGCAGCAGACGACGATGAGGATAACGACGGTCGCGTGGCAAAGAGGCGAGCGCGGGTCACGATCTCAGATCAAGGAAGCGGTATGGACAAGGCGACAGTCGATCGCATCTTCGAGCCATTCTTCTCAACCAAGAAGCGAGGAACGGGATTAGGCCTGGCCATCGTCAAACAGATCGTTGAGCAGCACGACGGGACGATCAACGTCGCCAGCAAGCCCGGCGAGGGTACTCGATTCGTGATCGAACTTCCACTCTAAGCAAATCAACATTAAGTAGCAGCATCAAGGTCAGGCATGCTCAGTCGGGGAGGCGGGCTTGCCCCCGCTCCTTGTGGCCGGGCTAGCCCCCTTCCCAACCCAGAGATTACCCAATAGGCGCCTGACCTATAACTCGATACGCTTTCCTTGCGGCCTCGATTGTCTCGTCAATGATCACGTCGGTGTGGGCGATGCTGACAAACGCGGCTTCAAATTGCGAAGGCGCGAGATAAACTCCTTCGGCAAGCATGGCGTGAAAAAATCTGCCGTAGAGATCCCGATTGCTCTTGTTTGCAGTTTCCCAGTTGGTGACCGGCTCGCCGGCAAAAAAACCAGTCCACATCGATCCCACGCGATTCGTAAACGTCTTTATTTCAGCTTCGGCTGCCGCCTGCGACAGGCCAGCGCACAATCTCGCTGAGCGCTGTTCAAGTTGTTCATAGACCTGCTTGTCTTTCAGGCGCCGCAACGTCAAGAGCCCCGCCGTCATCGCAAGCGGATTTCCTGAAAGAGTGCCGGCCTGGTAAATGGAGCCGACCGGCGCGATGTTGCTCATCAATTCGCGACTGCCGCCGTAGGCGCCCACCGGCAGGCCCCCGCCGATAATTTTGCCGAGACAGGTAATGTCCGGCGCTATCCCGAAGAGTTCCTGAGCGCCGCCGCGAGCCAGGCGAAAGCCAGTCATCACTTCGTCGAAGATCAGCAACGCGCCATGTCTGGTTGTTAGCTCGCGAAGCGCATTCAGGAAGCCCGGCGCAGGCGGAACACAACCCATGTTTCCGACGACGGGCTCGACGATGACCGCGGAAATATCAGCGTGCTGTTTGAAAACATCTGCGAGCGCGGCCGGATCATTGAAGGGAACCGTCAGCGTGTGTTGCGCCAACGATGCTGGAACGCCTGGGCTATCAGGCAACCCAAGTGTCGCTACGCCCGAACCAGCCTTTACTAACAAGCTGTCGGCGTGGCCGTGATAACAGCCTTCAAACTTGACGAGTTTATCGCGACCGGTTACACCGCGGGCCAGGCGAATGGCGGACATCGTGGCTTCGGTGCCGCTATTAACCATGCGCACCATTTCAATCGAAGGCACTGCTGCAATGATTTCTTCTGCGAGATCAACTTCAAGCTCGTTCGGAGCGCCGAAGCTCGTGCCCTTGGCGGCGACCTCCGCCAGCGCGGCGACAATCTCGGCGTCCGCATGCCCCAGGATCATTGGTCCCCACGAGCCGACATAGTCTATGAAGCTGCGGCCATCGACATCGGTAATGGTTGGCCCACTGGCGCTTTGAATAAATAGCGGTGTGCCACCAACGCCACGAAAGGCACGTACTGGCGAGTTGACGCCGCCCGGCAGCAGCTCAAGGGCGCGCGCAAACAGCGTCGAGGATTTGTCCGAACGTTCTTCAGGAGACATGCGGGAAGGATACCAACTCGCCGCCCAGTTAACTAGAGATGCCGCTTTAGTCCACCAAACGAGTTGTCGGGAGCATCAAGTGATTGGCTGCGACCGCGGGCGTCCCGCCCGCAAACGCGCCGCAGGCTCGCAGGCTGCGTTTCAAATCCAGTTCGCGCTTCGCGCTTATTGCGGGCGGGACGCCCGCGGTCCCAGCCAATCACTTGATCGTTTGTCCGAAACTTACAACTGTAGGTTGTCGTCTGATAAGATGTCGCATCCGTTCTGCAACACCTAGAGATCGCTAAAATCTTAGCCGTCTGCTGAGTGTAATCGCCAAATCAACAACAGGTATTTTCAGGAGGTCATTCCCTTTATGGTTCCCTGTGCCCCCGCCACCGCTCTCATGCTCAGACAGGTGCGCCTCGTGGTTCATTTCGTTTTAGTTTCACTTTTGATCAGTCTTCCGCTCACGGCATTTGCGCAGGAAGAAAGAGCGCTCGAGAAGTCCACGGTCGAGAAAGCACGACAGGATGCGGCGGCAAAACAACAAGCCTCGCCGGCGCCGGTAAAGTCTGACGAGAAGAAATCTGAGGAGGAAAAGGGGGAAGAGGAAAAGAAGCCGGCGGACCCGATGTCGTCGCCGACTTTCAACGGGTTGAAACTCCGAGGCATCGGGCCGGCATTCACCTCTGGTCGCGTTATTGGGTTCGCTGTTGATCCAAACAATGCTGCGCGTTATTTCGTTGCGGCAGCTTCGGGTGGCGTTTGGAAGACGATAAACAACGGCGCCACCTGGACGCCGGTGTTCGACAAGGAAGGCTCTTACTCAATCGGCGCGATCGTGCTGGATCCAAAGAATCCGCTCACCGTTTGGGTCGGCACGGGCGAGAACAATAGCCAGCGCAGCGTTTCATATGGCAATGGTGTTTACCGTTCAGATGACGGCGGCAAAACCTGGAAAAACGTCGGCCTGAAGGCCTCGGAACACATCGGTCGCATCGCCATCGATCCGAAGGATTCAGAAACAGTCTATGTTGCGGCACAGGGACCGCTTTGGGGCCCTGGTGGAGATCGTGGACTCTACAAAACAACCGACGGCGGCAAGACCTGGAAGAAAATTCTCTCTATTAGCGACAACACCGGTGTCACTGATGTTGTCATCGACCCGCAAAATCCGGATACGGTTTACGCTGCGTCATATCAGCGCCGTCGTCACATGTGGACACTCATTAACGGTGGGCCGGAGAGCGCGTTGTATAAATCAACCGACGCCGGTGCTACCTGGAATAAGTTGAAGGCCGGTCTGCCCACGACAGATCTCGGGCGGATCGGACTCGCAATCTCCCCGGTAGATTCAAACGTTCTCTACGCCACTGTGGAAGCCGCCGATCGAAAGGGTGGCGTCTTTCGCTCAAACGATCGCGGCGGCAGTTGGGAAAAACGAAATGACTTCGATGCCGGCGCAATGTATTACTCACGCGTAGTCGCTGATCCGCAGAACGTCGATCGAATTTACGTCATGAACGTATTCCTGATGGTTTCGGACGATGGGGGGAAGACGCTGCGGCGACTCGGCGAGAAATCGAAGCATGTCGACAATCACGAAATCTGGATCGATCCCAAAGATAACAATCATTACCTGGTTGGTTGCGACGGCGGTGTTTACGAAAGTTACGACCGCGGGGTGAACTGGCAGTTTAAGAGCAACCTGTCCATCACGCAGTTCTACGACATAACTACTGACAATGCCGCGCCGTTTTACAACGTCTATGGCGGCACGCAGGACAACTTCAGCTTTGGTGGTCCGGCCGGCACGCGCAGCGCTTCCGGCATTGTGAATTCCGATTGGTTTGTGACGAATGGCGGCGATGGTTTCCACAGCCGCGTGGATCCCGAAGATCCAAATACGATTTATGCGTCGCTGCAAAATGGAGGTCTGGTGCGCTTCGACAAACGCACCGGCGAACGCATGGGCATTCAACCGCAACCCGGCCGCGGCGAAGAAGGTCTGAGGTGGAACTGGGATTCACCCTTGATGATCAGTCCCCACCTGCACACGCGTGTTTACTTCGCAGCCGACAAGCTCTTTCGCAGCGACGATCGCGGGGATACCTGGCAGGTAGTTAGCGGAGAACTCTCGCGCGGTTTGGATCGCGACAAGTTACCGGTGATGGGGAAAGTCTGGAGTATGGATGCGGTGGCCAAGAACCAATCAACTGCCTTCTTCGGAAATGCTTCCGCACTGGCGGAGTCGCCGCAGAAGGAGGGCTTGATCTACGTCGGGACTGATGACGGGTTGATTCAAGTGACGGAAGATGGCGGTAAAAACTGGCGCAAGATTGAAACTTTTCCCGGGGTTGCTGACATGGCTTACGTAAGCCGAATCGTTGCTTCCAACCACGATGCGAATACCGTCTACGCAGCGCTGGAAAATCGACAGAACGCAGACTTCAAACCGTATCTTTTGAAGAGCACTAATGCCGGTCGTACCTGGACTTCGATCGTCGGCAACCTGCCAAAGAACCAACCGGTCTGGGCGATTGCGGAAGATCACGTCAACCCGAATCTGCTTTTTGTTGGCACTGAGTTTGGACTCTTCTTTTCCATAGATGGTGGACAGAAATGGACTCAACTGAAAGGCGGGCTGCCCACGATTCAGGTGCGGGATCTCAATATCCAGAAACGTGAGAACGATTTGGTTGTTGGCACCTTTGGGCGCGGCATTTACATTCTCGATAACTACACGCCGTTGCGCACTCTCAAGCCCGAGATGCTCAGGCAGGAGGCCCAACTTTTTCCTGTGAAAGATGCCTTGATGTACATTCAAGCGCAGCCGCTTGGCCTGCGTGGAAAGGGCTTCCAGGGCGAATCATTTTTCAACGCCGAGAACCCGCCCTTCGGCGCCACTTTCAGCTACTACCTGAAGGACGAGTTGAAAACTAAAAAGGCAAAGAGGCAGGAGGCTGAGAAGGAAGCATTGAAGAAAAATATTCCCGTGACGCTTCCACGTTTGGCGGAACTGAGCGCCGAGGAGGAAGAAGAAGCGCCCGCGATCATTTTCACGGTTACGGACTCAAGCGGACGCGTAGTAAGGCGTTTGACTGGACCGGTGACGGCAGGTATGCAACGTGTTACCTGGGATCTGCGTTATCCGCCCACCTCCTTGCCGCCGCCGCCAAATCCTGACAATGAAGATCCGTTTAGCGATGGGCCGGGAGGGCCGCTGGTCATGCCTGGCGCTTACAAAGTTTCAGTTGCCAAGCGAGTTGATGGCGTGATGACGCCCCTGGCCGCGCCTCAAGACTTCAAGATTGTAGTGCCTGGTCAGGAAGGCATGGCGTCAGGGGATCGCGCCGCGCTGGCTGAATTTCAACAGAAGGCGGCCAGGTTGCAGCGTGCGGTGCAGGGTGCGCTCGACGCTACTAATGCCTTGAAGCCGCGCCTGGCGCTTATTCGGCGCGCTTTGCTCGAAACCCCCTCAGCGGGAGATAAGTTACTTGACGACGCGGCGGCCCTCGATAAGCGCACGAACGATATCCTGCGAGCTTTGCGCGGTGATAACGCCTTGCGCGCTCGCAACATCAACTTGCCGCCGTCGATCAACGAACGCGTGGGTGGCATCGTGGCCACACAACGTTTGTCCACTGCCCGCCCGACGCAAACACAAATCAGTCAGTACAACGCCGCTGCGCAAGACTTTGAACAAACGCTCGCGCAGTTGCGACAGCTGATCGAGGGCGATCTGGCCCGACTCGAAAAACAGATGGAAGCCGCTGGTGCGCCGTGGACACCGGGCCGTATTCCCGAATGGAAAGATCAGTAGTGGTATGGATTGTGAATTGCGGTCAAAGAATAAAGCCGCATACAAGATCAAGGTTCACGGTTAGACAAGTTCGCAGGTTGGGAAGGCCGCTTTGTGGTGGCTGGTTTGAAATAAGTCCGAACACCAGTCAAGTGATTTGCTGGGACCGCGGGCGCCCTCGCCCGCAAATGAGCGCGAAGCGCGAAAACTTAAAGTAAGCCGAACTTGTGTGCCTACGGCCCGTTGCGGGCGAGGGCGCCCGCGGTCCCAGCAAATCACTTGACTGGTGTTGCGTTAACTTTGTGGCTTGCGCCGCTTGAATGGCACTCGAGCATAGGCGGACGCAAGCCCGCCTTCCGGACCCTGAGATTACGCATCTTGATCGATGACTCCACACTTTAGTCTTTTGGAGGACCCATGCGCAGAATTCTGTTGTTTCTGATTCTCATCACCGCGGGTGTTGCCAGCACTTTGACTGCTGGCGCTGATGTAACCCGTCATGTGCCAACCATCGATGAGCTGTTGACGATCAAGACCATCGGTGGCGCGCAGATCTCACCAGACGGTCAGTGGGTCGCTTACACAGTGACCAGCGCCGACTTCAAACAGGATGCTTTCGTTACGCAAATCTGGCTGGCCGAAACGGGCGGCAAAGGCCGCACACTGCAACTGACTCGTGGGGAGAAGTCATCAACTAATCCGCGCTGGTCGCTCAACGGAGAATGGCTGGCGTTCACCAGTAACCGCATCGACGACAAGAATCAAATCTTCGTGATCAATCCTGCCGGCGGCGAAGCCGTGCAACTGACCAAATCCGAAACTGCAATCAGCAACTTTGCCTGGTCGGATGATGGCCGCAGCATCGCTTACACAGCTACTGAACCCGTGCCCCAGCTTTCGAAAGATCGCAAAGATTATCTGGGCGATTACGAAGTGGTGCGCAGGGACTACAACTTCGCATACCTGTGGACGTTTGATGTAGACGAAGCGATGAAGGCACCCCTGGTTGGAAAGCAGCGAACGAAAAAGAAAGACTTCAGCGTGGATTCGTTTTCCTGGTCGCACGACGGCTCGAAGATCGCGTTCAGCGCCACGGTCAATCCGGATCTAATTCAGGGCGTCACGTCCGACGTCTATTTGCTTAACCTAGCAGATGACGCGGTCACGAAACTAGTTTCACAGCCCGGGCCTGACAGTGGTCCTCGCTGGTCACCCGACAACAAACAGATCGTGTTTTCATCAGCAATGGGAAACACGGTCTTCTTCGCCAGCAATTCTCGTCTGGCGGTAGTACCGGCTGTGGGAGGCACGCCGCGTTCTATCACAGACAGCTTCGATGAAAATCCCAACCTGCTCGACTGGCGGCCGGATGGCGTCTATTTCACCGGACAACAGAAGACTGCCTCGCATCTATTCCGCGGCGATCCCGCGAGCGGAAGGGTTAGTCGCTTATCCGGTCCAGATGGCTTGATGGCTGGTTCGTTTTCTTTGACTCGAGATGGTCGGCAGTTGGCGTTCACAGCCGCGTCTCCCACCTCGTTAAATGAAGTGTTCGTCTCTGACGCGCAGAGATTCTCGCCCCGCTCTTTGACGACGATGACGGCACAATCGAAAACACTCCTGCTGGGAACACGAGAAGTCATTTCCTGGAAGAGCACCGATGGCGCCACGATTGAAGGCGTGTTGATTAAGCCGGCTGACTTTGATCCTGCAAAAAAATATCCACTACTCTGCGTAATTCACGGCGGACCTACTGGTGTCGATCGTCCAGCGCTCTTAACGCCTGACGCTCGCTACTATCCGTCCGATATTTGGGCCGCACGCGGCGCCCTGGTGCTTAAAGTGAATTATCGCGGCAGTGCCGGTTATGGCGAGAAGTTTCGCATGCTCAATATGCGCAATCTCGGCGTTGGTGATGCCTGGGACGTGCTGTCGGGAGTGGATTATCTGATTAGCAAAGGTTGGGTCGACAAAGACAAAGTCGGGTGCATGGGTTGGAGCCAGGGCGGTTACATTTCTGCTTTTCTAACAGCATCGTCGGATCGCTTTGTCGCCATTTCGGTTGGCGCCGGTATTTCAAACTGGGCTACCTATTACTACAACACGGATATCACGCCGTTTACCATCAACTATCTCGGCAAGAACCCGGTTGACGATCCCGAAATCTACCAGAAGACGTCGCCGATGTCTTACGTCAAAAACGCGCGTACCCCGACCTTGATTCAGCATGGTGAACTCGACCGCCGCGTCCCCATCGCCAATGCCTACGAGTTACGACAGGCGTTAGAGGACAAGGGCGTACGCGTCGAGATGATCGTTTACAAAGGCTTCGGCCATCCGATCACCAAGCCCAAAGCCATGCGCGCCGTGATGAGCCACAACCTGACTTGGTTCAATCACTATCTTTGGAACGATCCGCTTCCTGACTTCGCCAGCCCGGTGGTGCCTAAGAAAGAAACCAGGGAAGAAGAAAAGAAAGCCGCGGTTAACTAAACGCTGGTGACTCGGCAATCACCCTGTAACGCGACAATGCTTGTAAGCGGCCGGCTCCTTAATAAAATTCCACCGCGACATTCCCGGATCGATTCGATCGCCGTCTTGCCTTTCGTCAAAGATTTTCAGCGCGACTTTTCGATCAAGCTGATCCACAGAGAACGCAGCTAGCAGAACTAGGGCTGCTGGTTAATCCAATGCAACGCGGCTTCGACAACTGTGTCTTTGCCAACCTTCACATCTTCAGGTTTCAGCCAGACTGGTTCATCAACCGGGAATTCCGTGTGCGTGAGATACGTGTTAGGCGAACCAACCGCGTAGAAATTAGCCTCGGCGATTCGCGCAAACCAATCTGGACCAAGATCCAACTCTCTCCCAAGAAATGGTTGCGTTGGATAGTTAAATGAAGAAGCTGTGCTCTTTCCAAAGGTTCGAACATTAGGCAGCAGCGACATCCAGTAGGAGCTCATGTCTCCTGTGCTTCCCGCGCCTGGCCCAACTAACAAAGCTATCGGCCAGGGTGGCCGGCGTAAGACGCGGCTTTTTGTAACGGGTAAACAGCGGTAGTGGGTCAGTTTGAAAGGTTTGCCCCAGTTTCTCGAACTTTGCCGAAACGGAAAGCGAATCGCGAAGACTAAATCAGAACTGGGAGCGCAGCGACCAGCCCTA
>Ga0207689_10005679_pt1 | contig 11099 bp, 11 predicted proteins | sample KBSMisM52_FD_184312 | JGI IMG/M metagenome (GOLD analysis project Ga0207689, IMG submission 184312) | Miscanthus rhizosphere microbial communities from Kellogg Biological Station, Michigan, USA - KBS Miscanthus M5-2 (SPAdes) (version 2) | ecosystem: Host-associated > Plants > Roots >... | reverse complement strand
CGGCGTCCGTCCCGGTCGGGGCAGCTGCTGTGCACGGCGCTGACCGCGCGCGGGAAGGCCTCGACATGGTGGAAATACTGCCGCGAGTAATCGCGGAGCGTTTCGAGAGGCAGCCGGCCTTCGGTCCAGGCCTGGTAGAAGGGATGCTTCAACATGGCCCGCTCCGCGACTCTGGAATCGATTAGCGACGAAGTGGTCATTCTGGCCTCCTGTTGATGACAGCGACGCGATAGCGTCGGCAAATCGACTAGACCAGAGCCAGCGCGGCGAGACGCCCATAAAGCTGTGGCGGAAGGGCTCCGACGCCGGTCCCGTCGTCGTCGCCGGACGGCGCGTGGGCGTCGTCGAGATAGCGCCAGCCCTGGTGTGCCCGGCGCGGCGTAGGGGCGACGGTCTTAAGGTCCGCCGAGCAGACGATGTCGATTCGCCCGTCCTCGCGGTCCTCGAAGCGGAGAATCTCCAAACCCGCGACCAGCCCGTGCTTGACGATCCAATAGAGATTGCCGCCGATGAGTTCGTCCGCCCGCTTTGGACGCATTCGCGTGGCGATCCGGATTTCGCCGTCGGTCGCCCGGCGGGCGACCCGCTGCTGGAGCGCTTCGAGGTCCCGGCAGGCGAACGCGACCTTCGTCAAATGGAGATTCGGCACAATGACGGACTAACGGTGACTATCGCGATTTCAATGACTTCCGTCACCCTGAACTCGTTTCAGGGTCCATTCCGGAGACCGCTCCGCCCTACGAAGAAAATGGATGCTGAAACAAGTTCAGCATGACAGAGGGAGGGCTAGCGGCCGAGGCCCACCAGTGTGGCAAGGCCCAGGAAGGACAGGAATCCCAGGCAATCGGTGCAGGTCGTCACGAACACCGCCGACGACACGGCCGGATCGATCCGTAACCTGTCCAAAGTGATGGGCACCATCACCCCGGCGAGCCCGGCGACGAGATTGTTGATCACCATGGCGGCGCCCATGACCGCGCCGAGCAACGGGTTGTGAAAAATCAGGGCCACCCCGACCCCGATCAGAGCTCCCAGCGAGATGCCGTTGGTCAGCGCGATCACCAACTCACGGCCGAAGGCGCGAAGCGTGTTCGATTCGGTCAGCTGGTTGGTCGCGAGCGCCCTCACCGCCACCGCAAGCGTCTGGGTCCCGGCATTGCCGCCCATTCCGGCAACGATCGGCATGAGCACGGCGAGCACCGCGAACTTGGCGATCTGCGCATCGAACAGGTGGACCACCGACGCCGCCAGCATCGCGGTCGGCAGATTGACGAGCAGCCACATCAGCCGCGTTCGAACCGTCAGGCGAATCGGCTCGTTGATGTCGCCCTCGCCCGCGCCGGCGAGCAACAGCACGTCTTCGCCCGCCTCTTCCTGGATGATGTGGACGATATCGTCGACGGTGATCATTCCGACCAGCCGGCCCTCGTCATCGACCACGGCCGCCGAAACGAGCGCGTATTTCTGGAACCGGAGTGCGACGTCTTCCTGGTCCATGTCGACCGGGATCAGGGTCTGCTCGCGGGCCATGATGTCGGCGACCGGAGTCGTGCGCGGGGTGCGCAGGATCGTCGAAAGCTTGCACGTGCCAACCGGGTGGTGGTTCGGGTTAACGACGAACACTTCCCAGAAGTCGGTCGGCAGCTCCGCCGTCGAGCGGAGATAATCGATGACCTGGCCGACCTTCCAATGCTCGGGAACAGCGCAGAGGTCGCGCTGCATCAGCCGTCCGGCGGATTCCTCGGGATAGCCAAGCGCCTCTTCGACCGCGGCGCGGTCGTCGGGCTCCATCGCCTGCAGCACCGCACGCTGATCGTCCCGGTCGAGATCCTCGATCAGGGCGACCGCGTCGTCCGTCTCGAGCTGGCCGGCGATGTCCGCGACCTGCTGCGGCTCCATCTCGTCGAGCAGGCTCTCGCGGACATAGTCGTTCATCTCGGCCAGCACGTGGGGGCCGACGATTTCCGCAAGCGCCTTGACCAGGCCCTCGCGCTCGTCGCGCGCGGCAAGCTCGATGAGATCGGCGACGTCGGCGGGGTGGAGCGGCTTCACCAGCTCGCGCGCGGTCGCGTCGTCGCCGGCTTCGACCGCGTCGAGGACCTTGTCGACGAATTCCGGCCGGAGCCGGTCTTCCTCGTCGATCACCGCGGATTCGGGTGGGGGCGCGGCGGCGATGTGCTCGCTCTCGCTCATTCGCGCTTCCCTTCGACTGAACCCGGTGCCGCCCTCCTATTGAGGCCGTGAGTCTGGCGCAAGGCGTCCTTCGACCCTAAATCGCCGCCTCAAATCGAACGAATGGAGCTAGAATCATGGCCGACGCCGACCGCCTCACCCTTTCGCTTTCAACCGGCGGCGACGTCGTCATCAAGCTTCGGCCGGACCTTGCTCCCGGTCATGTCGAGCGCATTACCGAGCTTGCCGGCAGCGGCTTTTACGACGGGGTTGTCTTTCACCGCGTGATCCCCGGATTCATGGCCCAGGGCGGCGACCCGACCGGTACCGGCTTTCACGGCTCCGACCGGCCCAACCTCAAGGCGGAATTCAGCGGCGAGCCGCACGTGCGCGGAGTCGCGTCCATGGCCCGCTCCAACGACCCCGACAGCGCCAACAGCCAGTTCTTCATCGTCTTCGACGACGCCCGATTCCTCGACGGGCAATATACCGTCTGGGGCGAGGTCGAGAGCGGCATGGAGCATGTCGACGCGCTTCCGGTCGGCGAGCCGCCGCGCGAGCCCGGACGGATCGTCAAGGCGACGGTAGCGTCGAGCTGACGTGCCATTGCTCTAGGCATCAGGCCGTTGGTCGAAATATCCCTAGCAGCCTCTCCCTGGGTCGGTACGCCTCCGGAACCATCATTCAGGAGGTTTTCGATGCGATTCTACTCTAGCGCGTTTTTGATGCTTGCGGCCGCCGCGCCAGCGCTTGCTTCCGAGCCGAAGACCGCTGCGGCCGTAATCGCCGCCGACGACGGCTGGTTGAAGGCGGAAGTCTCCGGCGATGTGCATTTCCTGGATCGCCTGCTGCTCCCCGAATATGTCTCCATCGGAACCAACGGGGCCGTAACTCCCAAATCGAAGATCGTCGCCCACGCCGCAGCCCGCAGCGCCGAGGAACGAGCCAAGCTCAAAGCCGTCATCGCTGAATGGAAAGCCACCCACGACGTTCGGCCGCAGGTGATAATCAGCGGCGATACCGCTGTGCTGACATGGGTTATGGACAAGCCCGGTGCGAACGATCCCGTGTCGTCCTGCGACATATTCGTTTATCGCGCCGGCGGCTGGCATGCGATCTACTCCCAGCATTCAACGGCGTCATCATAGGCTTACTGACTTGGCACGAGCTCAATCCAGACACAGGTCCGTCGCGCTGATCACCGGCGCGTCGGCGGGCCTGGGAGTCGAATTCGCGCGCCAGCTTTCGAAGCGCGGCCATCGCCTGGTGCTCGCTGCGAGGCGCAAGGACCGGCTCGACGCGCTGGCCAGGGAACTCGGCAATACCCGCGCCGTCGCCATCGACCTGTCCAAAGCGAACGCCACGGCCAAGCTGATGGCGGACCTCGAGGCCGCTGGCGAGCAGGTCGAGATCCTCGTCAACAACGCCGGATTCGGGCTGATCGGCCGCTTCGCTGAGCTCGATTCAAAGCGCGAGCGGCAGATGATCGACCTGAATGTCGGCGCCCTCACCGACCTCTGCCGAGCGGTCGCTCCGGGAATGATCAAACGCAAATCGGGCGCGATCCTCAATGTCGCTTCGACCGCGGCCTTCCAGCCGGGTCCCAAGATGGCGGTCTACTTCGCGACCAAGGCTTTCGTCCTGTCGTTCACCGAAGCCCTTCACGAGGAATTGAGGCCGCACGGCGTCAAAGTCACTTGCCTCTGTCCCGGGCCGACCCGAACCGAATTTGGGGAAGTCGCCGGATTCGGGGGCAACGGCGCCTTCGACAAGGTGGCCATGGAAGCAGGCGAGGTCGTCGAAGCGGGCCTCAAGGGAATGGACCGAAATCGCGCGGTGATTGTTCCCGGTTTGGTGAACAAAATCGGCGCGATCAGCACCCGTTTCGCCCCGCGATCGGTCGTCCGCAAAATCGCCGGAGCGATCAAATATTGAACCCTTGGCGCATCGAAGCTGTTACGCGTCCGATATGAGGGCGCTCCTTTAGGAGAGATCATGGCTGACACGGACACCATCGACCGGGTGAAATCGCGCAAGGTCCAGGTCGCCAGCCTTCCGCCGGCGGACAGCGGTCGTGGATTCGCGCGCCTTCCCGACAGCCTGATGGATGAGCTCGGCCTGAAAGAGGGCGAGGTGATCGAGATCGTCGGCCGCCGGTCGACCGCCGCCCGCGCAATTCGTCCCTATGGCGAGGACGAGGGGATCGACATCATCCGGCTGGACGGCCTCCAGCGGGCCAACGCCGGGGTTGGCTCGGGCGACTTCGTCGAGGTGCGCAAGGGCGAGTCCAAGGCGGCGACCAAGGTCGTCTTTGCTCCGGCTCAGCCGAATATCCGGCTTCAGGGTTCGGCCGACGCACTCAAAAGAACCTTCGCCGGACGTCCTCTCGTGGAAGGCGATACGGTCTCGACCACCGGCCACCAGCGGGTGAACGCCGACGTTCCCGAGCCCATCCGCCAGATGCTCAACGCCCCGGCGTTCGCGCTTCAGGAGCTGCGGCTGGTCGTCGTCACGGCGGTGCCCAAGGGCATCGTCCACATCGATTCCAAGACGAACGTCGAGCTCCTCTCCGAATTCGCCGCGACCGACGGCCAGCGCCGCGCCGACGTCACCTACGACGATCTCGGCGGGATGCGGGACACGATCGATGCGCTGCGCGAAATGGTCGAGCTTCCGCTTCGTCATCCGGAGTTGTTTCAACGCCTCGGAGTCGATCCGCCCAAAGGCGTCTTGCTTCACGGGCCGCCCGGCACCGGCAAGACCCTGCTTGCGAGGGCCGTCGCCAACGAAAGCGCGGCGCAGTTCTTCCATATTGCCGGGCCGGAAATCATGGGCTCGGCTTACGGCGAGAGCGAACGCCGGCTGCGCGAGATTTTCGAGCAAGCGGCCCAGGCCGCACCTTCGATCATCTTCATCGATGAGATCGATTCGATCGCGCCCAAGCGCGGGCAGGTGACCGGCGAAGCCGAAAAGCGACTCGTCGCCCAGCTGCTGACCCTGCTGGATGGGATGGAGCCGAGGCAGAACACGGTCGTGATTGCCGCGACCAACCGCCCCGAGGCGCTCGACGAAGCGCTTCGGCGGCCCGGCCGGCTCGATCGCGAAATCGTGATCGGCGTTCCGGACGATCGCGGGCGGCGTGAAATTCTTGGAATCCACACGCGTGGGATGCCGCTGGCGGCCGATGTCGACCTCGATGAGCTGGCGCGGCGAACCTACGGCTTTGTCGGTGCCGACCTTGCGGCACTCACCCGCGAGGCCGCGCTCGAGGCGGTTCGGCGGATCATGCCCAAGCTCAATCTCGCCGAGGAAACGATCCCGACCGAGATCCTCGATGCGTTGTCCGTCGAACTTAGGGATTTCGACAACGCTCTGAAACGCGTCCAGCCCTCGGCGATGCGTGAGGTGATGGTCGAAGCGCCGCGCATCGGATGGGACGATATCGGCGGCCTCGACGATGCGCGCGACCGGTTGCGCGAAGGGGTCGAGCTTCCGCTGAAGCATCCGGAGGCGTTCAAGCGGCTCGGGATTCGCCCGGCCAAGGGCTTTTTGCTCTACGGTCCTCCGGGAACCGGCAAGACCCTTCTTGCCAAGGCCGCGGCGCGCGAAAGCGAAGCCAATTTCATCGCCACCAAGTCATCCGACCTGCTCAGTAAATGGTACGGCGAGAGCGAGCAGCAGATCGCCCGACTGTTCGCCCGCGCCCGCCAGGTCGCACCGACCATTATCTTTATCGACGAGCTCGACAGCCTGGTGCCGGCGCGCGGCGGCGGGCTCGGCGAGCCGCAAGTGACCGAGCGGGTGGTCAACACCATCCTGGCCGAGCTCGACGGGCTCGAAGAGCTGCAGAATGTCGTTGTGATCGGCGCGACCAACCGGCCGACATTGATCGATCCTGCGCTGCTTCGGCCGGGCCGGTTCGACGATTTGATCTACGTCGGTCCGCCCGACACTGCGGGCCGGCGCCGAATTCTCGCGATCCATACGGAGGACATGCCGCTCGCCAATGACGTCGACCTGGAATCGCTCGCCAAGCGCACCGACAGGTTCACCGGAGCGGATCTCGAGGACCTGGTCCGGCGTGCCGGCCTCATCGCTCTTCGCCGTGGCCTCGACACCGCCCAGGTGACAATGGCCGATTTCGAAAGCGCGCTTGCCGAGACGCGCGCATCGGTCACTCCGGAGATGCTCGAGGAATATGACCGCATCCGGGAGACCTTGAAGAGCGACGCGGTGCGGCCGATGGGCGGCATCGGCTTCGTGCTCCCGGGAATGCTCCGGCCGCGCGAAGGCGGCAAAAGCTGAGGAATTGGACGATCAGAACAGCCTTTTCGTCGCGGATTTAGTTGCCAACTGCCGATCCATTTGCCAACGGTCGCCCCTCCCGCCGACCCCAGACGGAGCATCCATGCCGACTTCATCCGCGCGAACTCTAAAGGGTCCCAAGCGACTTACGCGGCGCCGCGATCGCCGTAGCGCCAATCCGCAGTGGCAGTTTCTGCGCGGCTTCCTGAAGAATCCGGTGATGGTCGGATCGGTCATACCGTCGAGCCGGGTGTTGATCGAAAAGATGCTTCGCCCGGTCGACTGGGAGAATACCAGGCTGTTCGTCGAATATGGCCCGGGGGTCGGTACCTTCACCCGGCCGATCCTCGAGAAGCTGCCTGAAGATTCGACTCTGGTGACGATCGACACCAACCCCGATTTCACCAAATTCCTGAGGGAATCGATCGACGATCCGCGGCTGGTCGCGGTGACCGGGTCGGCGGCCGACGTCGGGGACATCCTTGCCGACCGGGGACTCGGCAAGGCCGACTATGTGCTCTCCGGCCTCCCGTTTTCTACCCTTCCGCCAGGGGTCGGCGAAGCCATTGCATCGGCGACCGCCGAAGCGATCCGTCCCGGCGGCGCCTTCCTCGTCTATCAATTCAGCCCCAAGGTGCGCGACTTCATCAAGCCGCATTTCGAGCGAATCGACCGCGGCTTCGAATGGGTCAACGTGCCGCCCGCCACCCTGTTCTGGGCGTGGCGCGAGCCTGACGAGGCTTAAGGGACTCGAAGGGCGAGTCGCCGGGTGACCGTGTAATCGAACGAGGTCACCAGGAACCAGCCGATCCTCCAGCGAAGACGCTGCAGCCAGCCCGCTTTGTCGTGCGCTTCCTGAGTGATTTGCGTGCAATGACCGATCTCGTGCTCGAAGTAGCTGCGCATCATGATCGCGAAGTCCGGATCGTGCACTCGAAGCATCATCTCCATGTTCAGGTAGAGGCTCCTCAGGTCGAAATTGGAGGAGCCGACGTGGACGACGTCATCCATCACCAGCAACTTAGAGTGGAGCTTCGCGGGTTGATATTCGAACACCTCGACGCCGCGTTTGAGCAGGCGCGTATAGGTGCTTCTGGCGGCATCGATGGTCGCTCGGTTGTCCGATTTGGCCGCGGTGATCACCCGCGCCCGCCCGCGCCGCGCGACGTCGCCTATGCGGCGGAGCATCCCGCCCATCGGCGCGAAATAGGCCGCGATCATTTCGAGATCCTTCGCCCTTGCGAGGTCGTGGATCGTGGCCAGGGCCCATGGGGACTTCAGCTGCATCGGGCCGCCATAGAGCCATTGAAGCGGCCCTCGATGCTCGCTGAAGCGGCGGACCACGGCCCGCAGCGCCTTTAGCCTAGACCGGCGATTGAGCGCCCACGCCATGAGCGCTTCGTAATAAGGCGCGACTCGCGCCGCCGCCGGGCCTTCGACCAGCAAGCCGATGTCGCGCCAGGCTTTGTCCGAGAAGTCGCCGAAATAGCTGTCGTCGATGTTGAACCCGCCGATCAGGATCCTTTCATCGTCGGCGAGCGTCAGCTTCTGATGGTTGCGAAGCAAATATTGGCGGCCGTAGGACGGGTTGAACCGGCAGAAGGTGGCGCCTTTGTCGACAAGTTCGCGAAAATAGCCCTCGCTCGTGCGGTTGCTTCCGAAGCCGTCGATGAGGAGCGAGACGGCGACGCCGCGGTCCAGCGCCCGGCCCAGCGCCGAACGCACCGCCGCACCGGAGTGGTCCGCCGTATAAATGTAATAAAGCAGGCGAAGCGACGTGCGAGCGCTGTCGATCAGCTCGATCAGCGCTTCCAGCCGCTGCGGCCCGTCGGGCAGCAGGGTCAGCCGGTTGCCGTCGACCAAAAGCGTTCGATCGCTCATCGCCATGCGCGTGTCTCGCCTTGCGCGCGCCACAACGCAAGGCGGGGGCGGAAGTGGCGATTTCATTGACTTTGGGACCCGCCGTCCCTAAGTCGCCGCCTCCCCACCGACCAAAGACTTTTGAAGAGGCGACGAATGGCGCGCGTTACCGTTGAAGATTGCGTAGACAAGGTTCCGAACAGGTTCGACCTCGTCCTGTTCGCGGCCCAGCGTGCGCGCCAGATTTCGGGCGGCGCCGACCTCACGATCGACCGCGACCGCGACAAGAATCCGGTCGTAGCGCTGCGCGAGGTCGCCGAGGAGACGGTCAAGCCCAAGGAGCTCGAAGAATCGCTCGTCACCAACCTGCAGAAGGTTCGGGTCGACGAGGAGGACGAGACCGAGGAGCTGGCGTCGCTGAGCGATGCCGCCGAGGCTCTGCGGCTGACCGCCGCCGCGCCGCCGCGGCCGACGCCCTCGGGTGGCGACTACGAATAAGCTTATTCGGCCGCCGTTTGCAGCGCGGCCTGGATTGAAACCCGCTTCCCGTCCGGCCTGACCCAGGTCAGGTCATCGAGGCTGAGCTCGCGCCCGTCGTGCGCCTGGACTCCGATCTTGCGCACGGGCTTGCCGTCGCGACGGTCGGCAAGGACGACCTGCACCTTCCCATAGCCCCACTCCTCACCCCATTGGCGCAAGGCGAGAACGACCGGGAGCAGGCCTTCCCCCTTGGGGGTCAGCGAATAAACCACTTTGCGCTTGTCCGACGCATCGGCGGTCCGCTCCAGGATCCCGCCGGCGACCAGCCGGCCGAGCCGGTCGGAAAGGATGTTGCGCGCGATTCCCAGCCCCGCCTGGAATTCCTCGAAATGCTGGAGGCCGTTGAGGGCGCCGCGAAGAATCAGGAAGGCCCATTTTTCGCCGATCAGCTCGACTGCGGGCGGGATCGGGCAGGAAAGCGCCGCCTCCCTAAACGCATCGATATGAGACGTGACTCGGTTTTCCGGCAATTTCGCCGTCCTCCCTCTCCTCGAACGCAATGAAAGCACAAGCGATCCGGAAAAAATAGTTGCAAGTAGAAACTAACTATCCTAATCAGTTGCAAATCGCAACGAACAGGAGGATCGCGATGTTTCGGACGGTGATGATTGCTTCGGCGGCACTGGTTTTTGCGTCGCCGGCCGCAGCGGCGAACTATTCGGCCAAGCCGGCGGTTCCCACGAGCGAGCGGTTCATCGCCCGCGACATCACCTGGACGTGCGGCCCGGCTGCCTGCCAAGGCGCGACCGCCGAGAGCCGCCCCGCGGTCCTCTGCCAGTCGCTCGCCAAGCGCGCCGGCCGCATCGAGAGCTTCGTCGTTGACGGCCGGGCGTTCAGCGCCGCCGAACTCGACAAGTGCAATACCGCCGCGAAGACCACGACCGTCTCCGCCGCCGCCGCACAATAATCCCGCGGGCCGCGACGCCGCACTCCCCTTCGTCGCGGCCCCCTTTCTTATTCGCGCTTGCACAAAAGCGCCGCGTCCCCCCATCTAGGGGCGTGCTTAGGCAGTATGAGCTGATCGAGAAGGTCCGCTCCTACGATCCGGACGCGGACGAGGGGCTGATCAATCGCGCCTACGTCTTTTCGATGAAGGCGCACGGCGCGCAGCTGCGTGCGTCGGGCGACCCCTATTTCAGCCATCCCATCGAAGTCGCCGGAATCCTCACCGACCTGAAGCTCGACGATCAGACGATCGTCACGGCGATCCTCCACGACACGATCGAGGACACCGTCGCCACCCCCGAAGAGGTCGAGAAGCTGTTCGGAAAGGACATCGCGCGGCTGGTCGACGGGGTCACCAAGCTCAGCAAGATCGAAGCCCAGTCCGAAAACGAGCGGCAGGCCGAGAATCTGCGCAAGTTCCTGCTGGCGCTTTCGGACGACATCCGGGTCCTGCTGGTGAAGCTCGCCGACCGGCTGCACAACATGCGCACGCTCCACCACATTCCGGACGAGGAGAAGCGCCGGCGGATCGCGCGCGAAACGATGGACATCTATGCCCCGCTCGCGGAGCGGATCGGGATGTACGAGATGATGACGGAAATGCAGACCCTGGCATTCCGCGAGCTCGAGCCCGATGCCTATGCGTCCATTACCCGGCGCCTGAAGCAGCTCACCGACCAGGGCGGCGACCTCGTCAACAAGATCGGGCTAGGCCTCCAGCTCTACCTCGCCGACAACGGCCTGGAGGCGGAAGTCACCGGGCGCCAGAAACATCCTTATTCCATCTGGAAGAAAATGGCCGAGCGGCACATCAGCTTCGAGCAATTGTCGGACGTCATGGCCTTCCGGATCATCGTGAAGGACGTCGGGGAATCTTACCAGACGCTCGGGCTGCTTCATCGGCGCTGGCCGATGGTTCCCGGCCGCTTCAAGGATTATATTTCGACCCCCAAGCGCAACGGCTATCGAAGCCTTCACACCTCCGTCATCCACGATTCCAAGATGCGGATCGAAATCCAGATCCGCGACCGCGAGATGCATGAGCAGGCCGAGCGGGGTTTGGCCGCGCACTGGGCCTATAAGGAGGGCAAGCCCAAGAATGACGTCAGCATCCCGTGGGTCGACGACCTCGTCGAGATTCTCGACCATGCCGATAGTGCCGAGGAGCTGCTCGAACACACCCGCATGGCGATGTATCAGGACCGGATCTTCGCCTTCACTCCCAAGGGCGAGCTGATCCAGCTGCCCAAGGGCGCGACCCCGGTCGATTTCGCGTA
>Ga0207689_10005675_pt1 | contig 11104 bp, 10 predicted proteins | sample KBSMisM52_FD_184312 | JGI IMG/M metagenome (GOLD analysis project Ga0207689, IMG submission 184312) | Miscanthus rhizosphere microbial communities from Kellogg Biological Station, Michigan, USA - KBS Miscanthus M5-2 (SPAdes) (version 2) | ecosystem: Host-associated > Plants > Roots >... | reverse complement strand
CTGTTTTTTTCCCTGTAGTTGAAATTGTGCTGGCACTCTCAACAGGTTTGTTGGTTTGGTGGATCGCGGGACGGGCTGGTGCTTCGGCAGCAGAGGCAAGAGAGCTTGGAGGAAAGATGATGATGTTTTATATGTGTCTTAATTTATTGTTCCGTCCCCTTCGTGTAATCGCAGATAAGTTCAATGTTCTGCAAATGGGAGTAATAGCCAGCGAAAGAGTGTTTAAGGTCCTGGACAATGATGATTATATTAAGACGCAAGGCAATTATTCACCGTCAAAAATTCAGGGCAAGATTACTTTCGATCATGTTTCATTTGGTTATAATCCTGATCAGCTTGTACTGAAAGATGTTTCATTTAAATTGAATCCAGGTGAAACGGTGGCGATAGTTGGTCATACGGGTAGTGGCAAAACAACCATTATCAGCTTATTAAATCGTTTGTACCACATACAAAAAGGACTTATCAGCATTGATGATGTCAATATTGATGATTTTAAGTTGGATGTGCTGAGAAAGAACATTGGAGTTGTTTTACAGGATGTATTTCTTTTTTCAGGCTCCGTTGTTGATAACATTACTTTGCGCAATTCTGCTATTCCAAGAGAAAGGGTGATCGAGGCAGCGAAGCTGATCGACATGCATGACTTTATCATGCAGTTGCCGGATAACTACGACTATAATGTGATGGAAAGAGGTGCAACCCTTTCTTTAGGTCAAAGGCAGCTTTTGTCTTTTATAAGGGCATTGTTGTACAACCCTTCCATTTTGATTTTGGATGAGGCGACATCGTCGGTTGATACGGAAAGTGAGATTCTCATACAAAAGGCCATTGATAAATTAATTGCTGGTCGAACTTCGATTGTCATTGCCCACCGGTTATCTACTATTCGCAAGGCAGATAAGATAATCGTGCTTGATAAAGGTGAAATAAAGGAAATGGGCACCCATGAAGAGCTGCTGTCACTCGAAGGTTATTATTATAGGTTGTACCAATTGCAGTTTGATAAAAAAACCAAAGTAGCTTAACTGGCTACCAGTTACTTGTTGCTGCTTACCGGTTCTTAAGCTCTAATTGACTGTCATAACAAATGATTTTTGAGTGCAAAAACTAAAATCTTGCGACCCGAAACCAACAGCAAAAACAAGCAAGTTTTACTCTTAAACTTTTCTGGTTTTTACCCTGCCGACCCCTATCTTTGCGGCAAATTTCAGAAGGGGTATGCGTTTTTGCTATGTCAAATGCTTATTGGTAGCGGCTTTCAGCTTATTTTCAGGATTTATTTTTGCCCAGGATCACGGTGGCAAAACCGAGAAACCAAAAAATGAGTCTTTTAACGCCAACGAGGTCATTTTCGGTCACGTTTTGGACGCTCACGAATTCCATTTTCTTTCTTATAAAGACGGTGATGGCAAGGAACATGCGGCTACCGTTCCTTTGCCGGTAATTTTATATTCGCCGCAAAGAGGCGTATCAAGCTTCATGTCTTCCAGATTTCATCATGGCGAAGAAGACTATAAAGGCTATGCCATTCTAACGGATGAAAAGATCCATGAGTTAAAACTTGATCCGAAAAAATATGGCGCAGGTCAAATTGTTGCGGTAAACGAAAATGGGGCGATAAACAAGGAAGTAAAAGTGTACGATTTTTCTCTTACCCGTAACGTAGTGCAAATGATCCTCGCATTGACGCTATTGGTTTGGATCATGGTCAGCATCGCAAAAAAATATAAAAACGGAGAGGGTGTCACTTCAGCTCCAAAAGGCACACAAAGTTTAATGGAGCCTGTTATCAATTTTGTAAAGGATGAAGTGGCAAAACCCAATCTCGGTCACAAGTATCAGAAATATTTGCCCTACTTGCTTACTGTTTTCTTTTTTATTCTCATCAATAATTTAGTTGGACTAATCCCGGGCACTGCAAATGTAACGGGCAATATTGCTTTCACATTTGTGCTGGCGATTATTTCGTTCATCGTAATTCTTGCCAGCTCAAACAAACATTACTGGGGGCATATTTTCAATCCGCCTGTTCCGGGAGGTGTTAAGCCTATCTTAGTGCTTGTAGAATTCCTTGGCATATTTACAAAACCCTTTGCATTGATGATACGATTGTTCGCCAACATGCTCGCTGGCCATATCATTATCATTTGCCTTGTTTCCCTGATATTCATTTTCGGAGCTCTAAGTAAATCAATAGGCTGGGGTTTTTCGCCCTTGTCGATTGCGTTTGTGATATTCATTTATTTCATTGAAATATTAGTAGCCTTTTTGCAAGCGTATATTTTTACAAACCTGACGGCGGTTTTCGTCGGGCAAGCTTTTGAAGGAAGCCATGATGACACCGATCATCATGAGGATGCATTGATCGTATAATTTTTTATTAATTATAAAACAAGTATCATGGATTTATTGAATGTTATTTTATTAGACGCTACAGCAAACGCGGGAGGAGCAATTGGAGCTGGTTTAGGTGCAGTAGGTGCCGGCATTGGCATCGGTCAGATCGGTAAAGGTGCGGTAGAAGCCATCGCACGCCAACCGGAAGCTTCCAATGATATTCGTGCAAATATGATCCTTACTGCGGCCCTTGTTGAAGGGGTTGCATTGTTTGCCGTTATCGTGGGTATCCTGGCAATGTTCATCTAAGAAAAAGAATTTTACTGTACCCCGACTCGTCGGGGGCAGTTTATCTGAAAACTTTTTCGAACCACGAGTTCTTTAGATTATTATTTGCTATTAATTAATTAATCTCCCTTTTGGGAGTTGGAGGGTTTTATGCAGTTACTTACACCCGGTTTAGGATTAATTATATGGACGCTTCTCGCGTTCCTCGTTGTGTTTTTTATTCTGAGAAAATTTGCATGGCCATCAATTCTCGGCGGTTTGCGCAAGCGTGAACAAACCATTGCTGATTCATTAGCTACTGCTGAAAAAATAAAAGCAGAGATGGCCCAAATGAAAAGTGAGAATGAAGCTATCCTTGCCAAAGCAAGAGAAGAAAGATCTCAAATGTTGAAAGAGGCCAGGGAAATAAAGGAAAAAATTATAAACGAGGCAAAGGAGCACGCCAAAGTTGAAGCAAATAAAATTATTACCGAAGCACAGGCTGCTATTGAAACACAAAAAATGGCTGCTGTGACAGATGTAAAAAACCAGATCGGTAAACTGGTGATAGAAGTCACAGAAAAAGTATTGCGCAGAGAGTTGAGCAACAAAGAAGCACAGGAAGCGCATATTAAAGATTTAGTAAACGAAGTGACCTTAAGTTAAAATACAAGGCACAAGAAACAAGGCGCAAGTTTCCAAGGCTTGAACCTTGAGCCTTGAACCTTCAAACGTTAGAAAATGCCCAATCCGCGTCTTGCCTCGAGATATGCAAAATCATTGATAGACCTGGCCCTTGAAAAGGGCGAGCTTGAAAGGATATTTGAGGACATGAAGTGGTTGCAACAGGTGATCAAAGGCAGCCGTGATTTCGGCAACCTTTTACGCAGTCCGATTATAAAGGCTGATGCGAAAGAAAAGATTGTTGAAGCAATTATTGGAAATAAGGTAACAACTATAACTTCTCTTTTTTCCCGTTTGCTTATTGCCAAAGGACGAGAAAGTAATTTACCGGAGATCATTACCTCATTTCTTTCGCAGTATAAGAAGTATAAAAATATTTATCCCGTTAAACTAACGACGGCAACACCAATCAATGAGAATTTGAAAAAAGCTATCATTGACCAGATCAAAAATACAAGTGACATGCAGAATATAGAATTGGAGTCCGTGGTGAGCGAAGATCTGATCGGGGGGTTTATTTTAGAGGCCGGTGATAAGTTAATAGACGCAAGTATAGCTTATGATCTTAGGCAAATAGCAAGACAATTTGAGAATAATGATTTTGTTTATAAAATACGTTAATAATTAATAAAGATGGCAGATATAAAACCAGATGAAATAAGTGCGATACTCCGCCAACAGCTTAGCAATTTTAACGCCTCTGCAGAATTGGAAGAAGTAGGAACAGTATTACAAGTAGGGGACGGTATAGCTCGTATCTACGGATTGGGAAATGTTCGCTATGGTGAATTAGTGGAATTTGAAAGCGGGGTGCGGGCAATCGCATTGAATCTTGAAGAAGACAATGTAGGCGCGGTGTTAATGGGAGAAACCGGAGAGATCCAGGAAGGATCGAAGGTTCGTCGCACAGGCCAGATTGCTTCGATTAAGGTTGGTGAAGGAATGGTGGGTCGTGTGGTCAATACTTTGGGAGAACCGATCGATGGAAGAGGTCCTATTACAGGTGACCGTTATGAAATGCCATTGGAACGTAAAGCACCTGGTGTAATTTTTCGTGAGCCGGTAAAGGAGCCATTGCAAACAGGTATCAAGGCCATCGATGCCATGATCCCGATTGGCCGAGGACAACGCGAATTGATCATCGGTGATCGCCAGACAGGAAAAACTGCGATAGCAATTGATACTATCATCAATCAGAAAGAATTTTTTGACGCGGGTAAACCGGTCTATTGTATTTACGTGGCAACAGGGCAGAAAGCATCTACCATTGCAGGTGTTATGAAAACTTTGCAGGATGCCGGTGCGATGGCGTACACAGTCATTGTTGCTGCTTCTGCTTCTGATCCTGCGCCTTTGCAGTTCTATGCTCCTTTCTCTGGTGCCGCTATTGGTGAATTTTTCCGCGACACCGGAAGGCCTGCATTGATCATTTATGACGATCTTTCAAAACAGGCAGTAGCATACAGGGAAGTATCCTTATTACTTCGTCGTCCACCGGGTCGCGAAGCGTATCCGGGTGATGTATTTTATCTGCATAGTCGTTTGTTGGAAAGAGCCGCGAAAATTATCAGTGACGACAAGGTAGCAAAGAATATGAATGATGTACCGGATAGCATTAAACACCTGGTAAAGGGGGGCGGCTCATTAACTGCGCTACCTATAATTGAAACCCAGGCAGGTGATGTATCAGCATATATTCCTACGAATGTAATTTCGATTACTGACGGGCAAATATTTCTTGAAACAAATTTGTTCAATGCTGGTATCCGTCCTGCTATCAACGTGGGTATCTCGGTAAGCCGTGTTGGTGGTAACGCACAGATCAAATCAATGAAGAAGGTAGCTGGTACATTAAAACTTGACCAGGCACTCTATCGTGAAATGGAAGCATTTTCAAAATTCGGGGGCGACCTTGATGCTGCTACTAAACTTGTGTTAGACAAAGGGGCGCGTAACGTGGAAATTTTAAAACAACCGCAGTACGCACCGGTCAATGTAGAAAAACAAGTTGCTATCATTTATTTAGGAACACAGGGTCTTTTGCGTAACGTACCTGTAAGAAGAGTGAAGGATTTTGAAGAGCACTTCTTAATGGAAATGGAAAATAAGCTCCCTGAAGTGATGTCCGAATTTAAAAAAGGTAACTTACCTGATGATGGGGTTAAGAAAATGGTTGAAATGGCTAATGGACTCATTCCACAATACAAAGCTTAATAACCTAATAAAGAATAATAGAAGTGACGGCCCATGGTCGTCATTTTTATTTTGCATAGTTTCATTTCAATGGCGCTGAGCCAACGAAACTCCAGGGATTTGGCTTCCGACAAGCCTGATTCCTAAATCTTTTGACCTGGAGTGTTCTATAGAGTCCCGTTCTTTCGGAACCGGTTTTTCCAAATTGTTTGGTTTATAATATAAACTACTTTATTTTTGTGATGAAAATCGGATTCAATGAGGAAGTTAATTGTGGGAGCAATCGGTTTAATGATGGCTTCACAGCTTTATTCGCAGACTGTTATTCATGGAAAATTGAAGGATAATAAAGGAAGGCCAATACCGGGTGCAAGCGTTTCCATCAAAGACAGCTATGATGGTGGTGTGGCCGATTCGCTTGGTACCTATAAATTCTCTACGACCGAAAAGGGAGATCAGATTTTAATTGCGACCAATATCGGTTATAGGTCTTTTGAACAAAAAATTACGATAGGCTCTCAGCCCATCGTTGTTGACATAATGCTAAAAGAAGAATTGAGCGAGTTAAAGGCTGTTACGGTCATATCGGGATCATTTGCTGCAGGTGATACGAAAAGAGCGGCCACTGTTTTGAATTCGATTGACGTAGTTACCGTGGGCGGAGGCAATGCAGATATAACTGCAGCTGTTAAGACTTTACCAGGAGCGCAGCAAATCGGAGAATCGGGAGAGTTGTTTGTGCGTGGGGGTACAGGCAATGAAACAAAACAATTCATTGATGGTACCCTTGTAAACAATCCGTATTACACAAGCGTTCCGGATCTTGCGACACGGGGCAGATTTTCTCCTTTTTTGTTTAAAGGAACAGTGTTCAGTGCGGGAGGATATTCTGCATTATATGGCGAAGCTTTGTCATCGGCGTTAATTCTTGAATCAATTGATCTACCAGAACGGTCAGCAGCTAGCCTTGGCGTATCTCCTATAATTCTTACCGGTGGTTTTCAGGACTTGGCAAAAGATAAACGATCATCATGGGGTGTGAATTATGGCTATGTAAATCTTATAGCCTACTTCAATATCGTTAAGCAACAACCTGATTATTTTAAGATGCCCGAGTTCCACAATGGCGATGCTAACTTTCGGTTTAAAACAAAAAGAGGAGGCATGGTCAAATACTACACGACATTTAGCTATAGCAAACTGGGACTAAGGCGGCCTGATGTAGATAGTGCAGCTTTAAAAGATGCTTTTGGCTTGAAAAATCTTAATTGGTACAATAATCTTAGCTGGAGAGAGAATCTTGGAAATGGTTGGAAGATGAACCTTGGTTTAGGATATAGCACCAATACCGATAATATCACACAGCAATTACAGGATCACAATAATCAACAGGTATTCCCAAATCAACCCTGGGCATTTGCAAAGAACTATACTGTGAAGACTATTCAGCAATTGTCACAGGCTAAAGCCGTATTAGAAAAGAAATTGTTTGGCATCAGCACGATTCGCTTTGGAGGCGAATACCTCTATTGGGTTAATGACAATACGTATAATGGAACCAGTACCAGGTTGATCGACAATTTTCAATCAGTTTTTGCGGAGACAGATATTTATGTAACAAATGACCTGGCGGCAAAGATTGGTGGGCGCTTTGAAAATTCTTCACTTATCAATAGGACAAATCTTGCTCCCCGTATTTCTCTCGCTTATAAAGTAGGAACCGGTGCACAAGTGTCGGCGGCTTATGGAATATTTTACCAAAAGCCGGAAAATACACAGCTCATTTTTACAACCAATCTTGAATACACAAAGGCGACCCATTATATACTTACGTATCAAAAATCAACTAATGATCGCATTTTTAGAACCGAGATATTCTATAAAAAATATGATGATCTTATAAAAGCCGAACCGATCAGCAATTACTATAGTCTTTATAATAATACCGGCAATGGCTATGCAAAGGGTATTGAATTCTTTTGGAGGGATAAAAAAAGTGTCAAAAATTTTGACTACTGGATCAGTTATTCTTACCTGGACACCAAACGCAATTATCTCAATTACACCGAACAATTAAGACCAGATTTTGCGGCGCCTCATACACTGTCAATAGTAACAAAAAGATTTTTTACTGACATAAAAACTGGTTTCAATTTTACTTACACGTATGCAACCGGCAGACCGTATTATGATTTTATGTATGATGGGAACGGCAAGTATACGATTGCAGATCGGGGTACGACCAAAAGCTTTCATAACCTTGGGTTCAGTGTGAATTATGTACCGAGCATTGGAAGAACAAACCCCAAACTATTTTGGGTGCTTGTGGGCAGTGTAACAAATGTATTAGGATATGACTTTGTGTATGGTTATAATTATTCTTTCAACGGATTGAATAAAGAGCCAATCGGTCCTCCTGCTAAGAGATTTTATTTTATCGGCGCTTTCTTTAGTTGGGGTGTTGACCGAACACAGGATGCAATTAATAATAACTTGTAAAATGTTGACTTAAGAATTCATAAGTTTTGAATGAAAACTAGATACAAACACATAAATAAGCAATTATGAAAAAAATGATTCTTGCATTGACCCTGTTATCATCAATCATGACCTATGCGCAAAGTGATAAGTATACAACTGCCATGCAAAAAAACCTCGACATGTTTGACAGTGCAAAAACAACCGTAGATTTCCAGGGTGTAGCCGCAGCTTTTGAACGAATCGGTGATGCTGAAAAAACACAATGGCTTCCTTATTACTATGCGGGGTTGGCGTTAACTATGCCGGGATGGACGGATACCAAACTTGACAAGGACGCAAATGCAGAACGAATAAAAACTTTGTGCGATAAGGCAGATGGACTGGCAAAGGACAACGCAGACAAGGCTGAAATTCTTGCCGTAAAAAATATGGCTGCGACGCAACAGATGCTAGTCGATCCGCAAAGTCGCTGGTCATCGTACGGCCAGGAAGGGGCTGGTTACTTAAGCAAAGCAAAACAATTAAATCCAAACAATCCACGGTTATATTATTTGGAAGGCGCTGGAATTTTCGGTACACCTGAACAATTTGGAGGCGGAAAAACAAAAGCCAAACCGGTACTGCAAAAGGCAGTGGAGTTGTACAAGGCAGACCAACCAAAACCTTTGTATCCGCGTTGGGGACAGAAACAGGCTGAAGATATGCTTGCGCAGTGTCAGTAAACTGAATAGGTGAGTAGTGAATGGTGAATGTGTCACCGTATCTCCAAAAGCTGAATGAAACTCACCACTGACCGCTCACCATTCACGATTTTATGATCATTAACAACTTAAAATTTTGCAATGAACGAAGAAAATTTTGATCCAAAGCAAAGTTTATTGCTCATAGAAAGCATGATTAATCGGGCGAAAGATAAATTTGCCGAAGACGGATCTATGTACCTGCTTTGGGGCTGGGTAGTTTTTGTTTGCAGCCTGACCCAATTTGTGCTGATGCATTTTTTCAAATACCCTTATCACTATATCGTATGGTTTGCTTCATGGATCATAGTGATATACCAGTTGGTATACATCCGTAAAAAGATCAAACGCAGGCGAGTCCGTACCTATACAGGCTACATATTGGGTTATGTATGGCTCACCTTCGTGATCGTTATTTTTCTGCTTGCATTTTTGATTGGCCGGCTGACCGAAGGAGATTATTACATTCATATCAGTCCAATTTTGCTTACTATTTATGGCATTCCAATCTTTTTGTCAGGAATTATTTTGAGATTTAAACCGTTGGTTGTTGGGGGTATTGGCTGCTGGATACTTTCTATTGCAGCCATGTTAATTGATAACTATGACTATCAGTTTTTGCTTATCCCGTTGGCTATGATAATAGCATGGATAATTCCCGGTTATTTACTACGGGCAAAATATAAACTTCAATCACAGTAAGCAAGGTGTTTAAAGATCTTGATCCCATATTACATTCTCAACTTCGCCTGGCAGTCATGTCTCTTCTCCTAAGTGTAAAGGAGGCTGAGTTTACTTTCCTGAAGGAAAAAACAAATGCAACAGCGGGTAATTTAAGCGTCCAAATTCAAAAACTAAAAGAAGCCGGATATATTGATGTTGTCAAACAGTTTAAGGACAATTATCCTCAAACGATCTGTAAGATTACTCCTGAGGGTGTAAAGGCGTTTGACGTGTATGTAAAAAATCTGCAGACATATCTTGCAAAATAAAAGACCCTTCCGAAGAAGGGCCTTGTTCTCTATTATGGGTCCAACTGCCGATACCTTTTCAGCCCGTTTATTGTTTTACGAATTTGGAGGTCAGCCTTTCCGCACCATTGCTTACTTCGACGGCATACATACCGATTTTGAAAGTAGAAGTTAAAGCTAAATTTATGATGTTGCTGCCCTGGTAAACGTTCACTTTTTGATTCATTTGCATCCGTCCGCTCATATCATACACTTTAATATCCAGTGATTGATTGTTTGCAGAAGTAAAGCTCAAAGACAATTTATCTGTCGCCGGATTAACAATTCTTAATCCACCCGCGTTGACAATAGTTTTTGTTTCAAATACGAGGGTTTTTGAAAAACTAATTGTTGTGTTTTTATCAAGTACTTTTAACCTGTAATAGACCTTTTCTGATTTCATGATCTCATTGATGGAGTAACTTTCTGAGCCAGATTTAAAACTAGGCATTACCACAGCAGCAGTCATAAAATCTTTCCCATCAGTACTTCTTTCAAGTTCGAAATGATCAGCATCTTCATTTTGCGCAACAGCCCATTGCAGACTGATCTTATTGTTATTCAAACTACCGGCAAAACTGGTAAGGCTTACTGGTAAGGTTACATTTTGCACACAACCTATGACCGTCGCATCTTCTGAAAAATCATCAACTGATATTCTCACATTTCCACCTCCTGTGCTACCGCCACTGATGATGGCAACGCGATAAGTACCGGGTGTGTTTACTGTATATGTCTGGTTGAACGATATTGTGGCAGTGGTATTATTGGTATTTCTGTCCATGTTGATAGTTGCAAGTGACTGCATAACAACTCCTGCACTGTTAGTGAGCGCAACTTGTATAAATCTCGTCTGTTGACCAGTTAGGGTGTTGCCCAGTTTATACTTAAAAGAAATGTTTATACTGGTTCCAACATTTAATAAAGGAGTGCGGACGATTCGAATACTGTCTCCGCTTACAGGCGGGAGCGCATAGAGACTGCCTATCCCATTGATCAGATAGCCTGAAGTGGGGCCGCTGTTTTTGGCGAAGTTCATCCCGAGGAACTGCCAGCAATTGCTAGCGAGGGCCGCCGAGTCATTTTCAAACTGTTCATTGATCTGAGAAAACACCGGGGTGTTAAAGAGCATAATGGCTCCGATACATAGGGTAAAAATTTTGTTCATTTCTTAGGGTTTGAATTATTTAATACGATTCAAGTAGCCCATAGAAACATTGGAATGTTAGCTATTTCCAGGATGGTTGGAGTGGGATCGATAGGAGTTGGAAAAACTGTAGTTCACAGTTGTCTATGATCAGCTGGGACGCCGCATTGATGACGGGTAATGATTTTTAAGAGATGTCAGCAGTACGGATTCAACTAATCGTAGTTTTTCGGAAGGATGAT
>Ga0207689_10005670_pt1 | contig 11109 bp, 3 predicted proteins | sample KBSMisM52_FD_184312 | JGI IMG/M metagenome (GOLD analysis project Ga0207689, IMG submission 184312) | Miscanthus rhizosphere microbial communities from Kellogg Biological Station, Michigan, USA - KBS Miscanthus M5-2 (SPAdes) (version 2) | ecosystem: Host-associated > Plants > Roots > Rhizosphere... | reverse complement strand
AGTAGGCATCGTAGCCGCCGCCTGCGCCACCGCCGATCAGGAGGTTGATCTGCCGGCCCCGGTAGAATGCTTCGACCGACTGCGCGGCGGCGGGCGATTGCAGCAGCACGGTGACGCCGACACAGGCGAACATCAGAGTGATGGCGCGGAGAAGTGTCATTAGCGCTCCCACAATCTCCGTGTCGTCCCCGCGAAAGCGGAGACCCAGTAAACGCTGTGGCTTCGATTGGCGCCGTGATCTTGCAACGTTCGCCTCTGGAATACTGGGCCCCCGCTTTCGCGGGGGCGACAGTCGTCATTCAATCTAGCGCGTGCGGTACTTATGTTCCAATGCGGCAAAGATACCTAGCTTGCGCAGGTCGTTGATCACTCCGTAGCGGGCCTGGAACTGCGGGGTCTGCTCGATGGCGATCTCGATCGCCGCCTGGCTGTCGACACCGGAGGTGATCTGGTCCCACAGCCACCCCGACGGCGCGCCGTTGGCGCCGATGGTGAACAGCCCGCCGAGATCCATGTCGGTCAGGTACTTGGAGATGTTGGCGAACGTCGTCGCGTTGTCGGGTGCGTCGGCCACTTACCCTCCCTCGAAGGTCTGGCGCAGCAGCTGAGCGGTGTTGGCGGCCAGGCGGGCAGCGTTGTTGGTCTTGGCCCACTGCACGTCCTTGCGGGCGGCGCGGGTCACCTCGGTCATCGTCGCTGCTCTCGGCTGGCCCTTGTCGTCGACCCCGGTCGCCATCTGCCGGTACTTGGGATCCATGAAGTCGATGTTGTCGGCGCCGAGCTCCAGCTCGCTGGCGATCTTGTCGCGCGCCGGCATCAGGATGTCGCGCATCGTCAGCCCGGACTGCAGCCCCTGCGCGGCCCAACCGAACTCGGCGAGGGCCTGACCCTGGAAGATCGACGCCACCGCCGTCGGGTCCATCTCCCCGGAGTTGATCCGGTTGGCCCACTCGCGAGCGGTGTCATCGCTGACGTTCATCAGTTGGTCGGCGCCCATCTTCTTGATCTGGTCGATGGACACCTGGACCAGACCGGGCTGGGTGATCTTAGTCGGATCGGAGAGCAGGTTGTCGTCGAGCTGTGCCCCGGTCCAGTGCTCGTTGGCCGCCTTGGTGGCGATGAAGGTGACCTCGTCCTCGGTCAGTGGCCGGCCGAGCGTCGAGGCCCGGTTGCGGACCTCCGCCTTGGCCGACTCGATCTGCTCCGGGGTGGGAGCACCTCCACCGCCACCGCCTCCGCCGCCTCGACCTCCGCCGCCACCACCGGAAGCCTTGAAGATGTCGGTGCCGAACGTGTCGGCGATGTCGTTGAGGACGTCGTTCGGATCACGGTTGTCGACGTGGGCCCGCCACAACAACGCCTGCACTCCAGCGCCGCCGCGCTGCACCAGGGTCACCTGATCCTGGGAGTGGGCGAAGACGTCGGAGAGCCATTTGTTGTAGCCGTTGATCCCGCCGGCGTCGCCGGCCATCAGCCCCGGGAACAGGGTCTGGTTGACGTAGCGCTTGTCGGTGGCCTTGACGCCGAGGTTCTGCTCGACGTGCGGCGCGGCCTTCTTCGGCTTCGGCTTGGCAGTGGTCGGTGGCTTCGGTTCGGTGGTCGGCATCAGTGCATCAACTGCCGCAGCTTGAAGTCGAGAGATCGGCTGGTCATGTCACGCGCGTCCTCTTGGAAGTTCTCCGACTGGTCGAGCGCGGCGCGTACGTCGCCCTCGTCGTAGCCGCGTGGGTTGTCGGACTCGAGCTGGCCGCCACGGCCGAAGGTCTCGTTGCCGCCGATGTTGCTGGCCCGGTCACGGACCAGCGACTTGAGGTACATCTCGACCTGGCGCAGCTCGTCGGGCTGCAGGTTGCGGCCGATGACCTGCTGGGCATAGTCGTTGGCGGCGGCCCGGCTGTAGCCGGGATCCTGCTTCAACCCGGCCAGGCGCTGATCGCGCACGTTCATCCGGTACGACTTCATCCGCTCGCCGATCAGCGTCGAGATCGGCTTGTTCGACTGGTAGGCCTCGGTCAGCATCTTGCGCATGGCGATCAGCGTGTTCTGGTCGTGGGCGTCGCCGACCAGGTAGTTGCCGCCGTTGTCGAGGCCGTCGTAGTAGCCGGCGTTGGCCAGCTTGGTCTGCATGTCCTTGATCTTGTCGGGCGGCATCGACTGCAGGTAACCGAGCGCCTCTTGGGCGGTGAGCGACTTCTTGACCCGGTCCTTGGGAACGTAGCCAGCACGGCCGCCGCGCTTGCCCGGGTTGATCGACTCGCCGGTCTCGATCAGCGCCGGCGCGCTGGCCTTGCCCTCGTTGGCAGCGGCGTCCTCGAGCGACCACTGGTCGGTCTGGACCATGTAGCGCAGGTCGTCGGGCGAGTACTGGGCGGCGCTGTTCAGCGAGTCGAGGGAGATCTCCTCGCCGGTCAACGGATCGGTCACGGTCCCGTCGGCGGCGTCGGTTGCCGCTGGGTCGGTGACCGGCTTGCCGTCCTTGTCGTACGTCGTCGGCAGCGGCGAAGCGCCTGCCGAGGTCGAGTTGAACACGTCCGGGTTGGCGACGCCGGCGTCCTTGAGCCGCGTCACTTCGCTGTCGAGGTACGGCTTGGTGCGGGCGACGATGTTCTCGGAGCGATCCGGCAACAGCGGCGACATGAAGCCTTCGGTGTGGTGGCGGTGCAGGATCGTCTTGCCGTCGAGCGCAGCCAGGTACGGACGCAGGTCGATCATCCCCAGCACTTCCGGGGTGCGCATCCCTTGGGGCAGCGAGTCGACGATGATCTCGGAGATGTCGCCGGCCGAGGTGTCGTAGTTGTTGTTCTTGTCGCCACCCATCCGCTCGTTGAGGATGTTCTGGGCGTCGACGTCGTTGAGGTCCTCGCCGGTGCCGAGCTTGGTCAGCTCCGGGTCGAGGGGAACGTCCTTGGCCAGGTCGGCGCCGGTGTACCGAACACCCGGCTTTTCATAGCCGCCCTTGGTCGTATCGGCCTTCTCGTCCTTGTCCTGGGCATCAGACACGGGCGTAGCCTAATCGAGCGACGCTTCGGGTCGGAGGACGCTCACCCATAGTGACATCAGCTCCGGGCTCTGATCGACCAGTTGGCCCATGTACTTGGTGAACTGGGTCTTGAGATGCTCGACCTCGGCGACACCGCTCGCCGAACGGTCGTCACCGAGCACGGCGAGGCGCGTCTTGTACTGATCGAACAGGTGCAGCGCGGTGCGCATCGCCTTGAACTGCTTGGCTGTCGCGCCCGTCCCGTCGGCACCAGGGGCCTGCGGATCGTCGACGATCGAGCGCAGCTCGTTGAGCGTGCGGGTGCGCTGGGCGCGGCCGTCGCTGGACTGCAGCTCCTCGGTGAAGATCGGATGCGCCATGCGGTACACCTGCAGCTCGTAGTCGCGTCGGGCGGTGAGCTCGCGTGCTGTCGCCGTGTCGCCGGCCTGGTTGGCCTTGTCGATCTGCTTGCCATAGATCTCGCGCACGGCGAAGTACTCCTGCGAAGCGCCCTTGAACTTCATCGCCCGGAAGAACTCCTCGGGGCTGCGCTGCTTGCGCAGCTCGTCGGCCATGTCGGCGTCGATGGCGTACTGCGAGCGGTCGCCGACGTTGGGCGACTGGGGCAGCAGCCACGGCGCGGCGTTGGGGAACTCGTTGAAGTAGTTCTCGTTGGCGTGGAAGAAGGCGATCGAGTCGGGGCTCGAGGGGATCGGCGCGCCGGACTTCGACTCCGAGCGCGGGATGGTGTAGGCCAGCGGGTTGCGCGTCCCGTCGATGGTCGGCGGGGCGACGTCGTCGGGGCCGGCCATCGGATTCAACTCGAGGAACTTGGCGGTGCCGTCCTCGATGCCGAGGGAGCGGACGAGCTTGGTGTATTCAGCGTTGAGGAACCGACCGGGATCGTCGACGCCGAGACCCAAGACGTTGGCCGAGTCGCCGGCGGCGATCTCCTGCGGCGAGCCCGGGGTGAAGAATCCACCGAGCGCCTGGGCGAGCACGACGATGCGAGCGTGCTTGCGGATCCTGTCGAGGTAGTCCTGGGTCTGGCCGGGAGTGGCGTTGTCCGGCAGGCCCTGGTCGTGGGCCTCGGCGTAGGCCATCGCGGTCATCATCGCCGAAGCGAACGCCGGGCTCTTGTCCTCCTCGTCACCGAACGCGCTGTACAGCTTGCGGGCCCATGCCGGGATCAGCATCTCCTTGATGCCCTGGCCATCGACGAAATCTCCAAGCATGGCGGTCTCGATCGGCTGGGTGTCGGGGAACATCTTGGTGACCATGTCCATCGGGATCGTCACCAGCGGGTTGAACGACGGCGCTCCGAAGCGGTTGTTGAGGCCGGGGAGCAGCCGGTCGGTCGGCGTCTGGAACATCACGCCGGCCTGAGCCAGCGCGCCCATCCCGGAGATCCGCTGCACGGCGTCGACCAGCAGGCCCGAGCCGGGGTAGACGAACCAGTCCTGGCCAGCCTGGTCGGTGCGGACGATGCCGGCCTGCTTGAGCCCCATGTAGGTCAGCTGAGCGCGGCGGATCAGGGCCGGGCCCTGCTCGCCGATGCCACGGGCCCAGCGCTTCATGAAGTTCTCCTCGGCGTACCAGAAGGGCATGAAGCCCTTGCCGTAGTCGGCGAACTGGGTCTTGAACTCGTGGCTGTCGAGGAACGGGACGACGTCGCCGATCGCGGCGGAGGCGGCCAGCTCGCCGGAGAGGCGCTTGGTGTGCTCGAGGTTGGTGTGCATGGCGACGACGTTGTCCCACGCGCCACGGTTGTCGATCCACTTGAGCAGCGGGTTGGCTTCGATCGCTTCCCGGGCGGCCTTGCTCTTGAGAGCGTTGACGCTGCGCAGCGCATCCTCGGGCAGCGAGGCCTCGATGGCTTTGATGAATGCCGTCGGGGTGGTGCCCGTCGACAGCGCCGCCTTGACCGGGGCGAAGTCCTGACGGGCGAGATGGGTGGCGGCGACGTTGGCGGCACGGGCCTCGACCGACTTCTTGCCGGCGGAGGCGGTGATCGTGTTGGTCAACAGGTCGGCGAACTCGCCCTCCTCGTAGCCGCGCAGGTGGGCCAGCGCCTCGTCGATGGTCCACTTGGCGGCGGTCTTGTCGCCGTGGAAGACGGTGATGTCGCGCGCCGCTTGGGCCAGCCGCTCCGGGTTCAGCTCGACTCCGTGGTTGGCGGCCGAGTAGTCGCGGATCAGGCTGCTGGTCTTGGTGATCAGCTCCGGGTCGAGGGTCCACTGCAGCGAGCGCTGGTTGGCGATGAAGCGGCGGATGAAGGCGTGGAAGGCCATCGGCCGGCGGACCACGGCATCGAGCGAGCCGCCGATCGCCCGGTCGAAGCCCCAGTTGACCATGTTCTCGAACTTGCCGACCTCGCGGTTGGTGAGCACCTCGCCGATCACGTTGGCCGGCAGGTCGTTGGCGTCGACCCGGTCGATGTCGGTCGGCCGGGCGCGGGTCAGCGGGATCGTGTCGTTGGACTGGATCGGCTTGGAGTACTTGCCCCTCGAGGGAGCAGCGGTCATCGGCTTGCGCTGCCAGCGGGTGGCGTGGTGGATGTCGTCTTGCATGTCGCGCATGCGCGGCCCGAGCACTCGCCAGATCGGTTGGCCCTTGTCCTCCTCGCTGATGAAGTCGGTGGAGAAGTTGGGCTTGGTGCGCCGGCGGTGGCGGCTGAGGCGCTCGGTCGGCTGCGGCTCGGTGAAGTAGTTGGTGTCGCCGTAGGCGATCGGGTTGCCCATGTGGTCGAACAGCTGGTCCTGCTTGGACAGCTTGATGTCTTCGGTGTCGTCGATCGGGCGGAGGTTGCCGTTGTCCCACTCGTAGACCAGTGGCACCTTGGTCTCGGTACCGTCCTCGAGGGGCGTGCCGACGCGCATCTTGGCGCGCAGCGTCTGGCCGTTGTGGTAGCGGACCAGGTCGGTGAAGTTGTCGGTCATCAGCGTCGCCCACTCGTTGGCCGGATCGACCAGCGCGTCGGGTGTCGGGACCAGCTTCTTGTCGGCGATCTTCTTGGGCATGTGCCACAGCTGCGTTTCGCCGTGGACCTTGCTCTCGGTATGCGGGTACAGGTTGTCGTAGCGCCGGCCGTTGGTGATCTTGCGCGGCATCCGCAGCGAGTGCGGGATGACCTCGACGTCGACTCCGGCGTGAGCGGCGTCGATGTGGTGCAGCTCGCGGGCGAGCGCCTCGTTGGCGATCAGCGGGGTGGCCTCGTCGCTGTTGCGCAGGATGCCCTCGATGACGCCACGATTGGCCGAGACCAGCTCGCGGTTGCGGGCCGTAGCCAGCACCTGCTCGAAGGTCATGTCGGTCAGCTTCGGGGCGTCGTACAGCACCACACTGGCGTCGCGGGCCTGGGTCTCGACAAACTGGCCCTCGGCATCGCGGACCAGTGGGCGAAGGCTCTTGGTGAAGCCGGCGTCGTGCAGGTTGGGATCGAGGACGCCGGTGCGGGAGTGGTCGATGATCGCCTGACGGGCCTCCTCGATGTTGTCGTACAGCCACTTGCCATTCGGATCGGCGTGCTCGACATTGAGCGCCGTGTCGAAACCGCCCCACCGGGCAACCTCGTGACTGGGGATGTCGACGTACAAGATGTGGCCGCCGGGCCCATCCATGTTGGCAAAGCCTTCGGCGAAGCTGCGGTCGGAGGAGAAGTATCGGCCCTGGTACTGCTGTGCCTCGGCGGCGGCCGCGTCCGGGTCCGACGCCAGCGCGGGAGCTCGAGATGTGGTGACGCTGGGGTTCTCACCCCGGTACATCCTGGTCGTGCCATCTGGCACCGCCGGCTCGGCCTCACCGGGTGTCAGTCGTGCGACAGTCGCGCGGTTGGCCGGATCGTCTAACCATGCCTGCGCACCCTCACTCGTTGTCGGCTTCGGCGTCTCGGAGAGCAGCCGCTTGCGCTTCGCCCAGAACGACTCCCTGCCACCGACCACCTGGTCGTTGATGAAGCTGGCGACGAAGTGGCGGTCGTCGAGGGGCAGGTTCCGGGCCCAGCGCACCGTCGGCTCGACGTTGGTCTCGATGCCCTTGATCAGCTGGGTGACCCGGTTCAGGTCGTCGTAGTACTTGCGGGTCTCCGCCGGGGTCTCGGGCAGCGCATACGGCTTGCTCGGCCCACCCTTGAGCCGGGCGTCGCGCGCTGCGCGGTGAGCAGCGACCTGCTCTTTGTGGCCGGCGATCAGCGTCTTCTTGTGATCGTCGAGCGCCGAGAGCACGTCTTCGATCGAGGGCTCGCGGTAGCGCGGCAGGTAGGCCTGCAGCGCCTGGGCGATCGGGGCCGAGTTCTCGTTCTTGGCCAGGTCGACGAGCATCTGGTCCCAGTGCTCGCGGGAGAAGTCGGGGCCGACGAGCTCGCGCAGGATGTTGCGACCGATCCGGCCGACACCCTTGGATCCGGGCTGGCCGACGATGTCCTCGTCGGCCATGCCGAGGTTGTGGGTCAGATCGGCGTACTTACCGAGCGTCTCCTGGTCGACGTTCGGGGAGCGGACCCGGAGCATGTGCTCGTTGAGGGCTCGTTTGAACGCCGGGTCGGCCATCGGCCGGGTGATCGACTCGTCGTAGGCGTGGGCGTAGTAGCGGTCCCCGTTGGCCAGCGTGCGCCGCTGGCCCTTGACCCGGATCATGTTGACCGGGCGCAGCTCGCCGGACTTGGAGTCGTACTTCATCTCCTTGTACAGCTGCGTGGGGTCGTAGTTGCGGTCGATCGGGCTGGCGTTGCGCGCCGAGGCCTCGCGCATCACGGTCGTGGCGTGCATCCGGGCCCACTCCATGCCGCCCTCGATGATCTTGTTGTCGACGCCGCCGAGCATCATCCGTCGCACCGAGAACTCGTTGCCGAGCAGGATGTTGTCGGCGTAGTCGGCGACGTTCAGCCGGCGCATCGCCGGCGCCCGCACGGGCAGGATTCCGGCACGTTGCGCTTCTCGCACCCGATCGAGGGTGCGCATCTTGGAGACCTCGACGCCCTTGTCGAGGAGCTGCTTGTCGATCGCCTTGATGTCGACGTTGGCCAGACCGCCGAAGATCTTGTCGACGGTCTCCTCCTTGTGGAAACCACTGCTCAGCGTGTTGTGCAACCACGAGGCGTAGTCCTCGAAGTGGGCCATCGCCGGATCTGCCCAGCGGGTGCGCTCGAACATCCGCGCCACCGGGCGGATGTGGGCGGGGATCGCCGACAGGCGCCCGCCGTTGAGCAGATGGACCTCGTCCTTGGTCAGCTTGAGCGGGACGTCCTCGAGCAGGGCCCGGTTGTTGCGCTCGACGAGGTCTCGGTAGGTGCGCAGGTTCGCGATATTTCGCGCAGCGAACTGCTGGGAGAGGCCGCCGAAGCCGTCGCGCAGCATCCATGCCGCCAGCTCCTCACCGGCCGCCCGGGGGATGAAGCCGACGCGCAACAGCACGGCCGGCTTCCACACCTTGTTCATCCCGGCCTCGACGACGGGAAGGTCGGCGATACCCATCAGCTTGGCCATGTGCCCGGAGATCGCCGCCTTGCGCATCTCAGCCAGGTCGGGCATGACCATCATGTCGGCCTGCTCGTTGAAGTAGATGCCGTCGTGGATCTTGTAGCCGTTGGCGACGATCGAGTCGCCGGCGCCGTACAGCTTGCGCTCGCCCTTCAAGTACTGGCTGACCAGGTCTCGGCCCTCGTCGGTGGCGTCGATGCCGGTGAGCTTCATCATGTTGGCGAACCAGCCGTGGATGGCGTCCATCCGCGCCCCGGCGGAGTCGGCCGTCAAGATCACGTCAGCCCAGGCCTTGCGGTAGTAGCTCGGCATCCCCATGTAGCGGCCGAGTTCGGACAGGGCCCGGATCTCGGTCGGCGCTTCCTTGCCGGCGATGTGGAAGGCCTTGCCGGTGATCGACATCGTCGACATCGCCGTGATCGCCTCGCCGACCTTGCCGACGGCGCGGCCGATGTACGGCACGGTGCGTGCCTTGTTGGCGAAGGCCCGCCCGGTCGAGTAGGCGTTGGGGTTCAGCTCGCCCTCGTAGAACTTCCACGGGCGCGAGATCAGCCCCTCCTCGCCGATCTTGTCGCCGAGGCCGATCGGTGTGATCTCCTCGAAGTCACGGCCGTAGGTCTTGGCGATCTTGCGCATCTCGTCGAGGATCAGCTCATGCACCGGGTTGGCCAGCACCGCGCCCTCACCGCCGTGCTTGGCGGCGATCTTGGCGATGCGCTCGAGGCGCTGCTCGGTGGAGACGTCGGCCATGCCGTCGACCATCGAGCGGATCGCGCCACGGAACTCGCGGAACTGCTCGCGGCTGAACGACGTCGTCACCAGCTGGATGCCGTGGGCGTCGCTCTTGACCGAGCCGATGCCCTCGAGGAGCGGCTTGAAGCTGACCTGCTTGGCCAGGTACTCGATGGCATGGTCGGCGGTGAAGGCCCCCTTGAGCTCGCCGCTGTCCTTCAACCCCTGGCGGTAGGAGACGAGATCGCCGTACAGGCCCTCCATCTTCGGGGCTCGCTGACGGAGCATCTCCAGGCTGCCGTTCTCGACGGCGGCAGCGAGGTGCTCGTAGTTGCGCAGCACCGGCTTGCGAGCGTAGACGAAGCGGCTCAGCTCGCTGGCCGCGTCGGCGCCCTCGTACAGCGCGGCGGCGGCGTCGAAGGTGTAGCGCTTGGCCATGTACAGCTCGTGCCCGAGGCCGAGCATCAGCGTCGGGTCGACGGCCACGGTGTACACGGCGTCGGTCAGCCCGGAGATCAGGGTGTAGGCCGTCGAGCCCTGGTCGACGAACGGGATCGCTCCGGCGACGTCGCGTCCCGGTGAGATCTTGCCGTTGTTCAGCTCCTGCACGGCCTGCTGGAAGGTCGGGTCGGCGAGGACGCTGGTCATCTGCGACACGGCCTGCTTGTACTGTGCCGAGCCCGGGGCGGCCATCCCGGCGGCCATCTTCTCGACCATCCCGAGCTGGCTGTTGGTGTCGGTGGAGCGGTGCCCGGCTGCTTCGTGGGCGAACTTGACGACGTCGATGCCCAGTGCCGACAGGTCGTGGGCGGCGCCGGTCAGGCGCGGATCGCCGAGCATCTCCTCGGCGCGGCGCTGCGACTGCAGGCTGAACGTCTTCTCCCCGTCCCACGAGGCGTTGAAGGCCCGGATCCAGTCGCCGGGGTTGGAGGCGAACGCCGCGCCGGAGCCACCGATGGTCGCGCCGAGGCCGAGCGCGCCGAGAGCCATCAGCGAGCCGCCGCCGGTCGGCACCGCCAGGGCCACGGCTGCCAGGCCGAGCGCTCCGCCGGCGAGGAAGGCGAACTGCGAGCCCTCGTCCATCGTCCGCGCCGTGCGGTACAGGTGGGCGGGCCACTGCCCGACCCAGTTGAGGGTCTCCATCGTGGCGTGGGCAGCCTCGCCGACACCGGGAATGGCGGTGACGCCGTGGGAGATGACGCTCAGCGGCTTGCCGATCATCGAGGCAGCGGTGCCGAGGAACGAGCCCTCGTCGCGGTTCGGCTCCTGGTAGCCCATCTGGGCCAGGGCCTGCTGCTGGCCGGGGGCCAGGCGCGAGGTGATCGCCCGCTGCGCGCCGGGAGTCAGGGTGCGCAGCTGGTTGGCGAACTTGTCGCCGAGGATCATCGAGTAGTGCTGGCCGGCGGTGGCGACGAGGTCTTCGGTGCCCATCGGCGACATCGCCATCTGGGTCAGCGCCGAGAGGTTGTCGGCCATGTACGGGTTCTGGGCGGCGACGAGGCGGATCTGCACGAGCATGTCGCGCGTCGCGCCCATGACCATGCCGGGAGTCGACTGAAGCAGCGTCGGCGTTTCCGTCTCCGAATGCGTCGGCTGTCGTTCCGTCAATTTCGCCAAACCAAAGTCGAGAATCTTTGCGTACCCGTCGGCGCGAACCATGATGTTCTCGGGTTTGATGTCACGGTGAACGATGCCGGCCGCGTGCGCCGCCGCAAGAGCGTGAGCGATTTGCGCCGCATACTCGAGTGTCTCAGGGAGCGCGAGCCCCTTAGGTGGAATCAGCTGATCCAATGTCCGGCCGGGCACATACTCCAGCACTAGAAAATCGACGTCGCCGTCGTTGCAGATGTCGTGGAGCGTCACGATGTTCGAGTGACTCAGCGCGGAAGCGGCTCGGGCTTCCTGCAGGAAGCGCTGCTT
>Ga0207689_10005669_pt1 | contig 11111 bp, 8 predicted proteins | sample KBSMisM52_FD_184312 | JGI IMG/M metagenome (GOLD analysis project Ga0207689, IMG submission 184312) | Miscanthus rhizosphere microbial communities from Kellogg Biological Station, Michigan, USA - KBS Miscanthus M5-2 (SPAdes) (version 2) | ecosystem: Host-associated > Plants > Roots > Rhizosphere... | reverse complement strand
TTACGGGGTAAAGTTTTATGTATCGATCATGGCCGGCACCATCATCCTGCGCGCTGACTTGTTGATCGTGAATCGTTTTCGCGGTGCGGCCGAGGCGGGTGTTTACGGGATCGCTTCGCAATTTTCCTTTTTGCTGCTGATGCTGCCGGGGGTGATCGCGACGTTGCTGTTTCCACGCGTCGCAGCCACACGTGATGACCGTGGCGAATTCGCGGTACTCGTAACGCGCCATACAACGCTCGTGATGTTAATGACGTGTCTGGCGGCAATTGCGCTGGCGTACTTGTTGCCGATCATCTACGGCGCAGGTTTCGGGGATGCGACGGTCCAGTTGTTGATTCTGCTGCCGGGAATATTTTTTATGGGGCTTGAGTCAGTGCTCGTCCAGCATTTCACCGGGACGGGTTTGCCGGTGGCGATTCCGTGGTTTTGGGTCATTACGGTCGCGTTCAACATCACATTGAATCTGCTGACGGTCCCGAAATTCGGTGCGCGCGGCGCGGCCGTTAACTCGACTTTGAGTTACGGACTGATCTTCTTACTGGTCGCCGTCTACTTTCACATAAAGACCGGACGCGGTCCCGCAGAGACATTCATACTTCGCTTTCATGAATTGCGACGGCTTTTGAAACTTCAGCCCGCCATCACGACGCCCTCGAAAGCCTCCCCGTAAATCCCGCATGAAAATTGTGCTCCTGATTTTAAGCGGTGAACCGACCCGAGCTCTCGAAGAGTTGCAGCGGCGACATCCGAATTCGACGGTAGAGACAATCGGTCGCGACACCTTTCAATCCGCCTCGCCGGCGCAGCGCGTGCGAATGGTGCACGCGCTGCATCCCGACATGTTCGCTGTCGCCACCGAACGTCTCATGTGGCAGCGTGGCGCGAACGCGTTTTTGCTGTTGGGAGCGCTCGCCGGTGCGCACCTGTCAGCCATCTTTGATATGCATGGTGAATGGCGCGAAGAGGCGAAGCCGCACGTCCTCACTCACGCGCCGGGACGACTTGCGAAAGACTTCGTTGCGAGCAAATCGGCATTGCAACGCGCTGAGCGCGAGTTGCAAACCCTTGAGACCGCCGCCGCTCAAGCGCACGTGGAACCATCGGTTCACAAACTGAGTGACCATCCGAAGATTCTTTATCTGCGCTCGTCGCCCGGTCCGGGCACGCAGGCGGGCGGCGCCGCGAGTCACATCAAAGGCTTTTTGCAGGCCGCGCAGGAACTGGGCACACACGTTTCACTCGTCAGCAACGACGAGATCGCCGGACTCGACCCTGCGAACCTGCCGATGAAGATCGTTTTGCCGGCGGCGGTCGGCTCATCCCGTGCTGCGTTCGATATTTTGAATAATCTTCAGTTCACCGAAGCCGCGATCGGCGAAGTCGAACAGAAGAGTCCTGATTTGATCTATCAGCGTTACGCGCGTTTCAGTTGGGCCGGGGTGGCGGCGTCGCTTCGGACAAAGCGACCGCTGTTTCTTGAATACAACGGATCTGAAGTCTGGGTCGGCCGGCACTGGGACCGAGTCGACAAGTTGGACTTGCTTGCGCGTTACGAACGCCTCAACTTGAAAGCAGCAGCGCGTATCTTTGTCGTCTCGGAAGTGGAACGGCGCAATCTTTTGGACGCAGGCGTGGACGCGGCGAAGATCGTTGTCAACCCGAACGGCGTCGATGCCGAAGTGTTCAAGCCGCAAATTGGCGGTGACACCGTACGACACGAAATTGGGGTCTCGCCCGACGAAGTCCTCGTCGGCTTTGTCGGTACCTTTGGTCCATGGCACGGAGTGGAAGTGCTCGCCAAAGCGATCACGCAAATGCCGCGCAATGCGATCCGTTTCCTGCTAATTGGGAGCGGCGCGTTGCGCGGACGAGTTGAAGAGATTCTGCGCGAAGGCGGCTCACTCGAGCGCGTAATTATGAAAGGAGCCGTAGCACATGACGAGGTGCCGCGGCTGCTCGATGCTTGCGACGTGCTGGTCTCGCCACACGTTCCACTCGACGCAGGTGCGGAATTCTTCGGATCACCGACGAAACTTTTCGAATACATGGCGATGGGAAAGGCGATTGTCGCCAGCCGCTTAGGGCAGATTGGCGAAGTGCTGGATCACGAACAGACCGCCCTACTCGTCGAACCGGGAAGCGTCGAAGAGCTGAAAGACGCAATCGTGCGACTCAGTTCCTCAAAGGAGCTGCGCGAAAGTTTAGGCGACGCCGCGCGTCGCGCTGCAGTCGAGCGGCACACTTGGAAACACAACGCGCAAAGAGTGGTCGACGCGTATTACTCCCTCTCCCAAAGGGAGTGTGAATAGCAGCGTATGGCAACCGCAAACGACAAGCAGCGCGCGCGCGAGCAATGGACGCACGATCCGGCAGGGGCAGTTTACGGGCGCGCGCATGAATTCGGCACGCGGGAGTTCTTCGATGAGGTTGAGCGTCATCGTTATGAAGAGTACGCGCCGTGGATGCCGAAAGTAATGGGGTTCAGTGACTTTGCCGGCCAACGACTGCTGGAAGTTGGCTGCGGGATGGGCACGGATCTCTTGCAGTTTGCTCGCGGCGGCGCCGACGTGACGGGTGTCGATCTCACGCCGCGTTCAGTAGAAACTTCACGTCATCATCTCGGGTTGTATGGCCAGTCGGGGGACTTCGCACTGACCGATGCCGAAAAACTACCTTTCGCCGACAAAAGTTTTGATGTCGTCTATTCGAACGGCGTGTTGCATCACACGCCTGACACCGCGGGCGCCGTGCGCGAAGTTCATCGCGTGTTGCGTCCGGGCGGCTTAGCGCGCGTGATGCTCTATCATCGGCACTCCTGGAATTACTGGGTCGAGATCATTTTGCATCGCGGATTACTACGTGGACATTTGTTGCGCGGCCAAACCGCGGAAGACATTATGAGCCGTTATGTCGAGGTTAACGAAGGCGAAGGACGGCCGCTGGTGAAGGCTTACAGCAAAGCACACGCACGAGAATTATTTTCCATGTTTGGTGACGCAAAAATCGAAATCGAACAATTGACCCGCGGTGAGTTTTATTTCCTGGGCCGTTTCATTCCCGAAAGAGTGTTTCGCTTTTTGCAACGCCACATTGGCTGGAATGTAATTATCTCAGCGCGGAAATAATTGGAACTGATTGTTAATGTCCCCCACGGCAAACATCGATCTGAAATTACTGCGCAAGCGCCTCGTTCCTCTGTTGTTGATCCTTGCACTTTCCTTCACCGTGCGCTTCCTCACCGCGAACTTCCTGCGCGCACACCTAAACGACCCCGGCTGGTTTCAATTCGGCTCATTCGCGGTTTTTGACCGGCAGGCTCAAGACGTGCTTGATGGCAAGGAGTCTTTCTTCTGGATTCCAGATTCTTCGCGGACCGACCTGATGCAGTATCCACCGGGATTTCGCGTTTGGATGGCCGCGATTTACAGACTCACCGGACATCGATCGGCGGCTATGATTCAATGGGTGCAAGTCGCATTCGATTCAGTGTCAGTGCTCCTGGTCGTCGGCATCGCGGTAATCGCCTTTGGATGGAATGTTGGTTTTGTGAGCGGCGTGCTGGCCGCGCTGTCGCCACTCCTCGCATTGCACGGCGTTACGCCCACCGCGGATGGACTTACGAGTTGGCTCGTTCTCATGGCGGTTTTGTTTCTCGTAAGCGCGGCCAAACGACGGAGTATCTATCACGCGCTCGCGGCCGGCGCGTTTCTCGGTTTGGCTTGTTGGGTGCGCGTCAACCCGCTGTTGCTGTTCGTGGCGTGGGCGGGTGCCTTATTCATATTTCTCCCGGCCACTCGCCGTCATAGGGGGGGGATGAGTTTTTCACTGGTCTTTGCCACTTTGATAGTTATCTCGCCGGTCGTTATTCGAAACCTCGTGGTCTTTTATCCCGAAGTTGCACCGACGGGTCTGAATGTTGGCTGGAACCTGCTCGCGGGAATTGGGGAGACGGAGCGCGGAGCTGAATTTGGCGCGCCGTGCTGCGACGATCAAATGATCGAACAAGATCGAATCGCGATGAATTGGCCGCCCGACGCGCCGCTCGGTCTGACATATCCGGAGGGGATTCGGCGCGATCGGGAACGTGGGCGGCGCGCGATGACGATCATCAAAAGTCATCCTGTCTGGTTCGTCGGAGTAATGGCAAAGCGTACCTGGGGTCACCTGAAATTTGCGGGAAAACCGTCGCCGTACGTCGGCAGCGCGGGCATCAACGTCACTGCGCCGAAGACACTGCCCGATAATCGGCAACGAGGAGTTCTCGCGTTCGCCGTAAATACCCTCGGCGCAATTCAAAGCGTCTGGCGTTGGCTTGCACTGCCGCTGATGCTCGTCGGAATTTGGTTGGCGTTTCGACAGAATCGCGTCGCCACGTGGTTATTGTTGTCGACGGTCATCTATTATCTTGCGACCCTGGCGGTCGGACATTCCGAGATTCGCTACGGCTTACCCATGCAAGCGATCTTGATCATCTTTGCCGGCGTAACAGTTTCCCTGCTCCCAGGTTGGAGCAAGAGCGCCTGGAAGCGTCTTCGCACCTAGCGTTGACTCAATGCCGTTGAGTCTTCGTGGTTTTTCTTAAGTCGCTTTTCGTTCCTGTTGCCAAACCGATATCGAAACAGGTTGGCCGTAAACTCCCAGAGAGCGGCGGGTTTTACAAATGATCCACGCAGGTCGTTGGAGCGAAAATGCACCGGTGTTTCCCCTATTTTGAATCCAAGTTCGCGTGCCCGGATCACGATCTCAGCATCAGCAAACCAATCATCCGATTTCAACTGTAAGAGAGGATACTTATCGCCGCGAATAATTTTCGGCTTCGAATTGATATCGCGCACCGCAAGTCCAAACAGCAATTTAAAAAGGCCGTTGTAAATCCATGAGATGATCCGGCGATGCAAACCGTCATCGCGCAAAACGCGATACGTCTTAGTTAGATCAAGGTTTTCCAACTCGGCTTTTATCAGACAAGCAATGATCGATTCCGGCGGAAATTGCCCATCGCCGTCGATCACGCCTATGTAAGTGCCGCGGGCTGCATCGAGACCCATGCGCATGTCCCAACCCATCATGCCTTCCTTCGCCTTCACCACGGCGCGCACGTTGGGCCACTTATGCGCGAGTTCCGTCACGACTTCGGGTGTTTCATCATCGCTGCCCTCGACGTAGTTTCCGACCAGAACTATCTCTGAAGAGAAGTTGCAGCGGGACAGTGCTTCGCGCAGCTTCTCGATGAACGGAATGATGCTGTGCCCGCTGCGATAACACAGAACCACCAGAGAGAAGTACGGTTCGGTCACGCGCGCATGGTATAGATAGCAGGCCCTTGGTTGCAATCGCAGCTACTCATGTCGCCAATGCGCGTTCTTTTTACGGGAGCATCTTCAGTCACCGGACGTCACGTCCTGGAGCGGTTGATCCAGTCGGTTGAGGACATAGAAGTTTGGTGCGCGCGGCATCACGGTGAGGTCAGCATCGTTGACTCGCGTGTCCGCGTCTTTGATTTTGACCTTGCCGGGCCGTTCGCCGAGCAATCATTGCCGGAAGCGATTGACACAGTGATCCATTTCGCCGGAATCACGCACGCCCACGACGCCGAACGCTATTGGAACGTCAATCACCACGGCACGAGGCGTCTGGCGGAGAGCGCCCGCGCTCGCGGCTGCCGGCGATTTGTGTACATTAGTACGCGCTGTGCGACGCCGGAATGTGGCGCTTACGGTGAATCAAAGCTGGCTGCGGAAAACGAGCTGAAGAAATTTGATTGGGAGAGTCTGCTGATAATTCGACCGAGCGAAATCTATGGGGCGGCAGGAAGAGAGGGCGTAGATAAGCTTATCGCGCTCGCGCGACGGTGGCATTTGACGCCGTGGTTGTTTGGTAATTCGAGAATTGCATTCGCACCACTGCACGTTGACGATTTCGCCGGTATTGTCGCTGACGAGATCATGAAGTCTTCGACAGGATTAAGCATTGTCGAGCTGTGTGGCCCGGAAGATCTCAACGCAAGCGCGTTGGCGGCGAGATTGGCGAAACGTTACAAAGCGTTGCCGGTGCCGATCTGGTGGCCGCTCTTTGCACTTTTTCTCAAAGTTGCGGCAGGATTCAGTTCGGGTTTGGCCGTTCCGGATCAACTCAAGCGGCTCACCGGCGCGAAGACCGCGACGGCTAAGTCCGCGGATCGGAGGGGGCGCGCTCGTTTCTTACTGGACTAAAACTTTGACTGCCACGACTGCGAAAAAGATTACGCCGGCGGAAAGCAGCGAAACACCGCTGCCGCGCGAAATGATGTCGCACGTCTATCCAGTTTTTTATGAATTGGAAGAGACGCATTGGTGGTATGTCGGCCGCCGGCGAATTATCGTGAGTTTCGTCAAAGAGATCTGCGCGCAAATTGCGGGTCGGCGGCCACGCATCCTCGATGTTGGCTGTGGTACAGGTGCCAATCTGAAAACACTTTCAGAGTTCGGCGACGCCGAAGGGGTCGATGTGTCGCCAGACGCGATCGAGTTCTGCCGTGAACGTGGACTGACGAACGTCAAATTAGGGGCTGCGGAGGAACTGCCTTATGAATCCGGTACTTTCGACTTAGTGACCGCGCTCGATGTTGTTGAGCACCTGGACGACGATGTGGGTGGATTGCGCGAGATGCGTCGCGTGCTGCGGCCCGGAGGGCATGCGCTTATTTTCGTGCCCACGTTTATGTGGCTGTGGGGCGTGCAGGACGTAGTGAGTAATCATCGGCGCCGCTACACGCTTCCCGAATTGCGGCGCGCCCTGGAAGAAGCAGGCTTTGAAGTCGAGCGCGCGACTTACGCAAACATCACGTTTCTACCGCCTGTTTTTTTGATCCGGCTGCTCATGCGAATCACAGGCCTTAAGACCGATACTGAGGCGCGGATCAATATCCCAGTTTTCAATCCGTTGTTCGCGCGCATTCTGGCTGCGGAGGCGACCTTCTTGCGCTTCATGAATTTTCCGGTCGGAGTTTCCGGTCTGTGCGTCGCTCGTGCTAAATGAAAAGCGGAGCGCAGTAGCCCACCCGTGAGGGACGGGCGCAGTTTCAAATCGTTAATGAAGAGGACCCTCCTGAATTATCTCGCCTGTCCAGTTTGCGCGGGCGACATCAAGCTCAATTCGGTTTCCGCGGAAGATGGCCTTGAAGTTTTGGCCGGAGAACTTCAGTGCGACTCATGCGCGAAGATCTTTCCAATTGTGCGAGGCGTTCCGCGTTTCGCGGATCTCGCCAACCTCGAAGAAGACAAACAGGCAACGGCCGATAGTTTCGGGTGGTCATGGCAGGAGTTCTCGCACGATGACGCGAAATACGAACAGCAGTTTCTCGATTGGATTGCGCCGGTTGCGTCCGAGTTCTTTGCGGGAAAGGTGGTGTTGGAAGGTGGCTGTGGCAAAGGCCGTCACACGCGCCGCATCGCCGGGTGGGGCGCCAGGGACATCGTGGCGGTCGATCTAAGTGACGCAGTCGAAGTTGCTTTCATGGCGACGCGTGAGTTACCGAATGCTCATATCATTCAGGCCGACATTTTTCGTCTGCCGCTGCGCCGTGCGTTCGACTACGCGTTCTCGGTCGGCGTTCTCCATCACTTGCCGAATCCACGGGAAGGATTCAAATCGCTGGTCTCGAAGGTGAAGTCCGGTGGTCACGTGTCTGCCTGGATTTACGGCGCGGAAAACAACGGCTGGATTGTCAGCTTTGTGAATCCGGTTCGCCGCGGGACTTCATCGATGAATCGGCGCGCCCTCTTTCACTTGTCAAAGTTGCCCGCGGCCGTAATGTATCTCGCGACGAAATTGATTTACGCGCCGCTGAATCGTGACGACTCGGGAAAGAAACTGGCGCGTCATCTGTTCTATAACGACTATTTGAGTTACATCTCGCGCTTCAATTGGCGCGAGCAGCACTCGATCGTTTTCGATCACCTGGTCGCGCCGACGGCGTTCTACATTTCACGTGAAGAATTCGAAGCGTGGTGGCATGACGTTGGCGCGCAAGAAGTGACGATTACGTGGCACAACCAGAATAGCTGGCGCGGATTTGGACGAATTCCCTGATAGGGGCGTCATACTTGATACTGTTCATGCGCGATGCTTCACGACCGTTCCATCATCTGTTTTGGCGGCGAGGACTGGTGGTACCACCATCCGCACTCAAAGAACCATCTAATGCGCCGCTTCGCGCGCGCGGGTAACAAAGTCATCTTCGTTAATTCGATTTCGATGGGGCTCGCGCCGGTGAAGAGCGGCGAGTTGTTGCCGCGTGTGAAACGGAAGCTGAAGAGCTACGCGAAACTCGCGCGCACAACGGAGGAGGGGATCACTGTTGTTTCTCCCGCCGTCGTTCCGTTTTTTGGCAGCGCCGCGGCGGTCGCGACAAATCGGCGTCTGTTGACGGCGCAGATCTCATCACTCGCCAAACGTCGCGGTCTAACCAAACCGATTTTGTGGATTGCGATTCCGACGGCGGTTGAAGTCGCCGGCCGCCTTAGCGAATCAATGGTCATCTATCACGTTTCCGACAAGTACGACGCGAATACGATGGATCATGCTACTGACCCTGCGCTGATTCGCAGGTTGCACGAACGCGCCATCGAAGCCGCCGACTTGGTTTTTTATTCGAGCCGCAAGCTTTTTAACGACGCAACCGCGGGACGCGAAAAATCACACTTGCTCGAGCAGGCTGTTGATTTCGATCACTGGTCGCGTTTAAGTGAAGGCGAAGTCGAGGTTACGGCAGCCGTAGCGAAGATTCCCAAGCCGCGTATCGGATACTTTGGCGCGATTGAGCCGTGGCTGATTGATCAAGAACTTATCAAGAAAGCGTCGCGCGAACATGCTGACTGGAACTGGATTTTCATTGGCAACAAATCGCGTGGACTGGAGATCGAAAATCTGCCGACCGTTCATTTTCTGCCGCCGGTTTCATATGAAGAGTTGCCGCATTACGCCGCCGGGTTCGATGTCTGCGTACTGCCTTGGAACACAGAAGTTCCGTTCACGAGTTACGGTTCCGCGATCAAAGTGCGCGAGTACCTTGCGTCCGGAAAGCCGGCCGTGATCTCGCCTTTGCCTGAGTACGAGTCGATGCGCGATGTTTTGCGAATCGGCCGAACACACGAGCAGTTTCTCAATTTAGTTGAAGAGGCGCTGCGCGAAACCGGATCTAAACTAGTGCGCGCGCGGCAAGCGGCAGTGAAAGATGGTACCTGGGATGCCCGCGCGGAATGGGTAAGCGGATTGATTGAAAGGAAGTTCAAAGGACTAAGGGCTGAGGACTGAGAGTAAGATACTCAGTCCTCAGTACTCATTGCTCAGTCCTTTTGCGAAGATGTGCGGTATTGCCGGATTAATTGACAGGGACGCCGAGGCGCGCACTAGCGCGATGCTGCAAGCCATCGAACATCGCGGCCGTGACGACGAAGGGGTGTGGACATCCGCGTCGATCGACGAGCAAGGTCAGCGCGTCTGTTTCGGCCATCGGCGTTTGTCCATTATCGACACCAGCAGCGCGGGACATCAGCCGATGATCTCGCACGACCGCTTCGTCGTGATTCTCAATGGCGAGATTTACAACTATCGAGAATTGCGCGACGAACTCACCGCAAAGGGTCATCAATTTCGCACTCACGCCGATACCGAAGTCCTTTTGCACGCCTGGGCTGAATGGGAAACAGCTTGTCTCGATCGTTTGAACGGCATGTTCGCGTTTGCATTGTGGGACGATCGAGAGCGCTCGCTGTACCTGGTTCGCGATCGGGTCGGCATCAAGCCGCTTTACTATGCATGCGGGCCGGATGCTCGCGCTCCCTGGTTGGCATTTGCCTCCGAGATCAAAAGCATTCTCGCCAGCGGTCTCATCAAAGCCGAACTCGATCACCAATCGCTTCACCAGTTTCTCACTTTTCTCTGGGCGCCTGATCCAAACACCCTTTTCAAAAGCATCAAGACCGTCCGACCTGGTCACTTCGTGAAAGTTTCTGATGGCCAACTCGCTGAGCATCAGTGGTGGGACATTTCGTTCGACGAAATTGAAGAAGATAAAGCCGAGACGTGGTGGCAGGACCGCGTGCTCGAGACGCTCGATCGCGTCGTGAAACTTGAAATGGTCGCCGACGTGCCGCTGGGATCGTTTCTTTCGGGTGGCGTCGATTCGTCTTCGATCGTCGCGATGATGAAGCAACACAGCAACGGCCGGCCGGTTGGAACTTATGCGATCGGAATCGAAGCAGAGGATCTACGTTACGACATCATTCCCGACGACGTGCAGTGGGCGCGACGCGTGAATCAGCAGCTCGAGACGGATTACCACGAGATCATGCTTAAGCCCGGAGTCGCGGATCTGCTGCCGAAACTCGTCTATCACATGGACGAGCCGGCCATCGACATGGCGATACCGAGTTATCTGGTTAGCCGCGCCGCGCGCGAGTCGATGCGCGTGATGTTGAGCGGCATGGGTGGCGATGAAGTCTTTGCCGGCTATCCGCGACAGATGGCGATGAAGCTGGCCGGCGCATTCGATCCGGTGCCGCAGCTTCTGCGCAGACCATTGATGAAAACAGTTGCCGCAGTTTTGCCCGGTGGCATGCCCGGAAAACTCACCGCGTCGCTGCGCAACGCGAAAAAGTTTGCGCGCAGCGCCGCACTCGGCTTTCAGGAGCGCTACCTCGGATTTGAAACCTACTTCACTGACGAAATGAAGTCGCAGCTATACACGGATGAATTGCGAGCGTCGACGCGAGGGCTCGACGCTTACGCCGCGCATCGCGATTACTTTACGCGCGCGCAGAACGCAGCGCCGCTGAATCAATTGCTGTACGTCGATCTGAAAACGTTTCTGCCCTGCCTCAACCTGATGACAACGGACAAAACGTCGATGGCGGCAAACCTTGAAGTGCGCGTCCCGTTCCTGAACGTGGAGATGTTGAACCTGGCGGCGCGCATGCCGCCTGATTTGAAACTGCGCGGCTTGAAACGCAAGTACATCCTGAAGCGTGCGGCGGAAAAGCTTCTGCCGCGCGAAGTCGTCTGGCGGAAGAAGGCCGGTTTTGGCGCGCCGATTCGGTCGTGGCTGCGCGGGCCGCTGCGGCCCATGG
>Ga0207689_10005668_pt1 | contig 11111 bp, 12 predicted proteins | sample KBSMisM52_FD_184312 | JGI IMG/M metagenome (GOLD analysis project Ga0207689, IMG submission 184312) | Miscanthus rhizosphere microbial communities from Kellogg Biological Station, Michigan, USA - KBS Miscanthus M5-2 (SPAdes) (version 2) | ecosystem: Host-associated > Plants > Roots >... | reverse complement strand
GCCTCCATGCTGCGGATGCCGCTCACCGCGCGCCGGGAACCCGGCGCGTCTTGAGGAAGGCCTCCAGCGTCTCGCCGCGAAAGTGCGCAACCATCTCCGGGTTCGACACGCCCTTGGTGCGCGCCAGCTTCTCGAGGCAGAAGAAGCTCGCGCCGTAGTCCTGCATCGCCTTCCAGTCGAGGCGCCGCACCATGTCTTTTTCCGCCTCGCTCAGCCCCTGCATGGCTTCCTCGGGCCTCTCGAGAAACAGCTTGCGCCGCTCTGCCGCGATCAGTCCGTGCAGGAAGCGATTGAGCCGCAGCCCGCGCGAGCTGCGCTCCAGGTCGAAGACGTAGTTACTCAAACAGCGCCACCGCCATCGCCGTGGTCATCGGCAGGTAGTAGTTCGAATGCACCTTCTTCACGCGCGCGTCGAGCGCGCCGCGCATGATGAGCCACATCACCACCTCGGCGCCCTCGTTGCCGCCGAGGCGCGCGAAATCGGCGACCGTCATGCCGGCCAGGCGCTCCGGGTCCTTTTCGATCAGCTCGAGGAACTCGCGGTCCCATTTCTCGTCGTTGAAGCCGGCGCGCTCGCCGATCATCTGGTGCGACAGGCCGCCGGTGCCGACCATCGCCACCTTCAGGTCCTCGGGATAGGACTCGACCGCCTTGCGGATCGCCTTTCCCAGCGCATAGCAGCGCTTCGGCTTGGGCAGCGGGTGCTGCAGCACGTTGACGAACAGCGGGATCACTTTGCCCGGCCAGTCCGGGCTGGTCGGCCACATCATGGTGAGCGGCGAATGCAGCCCGTGGTCGATCGGCAGGTCCTGGAAGATGGTGAGGTCGAACTCGTCGTCGACCAGCGAGCGCGCGACGTGCCGCGCAAGCGCCGCATGGCCTTTCAATCGGGGGATCTTCCGCACCCCGGTGCCTTCATCGGCGATCGCGTACTCGGCGCTGACCCCGAGCGCGAACGTGGGGTACTGGTCGAAGAAGAACGTGGTGGCGTGGTCGTTGAAGCAGAAGAACAGCACGTCGGGCTTCTTCTCCGCCAGCCACTTCGCCACCGGCTCGTAGCCCGCGAACAGCGGCTTCCAGTCCGGGTCCTGCTGCTTGCCCTTGTCGAACGCCATGGCGATGGTGGGTACGTGGGACGTGCCGATTCCACCGATGATCTTAGCCATGTGCGCGGACCAGAACTTCCATTGAACCGAGTTCGGGACTCGAAGCGACTAGTCTATCCCCCGGACGGATGGGACTCACGCCCTGCGGCGTGCCGGTGAAGAACACGTCGCCCGGGTGCAGGGTGTAGAACGTGGTGGCGAACTCGATCAGGCGCGCCACGTCCCACAGCATGTCGGAGGTGCTGGTGTCCTGGCGCACTTCGCCGTTCTGGCGCAGCGTGATCTGCAGGTTCTGCGGATCGCGGATCTCGTCGGCGGTGGTGAGCCAGGGGCCGAGCACGGTGTAGCTGTCCATCGATTTGCGGAAGCTGCGATCCTCGCTGCCGCGCACCGTGACGTCGAGGCCGAGGCAGTAACCCGCAACGTGGGAGAGCGCCTTTTCCCGGCTGACTTTCGACGCGGTCTTGCCCATCACGAAGACCAGCTCGACTTCATGGTCGGTGCGCCGGTCGAGGAAGCGCTGCTCGATGCCCTGCGACGGCCCGACCAGCGAAGAGGTGGCCTTGAGGAACAGGCCGGCCTTCTCGATGTCCCAGATGTTGAACCCGGGCGAGATGTTGGCCTTCTTCATCTCCTCGATGTGCGCCTTGTAATTCACCGGCGCGGCGATAATCTTGCCCGGCGCCCTGACCGGAGAAAGCAGCTTTACCGTGGAGAGCTTCTTCTTGGGGAATTTCTTCAGGTCGGCCGGTCGGGCCGGGACCAGCGCATCGCCGGCGTGCGAGGTGATGTCGTGAACCTCATCGCCCTCCACTAGGCCAACGCGGTTGTCGTCGAAGCGGCAGATTTTCATCACCCGAGCTTATCCGTGACTGCGAAATGGGGAAAGCATGACCATACGGTCCTCGTGTTGCAGGGCGGCGGCGCGCTCGGCGCCTACCAGGCCGGGGTCTACGAAGGACTCGCCGAGTGCGGCACGGCGCCCGACTGGGTGGCCGGCGTCTCGATCGGCGCCATCAACGCCGCGCTGATCGCGGGCAACCCGCCCGAACGGCGCGTGGCGCGGCTGCGCGAATTCTGGGACCGCGTTTCGGCGCAGCTGCCGTTCGTCCCGCCGGCCTCGCTGGACGCGCTGCGCCCGCTGTTCGACCAGGTGAGCACGGCGAGCGCGTTCCTGTTCGGCGTGCCGGGGTTCTTCTCGCCGCGCCTGGTGCCGCCGTTCCTGGCGCTGGACGGCAGCGTCGGCGCGCTCAGCTTCTACGACACCGCGCCGCTCAAGGCGACGCTCGAGGAGCTGGTCGATTTCTCGCTCATCAATCGCACCGACGGGGTGCGGCTTTCGCTCGGCGCGGTGGAGCTGAGCACCGGCAACTCGGTGTACTTCGACAGCCGCACGACGAAGATCTGCGCCGAGCACGTGCTGGCGAGCGGCGCCCTGCCGCCGGGCTTTCCGCCGGTGCGGGTCGACGGCGGGCTGTACTGGGACGGCGGCATCGTGTCGAACTCGCCGCTGTGGTACGTGCTCGACGCCGATTCGAGGATGAACGCGCTCATCTTCCAGGTCGACGTGTTCAGCGCGCGCGGCGAGGTGCCGAAGAACCTGGCCGAGGTGCAGGAGCGCGCGAAGGACATCCAGTACGCGAGCAAGACGCGGTTCAATACCACGCGGGTGAAGGAAATCGAGGCGCTGCGCGGCGCGCTGGGCCGGGTGCTCGGCAAGCTGCCCGCAGCGCTGCGCGGCGATCCGGACGTGGAGATGCTGACGGCCGCCAGCAAACCGAAGGCGATTTCGCTGGTGCATTTCATCAACCGCCACCATCCACGCGCCACCACCTACAAGGACGCCGAATTCTCCCGTGCCACCGTCACCGATCTCTGGCAGGGCGGGCTCGGCGACGTACGCCGCGCGTACGCGGATCCGCAATGGGGGCGCGCGACGGAGGTGGCCGAAGACGGCATGCGCGTCTACGACATGGGACCCAGGACCTGACCGGGAGGACTCACTATGCAACTGCAAGGTAAATCGGCGCTGGTCACCGGCGCCGCCAGCGGCATCGGCAAGGAGATCGCCCTCACCTATGCGCGCGAAGGCGCCCGGGTCGCGATCGCCGACCTGAACCAGCAGGCCGCCGACGCCACCGCCGCCGAGATCAAGGCCGCGGGCGGCAAGGCGATGGGCGTGGCGATGGACGTGGCGAACGAGGAGGCGGTCGATGCCGGCGTCGCGGCGGTGGCCGCGGCGTTCGGCGGCGTCGACATCCTGGTGAGCAACGCCGGCATCCAGATCGTGCACCCGCTGGAGGACTTCCCCTTCGCCGAGTGGAAGAAAATGCTCGCGATCCACCTCGACGGTGCGTTTCTCACCACGCGCGCCTGCCTGAGGCACATGTACAAGTCGGGGCGCGGCGGCGCCATCATCTACATGGGATCGGTGCACTCCAAGCTGGCCTCGAAGCTCAAGGCGCCCTACATCACCGCCAAGCACGGCCTCATCGGCCTCGCCAAGGCGGTGGCCAAGGAAGGCGCGGAGCACGGGGTGCGCGCCAACGTCATCTGCCCGGGCTTCGTACGCACGCCGCTGGTCGACAAGCAGATTCCGGAGCAGGCGAAGGCGCTGGGCATCCCGGAAGCCGAGGTGATCAAGAACGTGATGCTCAAGGACACGGTCGACGGCGAATTCACCACCGTTCAGGACGTGGCGGAAGCCGCGCTGTTCCTCGCGGCCTTCAAGACCAACGCGCTCACCGGCCAGTCGCTCATCGTGAGCCATGGCTGGTTCATGGAGTAGCGCCCGCTAGAAGCCGTACAGCCGCGCGGGATTGTCGACCAGGATCTGCTTCTGCAGCGCCGCGTCGGGCGCCATCAGCGGGAACAACTCGAGCAGCGCGGCATCGTCGGGCATCCATTTCACGTTCGGATGCGGCCAGTCGGTGCCCCACAGCACGCGCTCGGGCGCCGCGGCGATCAGCGCCTGCGCGAAAGGCACGGCGTCGGTGAACGGCGGCCCTGCGGAGGAGACCCGCTCCGCGCCGCAGATCTTCACCCATGCATTCTTTTGTTTCAGAAAGTCGAGAAGAATCCGGAACGGCGGCTGGCCGAGGCCGTCCGCCGCCTTCACGCGCCCCATGTGGTCGATGACGAACGGTACCGGCAGGCTGCGGAAGGTGCTCTCGAACTCGACCAGGTCGACCGCGTCGAGGTGCAGGATCAGGTGCCAGCCCAGGCGCTTCAGCCGCTCGACGGTCGACTTGAAGAAGCCCATGTCGGGCCGCCCGCCGAGGTGGCGCACGAAGTTGAAGCGCACGCCGCGGATGCCGCCGCGATGCATGCGCTCGAAGTCCTTTTCCGAATAGGAGGTATCAATAATGGCGGTGCCCCGGTAGTTCCCGCCGGAGCGCGCGATCGCGTCGAGCGTGACGCGCATGTCCGGGCCGTGGCAGCTGGCGTGAACAATGACCGCTCTCTGCAGGCCCAACCTGGAATGGAGGCTATGTAAAGCTTCCAACGGCGCGTCGTCGGGCACGTACGCCGCCTTCGGGTCGTAAGGGAATTTCGCCGCCGGCCCGAAAACGTGGCAATGCGAATCACAGGCGAGCGGAGGCGGTTTGAATGGCATGCTTGCGCTAGATGAATCATAGCTTCGATGTGGCGGTGATCGGGCTCGGTCCGGTCGGCGCGACCTGCGCCGCGCTGCTCGGCGGCCTCGGCGTGCGCACGCTCGCGATCGAGCGCAGCCGCCGCATCTACGACCGGCCGCGCGCCTTCGCGCTCGACCACGAAGTGATGCGCATCTTCGAGGACATCGGCGTGGCCGAGGCGGTGGCGCCCCACACCGCGCCCTTCACGCCGTCGGAGTATTACGGCGCCGACGGCCAGCTGATCAAGCGCCTGGGCGCCCTGCCCCCGCCCTGGCCGCTCGGCTGGCCGCCGAGCATGGTGTTCGAGCAGCCGCCGGTGGAGGCGCTGCTGCGCAAGCGCGCCGGCGAGGTCGCCGAGATCCGCTACGACGAATTGCTCAAGCTCGACCTCGCGGACGATTACGTCCGCCTGCACCTGCGCGGCAGCGACACGGTCACGGCGAAATACGTGGTGGCTTGCGACGGCGCGGCGAGCACGGTGCGCAAGCTGGTCGGCATCGAATACGAGGACCTGGCCTTCGACCAGGAATGGCTGGTGGCCGACCTGCGCGTGAACGAGCGCGGCCTCGCCAAGCTGCCCAAGGTCAGCATCCAGTACTGCGAGCCGTCGCGCCCCTCCACCTACCTGGTCGGCGTCGGCTCGCACCGCCGCTGGGAGCTGATGCTGCATCCCGGCGAGACCAATCCCGATCCATGGAAATTGCTGGAGCGCTGGATCACGCCCGACGACGCCGAGCTGTGGCGTGCCGCGGCCTACCGGTTCCACGCGCTGGTAGCGCGCCAGTGGCGCTGCGGCCGCGTGTTCCTCGCCGGCGATGCCGCCCACCAGCAGCCGCCGTTCACCGGCCAGGGCATGTGCCAGGGGATCCGCGACGTGGCCAACCTGAGCTGGAAGCTGCACTACGTGCTCGCGCTCAACGCCGCCGACAAACTGCTGGATACCTACGAGCAGGAGCGCAAGCAGCACGTAAAGCGGCTGACCACGATCATCAAGGACATCGGCCAGATCATCGGCGAGCGCGACCCCAAGGCGGCGCGCGAGCGCGACCGGCGCCTGATCAGGGAGGCGGGCGGCAACGTGGTCACCGTGCCGCGGCAGAACCTGATCCCGCCGCTCGAAGGCGGCTTCCGCTCGGAGAGCCTGCATTCGGCCATCGGCACGCTGTTCCCCAAGGATGGCAACCGCGGCATGCGGGTGGTGGTGAAGCCGCAGGAACCCGACCCGATCCTGTATCCCTGGTTCGAGCGCTGGAAGTGCCTCGCCGCCATCGTGCGGCCCGACCACTACGTCTTCGGCATCGCCAACAGCAATCCCGCGCTTGACCGCACGCTCAAGGGGATGGCACAACAGCTGTCATCGAACACGGAGGCAACATGATCAAGGCATTTGGATGGGCGCTGGCGACGGCGCTCTTGGGCATCGCGGCGCCGGCCGCGGCGCAGGACCCGATCAAGATCGGCCTGATCGTCGACCGCATCGGCTTTGCCAAGGCCTGGTCGGAGCCGATCACGCAGGGCGCGGTCTACGCGGCGAGGGAGCTGAACGCAAAGGGCGGCGTGCTCGGCCGCAAGGTGGAGCTGGTGATCGAGGACGACCAGTCGAAGCCCGACCTGTCGGCGACCGCGGCGCGCAAGCTGGAGGAAGCGGGCGCGGCGTTCATCCTGTCGCTCACGCACACGGTGGCCGCGCTGCAGGCGCAGACCGTGACGGTGGAGACCAAGACGCCGCACCTCGCGCCCTCGCTCACCGTCGATACGCTCACCACGCAGGTGCAGAACCCGAACTTCTGGCAGACCGGCCCGCTCGCCTCGACGCAGATCGCGACCCTGCTCTCCTACGCGCGCCACAGCAACTACAAGCGCGTCGCGCTGGTCTCCGACAACTCCGCGATCAGCCAGGCCACCGCCAAGGCGTTCAAGGCCGAGTTCGACAAGAACAGGATCGAGCTGGTCGCGGACGAGGTCCTGCCCTCCGGTGCGCAATCGGCCGAGGCGCAGATGCAGAAAGTGCGCGCGGCCAGGCCGGACGCGATCTTCCTCGCCACGCTGCTCACGCCGGAAAACCTGCTGGTGATGCGCGCCTACCGCCAGCACGCGATGAAGACGCCGCTCATCGGCAATTACAACCTCGCGGTGCCGGTCTACATGAGCGTCGCCAAGGGCCTGCTCGACGGCATCGTGTTCGTCGACGCCTGGGACCCGGCCAAGCCGCAGGTGAAGCAGTTCATCGCCGGCTACGCGAAGGAGATGGGCACCGAGCCGCACAACATGATGGGCTACGGCTACGACGGCGTGATGCTTGCGGCCGACGCCATCCGCCGCGCCGGCAGCACCGACAAGGAGAAGGTGCGCCAGGCGATGCAGGCGACGCGCGGCTACAAGGGCGTGCTCGGCAGCGTCGATTCGAGCTACGGCTTCGCCGAAGGCAAGCGCATCGGCTTCGACCCGGAAGGCATGGTGGTGCGCATGTACGAGGGCGACCGGCAAGGAAGGGTGCTCCATGTGGGGACCAAGTAAAGGAACACCGATGGAAAAGTTCGTCCCGATCCACGGCCTGCACCACTGGGCCTACCGCTGCCGCGACGCCGAGGAGACGCGCCACTTCTACGAGGACCTGCTCGGCCTGCCGCTTACGCATTTCATCCGCCAGGACGAGTACGTCGGCACCAGCGGCGAGCGGGTCGAGAAGTTCGCGCACATCTTCTTCGAGATGGTCGACGGCAGCTCGCTCGCGTTCTTCGACCTGGGCGACGATATCGCCGCCGAGCCCTCGCCCAACACGCCGCGCTGGTGCAACCACATGGCGCTCGAGGTGGAGTCGCTCGCGCACCTCGAGAAGGCGCACAAGCGCCTGCAAGCGGCCGGCGTCGAGGTCGTGGGACCGCTCGACCACGACGGCTGGGTGAAGTCGATCTACTTCTTCGACCCGAACGGCGCGCGCCTCGAGCTCACCACCGTCACCGGCGCGCACCTCGAGGCCGACTACCGCGCCAATGCGCGCGCCGAGCTCGATGCCTGGACGCGGGAGAAGCGCACCAAGGGAAAACGCGCGGCGTGAGGCTACGCAGCGTCGATCTCGAGATCCCCGACGTCGGCCAGGCCGGGGACTTCCTCTCCGGCGTGTGGGGACTCTTTGCTGCAGGGAAAAGCAAAGACACGCAATTCTTCCGCGGTACCGGCAGCCATCCGTACATCCTGTCGATCACCAAGGCTTCGTCGCCGGCGGTCTCGGCCATTACGTTCTCAGGTGGAACGGATGAGGTAGAAGCCGTAGGACAACGGAACGGGATGAAAAACCTCGTTTCCTACGACGTCCCAGGCGGCGGCAAGGGCTTGGAGATCCGCGGACCAGAGGCCCAGACCTATCGCTTCATCATCGAAAGCTCACCACCCGCGCCTCTGCCGGCCGAACGCGACAAGCCGATCCAGCTCAGCCACGCAGTGCTGAATTCCGCCGACCAGGAAGCCTCTGAACGCTTCGCGGTGGAGAAGCTCGGCTTCATCGTCTCCGACCGCACCGCGCACATGCGTTTCCTGCGCTGCAACCGCAAGCACCACTGCGTGGCGTATGCGAAGTCGGCGTTGCCCTCGCTCAACCACATCGCGTTCGAGATGAAGGACGTCGACGCGGTGATGCGCGGCATCGCGCGCCTGCGCGAAGCGGGCTACGAGGCGGTGTGGGGGCCGGGACGCCACGGCCCGGGCAACAACGTGTTCGGCTACTTCATCGCGCCCTACGGCGGGGTGATCGAGTACACCGCCGAGGTCTCGGAAGTCGGCGACGACTACAAGGTCGGCACGCCGGAGGACTGGAAGTGGCCGCCGGGGCGCATCGACCACTGGGGCCTGTCGAAGAAGGACACGGCCAAGACCGGTCCCGCTGAACAGGTTTTGAGGTTTAAAGCGGCTTCTTGAGGAGGTTGGCGATCTCGCCGATCACGCCGCGGCGGAAGGTCAGCACGCAGATCACGAAGATCACGCCCTGCGCGATGGTGACCCACGCGCCGAGGTGCGCGAGGTAGTTCTCCATCGTGATGATGATGAGCGCGCCCACCACCGGGCCGAAGATGGTGCCCAGGCCGCCGAGCAGCGTCATCAGCACCACCTCGCCCGACATGGTCCAGTGCGCGTCGGTGAGCGAGGCGAGCTGGAACACGATGGCCTTGGTGGCGCCGGCCAGGCCGGCGAGGGTCGCCGACAGCACGTAGGCCTGGAACTTGTAGTGCGTGGTGTCGTAGCCGAGCGAGATGGCGCGCGGCTCGTTCTCGCGGATCGCCTTCAGCACCTGGCCGAACGGCGAGTGGATGGTGCGCCAGATCAGCAGGAAGCCGGCGATGAACACCACCAGCACGGTGTAGTACATCGTGGTGATGCTGGTCAGGTCGATGAAGCCGAACAGGCGGCCGCGCGGCACCGCCTGGATGCCGTCCTCGCCGTGGGTGAACGGGGCCTGCAGGTAGAAGAAGTAGATCATCTGCGCGAGCGCCAGCGTGATCATCGCGAAGTAGATGCCCTGGCGGCGGATCGCGAGCAGGCCGGTCACTACGCCCAGCACAAAGGACGAGAAGGTCCCGGCGAGGATCGCGAGCTCCGGCGGGAAGCCCCAGACCTTGGCCGCGTGCGCGGTGATGTAGCCGGCGGTTCCGAGGAACATGGCGTGGCCGAAGGACAGCAGCCCGCCGAAGCCGATCAGCAGGTTGAAGGCGCAGGCGAACAGCGCGAAGCACATCACCTTCATCATGAACACCGGGTACACCACCAGCGGCGCCAGCGCGAAGATCGCCAGCATCACGACGAAGGCGATTTTCTGATGTTTCACTTCTGCGCCCCGAACAGCCCGGCGGGCCGGATGAGCAGCACGATGGCCATGATGATGAAGATCACCGTGTTCGACGCCTCGGGATAGAACACCTTGGTCAGCCCCTCGATCACGCCGAGGCCGAAGCCGGTGAGGATCGAGCCCATGATCGAGCCCATGCCGCCGATCACCACCACCGCGAACACCACGATGATCAGGTCGGCGCCCATCTGCGGGCTCACCTGGTAGATCGGCGCCGCCATCACGCCGCCGAACGCCGCCAGCGCCACGCCGAAGCCGTAGGTGAGCGTGATCATGCGCGGCACGTTGATGCCGAACGCCTGCACCAGCGCCGGGTTCTCGGTCGCGGCGCGCAGGTAGGAGCCGAGCTTGGTGCGCTCGATCACGAACCAGGTGGCGAGGCACACCACCAGCGACACCGCGATCACCCAGGCGCGGTAGTTCGGCAGGAACATGAAGCCGAGGTTGTGGCCGCCGGCGAGCTCCTGCGGAATCGGGTAGGGCTGCCCGGAGGAGCCGTACTCGTTGCGGAACACGCCCTGGATGATGAGCGCGAGGCCGAAGGTCAGCAGCAGGCCGTAGAGATGGTCGAGCTTGTAGAGGTGCTTCAGCATCAGCCGCTCGATCACCACGCCGAGCGCGCCGACGATGAGCGGCGCGGCCGCGAGCGACCACCAGTAGCCGACGCCCAGCTTGTTGAGCAGCAGGAAGGCGCAGAAGGCGCCCAGCATGTACTGGGCGCCGTGCGTGAAGTTGATGATGTTGAGCAAGCCGAAGATGACCGCCAGGCCGAGCGAGAGCAGCGCGTAGAACGAGCCGTTGATCAGCCCGATCAGCAGCTGCCCGAACAGGGCCTGGGTGGGAACGCCGAAGATCTCGGTCATCTCAGCTTTTCTTCAGAAAGCTACTTGACCAGCTCGCAGCCGCCGTCCTTCTCCGGGCGGAACGCCTGGTCGGCCGGGATGGTCGAGCGGATCTTGTAGTAGTCGTACGGCCCCTTCGACTCCGAGGGCTTCTTCACTTCGACCAGGTAGGCCGGGTGCAGCTTGCGGCCGTCGGCGCGGATGCGGCCCTTGCCGAAGAGCGGGTCGTCGGTCGGCATCTTCTTCATCTGCTCGACCACCTTGGTGCCGTCATCGGTCTTCGCCGCCTCGATCGCCTTCAGGTAGTGCAGCACGCCCGCGTACACGCCGGCCTGCACCATCGTCGGGTACTTGCCGTTGTTGGCAGCGGCCATGCGCTTGGCAAATGCGCGCGTGCCGTCGTTCAGGTCCCAGTAGAACGTCTCGGTGAAGATCAGGCCCTGCGCGGTCTGCAGGCCGAGGCCGTGCACATCGCTCAGGAACACCAGCAGCCCGGCGAGGTTCTGCCCGCCCTTGACGATGCCGAACTCGGCCGCCTGCTTGATCGAGTTGACGGTGTCGCCGCCGGCGTTGGCGAGGCCGATGATCTTGGCCTTGGAGCCCTGCGCCTGCAGCAGGAACGAGGAGAAGTCCTGCGTGTTGATCGGCGCGCGCACCTTGCCGAGCACCTTGCCGCCGTTCTTCA
>Ga0207689_10005666_pt1 | contig 11111 bp, 12 predicted proteins | sample KBSMisM52_FD_184312 | JGI IMG/M metagenome (GOLD analysis project Ga0207689, IMG submission 184312) | Miscanthus rhizosphere microbial communities from Kellogg Biological Station, Michigan, USA - KBS Miscanthus M5-2 (SPAdes) (version 2) | ecosystem: Host-associated > Plants > Roots >... | reverse complement strand
CAGACCAGCTTCCGATCGATGTGGCAGCCGACGACGGAGGCGCGGTGCTGGCCGATGTGGCTGCGCTGGAACGTGTTTGGGAGCGCACCCGCCACGGCGTCGACTCGGCCGGAGCGGTGGACGCCGCGCTGCAGCAGTTGCGCAAGGCGGCCGACGCTGAACACCTGCCCGCGGTCGACGGCGCCGCCGCGCTCAAGCAGGCACTGGCGGGACTGCACGCCCGCTAGGGCTCCCGCAGTACCGACGCCGGCCGCACCCGGGTGACGGCGGTTAGCGCTGCGGCGATCGCGATGGTCGACGTCATCACCATGAACACGATGAACACGACGAGGGCACCCGTGGGGATGGTGAGCAGCGGCGGGGGGAGTGCGAAGAACAGGGAGAGCACCCGGACCTCGAGCACTGCGAGCCCCAGCCCGACCGGAACGCCGATCAGCAAGCTCCCCAGCACTACGAGCACGCGTTCGGATGCCGGTCCTACGATGACCTGGCACGGCGTGTGATCGGCGGCGCGTGGCTGTTATCCGTTCGCACCAGGTGTCTGCTGGGTGAGCCCGATCCGCTGCGCCAGCCAGGGCAGCTCGTGTGTGAGCGCGGCCGAGAACAAGCGCCAATCATGCGATCCCGGCAGCTCGATGTAGTGGCTAGTCATTCCGGCGGCTCGTGTGGCGGCGTAGACCACGTGGGCATCGGATTTGGTGTCACGGTCTCCGGCGCCAACCACGATCGCCGCCGCGCTGCCCCAGTAGCGGCGAGTTCGAAGAAGATCCAGTGGGTTAACCCGCATGAATGCAGCCTGATCGCCGCCGAACGCGTCGGCGACGGTGCGTGGCCGGTCACCGAGGCTGGGTTCGGCAGAACCTGAGATGTCGAGGAAGGTGGGATACACGTCTGGATGGTTGGTGGCCAATTGCAGCGCGCACGTACCGCCGTAGGAAACACCGGCGATCGCCCAACTTTGCGGGTCGGGATCGACGCTGAGATGGGTTTTGACCCAGGCTGGCACATCCTTGGCGAGGTAGGTGTCGGCGTTTCCGCGTCGTGAATCTAGGCACAACGGGTCGCCGAACTGGCTTCCGGTGGCATCGGGGACCACCACCACCGGCGCCAGACCGCGGTGGTCAGCTGCGAATCTGTCCATGATGTGGACCAGTTTCCCGGCGGTCAGCCAGTCCTGCGGAGTTCCGGGTTGACCGGCCAGTAAAACCAGCACCGGAAGCTGGGGCTGCGGATCGGCGAAATACGCAGGCGGCAAATAGATTCTGGCCTCACGCGCGGTGAAGCCGGACTGTGGTGCCGCGATCGGCGCGGATGTGAGCTTGCCCTGCGACGTTAATCCCGGTGGCGGGGACCAGTGAAACTCAACCGGATCGGCGTCGGGCAGCTGCCGGTGGCTGGGCGCATCGCGCAGCGCTATGTCATCAGGGTGCACCATGTGCAACGCGTCGCGCGGCGTCACGTACGCGCCGTAAATGGTGTTGACCTGGTTGGCGCACGCACCGACAACCACAACCGCCGCCGTTAGACCAACCAACGCCCGCCCTACCTTGCGCTCGGTCACCACACGCGTCACCGTCAAGTTGACGGCGAAGACGCCCGCACCGGCCCACAGATAGACCGCCGGTTCCAAATTGTCGGGGTAAAGCATCCATACGTTGCGCGCCAAGTGGGCAACCACCGCCGTGATGACCGCGGCTACCAGCAGGCACGCGGTGAGGTCCACCCACTTCACCCATAGCTGACGACGTGCACGCAGCGTCCGCGACAACAGCCATATTGCGGCGACTACGGCGCTGACGCGGAGCACGACTGGAATCGGCCCCGACAGCAACGACCAATCCAACATCGTCGATCAACTCCTCTCCACGTCGAGAGCAGCTGCCTGCCAAGCCCTTTGGCCCGCGGTACGGACCTACTTTCAATCCTCCGCGAGGACGCTGAACGGGGGCTGAGAACCGCCGCGCTGAGTGCACAGCGCTTCCCCTTGCCGCCAAGTAGGCAACGGCTTCGACCGCCCCCGCTCCGCCCGTCGACTCGACATCGTCAGCACGACCCGGACCGCCAGGAAGGTGAAACCGAGCCACAGGAAGATGGGTGCCAGCAGGACATAGAACGAGAGCGTCAGGGACGTGCCCTCAACCGGGGTCCGCGATTCGTGCCTCTCGGTCCTTGACGGCACCAGGAATGCCTTTGCGTGCGTTGAGTGCTCGCTCCCGCCACGAGGCCGTTCCTGCCACGTCGAATGCAGACCGATGAGCCGGCCCATACACAGCAGATGCGAACTGTTTGCGGCGCCCAAACCTCCAAATCCAGCGCAAGCTCCGTTGTGGCCGCGTTGCCCTGCGATATCAAAGAACCGAGGCCGCGTCGAACACCAAGCCGCAGTGGGCTACTCAGCGTTTTCTCAGCGACCTACCCGTAGCGTCACGCATGTACGAGTTGTCCCAGTTCACCAAGTTTGTCCACGGTTTGCCAGCTAACACCCCGATTGTCAGCTCCCCCAGGCAGTCGGTGTGTCGATGAAACAGCCCACAGGGTCATCACATGGAGGCGCCACGTGAAGCCCATCCTCCTTTCCGGTAGCGCGGTCGGTGCGACGGCAGTATCGATGGTCATGTTCGCAACCGGTATTGCCGCCGCGGACGACTACGCCGGGAAAACATATGCCGACGCGTCTTCAGCGTTGAGCGGTGCAAGCCTTAAGGGAGTCATCGCAGGCCGGGCTGGCGACACACTGCCGACCGATCAATGCATGGTCACCCATTCGGAGAAAGCGCCCTGGATCAAAGGAAACAATTTTAATGCCGTCACGGACACCGTGTTGCTGTACCTGAATTGCAACGCCACGGTGGCGTCGGCCACCTCGCCCGGGAACTCGGCGGCAAGCCCGGAAGGCAGGGCAGCCATCGCGGCAGCGAACGCGGCCGCCGCGAAAGACCAGGCGACCGCTGCCGCCAACCAGAACCAACCTAAGCACTAAGCCTCGATCCACTGACGTGGATTGGTTGCTGAGGGTGTCGGAACGATGAAAGTGCCCTCTGAACTGGGATGATTGGTGTTCCTTACGCATCAATCGGTCCAAATCAGAAAGGCACTCTCGGTGAAAGTGTCGCACAGGTTCGGCGTGGGTTCTGCGGTGTTCGATGAGGACAGTCTCGTGTCGTGTGCCGGGCTGGTTCCGGTGATGACGTTGGCCGAGCAGGCCGGGTTGGCGCGGCTGCTCGACGAGAAGGTCCGCATCAGTGCGCCGCGGATCAAGTCCGGATCAGCGAACCCGGCGCCGAAACTAGCCACGCTGATCGCGGGGATGTGTGCTGGTGCGGATTGCATCGATGACATCGACGTGGTCCGCAGCGGCGGGATGAAGGCACTCTTCGACGGCGTGTATGCACCCTCGACGGTGGGAACCTTGTTGCGGGAGTTCACCTTCGGTCATGCCCGCCAGCTCGAGTCGGTGCTGCGTGAACACCTCGTGGGTCTGTGTCAGCGGGTCGATCTGCTGCCCGGGGCCGACCAGTGGGTGTTCGTCGACGTCGATTCGCTGCTGCGCCCGGTGTACGGGCACGCCAAGCAGGGTGCCTCCTACGGGCACACCAAGTTCGGTGGTAAGCAGATCCTGCGCAAGGGACTGTCCCCGCTGGCCACCACGATCAGCACCCCGGGTGCGGCGCCGGTGATCGCCGGGATGCGGCTGCGTGCCGGGAAGACCGGGTCGGGCAAGGGTGCGGGGCGGATGGTCGCCCAGGCGATCGGCACCGCCCGCGCGGCCGGGGCCCACGGGCAGATCCTGGTCCGTGGCGATTCGGCCTACGGCAACCGCAAGGTGGTGGCCGCGTGCCTGCGCGCAGGTGCCCAGTTCTCGCTGGTGATGACCCGCAACCCAGCGATCGACCGCGCGATCGCCGCCATCGACGAGGCAGCATGGACACCGGTGCGCTATCCCGGTGCGGTGCGTGATCCCGACACCGGCGCGTGGATCTCCGATGCCGAGGTCGCCGAAATCGCCTACACCGCTTTCGCGTCCACCCCCGATCGGATCACCGCCCGGCTGGTGGTGCGCCGGGTCAAAGACGCCCGCTTCCCCGATGCTCTGTTCCCGATCTGGCGGTATCACCCGTTCTTCACCAACACCGACCTGCCCGGTGCCGACGCCGACATCACCCATCGTCAACACGCGATCATCGAAACCGTGTTCGCCGACCTGATCGACGGACCACTGGCACACATCCCCTCAGGCCGCTTCGGCGCCAACTCCGCCTGGGTGCTATGCGCCGCGATCGCCCACAACCTGCTGCGTGCTGCCGGCGTCCTCGCCGCAGACCGGTACACCCGCGCACGCGGATCAACCCTGCGGCGCACCATCGTCAACGTGCCCGCCCGCTTGGCCCGCCCGCAACGCCGACCGATCCTGCACCTGCCCACCCACTGGCCCTGGTCAAAGGCCTGGCTTGCACTGTGGCACAACACCATCGGACACAGTCCACCGCTGCGCGCAACACCTTGACACCCGCCGAAAGGCCCAACCGGAACACACAGGAAGAGCTGGGCAGACCAGCAGATACCACGCACCCACCCACTGACAATCACCCTCACAAATGACCGGCGCGGCCCAACCCCGGCCCATCCGTGGATTCAGGCTAAGGCCGGTCTGAGGTCAGACGCGGGTGTGCGGTCCTTCGGTTCCGTCCGCAGTGCGTCCGCAGTAGCTCCGACTGAATCGCTCCGGTGAGTCCGGAGACTTTCTGATTTGAGATGCGTGGATCCTGATTTGAGATGCGTGGATCTCGACGTAGCGCTTGACCTCAACCTTTGTTGAGAAGTTACGTTCGGGTGTGTGGACTTCATGGACTTGGGACCCTTCGGATTCGCCATCGAAAGAGAACCCGACGACGCTCACCTGGTCGCAGCCACCGATATCGAAAAGCTCGGATTCACAACGCTGTGGATAGCCGGCGGCCAGCTGGACCGCCTCGAACGACTTGACGACCTGATCCGGACAACCGAGCGCGCCGTCGTTGCGTCGTCGATCATCCCCCCAGATGTCTACGACGCGCAGGCGGTTCTCGCCCTATACCAACGTGTGGAGGCGGCCAGTCCGGGCCGGCTATTGGTCGGTCTGGGCGCTCCGCAAAGGCCCCGGGCCCTTGCCGCACTCTCCGAGTACCTCGATCAGCTCGACGCTGCCGAACACCCAGTACCCCAAGAACGCCGAATCCTGGCCGCGATCGGCCCACGCAAACTCGACATCGCTCGCGACCGACTCGCCGGCGCCGTCCCGATACTCGTGACGTCGGCATACACATCGATGGCCCGCGAACGGCTCGGGCCCAATCGCGTTCTCGTGGTCGGGCAATTCTCGGTGCTCGACGAGAATCCCACGACAGCGCGTGAAACCGCACGAATCCCACTGCGATTCTTGATGACGGTCCGCGGGTACGCCGACTCCGCTCGCCGCCTCGGCTTCACCGAAAAAGATCTCGGCACCCTGAGTGATCGCCTCGTCGACGAACTCGTGACCTGGGGCAGTCCCACCGACATCGCCGCAAAAGCACACGAACACCGCGCCGCCGGAGCCGATCACGTCCAACTGACCGTCCTGCACAGCGGCGATCAGCCGGCTTCCACCGAAGCCGCGCGTCAACTCGCACGGAGGCAAGGCGCAGCCCAGCGCGTGACGATGTCGTCGTGGGCAGTCAGGAAATCACATTCAGCGTCACGCGGTCACCGCGAGGGCTGGCTCACGAACCTCGCTGCGCAACGTGGCAAGTGCCTTGGCAAGTAAACGCGAGATGTGCATCTGCGAATAACCCATACGTTCACCGATTTGGGATTGGCTCATATTCTCGAAGAATCGGAGGGTAAGGACCGTTTGCTGCTGGTTAGGCAACGCGGCTATCAGCGGTCGTGCCGTTTCAACGTCGAGCACCCTGTCCAGCCCGGGGTCGACATCGCCCAGGCTCTCCCCAATAGCTTTGAATTGGTCGTCTGGCCCGGCGGGCACGTCGGTCGACCGCGTCGAGTAGTTGCCGCCGGCGATTGTCGCTTCGATCACTGATTCACTGTCGACGCCCAGGTGCTGCGCGACTTCGGAGGCGTTCGGCGTGCGGCCCAACCGCTGCGAAAGCTCGGCACGTGCATTATTCAACTGCGGCTGAAGGTCTTTCATACGGCGAGGCACTTTGACCGCCCACCCGTAATCGCGGAAATGTTTGCGAACCTCGCCCATCATGGTCGGTACGGCAAATGACACAAAGTCTGCGCCGTTTTCGACGTCGAAGCGGTTGACCGCGTTGACCAGACCAACGCAGGCGGCTTGGACAAGATCATCATGCGGTTCGCCTCGGCCGCCGTACCGCCGGGCGATGTGATGGGCCAGCGGCAGACAGCGTTGAACGATTGCTTCGCGCTGACGTCGATACCCGACCGACCCCGCGTCAAGGGCGTGCAGTCGGCGGAACATCTCCGCCACCTCTGCGTACACGGAATTTAGCTCAGCCATTGGACACTCCTACCGCTGTTATCGATTACGCGGCTCGGAGCTGAACCTGATGAACGGCTTGTACCCCCGCTACTGGCAGCCGAAACCAATCACCGCTGTGACGTGATCCGACCCCGGGCGGGGAGCAGGCGGCGCGCCGATAAAGAGGTGCCCCTAGTCAGAGGGCGCCACGTGGTGCCGCTGAGGCACCGCGGGCTTTGACTCGTTCGTGGGCGGTGAGTAGCAGCTGGTCGAACGTCGGGCGCGACAGCGGAGAGCCGTCATCGTGCTTGATTGTGTGGATGTCGGCTACCAGTTGCTCGGCGAGCGCGCGCAGTTTGATGTTTGCGTCCTAGGAGCGCCATTTGAGTATGTCGAATGCGGCGTCGGGCCCGATGCCGTAGACATACATCAGCACACCCTTGGCTTGTTCGATGGCGGCTCGGTGGTCGGCGATTTCGGCTAGGGCTACGCTGATGCTTTCTTGTCGCTGCTTGGCGCTTGGGGTCACGTCGAGATAAAAGCCTTGTGTGCCAACTATTTCGCCCATGTTGTCGTGGAAGCGTTCCCCGATGACGACAACATCGCGCACCTCGCCTTGCACGGTGATGATCCTGTGGCGGGTGCTGAAGGGTTTGCGGGTTCGGCGGATGCCATCGAGCGTGGCCGCGATGTGTGGGTAGTCGTCGGGGTGCTTGTGGGACAGCACAAGTTCGGTGGTGGGCGTTACGGTGCCGGGTTGGTACCCGTGGATATGTTCGACCTCTTCTGACCATTCCCAGCGCTCGTCGCCGAAGTAGAAGCGGTACCAGCCGACTCGCTGCAGCGCGCCGCCGGTCAGTGCCTGCTCGACTGACCCGTCCCCGTGTGGTGCCGTGGTCATGACAGCAAAATTACCCGAACGTCAACGAGTCTGCATCGTCTGCGCATCGATTCATCCCGGCTCCCGCATGATCACGGCGGTCGTAGAGCTGCCCTCAAGGCTACCGGGTATAAGCAGTGACGGAAGTCTGACTAGTTGTCAGCGATCCCGAGGCTGGGCTGTTGGCTCAACGACAGGGTCGCCCCCGGGATCACCTAACGACTGCCGCGACGCGACCGATCTCAGCGTGCTCGCTAGCACTCTCTGTGCCCGATATGAGGCCGATCAACCAGCGCGCCTACCAGAGCACTCGGCCCGCCACCCCCAGTGATGTCTGCTGCCGGAGGGTCGTCAGTGCCACGATTTGCTGCTGTGGCTACTCACGGGTAGTGTTCCCGGTGTTGGTGCTCCAGACACGGGTATCAATTCAGTCCGGGCCGGTCCTGCTTCTCAACATGCCGTGAGCCTCAGCTCGACGCCGGACACCCTCAGCCAGCCAACAGCGATGGTGCGACGAGTCGTACCTTTCGGCGCATCTGCGTGGGATACCAAAACGCATCAGCACGGGGCCCCGAAACACGGCCTCTGCCAAGCAACTTGGACATGCCACCTGTTGAGGCTGCACCCTAGTTCACCCTATTCACAGCACCGGTCGACACACGATCGGCCGCGTCAAAAGGAGCACCACATGACCACCAGTAATCCCACTTCGGCCCATCGCCCGAACGCCCCTGTCGCCTACACTGCCGAGGGTACGCAGCCGGCTCCTGTTGCCCCCCGACGTGGCAGCGAAACCAAAGCTGCTTTCAAGACAACAGAATTCATCGTTTATGTGGTGGCGGTCATCGGCGTGCTGCTCGCGTCCTTCCTCGTCAGTACCACCGACGCGCATGAGGACTACTTCCGCGCCGATCGGGCATGGTTCTATATTGTGCTGCTGAGCATCGGCTACATGGTGAGCCGCGGTCTGGCCAAGGCCGGCAGCCGCCATCACGACGACGCTTAATCAAGCCTCGGGGGAGGCTCAGACGCCGTCGCGCGTCTGGCCTCCCCCAGACAGCTCCGCTCAGATTCGACGAACACAAACGCGACAACGGGCGGGCCGCCCCTACTCCTGGCCCACGCCGACGTCGTCACATGGGCACCAACCCCCGCCGTAAGGACCGAATGATGCTGTGGCTGTTGGCCACCCTGTCAGGAGTAACCATTTCATGGGGGATCGCGCACCGGCTCAAGGCTGGCAGTCCCGCGGCTATTTGCACTGGCGAGCGGTGCTCGTGTCGCCTCAAGGACCGCACGTGAGGTGCGAACCGCCGCTGCTTCCACCGAAACCCAAAGACGATCCGCCAACCTCGAACGGGGAACTGTTCCTTGAGAACCCAGAACCCCGGCACAACACGCATGAGGAGAACAATGACCGACACCACCACCCAAAAGCTCATCACCGAGCTGCGCACGCTGCAGCACCTCACCAACACCGAGGCGCAGATCGCGCAGACGCGACAGGTGCAGGCCCGCGACGAGGCCGTGCGTGCAGAGTTGGCGACGAACGCGGCGAACGCGCACGAACGCGCGCAGCTGATCGTGGCCGCGTTGCGCGATCTGGGCGGGGTGCCCGACGTCGTCACCCCCGCGCTGGGCCGCGCCACCGCCCTCGCCAAAACAGTAGTGGAGCAGGGCCAACCGATCGCCGGCGCGCTGTTTGGTGACCTCGCCTTGGAACACCAACTGCTCGACCGCGCTCGCTATCTGGAGGCCCTCGCCGACACAGCAGACCACGCCGACACCCGAAACCTGGCGCGGCGCCTGCAGGCGGCGCATCAAGAAACCGTCGAGTGGATCACCTCGGTGCTCGTCGAAGAAGCGTCGGGAGAGCCCACTAAGGTGCGGCCGACACCGGTGCAGAAGGCAGTGGGCGGGCTCAGCAGCGTGGTCAATTACCCGAGCCGGCGGACCGCTGAATGGATTAACGGGACCGCTGAGGTCGTTGCCCGCACCCGTTCACGGGTCGGCACCGTCGCCGCAGCCGCGGTCGACACGTTGACCGCCGGGCGCGACGCCGCACTGCTGCAAGCCGAGCAGATCGCCACCCGAAAAGGGGCACGCAGCACTGAAACCGCGTTGCACCGCACCCGGGTTCTGGCCGGCGGCCTGATCGAAGATGAACTGCCCGTGGACAATTACGACGACCTCACCGTCGGCGAGGTCGCGTCTGCGGTGCAGCAACTCACCGACGCCGCCGCACTGACCGCGCTGCTGCGCTACGAACAAAACCATAAGGACCGCGCGGGAGCGGTCACCGCCATCGAAAACCGGCTGTCCGCACTCGAACAGGACATCAACTGAAACTGACAGGTCACAAAGGCACCGCCGCAACGTCAACGAGCAACCCGCTGAATGGCTAGCTCGGCGGCCAAGCCGCGCACCTCGTCGACCTCCATCGGCGGCGTAGAGCCCGGCGGCTTCGGCTCGAACGATCCATGTGGCGCCAGCTCACAGGGCCGAGCGGGCGTCCTGGATCGCACGGGCTCCGTAGGACGGATGCCAACAACCGAATCATCCGATGACCTCAGGAAATGGAGCTTTACCATGGCCAAGAACCCGTTCATGAGTGCCTACCTCAGTGCGGCGAACCGGGTCGCGAACACCGCGCGCGGCAAGGCGACAAACGAGATCAAGCGCCAGTCCAAGCGCCAGACCACCAGCATGGTCAACGCCTGGGTCGATGCATGGACCCCCAAGCCCAAGGCGAAGCCGGCGCGTAAACGCAAGACCAGGTGACAGATGCGATTTCAGCTGACTCGGGCGAACCGGACACCACACTCCGGGCAATGCCGCCCGCGCCAACGTGATTCACGGAAGTGGCATCTTCGCCGCAAGCGAATTCACACCCGTATCACGCCTTGTAGCCACTGGCTGATCCGCCCTTTCTCAGTCCGAAACAACCGTCTTGTTCTAGCCTCGATTTTTCGTGCGACCTAGCTGGCCATGGTGGAGGCGGTGCTGGCTGGCTTGGGGGGTTGCTTTGTCGCAGGCGGGTATGGGAAGTCGCCCGGTGTCACTCCGGTAGGGCGGGCTTTCCTAGAGCCGGTGGGTCTTTCGTCTCGTCGGGTCACAGGGGTTCGGGTGTTAGGTGAAGGCGGTGCGGATCCGGCGCCAAGCGGTGGCGATCGGCGCCGCCCAGCGCCAGGTCGAGTCGATGCGCAGCCGGAGTTGTCGGGCGCCGCGGGTGATGCGGGCCGCGATGTGGAGGACGCGGTAGCGGAACGTTTCGATCTCGCAGCGCGCCAGGTCGGGATGGTCGGTGAACCCGATGAGTTTGGTCCAGGCGATCAGATCGGTTGCCGCCATGATGATTTCGAGCCAGGCGGCGTTGGCGTCAAAAGAGTTGAACGGCAGATTGGCTAGCCCGGTGGCCTTGGCTTGGCGGATCCGGTCTTCCACGCGGGCGTGTTGGCGATGGCGCAACTCCAGGCCAGCAAGCTGGCCCGGGATCACGCCGTTGGGGGTGTCGGTAAGAAACCCGGTGACCCGGTGCCCATCGGCATCGGTGAACCGCAGCTGCGCGCCGGGATGCGGGCGTTCCTTACGCAGGATCAGCCGGGTCCCGGCAGGCCATTTCGACAAGTCCACCAGATCGGTGGCCTCGGCCACCCAGGCGCCGTCGCGGATGGCGCCGTCGGCGGCGATCGCCGGATACCACGCCTCGGCGGTATGGAGGGTGTCGACCGCGTCGCGGATCCCGGCATCGATCGCGCAGCCCAGCGAGAA
>Ga0207689_10005665_pt1 | contig 11114 bp, 5 predicted proteins | sample KBSMisM52_FD_184312 | JGI IMG/M metagenome (GOLD analysis project Ga0207689, IMG submission 184312) | Miscanthus rhizosphere microbial communities from Kellogg Biological Station, Michigan, USA - KBS Miscanthus M5-2 (SPAdes) (version 2) | ecosystem: Host-associated > Plants > Roots > Rhizosphere... | reverse complement strand
TAGCGCCAATCACAACAGCGACGTCTGTGGAAGGAAACTCCGGATTGATCTGTTCCAGTTCGTAAAGCGAAGAGTAGGGAACATTCGCTTCGGCGAGCAAGACGTTCATGTGACCGGGCATGCGTCCGGCGACCGGATGAATACCGTATTTGACCGTTACCCCTCGCTTCTCGAGCGTGTCTGCCAACTCGCGCACCGCATGTTGCGCCTGCGCCGTGGCCATACCATAACCGGGCACGAATACTACTTTGTTTGCGTAAGCCATCTGCACTGCGATGTCTTCCAAACTTACCTCGCGCATGGTGCCTTGTTGACTGCCTGAGTCGCCCGTTGTGGCGGCGCTGCCAAACGCGCCGAACAACACGTTAGTCATCGAGCGGTTCATCGCCCGGCACATCAGGATAGAGAGAATGAAGCCGGAAAAACCATCGAGCGTGCCGGCGATAATCAGGACGTTATTCTTCAGCACGAAGCCGGTGGCGGCAGAGGCAAGTCCCGCGTAGGAATTCAATAACGACATGACCACCGGCATGTCGGCCGCACCGATCGGCATCACCAGGAGCAGCCCGAAGACAAATGCCAGACCGACCATCACAAAGAAGAGCGTCATCGACCCGGGCACAAAGATCAGGTAAACAAAAATTCCAATCGTTGTTGCCAGCAACGCCATGTTGAAAACATTCTGGCCACGATACGTAAGCGGCGTGCCGCGCACCAGACCCTGCAACTTGGCAAACGCCAACAGGCTTCCGGTTGTCGTCAGCGCGCCCAGCATTACTTCAAAGCCAAGAGCGCTCATGGTGATGGTTTCGAGATGTCCACCGTAGCGATAGAATTCGGAAATTCCTACGAGGGCGGCGGCGAAAGCACCAAAGGCGTGTGAGAGCGCAGTTCGCTGCGGCATCGCAGTCATGGGCACCCAAAGCCCCATCGCTAAACCAACCAGCGATCCCAGAACCAGACCGGTAATGATCCAGGTGAAGGTGACGATCTCGAAGTGCATCAGCGTGCCGATGATCGCCATCAACATGCCAAACTCCGCCAAGTGCATGCCGCGTTTGGCGGACTCCGGATGACTCAATCCCTTTAGGCCGAGAATGAAAAGGATCGAGGCCAGCAGGTAGCTTAGTTCGATGAAATAGGTGCGCACGGTTTTTTCAGAACTGACTATCCGGTTAAAAGGGGAACGGGGTAAAAGGGGAACGGTTAAAGGGAAATGCTTTCCCCTACCCTTTTCCCCTGTTCCCCTTTTCCCCTAACGCGGTTGGCTTGCGCTTGAACATCCGCAGCATGCGATCGGTAATCACGAAACCACCGACAACGTTGGTGGTGGAACAAAACACCGCCGTAAAACCCAGGATAGTGCTGACAGTGTTGTAGCGTGCGCCGGCAGTAACTATTGAACCGACCAGCGAGATGCCGGAGATAGCGTTGGTGGCTGACATCAAGGGCGTGTGCAAGAGCGGCGGCACGCGCGAAATCACCTGGTAACCAAGAAACGCCGCCAGCGCAAAAACATAAAGCGCGGCAATCAGATTGTCTGCTGACACACCAACCTCCTAACCCCGTACCGGTTGTTATCCAACCGAGATCTTCTCCACCGCGGCTGCTACCCGGCTGTTCATCCACTTGCCTTCGTGCGTAACGCATGACGGGCCAACCACATCGTCGTTCATGTCAATGTTCAGGTCGCCCTCTTTGATCAAGAGGGTAAGAAACGCGGTTACGTTGCGCGAATAGAGTTGGCTGGCATGAACCGGAACGGTCGCCGGCAAATTCGTCGGTGCTATAATCATCACTCCCGCCCGTTCGACTACTTCGTCAGCCTTGCTAGGCTCGACGTTGCCTCCAGTTGTTCCTGCCAAATCGATCACCATCGCGCCGCGTTTCATTCCGTCAACCGCAGATTCGTCCATTAAGAGCGGCGCCCGGCGCCCGGGAACTTGAGCAGTTGTAATTACGACATCGGCAGTCTTCGCGTGTTCCGCAATTAAGTCTCGACCTCGCTTCAGTGCTTCTTCCGACAACTCAACCGCATAACCACCCGCGTCTTCTGTTTTCAGTCCGCCCAAATCCACTTCCAAAAAAGTTGCGCCGAGCGATCGCACTTGTTCACCCGCTGCGGCGCGCACGTCGTAGGCCTCAACGACCGCGCCCAATCTTCGCGCGGTGGCAATCGCCTGCAAACCCGCCACGCCGGCGCCCAACACCAATACGCGCGCGGGCGGAACCGTGCCGGCCGCCGTCATTAACAAGGGAAACATTCTGGGAATGGCAGAGGCGGCGAGCACGACTGCTTTGTAGCCCGCCACGGTCGCCATCGACGAGAGCGCATCCATCGACTGTGCGCGCGTGATCCGCGGCACCAACTCCATCGCAAATGTGGTCAAGCCTCGTTCCAACGCGGGAGTCAGAAGGGCAGGCTCATCGAGTGGACGCAGGAAACCGAGAACCACCGCGCCGTTTCCGAGTGAGGCCAGGACATCATCGGACGGACGATTGACGGTAACGAGAACATTCGTTTGCGCAAGTATTGCGTTTCGGTCTGCGGAGACTTCTGCTCCGGCCTCTACATACTCCGCATCTGATCGCGCCGCGGCGAGACCGGCACCACTCTCAACCAGCACCGAGGCCTTTAGCCCTAAAAGCTTTTTCACTGAATCAGGCATCAGCGCCACCCGCGCTTCACCGGCCAGTTGCTCTTTCAGCACCGCAATCTTCATTATTTTTTCGTCGTTTTTTTGGAGCTGCGTTCGACGCCGATCGGGCGACCCGATTGGGTGAATTTGCTTTCACCGTGAGGAAAACTTCGCACGCTTGAGATTGATTGGCTTATCAAGTGAACGTTTATACGAAACCTCGATACTCAGAGTGTAACGACCTTCGTCAGCTGCTGATCTTCAATTTGGACGTGCGTTGCGCAGTATATCATCCAACTATTGCGGCTTTAAATTGATTCTGATGGTCACTATATCGACCAAGCCCTTGTTAATTAACAGAAAGCCCTCATGAACTGGACCTCTCTGAATTCCTCATGTCAATTATCGTTCCCGAGTGCACATTGGACCCACCGAACGCGCTCGGAGAAATCCCTGGTTGCCACCGTCAGTGCGACGCCTCACTTGCATTTTTCGTCCCATTGCACGAAAACAAGTACAGGGTCAGTTTGGTGTCCGATAAGCTTTAGCTTGTCGGGGTGTTATGACAAACTGAAGTTTGTGGACCTTTTCCTACCCGAAAACACGACGCCTTGCCAAGCTCGCAACGGCATCTTTATACTGGATTCCCATTGCGGCGCATTGGTGTAGTTGGTTAACACGCTGCCCTCTCAAGGCAGAGATCACGGGTTCGAGTCCCGTATGCGCTACCAATTCCCTCAAATAACCGACCTCAGTATTGTAACTTGAAGCCATACTTTGCCGCTGCGGCAACTTATTCCTTCTAAACGCCTGCACATCACAAATCTGCGCGCAAAGATTCGATCAGATATGGGCACAGATACACCTAACTAACAAAGCCTCCAGGAAGAATTGACCAGCACTGAGCGAAACCGCCTCAGTTCACCGTCCATAATGTCAATGAAGTAACATCTTTGATAAAGATCCTGTTACCTGAGATGGCCGGTTGCGCCCAAGTCGCGCTGTCGGCCACCGTGTATCGCTTGACGGGTTCAAACCCATTCCGGCTGCTCCTCGCCACGATCAATTCAGCATCGTCGTTGAGAAAAAAGATCAAATTGCCCGCCTTGACGACAGCCGCATTCGTAGCTTCCCTTGGTTGTCCCAGCCAGAGCACTTTACCCGTCCGGGCGTCGAGCGCGAAGAACTGTCCGCTTGCTCGCTCTGACAATCCGAACAATAAGTCTCCAATGAGCACCGGGTTACTCATGAATATTGAGACTGCCATAGTCTCCCACTTCAGTTCGGTTACCCACTGGCCATCGCGTTTGATCGGTTTGATCGCCTTTAGACCCATTCCTTGCCCGCCTACGAGAATGGTGTCGCCGTCGACAATCGGCGTGACAGCGCTCGCAGTCATCTTTGAAACCCATGGATACCGCCAGAGGATTGCGCCATCGGCCACCGAAACCCCCATTACATCCTGTTGAGTCATCGTCACGACCTGGCGCACTCCGTCCAGGTCAACAATGATGGGAGATGCGAATGAGGAATCGACGCCCGCCGTCCATCTGACGTCGCCCGTGTGAGCATCGAACGCTGTCAGAGGGCCATAGTCGCCGGGGTTGACAATCACCAAGCCTCTGTCGCCAATGGGAGAAACGGACGTGCCGAAAAACGGATGTTCAGCTGCCGCTGGCTTCTGCCAAACGAGTTTTCCGTTCACTGCGTCAAAAGCAGAAACGATGCCACTGATGCCGAGGGTATATAGCTTGCCGTTATAGAATAGCGGGGTAGCCTTTGGGCCTGGCCCATGAGCCATCGCCGGACGGCCAACCTGGTACGGGGCCGGATAAGCAGTCTGCCAAACGACCTTGCCGCTTGCGGCATCTAGCGCGAGCATCACCTCATTGCCTTCACGGCGACAAAAGGAGTAGACCGTTTTGCCAACGACAATTGGCGTGGCATAGCCCTCTCCAACCTCAACCTTCCATTTGCGCGTCAACTTCTCCGGCCATGACTTTGGCTCCGCAAACGCGCTAGCGGCGCCATCGCGGTTTTTTCCACGCCACTGCGGATAGTCCTGCGGCGCGTTTTGAGCTACAGCTGTGGTCGTCGCACATAAGAGCGCGAACACTACAACAACCCGCTTCACGACTGCGTTCCTTCCGTCGCGAACCATTTGCGGTCTTCGCGGAATGTTTTGCTTCTCATGGCGGCAACTAATGAGTGAAGTCACAGCATTCGTTATGGTTAACAATGAAAGGACTAGCGCCCGGATGAAATGGCGGCATCACATTTGGCAATTTCGCGTGCGATCTCTTCCGGCTTTCCCGAGTCCAGGCGACTCAGTTTATTCTGGTCACGCAAGGTACTCCAGATTTCCAGGCTCCGCGAGAATGGCTCGCGAGCCGCACGCCAGTTTGAAACCGCTTCGCCGTTTCTGGACCGTTCTGCGAGTTGTGCAGAAATATGACCTTGCTCCATCAGTCTAAGCGCGAGACGAGTTTGCAGACGGGCATTCGACGGCGATTGCTTTACCAGGTCTTCTGCTTCGACTGACGCCCGGCCAAGAGCATCGCGCCCGCCTCTTAGATCACCTATCTCGCCCAGCGTCAAACCAAGTCCGCCCAGTCCGATTGAATGGTCGTCATGAGCTTGTCCGTTGAGTGGCGCGGTGGCAAGCAGCGCTTCTTCCATAGCAACGGCCCGCCGGTAGCGCTCAAGCGCAGCAGGAAAGTCGCGTGCAGCAAAATATGCCTCGGCGGTTCGCTGGTGAGTTAACCAGACACTACGCTTCATGTCAGTGCTGGTTGGATCGCTGTCTAATAACTTTTCGTTGATTGTCAGGGCGCGGGCGTGAGACTCCAGGGCTTGATTTACATTGCCCATTCGCGTCAGATTGCGCCCCAGGAAGTTATAAGCAATGGCCAGGTTGTAAGCAGGGAGCGAATTTTTGGGCTCGATCGCTATCGTCGCTTCCAACTGTTTGATCGTGCGCCGAGTGTAGTCAGCGGCCTCAGCATATTGGCCGTCGTCATACAACACACTGCCAAAACGCATATATTCAGTAACCGTTTCCATGCGATATTTCACATTGTCAGGCTGAGCGGTCTCCAAGCCTTCCAGCATGGAGATCGAGTGGCGTAGCAGCTCGCTGGCGCCTTGTGTGTCGCCGGTTGCGTTGGTGAGAAATCCGACGCTGGACAAGCCACTGGCTACTTCGAATTGCCATTCGTGGTTGGTTGGGTTGGATGCTGCAAGTTCCTGGCGCAGGCGCAGTGACTCGCGGTGGGCCACGAGAGCGCCTTGTGTATCGCCGAGGTTCGAACCTCCGGGTATTCCTTTGAGGTCACCCAAGTGCGAATACAGAATCGCCAGATCTCTCCGCAGTTCATCATTGGCCGGGTCTTCTGCCACCAGCCCGAGCAGTAGTCCTAGTGCCTTATCGTAGTTCTTTAATGATTCCGCTAACTCAGTTTTCGCATATAACAGGTCGCCGAGGCCTGAGTAGCTCGCTGCGAGCTGCCGCCTGACCGAGCCCTTATTTGGCGTAATCGTGGCGATGCGTTCGAGTATGGAGACTGAGGTTTTATAACTGCGCAATGCGCCTTCGGTGTCTCCAAGATTCGAATAGTAACTGTTTCCCTGAATGCTTCCGATCCGTTCGTAGGAGGTGGCTAGTTCAAGCTGGAGCTCGGGGTCGTTTGCAGATTCCTGGGAAAGGCTGTCGAGGTATTGGAGAGATCGTCGAACCACCAGCTCACGCGCCTTGGTGGCTCCTTCTAAATCCTTGATCGAGTCGTCAAACTCGAAGAGGAAAGAGTTAGCGAGCGCCCGCACCTCGTTAAAGCGACGCTCGGCGCGGTGCGCCTGCCAGCGCGTGGTGAGGACGCCAGCCATTACAACCAGGATGACAATTGCCGCAGCCGCCACACCCAACCGGTTTCGCTGGATGAATTTTGAGGCGCGGTAATTAAACGTGTCCTTGCGCGCGCGCACCGGGAGTCTCTCAAGGTGACGGCGAATGTCTTCCGAAAACTGTTCCACCGACTGATAACGTCGCGCCGGATCCTTGCGCATCGCCATCAACACAATATTGTCGAGATCGCCGCGAAGGCTGCGCCGCAGCTTCGCCAGTTCGCCTGGGCGAGTACTGGCGGTTGATTGCGTCGCGCTTGTTGATTCCGGCACCTGACCTTCAGGCGTTTCCTCAACGCGACTGATGGCAGTACTCGGACGTTCAGGCAGGCGCTCGGAAATGATCTGAGCGATTTCGTGAGGCAGTCGGTTCTTTAAGCGATAAGGTCGACGGCCTGTCAGCAGTTCATAAAGCACTACCCCCAGTGAATAGACATCACTGGCGGTGGTCATCCGCTGGCCGCGCGCCTGTTCGGGACTCGCATACTCGGGAGTCATGACGCGCAACAATGTTTCGGTCATCTGTGCCTCCGGCGCGTCATTGGCGTTCAATAGTTTCGCAATGCCGAAATCCAGCAGCTTGGGAACGCCATTGTCCGTGACCAGAATGTTGGAAGGTTTCAGGTCTCGATGGATTACCAAATTCTGGTGGGCATAACTTATGGCAGAACAAACTGTCCGAAAAAGTTTGAGACGCGCTTCGATGGATAAATCCAGCGCCTCACAATACTGATTAATCGGTTTTCCTGCTACGAACTCCATCACGAAAAACGGCAGTCCGGCATCGGTCGTACCGCCGCTATAGAGGCCGGCGATATTTGGATGGGTGAGATTAGCGAGGATCTGCCGCTCGTTGCGGAAACGGCGCACAATCTCGTCTGAATCCATGCCACGCTTGATGATCTTGATTGCTACCTGACGCTGATAGTGGGTGTCGTTTTGTTGCGCCAGGTAAACAGCGCCCATGCCGCCGCGACCGATTTCGCGCTCGACCTGAAAAGGTCCAATCTGCGTGCCGGTCATATCGTCTTGCACTTCGACGCCCACCGAGCGCGCCGTAACTTCAAGCGCTGAGGTCTCGATAAAGTTTTCGTTACCTTCCTGGAATTCGAGTAGCGATTCCACTTCCAGGCGCAACTGATCGTCTCTCCCGGCCGCCTGGTTGAGAAAGGCGGTTTGCTCTTCGACCGGTTGGTCCAGAACGGACTGGAGTAAACCCTTAACCTCTTGCCAACGTTCTGGTGTCATAGTTTTGTGATCAGGTGCGGCTCAGCTCGCGCTGCAACCACAGCTTTGCGGTGGCCCATTCGCGTTTGACGGTGGCTGGTGAGGTGTGAAGCTGGGCGGCAACTTCTTCAATCGTCAGCCCGCCGAAGAATCGCAATTCGACAATCTGGCTTTGGCGCTGGTCCATTTCCTCGAGCCTGGTCAGAGCTTCATCAAGCGCTACCAGATTTACGTCTCGTTCCTCAAAAAAGCTAATTGCATCGTCGAGGGAAACGCGCAGTAGCTCAGGCCCGCCGCGTTTATCGGCATGCCGGTCGCGCGCGTGGTTAACCAGAATGCGTCGCATCATCTGCGCCGCGATTCCGAAAAACTGGGCACGGTTTTCCCAGGCAACGCCGTTTTGGTCAATCAAACGCAGATAGGCTTCGTTAACGAGCGCCGTAGGTTGCAGCGTGTGGTCGGAACGCTCCCGCGAAAGGTAAGAGGCGGCCAAACGGCGCAATTCCGCATAAACCAGCGGCATTAGTTGGTTGAGTGCGTTTTGATCCCCCTGGCTCCAGTCATTCAGGAGTTGTGTGACTACTTCCGGCGAGCTCATGCAGTTAAATCCCTTATTTGTGGGTGCATCTTACCTGTAATCTCGGAATAACTCGATCCGCTTGAGCCGTTTCGCCTCAATCCCGTGCGTTAGTAAGTAGAGCAAGATTTCGAATCGATACCGCCGGACTCCCCTCAGGTCCAGATTTTTTAGGTGCATTGCCTGAACCAACCGGCGATCGAGGGCTCTGTCAACATTGTCACAACCGCGGAGCCAAAGCAGGTAAAGGTTGAAACACCGTCGCTTCGGGGCATCACTACAGGAGACTCACATGAAACGCGCTAACAGTTATCACGTCATTTCAACAGCTCTGTTTCTGGCACTTGCAATCGGCGCGACCGCGATCCGACGCGCAAATACTGCAGACGCCGCCAACGATCCGAGCTGGGGCAGCAGAGTCGCAAGTCTTATCAAACCCATCGCCTCTCACTTCAAGTCTTCGGGAACAGATGGCCAGCTTGGGACTGCGGCCGCAACTGGCTTTATCGCGTTCGCCTCGGTGCGTGCTGATGATAACTACGAAATATTTCTGATGAACCCTGACGGTTCGGGTGTCACCCGGTTGACCTATTTACCTGCCGACGACCGAATGCCGGTAGTCAGCCGCAACGGCAGCAAGATCGCGTTCATATCGAACCGTGCTATCGAGGCCGACAATCATTTCTACGACATATACGTAATGAACAGCGATGGGACTAACGTGCAGCGCGTAACCACGGGTGGCTTTGCCGGCAACAGCCCCACCGTCATTAGGCTGACGTGGAACCCGGACGGTACTAAGCTCGCATTCTCAAGATTTGAGGTCGGCATTGGGCATATCTACAGCGTGGACGTAGCGTCGCGCGTGTTGACGGATCTGATACCGAGCAAGAACGGTATGAGCCCGGACTGGAGCCCGGACGGCACTCGCATAGCGTTCCTGCGTAACGATGGGAACGGATACGGCCTCTGCCTCATGAACGCAGATGGAACCAACCAGGTGCCGGCGACATGGGGACCACTCGGTGGCGGTCTCCTATCCTATCCGACGTGGAGCCCTGATGGGACTCGTATTGCATACGTACAAACCAGCGGAATTGGTTTCGCTGATGCGATTACCGGCAGCAACAAAAAACTACTCTCCAAGGCCTCCAACGCATCAACTGTTAACTGGAGTCCCGATGGGCAAAGTCTGGCCTACCTTGCTTTTGATGATCCTAATAAGTCAGGCAACCCTGACATCTTTCTCACCGACATTGCTAACACGCAGCGACTGCGCCTGACGCGGAAGGGCTCAGAAGGGTCGAATCAGCGCGGCGAGGATGCGCCGTCTTTCGGACCGGGCGGCCAGATCGCCAACGCGCCAGTGGTCTCTTCAGGACGTATCGCTTTTATCGGCGGTCTCACAAACTTCGGTGTGCACACTATGAATGCCGAACTCTGGGACGACCGCTTCATCGCTCCCTTGAGCAGAAGCTCGACTGTCGGCAGCCAAACGTTCAACTTCACCTACACCGACCCTGCATTTTCTCGCGATGGCTCGAAACTAGTAATGGTGCGCGCTACCACAGTCAACGGCGCCTTCCTCGAGCGAGATATTGCAATCATGGATAGCAATGGCTTAAACGAGAGGGTAATAAAAGTTTCCGGTACCGAAACCTTGCCTCAGATAAGCACTGACAACAGCACAATTTTTTTCCTCACGGATCGCTTCGCCAGCGGTTGCAGCGCTTTCTGCACCGTGGTGGCTACAATGAGCGCCAGCGGCGACGGGACCGACGTGGTAGCGCGCAGCTCGCAATCGTCGCAGGTGCTCGACTTTGATCTTAATCCCAAAGCCGGAAGCTACGACCCTGGGTTTGTGTGGGGAGGCGCTTATTACGTCTATGGCGCCAGCAGCGAGGATTTTGGGATACATAACGACATTCACGGTGTATTGCAATATATAGGTCTCCCCGCGGAGCGGCGTGACAACCAAAGTGCCAATCCGATCAATGGCGACCCATACCCGCCTGACGGATTCTTTAACTCCTTCGAAAGTCCCGCCTGGATCGCAGGCGGCGACCGCATCGCCTATATCAGAACGCACATTCAGAGAGATACAAGTGTTCCTGGTAATGTCACCAAGTACGTCGACAAAACCATCGTTAGCGCCACGCCCGGCGCAGCGGCGGGCGGTACCATCGGAGCGCATGTCGACGATCTCTACAACATACGCTTGCCTGGTACTGCACAGGGCTTACCGCAGCTACCATCTCTCGGTAACCTTGCGTGGAGTCCTGACAACGGGAAGCTTGTTTTCTCACACGACCGGAACATCATCTCAACGATGGACGACACCGGGACGAACGTGCAGGATTACTTTTGCCCAAACATCCTTAGACCCTTTGGCTGGGTGCCTGCGACTTCAGGTCCGCTCGCTCCGGTTACGACTTACACAATCGGTGGGACGGTCCGCAATGCGCAGAACGTAGTGCTCGCAAACGCGACTGTAAACCTGTCCGGAGGATTCACTTCTGCGGCGACCACAGACGGCAGTGGCAATTACATTTTCACTGCTCTCCCCGCCGGCCTTAACTACACAGTTTCGGTTTCAAGCGGAAGTCTCACCTTCTCACCTGCGAGCAGCACCATCACGAACCTCAGCGGCGACATGACGCTGAACTTTTCCGCCGCCGCACCGACGCCAGAGGGCTGCGCGACCGGAAGTGTGAACCCGTATTTCGCGTTGACTGCGGCGTCGACCGCGTACGCGATCTGTTGCTGTCCCG
>Ga0207689_10005662_pt1 | contig 11116 bp, 9 predicted proteins | sample KBSMisM52_FD_184312 | JGI IMG/M metagenome (GOLD analysis project Ga0207689, IMG submission 184312) | Miscanthus rhizosphere microbial communities from Kellogg Biological Station, Michigan, USA - KBS Miscanthus M5-2 (SPAdes) (version 2) | ecosystem: Host-associated > Plants > Roots > Rhizosphere... | reverse complement strand
CTCGCGAGCGCCCTCTCGTGCTGCTTGTACGACAGCCAATGCGTCGCCAGGCTGGCGGCCGGCTACCTCCTCGGCAGCCCAAGCTGCATCATCGGCCACGGTCAGGATGGTGCCAGCAACCGGCTCGGCAGCGAGGAACTGCGTCGCCAGCGCAACCCCCGATGTGACGTTCTTTCCGTCTCCCGGCATCAGACTGGTCGCCAGCGCCGCAAGGAACGGCTCGATCACTGTCCTGTCGTCGGTCAGCGGCATCACGAGATGGGCGGTGCCGGCATAGGCGATCAGGCCACTCCGGGCGCCGGCGCGCGCGCCGAGCAAATCCTTGATCTTCTGCTTGGCACGTTCCAGACGCGTCGGCGCGACATCTGGCTGATCCATTGACGAACTCAACGCGAGCACGATCATCAGCGGCGCCTTGTCCTCGACAAACGGCGGCAATTCACGCCGCCAGGTCGGTCCCGACAACGCGACGATGCCGATCACCAGGCCAGCCGTCACAAGGTAAAGCGGATTGACGCCGCGGCCCTGGCCGGGCTGCACAATCAGATGTTGCAGAAGATGCGGCGCGATCACCCCGCCCCATTGCGCGCGCGGGTTCTGCCGCCGGAGCAGCATGGCGAAGATCAGCGCGACCGGAATCAGCGCGAGCAGCCATAGCGGCCGCAGCAAATGAAAGGGAATGCTGGCCGCGTCATGCATGACGAAGCGCTCCCTTCCGTTCATGCTCGCCCAATAGAAACAGGCCGAGCCACAACGCCAACCCCAGAACGACCGCGGCACCGAGCGGCCACTGGAAAAGCGGCAGCTTCGGGCGCCATGACAGCGTGTCAAGCTTCGCCGGCGCGAGCCTGTCGATGTCGGCATAGATCGCCTGCAACTGCGCGCCATCCTCGGCGCGGAAGAAATGACCGCCGGTCGTTGCCGCTACCGATTGCAGCACGGAGAGATCGACGCGATTTTCGCCCGAGGCAGCGGGATCGCCGACACCGATCGTATAGACGGCAACGTCTTTCTGGCGCGCGATGTCGGCGGCATGTTCGGGCGGGACGCGGCTCGCCGTGTCGTTGCCGTCGGTCAGCAGGATCAAGAGCTTCTGCTTGGCGCTGCTTCCCTCCAGCGTCTTGATCGCAAGCCCGATCGTGTCCCCGATCGCCGTCTGCTGTCCGGCCATGCCGACCTGGGTCTGGTCGAGCAGTTGCTGCGCGGTCTGCAGGTCCTGGGTGAATGGCACCTGCACATAGGCCCTGGTCCCGAACAGGATCAGCGCCAGACGATCGCCGCGCCGCCGCGCGATGAAATCCTTGATGACGCGCTTGACGCCATCGAGGCGCGTGAGCGTCGCACCGTCTGGGGTGCGAAAGTCGCGCTGCTCCATCGAACCGGAGATGTCGATCGCCAGGATGAGGTCGCGCGCGGAAACCTCGCGCGTCACGGCGTCGCCGACCCATTGCGGCCGCGCCAGCGCCGCGACAATCAGGACCCAGATCAGGATCGCGACGACCATCTGAATGCGCCGGCGCTGCAGCACCACGGCGCCTCGCTGCGGGGTCTGCCCGGTGGCGGCCGCCAGCCGGTCGAAGAACGGGACCTGCACCGACGCCTGCCGCGCGCGGTATGGCGGCAGCAACCACCACGCCAGTATCGGCAACGGCAGCAAGGCAAGCATCCATGGCCAGGCCAGCTCAAACATGGTGCACCCTGATCCAGCGGTCGACGAGGCCACGCAACGCATTCAGCTCGTCGCGGCCCGGCTCCGCCTGCTGATAGGGGCCGCTGACGAGCCATCGCCCGAGACCTTGCGAAAACTCCTCGCCGCCGTAGCTGCGGTCGAGAAATGCCAGCCATGCCGTTCCGGTAAGAGGCGCGATCGTCTCGCGCGGAAACGCTCCCAACGCCGTACGCCGCACCAGCAACGCGAGTTGATCCGCCAACCGGCGCGGCGCCGCGTCGGACGTCTGGCGGATTCGATCGAGCTCCGAGAGCGCTTCGCGCCGGTATCGATTGGCGCGACGGTGATGCACGAACCGCCAGATCGCCCACACGGCCAGCACGATGATCAGCGCGATGGCGATGCGCGATGGCCAGGTCTGGGGCAACAGGCTCACTTCCTGCGGGAGCGGAATATCGATCAGGTCCGCGAGCGGATCGACTTGCCTGGTTTGTGTATCAGCCAATGCTCGCCCCCATGTGCCCGTGGCCGCTGCCGCGGCCGGTGTGGCTCTGCAAGTTGCCGAGCAGGCGACGAAGCTGTTGCGCCGTGTCTTCGGCAGCGCTGAGCGGAAGCACGGGGACGCCGATTTCCTGCGTCCAGGCGAAGACCGCCTTAAGCCGCGCCTGCGTCGCCTCCACGATGCTCTTGCGCACGCTTTCGCGGCCCACTTCCAGGTGAATCTGCAGTTCACCATCGGTGACGGTCATGCTGGCCGAAGCCGGCAGTTTGCTTTGCAGGGGATCGTGGACGAGCAGCGCAACGACGTCGTTATGGCGGGCCATGGCCTCCACCATCCCGCGCGTGTCATCGTCAGCGCCGTCGAAGTCGCTGATGACAATGACCGCTGCATCGTGCAATGCGCGCCGCTGGGCCTGCCGCAGCACCTTGTTCAGCATCGACGGCGATGCGGACAAGCCGCGGCCGACGCCGAGCGAGCAGTTGGATGCCACGATCGCCGACAGGATCTGCAACACCGTCGAGCGGCTCCGCCGCGGCCGGAATTCGGTCATCCCGTGATCGTCGAACACGATGGCGCCGATGCGGTCGCCAGCGCCAAGAACGCGCCACGCGCTGATCGCCGCGGCCTCCGCCGCCGTGACCGACTTCATCGACCGCTGGCTGCCGAAGAACATCGGCAGCCGCTGGTCCACCACCAGCACCGTCTGCCGGTCGCGCTCCTCGTTGAAGACACGGATATGCGGCTTCTGCAGCCGCGCCGTCACCTTCCAGTCGATCGAACGGACGTCGTCACCGGAGCGATAATCGCGGATTTCCTCGAAGTTGAGACCACGGCCCCGCATGCGCGATGCGAACCGGCCAGACAACAGACTGTGCACCGGCTGGCGCGGCAGAAAGGAGACCTTGCGCCCACGGTATTCGAGCGCGAGCAGATCATCGAGACTGACGTAGACACCCGGTATGCTGGCAGTCCCGTCGGTCATGGCGCCTCACGCCGCTGAAACAAGTTCGGTGATCTTGTCGATCACCTGGTCGGCATTGATGCCTTGCGAGACCGCTTCGTAACTCAGGATCAGCCGGTGCCGCAGGCAGTCATGCACCACGGCGCGCACATGGTCGGGCGTGACGAATTCCTGGCCGTCGAGCCAGGCCCGCACCCGCGCGCAGCGATCCAGCGCAAGGCTGCCGCGCGGGCTGGCACCGACCTGGATCCATTTGCCGAGCGCGTCGCCATAGCGGCCGGGAAACCGCGTGGCGTAAATGATGTCGACGATATATTTCTGCGCCAGATCCGAGACGAAGACCCCGTCGATCTCGCCGCGCGCATCGAGGATGGCCTGCTGCGGCACCGGCGCCGGCTCCGCGGCATGGTCCTTCGGCTTCTGCGCATTCTCCTCGCGGTTCAGCCTGATGATTTCGCCTTCCGTCGCCTCGTCAGGATAGGTGATGACAACATGCATCAGGAAGCGATCGAGCTGCGCCTCGGGCAGCGAATAGGTACCCTCCTGCTCGATCGGGTTCTCGGTGGCCAGCACCATGAAAAGATCAGGCATCTTGTAGGTCTTGCCGGCAACAGTGACCTGGCGCTCTTCCATCGCCTCAAGCAGCGCCGACTGCACCTTGGCCGGCGCGCGGTTGATTTCGTCGGCCAGCACGAGGTTGGCGAAAATCGGCCCTTTCTGGAACTGGAACTGACCGCCCTTGTCGGTTTGAACGTAGATTTCCGCACCGGTCACATCCGACGGCAGCAGGTCCGGCGTGAACTGCACACGCGACAGATCCGCCGCGAGATTTTTCGCAAGCGTCTTGACCGCGCGCGTCTTGGCAAGTCCCGGCAGGCTTTCAATCAGGAGGTTGCCGTTGGCGAGCAGCCCGATCAGCATGCTCTCGACCATGTGATCCTGGCCGAGCACGGATTTACCAATCCGTGCCTTCAGATCGATCAACGCGTCCCGGGCCGCTGAACGCTTCGAATTTCCTGACGCTTTCACCACTTGCGGCGTGTTTGTGTCGAGATCGTTCATGCGTCTCGCCTTGAACTCCACCGGCCGCCACAAGCGGCGACCGGTTCACTGTATTGCCTGCGGCGTCGAGGCCGCAGCGTGTTCGCCGAAGCCTTACTTCGTGCCCGTCTTGTCCAGGTTCTTCATCAGCGTATCGACCATCTGGTCGATGCTGAAGCTCGCGGAGCGCTGGCTCGGCGGATACTCCTTGAATGTCTGCAGGAAGGGAGCCACCCGCGATACCCCGTATGGGATCAGATAGGCGTTCTTGGCCAGCCAGTCGTAGTATTGGTCTGAAACGATGTCAGCACGCTCGAAGGGGTCCATTCGCAAATTGAACACCTTTGGTGCGCGCAGGCAGGTGAACGGATTGGCCCAGACCACGAACCCGCCGGGCTGCCGCTGTTCGCAGAACACGATCTTCCAATCGTTGTAGCGGTAGGCCACGACCTCGCCGTCGTCATTGAAGTAGAAGAAATCGCTCCGCGCCGATTTCGGGGCCTGGCCGGTCAGGTACGGCAACTGGTTGTAGCCGTCGAGATGGACCTTGAAAGACTTTCCATCGAGAGTGACACCCTTGACCAGACGATCCTTGATGTCGGAATCACCGGCCGCGGCAAGCAGCGTCGGGAACCAGTCGAGGCCGGAGACCATTTCGTTCGAGACTTCGCCGGCCTTGACGCGTCCGGGCCAACGGATCATCGCAGGCACGCGGAAAGCGCCTTCCCAGTTGGTGTCCTTCTCGCTGCGGAACGGGGTCGTCGCCGCATCTGGCCACGACCACTGGTTTGGCCCGTTATCCGTGGTGTAGACAACGAGGGTATTGTTGGCGATGCCGAGATCGTCGAGCGCCTTCAGCAGTTTGCCGACGTCGCCGTCGTGCTCGATCATGCCGTCGGCATATTCATTGCCAGGCATGCCGCTCTGTCCCTGCATGGATTGACGCACATGCGTGAAGGCGTGCATCCGGGTGGTGTTCATCCAGGTGAAGAACGGCTTGTTGGCCCGCGCCTGTCGCTGCATGAAATCGATTGCTGCGGCGGTGGTTTCGTCGTCGACGGTCTCCATCCGCTTTCGATTAAGTGGACCCGTGTCCTCGATTTTGCCGTCGGCGGATGCCTTGAGCACGCCGCGTGGCGCATTAGCCTTGACCCAGGCCGCATCGTTCTTCGGGTAGTACGGTCGCTCAGGTTCTTCCTCGGCATTGAGGTGATAGAGATTGCCAAAGAATTCGTCGAAGCCGTGCTTGGTCGGCAGATATTCGTCACGATCGCCAAGGTGATTCTTGCCGAACTGGCCCGTGGCATAGCCGAGTGGTTTGAGCGCCTGGGCGATCGTGACGTCGCGGTCCTGCAAGCCCACAGTCGCGCCGGGAACGCCAACCTTGCAAAGCCCGGTGCGCAAACAGACTTGCCCTGTAATGAAAGTCGAGCGACCGGCCGTGCAACTGTTCTCCGCATAATAGTCGGTGAAGATCATACCCTCATTGGCGATGCGATCGATGTTGGGTGTCTTGTAGCCGACTACTCCGCGCGTATAGGCGCTGATATTGGATTGGCCGACATCGTCGCCGAAGATCACGAGGATGTTTGGCTTCGCCGTGTTCGGCTGCTGGGCGAGAGCCGAAGTTCGCGCGAGCGGGGAAAGGCTTGTTGCGACGAGCGCTGCGGCGATCAAGGTGCGAAGCAAGGTTTTTGGTTTTGGCTTGACGTCGTCGCTCATTCGATTTTCTCCGTTTACTGTTTTCGTTGTTGAGCTTTCTCGGTCGACCGCATTCAGCTTCGTCTCACACCGGGCCACGCGTTACGGGGAGACCGGGTGGATCGCTTGCGCCGTGGCCTCTTGCTGGTGGCTATTCGCTCCTTTCGTTCGCTGCTGCTGGACGGAAAACGCATCTGAAACTGACGTGGCTGGTCGAGGTATCCACCGCTTCGGCATGGCGCGCGGCCGGGCGGTAGCGGCGGCAGTAGTTTGGTGCGCAAAGATGTGAGCCGCCCTTCAGAACCTTGCGCGGAATGCGGATGTTAGGTTGACATGGATCAAGACTTGCTGCTTCGGGGCCGCCGCGCGGATTGAGTGGGATGCAGCACGCCTTCGGCGCATCAGCTTCATGCTTCTGCGACCACCAGTCGCAGGTCCACTCCCAGACGTTGCCGATCATGTCGTGCAGGCCGTAGCCGTTGGGCGGAAAGGCCTTCACCGGCGAGGTGTGCTCGTAGCCGTCTTCATTATGGTTATGCCGTGGAAAATCACCCTGCCAGGTGTTGGCCATATGCACGCCGCCGGGCGTGAACTCATCGCCCCAGGCGAACTCTGCGCCGTCAAGTCCCCCGCGCGCGGCAAACTCCCATTCCGCTTCCGTCGGTAAATCTTTACCCACCCATTTGGCATAGGCCAGCGCATCGGCAAACGAGACATGCACGACAGGATGATTATCGAGCACATTGATATTGGTCCTGGGACCGTAGGGATGACGCCAGTCGGCGCCTTCCATAAAGGACCACCACTGGCTCCAGTCGCACAGATCGAAGGTCGATCGCGGCCTTATGAACACCAGCGAGCCTGCATAGAGCATATGCGGCAGTGCGCCGGGATAGTCCTTCGGGTCGGGCGGAACTTCCGCCGTCGTCACATGACCCGTTGCTTTCACGAATTGCTTGAATTGCCGGTTCGTCACCGGCGTCCGGTCGATCCAGAAGCCGTCGACCGCCGCCCGGTGGCTGGGCGCTTCCTCGGGATAGTGCCGGTCCGATCCCATGCGAAACGTACCACCGGGGATCCAGACCATGTCGTCGGCGCGATCATCGGATGATCGAACGCCCTGCTCCTTGTCCAGCCGCAGCATCGCTGTCATGGCATTTCAACCGGTTTCTCATTCCAATTGCTGCGGACAAGCGCCCCATGAATTCCGCGGTCCGAGCTTCTTGGTTTCGCTAGATTCACCCTTACGTTGACCGATCAACGATCGGTAAGTTCCCCTTCCCCATTTTTCCTCAACGATTCTGCAAACGTAACCGAAGTCAGTGCTGATGTGATGTACAGTTTGTGCCAATCTTCGAAGCCGCACTTCCCCTGCAAAAACGCTGCAGCACAATCGTTGACCATTCAGCTGTTGCGAACACAGACTTGTCCGACAATTCAAATCAAAGCTTCGGCGCCGCGCGGGAGCCAGCGATGTCCGCTCGCTCACAAATAGAGTTGTCGTCCTGCGCTTATGTAGCATAGAGTGCATGGAGAAAATCCAGCAGCTGACGTCCGACAGCGACGCCAGTGCACGGCTTGGAGCATTCGAAGGCCGTGTGGTCGCGCTTGGCGGCTCCATCGGCTACACATTTGAAGTAGGCAAACTGTCGATCTCCACGCGCCTCAAGGTCTATCGGGAGTTCGCAACCGTCAACCGGATGGAAGGAACAGCAGGCTACTTCACGGTGTCGCTGCCGCTCGTCATCGATGCCAATTCAATGACTGTGGATGCGGGCAAGAGCATAACGGCCAAATTCTAGGACCACATACGACCTGCACCTCGATTCAGGCGCATTCTGTCGAATGCTATCGAATAGAGCAGCGAATCAGCGGGCTTTGACCGATGGACGACTTGACCGTCATTACGTCTCGCGTCGATGGTTTTGAAGGTTTTCGCGACGCCGTCCACGGCTCGCATGTCGATGTGATGCAGCTTCAGCCCGGCCGGTTTCGCGGCCTGCTGACCCACATCGGCGTCGGCGACTTCTCCCTCAGCGTCGGATCGTTCTCTGTCGGGCTCCGGACACAGCGGACCTCGTCCGATCCCAAGCTGATCGTCGGCATGCTGCTGCACGCCGAAAACCGCGTCACGCACTGGTCGTACGACATGGATCCCGGAGATGTTCTGGTGATTCCGCCTAGCATCGACCATGACGGCCGATTCCGCGGCGCCTCGTCGTATGCGGCGCTCCGGCTCGACCTGGCCGACGTGGCCGGCGTGTTCCAGGGCGAGAGCTGGATGAGCGATCCGGCGAACTGGCGCCGCAGAAATCGCTATCGCGCCGACCCGCGCGTCGGCGCGGATGCCGTGACAAAATTGCGCGCGATCGTGTCGCGGCTCTCCGATCCCAACGCGCGTGTGTCGCCGGAGGCCGCCGACTTCTGGCGACGGGCGATCATCGATGTCGTCACCGCGACCGTCATGCATTCGCAACCGCCCATGACAGAACCGGTCCCGTCGGCGATCCGGTTAACGCGGAATGCCGAGCATTATATCGAAGCCGCCGGCCCCAGGCCCGTGCACGTCTCCGAGATTTGCGCCGAGTGCGGCGTATCCCGCCGCAGCCTTCATCGCGCGTTCGACGAAGTGCTCGGCATCGGTCCGGTCACGTTCCTGCAACGCAAGCGGCTATGCGATATTCATTCCGCGCTTCGTGACTGCGATCCCGCCACGACGACCATCGGGGAAATCGCCCTGCAACATGGCTTTCTTAATCTCGGAAGGTTTTCCGGCTACTACCGCGCGCTGTTCGACGAATATCCGTCCGAGACGTTCGGCAAGCGTTATCCCGGCCGGGGCCGGCCGCGGTTGGCGGAGCCTGCCGCTATTTAGAGCGCTGCATCGCCGGCTTCTCGCTCGATCTCTTCGGCGCACTGAGATTGTGCGCGGTGTTGATCAGCGCGATATGGGTCAGCGCCTGCGGGAAATTGCCGGTCTGGCGGCGCACGGCCGTATCGTACTCCTCGGCCAGCAGGCCGAGATCGTTGGCGATCGCGACCACGCGGGTAAACAGCTCTTGCGCGTGCGCGAACTCGCCTGACAGCACGTAGGCATCGGCGAGCCAGAGCGTGCAGGCGAGGAACGCGCCTTCGGCCGGTTGCTTCTCCGCTTCGCGGGGATCATGCCGCAGCACAAAGCCGTCGCGCATCAGATGCCGTTCAATCGCGACGAGCGTGCCGCGGACGCGCGGATCCTCCGGCGGCAGAAATCCCACCGACGGCAGCAGCAGGATGCTGGCATCGAGCATCTTCGAGCCGTAGGACTCGACAAAGGAATTCAGTTCGGGATCAAATCCCCTTGCGCAAACGTCGAGGTGAATGGCGTCGCGCAGCGCGCGCCACTTCTCAAGCGGCGCCTTGAAGCCGAATGTTTCCGCGCTCTTGATGCCGCGGTCGAACGCGACCCAGGTCATCACCTTCGACGAGACATAATGCCTGCCCTCGCCGCGGCGCTCCCAGATGCCGTGATCCGGCTGGTCCCATACTTCGGCAAGGTGCACCAGCACGGCACATTCCATCGCCCAGCTCGTTTCATCCATTTCGAGCTTGGCCACCACGCGCCACTGGTGAAAGGCGTCGATCAGTTCGCCATAGACATCGAGCTGCAGTTGCGCATGCGCGGCGTTGCCGACCCGCACCGGCTTTGCGCCTTCGTAACCGGGCAGCCATGAGGCCTCCCATTCCAGGAGGCGTCGCTGCCCCATGATGCCGTACATGATCTGCATGTTGGCGGGAGAACCCGCCGCAGCGCGCAACAGCCAGCGGTACCAGGCGGAAGCTTCCTCGGTATAGCCCGAGTTCGTCAGCGCCAGCAGCGTAAAGGTGGCGTCGCGCAGCCAGCAGAAGCGATAGTCCCAATTCCTGCTGCCGCCGAGCTTTTCCGGCAGAGATGTCGTCGGCGCGGCGACGATGCCGCCGGTCGGAGCGTAGGTCTGCGCCTTCAGCGTAATCAGGGAGCGCATCACGAGGTCGCGGTATTCCCCTTCATAGGTGCAGCGGCTGCACCATTCGGTCCAGAACGCCTCGGTGTCCTGCAAGGCGTCTGCGGGATTGATCGGCTTCGGCACCGGCAAATGCGAAGGGCCGTAGGTAAGCACGAAGGGGACGGTCTCACCCTCGCCTACTTCAAAGTCGGCGACCGTCGTAAGGTCCTCGCCGCGGGTCTCGACCGGCGTCCGCAACACCGTCATGTCCTGCCCGCAAATTGCGAGCAACGCCGAACCGTCCTCGCTTTTCTTGACCCAGGGTATATCGACGCCGAAGCCGAAGCGGATCACCAGTTGCATGTGTATCCTGACCCGGCCGCGAACGCCGCGCACCAGCCTTACCACGTCGGAGGCGTTGCCGCGCGGCGGCATGAAATCGATCAGATCGACCGCGCCATCAGCGGTCTCGAACCGGGTCTCCAGGATCAGGGTATTGTCCCAATAGCGGCGCGAGGTGCCAGTGACCTCCCCGGCCGGCGCGATCAGCCATCGGCCGTGCTTCTCGGTGCCGAGAAGGGCTGCAAAGCAGGCATCCGAATCGAAGGCCGGCCAGCACAGCCAGTCGATCGAGCCGTTCCGACCAACCAGCGCCGCGGTCTCGCAGTCGCCGATCAGCCCATAATCTTCGATACGGCACGGCAAGATGCTTCACCGTTAGGTCAGATCGCGGCGCGCGACCGTTCATGGGTTGCCGCCTTGAGCGCGGCGACGTCGACCGTCGATGTCATTTCCTCGAGCGGCACCGGAAGCCGCCGCCGCCAGTTCGGATGCTCGTTGACGGTGCCGGGGATGTTGGGCTGGTCGACCACCCCGAGCAGATCCTCCAGCGAGACCGCGAGCAGCCGCGACTTGGTGCGTGCCAGGAAATTCGCCACCGAATAGAGGTCGTTGCGGTCGATGGTATGATGGCGCAGCACCTCGTCAAGCATCGCCAGCGCGTGCCAGCGCGCATCGTCGCTCTCCCCGGGATCGATCCCGAGTGAGCGCTTCAGCTTCAGGTCGCCAAACGAGCGCCAGCCGGCATAGGTTGAGAGATCGTGGGTGTTGAAGGTGACGAGCGCGTTGGTCAAATAGTGATCGATGTTGCGGAACGTGCCGGCGTCGTCGCGCTCGAACATCATCACGAGATAGGACCAGATGCCCCAATCGGCGATCTGGTCGCGAAACCCTTCCGGCACGGTGCCGAGGTCTTCGCCGATCACGACGCAGCGATT
>Ga0207689_10005661_pt1 | contig 11117 bp, 7 predicted proteins | sample KBSMisM52_FD_184312 | JGI IMG/M metagenome (GOLD analysis project Ga0207689, IMG submission 184312) | Miscanthus rhizosphere microbial communities from Kellogg Biological Station, Michigan, USA - KBS Miscanthus M5-2 (SPAdes) (version 2) | ecosystem: Host-associated > Plants > Roots > Rhizosphere... | reverse complement strand
CTGTCACCGCTTTGGTCCGTCGCGACCTGTCGCGACGCTGCTGGCGACAGGTCGCCAGCGACCCAAAGCGCCGACAGGTCGGCGCACTCCAAAACGGCTTATCACCTTGGTGAGCAGCAGCCTGTCTGACAAACAGACTCTCGTGGTCCCATAGTTCCTAGAGTTCGTCGCGGCATTGCCGGATCGATGCGCTCAAGAATCAGCTCGCGAATCATTTGGATAAACGCGGGATGATTGCCGGCTGTGCCCGCGCGGATCATGTTCAAACCAAGCTCCCGACAAAGCCCCATGGCTTCAGTATCCAGATCGTAGATGATCTCCATGTGATCAGAGATGAAGCCGATGGGAGCCACGACCACATCCTCGCGGCCCGCTGCGTGCAATTCCCGCAGCGAGTCGCAAACATCAGGGCCAAGCCAGGGTTGTGCCGGTGAACCACTCCGACTCTGAAACACGAGCTGCCAGTTATCACTCCCAATGGCTGCCGCAACGAGTTTACTTGTCTCGCGAAGTTGCACTTCATAGTCACAACCTTTGGCCATCAATTCAGGAATGCTGTGTGCGGTGAAAACAAGCGGCGCGGCAGTGCGTCGCTCCTCTGGAATCTGTGCCAGTGCGTCCCGGATATTTGCGACGTTCGCTTCGATGAAGCCGGGATGATTGTAAAAAGCACGCAGCTTTTCCACGATGGGAGCGTCCACGCCAACGGACGCGCGCGCACGTTCGATATCTTCCAGATATTGACGGCAACTTGAATACGAGCTGTAGGCTGAGGTGACGAAGGCCAGCGCGCTTTTCACCCCATCGTCCCGCATTTTGGCCAACGTGTCCGCCAGTAACGGGTGCCAGTTACGATTGCCGAAGTAGATCGGCAGCGGTGGTCCCTGTGTTTCCAATAGTCGTTGCAACGCGGCAATTAGCTCACGATTCTGTCCGTTGATGGGACTGACACCGCCGAACATTTCGTAATGCTTCGCAACTCCAAGCATTCGTTCGCGCGGCACGTTACGGCCGCGTAGCACGTTTTCGAGAAACGGCATCACATCGTCCATGCCTTCGGGCCCGCCGAAGGAGACAACCAAAATCGCGTCGTAAGCCGTCGCCATACCTTTCAACCCTTATGCAATCCACGAAAGGAGAAGAACACTACGCCTGCGATCTGCTACTCATCTCATGCACGGCTTCAACCAATGCAATTACATGCTCGACCGGCGTCTCGGGTAGGATCCCGTGTCCCAAATTGAAAATATGTCCCGGACGGCCAGCAGCTTGATCCAGTATCAATTTGGCCTGCGAGCGAAGCTGATTTTGATTGGCAAACAAGGCAACCGGATCAAGGTTACCCATCACCGCGACGTCGTGACCAATTCGTTGCCAGCCTTCGTCGAGACGCACGCGCCAGTCCAGCCCGATGACGTCGCCTCCCGCTTGGCGCATCAACTCCAACAAAGCTGAAGTGCCGGTGCCGAAATGTATAACCGGCGTTCCCGAATTGATTCCGTTTATTACCGTGCGGGTGTGTGGCAAGACGTACTCCCGGTAGTCGTCAGGACTGAGCGCGCCCACCCATGAGTCAAACAACTGTACTACCTGGGCGCCTGCTGCGATCTGGGCATTGAGATACTTGATTAGCCCACGAGCAATCAACGACATCATGGCGTGCCAGGCGCCGCTGTCGTTGTACATCAGTGACTTTGTGTGTACATAGTTTTTTGAAGCGCCCGCTTCAACAATATACGACGCAAGCGTGAACGGAGCTCCCGCGAATCCAATCAGCGGCAGATCCGGGCGCAAAGCACTGCGCGTTTCCCGAATAGCGTCGAAGACAAAACTCAACGAACCCACATCATCAACTTCACGCAAACGATCCACGTCGGCTGCCGCGCGTACCGGATTGTGGATTACTGGTCCTTCGCCTTTGCTGAACTCAAGTTGCAGACCCATCGGCTCGATGATCAAAAGAATGTCAGCAAAGATAATTGCCGCATCTACACCGAGTCGTTCGGCCGCCGTCACAGTGACTTCTGCAGCCAGCGACGGCGTCTTGCACAACTCCAGAAAACTCATGCGCGCGCGTACGTCGCGATACTCCTTCATGTAGCGGCCTGCCTGTCGCATCAACCAGATTGGCGTATAAGGAACGGCCTCGCGACTGCAGGCTTTCATGAAAGGACTGTTGCAAAGTGCCTCAGAAAGATTGGGTTGTTCTACGATCAAATTTGTCTGCTCCAAAATCCTGGAATTAATACAAAAAACATGTATGAAGATTCTTGCAACTTTCGTCTGATAGTTGCGTTAAATCCATTGCCGTTGCGGAGTGTTCCAACAAGCTCTTTCAAATGTCGAGCGCGACTACGATTCAGACTACAACAAACCAGCAATGGGCTGGTAGCGACCGCGGCCAATATAACGAAAACTGCTAGTTTGCGATTACCGGGAGAGACAATCACCGGCCCGCCGCAAACTAAAAGTTCGCGTTAGAGCAATTTCAGAGCGACGGGTTAACACCTGCGCCCCCTGCAGCGTCCTTATCAACGCAATTGTTGGTTTGAGTTTTGACGACCAGGGAGACTTTCCAGAAAAATGAAACGCCTCGCATTGGCCATCGCTCTAGTTTGTTTATTCACGCTCCCGTGCTGGGCGCAGTCGAGCGCCTTAACGTCCGCAACTCCGGCAACCACTGCGACTCCTTCAACTACTGATAAAAACGGCGGCGAACCTCCAGCGGCTGCAATCACACCCCCGGCAACCCATACGTCCTCAGCTGTTAAATCAAATTCGGTAAAATCGCCCGTTACGCTGCCACCGGAAAAGGCTCACCCGGTAAGTTTGAGCTTGTTCGCAAAACCGCCGGTGATCGATGGCAAACTTGACGACGACGTTTGGAAATCGGCGGCCGTCTTCAAGGATTTTTATCAGTGGCGGCCCAGTGACTCGTCTGCCGCCTCGGCACGTACTGAAGTGCTGGCTGGATATGATTCGCGTTTCATCTACTTTGCTTTTCATGCCTACGACGATCCTGCCAAGGTCCGGGCCACCGTCGCCAAGCGCGACAGTATTTTTGACGACGACGTGGTCGGCCTGTTGCTTGACACCTTTAACGACAGGAGACGAGCTTACGAACTTTTCTTCAATCCCTTGGGAATTCAACAGGACGGATTTCTCACCGAAGGCGGCAACGATGATTTCAGTGTCGACATCGTGATGGAGTCGAAGGGAACAGTGACCGCCGACGGTTATACTGTGGAAGTCGCGATTCCTTTCAAATCGCTGCGCTATGAAGCAGGCAAGGGAAAATTGTGGGGTTTTCATGCTCTGCGCGTCGTCAAGCACGCAAGCGGTGAAATGGATTCGTGGATGCCGATCTCCAAGGACAACTCAGCCTTGCTGGGGCAGGCAGGGCACATCACCGGACTGGAAGGGATCTCGACGGAACGCACCCTGGAGTTGATTCCCAGCATTACCCTGTCGGAGACTGGAAGGCGCAAGGCCCCGATCACTGTCGCCCAGATCGCCGACGGCGGCAGGTTTGTCAATGAGCCAATCAAGTTTGATTTAGGGTTAACTGGAAAATACAGCGTGACGCCGCAAGTCACGCTCGACTTCGCCATCAACCCCGATTTCGCACAGGTCGAATCAGACCAGTTGGTGGTCACTGCCAATCAACGCTTCCCGATATTCTTTGAAGAGAAACGTCCGTTTTTCCTCGAAGGGATCGACATTTTTCGTACGCAGATTCAGGCAGTTCATACCCGAACCATCGTCGATCCCGATTACGCAGCTAAACTGACAGGCAAGGTCGGACGGAATACTATCGGCTTGCTGCTTGCTTCTGATAACGGTCCAGGCAACTTCGCCGAAGACGAGCGTCCCGGTATCGATTCAAGAGTCCTCGATAAGAATGCATCCGTGGGCATCCTCCGCCTGAAGCGAGACATCGGCAACGCAGATTCTTTCATTGGCTTCCTCGGAACATACCGGCAGTTTGTGGACGACAAGAATCTGGTCGGCGGTTTTGACGGAAAGTTCCGTCTTAACAAGCAAACGACGTTTAGCTGGCAGGCATTGGGCACGAGTACGCGCAGTCTGTTTTTCTATCCCGATCGGGGCAAGGTCCTCGATCAAAGAGAGAAGGGATTCATCTACGCAATTAATTTCCTCAAGGACGGCCGGCACTTTGGCCACGAATTTTCAATGGTTGGACGCACTCGCTACTACCGCGCGGAGGTTGGCTTCAACCGCCGCGAAAATACGAACAACCCCAACTGGTTCATTCGCTATAACTCTGAGCCGAAGCCCAAGGCGCGTCTGATTTCGTGGCGCGTCTTCACGGATTTCTCCGCAAACTTCGATTGGCAGGGACGCTCCCAAAACGCGAACAACGAATCGCAGCTTCAACTAGTGTTTAAGAAGGAGACGTTTATCGGCATTGGTGTCGAGAAGGGTTACGAGCGCGTCCTTGAGAACGAATTTGGTCCCACGCGACAGGCGGATCCAAACTGTCGCGTCACAAACACCTGCACCTTTGCCGGCGACGACGACGAACGTTCGTCATCAAACCGTGGCCTTTATTTTTACGCGAACTCTATTCCAACCAAGAAGATCAGTTTCAACCTCTTCGCAAACCGTCGTTGGGGAGCTATGGACTATGACTTCGGCGCCGGACGTCGCTATCCACGCGTTAGCGCTGTGGCGCTTGCGGCGGCAGCGGCTGCAGCCCGCGGTCTCTGCAACGACGAACATCCGCCGGCGATCTGTAATGCGCCGTTGGATCCTGGAGCCGGCGACTTCCTACATGTTGATGGTGGGGTAACTTTTCAGCCGACTACTGCCCTGAGCGCCGGGCTGAGTTTCACCAAAGAAAGATTGCGACGTTATGACACCGGTCTGGTGGCATTCGACGAAAACATCGCCTCCCTACGCAGTACCTACCAGTTCAGCCGCTTCCTGTTTGCGCGCGGGCGCGTTGATTTCGATTCGCTAGCCTCAAATGTTAAGGGTCAATTTCTACTTGGTTACACGCCGAATCCGGGCACTGCTTTGTATGTGGGCTACAACGACGATCTCAATCGCCGTGGCTTTAATCCTTTTTCAGGTAATCTTGAACCAGGTTTACGTCGCAACGGCCGGACCTTCTTTATCAAGATGTCCTACCTGTTTCGCAAGAGCTTTTAGGATTGGGGCAGTCGCCCGAAGGTAACGGAGGTTCCATGGAGTTGCCATTCAGCGATTGAGCGTTACCGACGGTGGAGCCCTTCCATCACTATCGCTACAGCCGCTCACAATGAACGCCTGTGCTCAGTTTCTCGCTACGGCGAAGGGTGAAGGCATCAGGATTAGCATTGCTTAGCTTCTCTGACCCTTTGCCCCTGACCCTTTTCCCCCTTCTTAAGCTTTTCCCTATTTTCTAACGGCGCTACCACCGACCCTGAAAGCTGGGTTAAGATGTTGAACTGAAACATGTTGGAAACCCCCGCTCACGAGATTTCCCCGCCGAAGCTAGTCCGGTTGATCGCCGGACTACTATTTTGCGTGCCTCTGGCTTTTTTCGGAGCGTGTAAGAGCACCTACCAGGGTTCAGCACAACAGGCCCGGCCCGGCGAAAATAAAGCGGCTCGACAAGTCAAAACAGCTCGCGTGGAAGAAACTCCGTTTGGCGAGACAGTAACTGCCAACGGCACACTTGCGGCTTTTGATCAGTCGACTGCCAGCGTCAAGGTAGCCGGAAGACTTAATTCAATCTCGGTTGACCTTGGTAGTGTCGTGCGGCGCGGACAAGTAATTGCGCAGCTCGAACCAAACGACTACAAGCTTCGCGTGCAACAGTCGGAGGCGGCGCTTGGCCAGGCGCGCGCGCGGCTTGGTCTCTCGCCGGATGGCACTGACGATAGAGTCAGCCTTGAGCAAACCGGAACGGTAAGACAAGCCAAGGCGCAACTGGAGGAAGCTCGTCTCAGTCGCGAACGCGCGGTGCGTCTGGTAGAGCAGGGTATTGTGGCGAAGGCCGATTTCGATTCTGCTGATGCCACCTTCAAGGTTGCGCAAAGCCGTTATCAGGACGCTCTCGAAGAAATAAGGAATCGTCAGGCGCTGCTCGCGCAACGCCGTTCGGAGCTGGCGCTGGCCCGGCAACAACTAACAGACACGACGGTGCATTCACCAATCGACGGAATCGTGCAACTCAAACGTGCGAGCGTCGGTGAGTTTTTGGCCGCAGGCGCGCCGCTAGTGGACATCGTGCGCATGAACCCTCTCAGATTACAGGCACAGGTCCCCGAGCGTGACGCAGCCACAGTGCGCTTCGGACAGAATGTGCGAGTCAGCGTAGACGGCGATACCCGAATCTATGTCGGCCAAATCAAACGTCTCAGCCCGGTGATCGCTCAGGAGAGTCGGATGTTGATGGTCGAAGCCGACGTACAAAACGACGGTAACCTGCGGCCCGGTTCGTTTGCGAAAGCCGAAATCGTTACCAACAACGCAAAAATGGCGGTGACAGTTCCAAACAACGCTATCGTTACCTTCGCGGGTATCGAAAAAGTGATCGTGATACAAAATGGCAAGGCCCTGGAGAAACCGATTACTACCGGGCGGCGCAGCGGCGAGTGGACAGAGATTCTTGCGGGTGTGAATGTCGGCGATCAGGTAATAGTCGATCCCGGAAATCTCCAATCAGGAATGGCTGTCGAAATCGTGCAATAAGGGCCGCGGGAGATAAATATGAGGTGGTTGGTTTTTTGCGGTTTGATGCTGATATTGCTGAATGTGACGGTCTGCGGTCAGGAGGCAGTTGAGCAAAGAGAGGCTATCTGCAAGGAAGTTGTCTGCCGCGAACCAACGACCGTAAAGCTAAAGCTCAACAGTAAAGAGTACGCTCAATTCGACTTTCCCAGGAGTCCCTTTGTCGCGGAGGGGTTCATAAACATATTGAGTGGAGAAAAGTTCAGCGTGGAGTTTGAAGAGAAGGGAGGAGAGCTTGAGAATCCCCGCTTTGTGAAGGACGTTGCCCATCCCGAGCGCACCATCTCTGTTGCTTTTTCACAGAGCGATGAGGGGATGGCGCTCACTATTCAGAATCCCTTTCCCAGGGCAATCATCTATGAGTGCATGATCCAACACTACCAGCACGCGGGGCTCGGCAAGACAAGTGTTGTCCCGGTCCGAGCAAAATTAATCAGCTTTGAATTGTGGCCTTATCCGATCGCTCAGGTAGTAATTTCTAACGTGCATTTTCAGAAGTAGGCGAGGATAAAACAGGTTAATGAACTCACTTAAGCTTCCGCCGGTTTTTCTGGTGCTACTTCTATGTAGCTCGCCACCCTCCGCGCAAACCGGGCAAACCAGCTCAAGTGGTGGAATCGGCCCAGGTAACCAGGCCCCCGACTCTACGCGCGCGCGAATTTTTTCGAAGCCGCAGCCCGGATTTCCAAAAGAGCTTTCGACTTTGCCGAAAGGTACAATAGTGCTGCGCGCTGTTTTCGCGGCTGACGGCAGGGTTACAAATGTTCATTTTGTGAAGGCTATCCCCAAAGATCTCCCCAAGGATACTGTAAAGTTTTTAAAGCAACGTTCGATTGAAGCTGCAAAGCAGATTAAGTTTACTCCTGCAACAAAAGGAGGGCGGCCCGTCTCGATGTATGTTCAACTCGAATACAATTTTGGCGGCGCTGAAGAAGAAATTCAGCCTGCGGCAACTCTCCCCGTCTCTGAATCTTCTAAACCAGAGAAACCAACGTCGAAGGGTTAGTCGCGCGTGCAAAAGCTAGCCGAAATATGTATTCGCCGTCCCGTCTTCGCGACGATGATCGTGTTGTCGCTGGTAGTCGTTGGTACGGCCAGCTTTTTCAGGCTCGGAGTCGATCGCTTTCCTTCAGTTGACCTGCCCACAGTCAGCATCCGCACAAACCTCCCGGGCGCATCTCCGCAGGAAGTCGAATCGCTGGTGACACAGCAAATTGAGGAAGTGGTTAACACGGTTGACGGCATCGATGAGCTGCGTTCGATCTCGGGTCAGGGCACGTCGATCGTCATCGCGACTTTTAAGTTGGATCGCAATCTTGAATCCGCCGCGCAGGACGTGCGCGATCGCGTCAACAGTCTCGGGCGAGATCTACCTGACGATGCTACGCCACCAATCATCCAGAAGTTTGATAACGACAGCACCCCGGTCGTAACCATATCGCTTTCGGCCGATCGCTCGTTGCGCGAGTTGAGCGAACTCGCGGACAAGACCGTGCGCGTGCAGCTCGAGCGCGTCAGCGGAGTCGGCGAAGTCCGGGTAGTGGGTGGGCTGGATCGGGCCATCAATATTTGGATCGACGCGGAACGTCTAGCCGCTTATCAAATTCCGGTAACCGCTGTTCGCTCGGCATTGACACGACAGAACGCGGATGTGCCAGGTGGAAATGTGAATACCGGTCGCGAAGAATTAGTATTACGGACGCTCGGCCGCTACACAGACCCGCATGCCTTCGAAGACCTGGTAATCGCAACGGTCAATGGCTCGCCAATTCGCCTGCGGGATGTTGGTCGCGTGGAAGATGGAACTAAGGAGCAAAGATCGCTGGCGCGGCTCAACGGTGTGCCGACGGTCACTCTCGAGATTCGTCGTCAGTCCGGCGCCAACACCATCGACGTCATCCAGGGCATCAAAAAAGAGTTACCGCGCGTATCCGGTCAGTTACCCAACGATGTGAAGATGGAAGTAATTCGTGATCAGTCGCGCTACATCGAGGCGGCGCTGCACGAAATTCAGAAGCACCTCATTCTCGGCAGTATTCTTGCCAGTCTGGTTGTTTTGCTCTTCATGCGTTCCTGGCGCTCGACCTTGATTGCGGCGGTCGCGATTCCGTGTTCGCTGATCTCCAGTTTTGGCATGATGCGAGCACTGAACTTTACGCTGAATAGCGTGACGATGCTGGCGCTGGTGTTGATGGTCGGCGTGGTTATCGACGATGCCATTGTGGTACTGGAAAACATCTTTCGTTTTATTGAAGAGAAACGCATTGAGCCTCGCGAAGCTGCTAAGGAAGCAACGAAAGACATAGGCCTGGCCGTACTCGCGACGACGCTCTCGCTGGTGGTGATTTTCCTGCCCGTTTCTTTTATGTCTTCCATCTCCGGACGCTTCCTCTATCAATTCGGGATTACCGCCGCCGTCGCGATCCTGGTCAGCCTGCTCGTGTCGTTTACTTTGACGCCAATGATGAGCTCGCGTCTGATTCGGGTGAAGGATGCAGGCGCTGGTGGCGGACACAATTCAGCGGGATCCCGTGGCGGGTTTTATAGCTGGATCGATAAGGTTTACACGAAAATGCTCGGCTTGGCGATGCAGCATCGTTTGGCGGTTTCGGCGCTGGCGCTCATCGTCATTTTTTCCAGTATCCCGCTTTACCGCGCAGTGAGGCAGGAGTTTATTCCAACCAATGTGGATGAGGCGGAGTTTGAGATAAATGTTAATGGTCCAGAGGGCACCAACCTGGCGGTAATGAATGAAACGATGGCCGCGATTGAGAAGGATGTGCTGTCCACTCCCGGCGTGCGTTTCGTCTTGTCCAGCTCGGGCGGATCATTTCTGGGTGGTGTGAACCAGGGAGGCGCCTACGTCCGGATTGCGCCGCACGAGGAGCGTACTTTTTCCCTGGGACGGCTCTGGACTGAGACAAAGAATGGACATCCGCTTAACGCCTTTAGGGGGAACTACTCGCAACAGGATGTGATGCTGGAGGTGCGCCGCCGTTTACAGAAGTATGCCCCGATGCGCGTCGGCGTGCGCAATGCGCCGTCATTCAATTTTGGCGCCGGCGGACGTTTTGACATCGATTTTAATTTGCGTGGTCCGGACATCGTGGCCCTGGCCGGTTATGCCGATGACCTGATGAAGCGGTCGCAAACGCTCGGCGGAATTGTAGATGCCGACACCTCACTCAAACTCAACAAGCCGGAGCTGCGGGTGGAGATTGATCGCGCGCGGGCAGCCGACCTCGGTGTGGATAGTACCGACATTGCGACCGCCCTGCGCCTGATGGTGGGCGGTGAAGAGCGGGCCTCGCGTTACCGCGATGAGTCGATTAATGAAGACTACGACGTTCAACTGCGCCTGGACGAAAAAGACCGCAGCGACGTCGCGACGATCCAGCGCCTTTATGTCCCTTCGTCAAAGGGTGGCCTGGTGCGGCTTGATAACCTCGTGAACATCAAACGCGATACGAGTCCGTCGCGAATCGACCGGCTTAATCGCGAACGGCTCGTTTCAATGCGTGCTTCAGTGGCGCCGGGGTATGCATTGGCGGACCGCATTGAAGCTCTGCGCGGTGCGGTGAAGGAAATGAATCTGCCGGCGGCGTACACGACCACCGTCTCCGGCCGCGCGCGCGAGCTTGAGCGAACCTTCACCGAATTCATTTGGGCCTTTATTCTCTCGATCGTGTTTATGTACATGATTCTGGCCTCACAATTCGAAAGCACGATCCATCCGGTCACTATCCTGCTGAGTTTGCCGCTCTCGATTCCTTTTGCTTTGCTTTCGCTCTGGATCACAGGCGACACGCTCAACCTTTATTCAGCTCTTGGTATTCTCGTGCTGTTTGGCGTCGTGAAGAAAAACTCTATTTTGCAGATCGACCACATGAACAGTCTCCGTTCGCGCGGCATGGAACGTCACGAGGCGATCATGCAGGGCAATCGCGACCGGCTGCGACCGATCCTGATGACCACGCTGGCGTTGATCGCCGGCATGTTGCCGTTGGCGCTGGGCACCGGACCGGGAGCGGAGGAGCGACGCTCTATTGCGGTGGTAGTTATCGGTGGCCAGATGCTTTCGTTATTGTTGACTCTAATCGCTACCCCGGTGGTGTACTCATTATTGGACGATTTGAGCCACACCGCGCGCTGGCGCAGGCTGGCAAGACAGGTCGCCGATCTCCGGGAACGAGTCTGGCGAAAACGAAAACCGTCTGTGGACGTTGCGGTTGAGAGCCAGGCCGAAACGCGCGGCGTGCGTGACGACGGACGTGAACACGCAAGTGTTGTCGCCGGGGGCGAGTAGGTTCTGTTGGTTCCCACCAATCTCACTCCCCTGGCGCCGCGGCAAAAATCCCGGTGCTGTCCCATTTTGG
>Ga0207689_10005658_pt1 | contig 11121 bp, 10 predicted proteins | sample KBSMisM52_FD_184312 | JGI IMG/M metagenome (GOLD analysis project Ga0207689, IMG submission 184312) | Miscanthus rhizosphere microbial communities from Kellogg Biological Station, Michigan, USA - KBS Miscanthus M5-2 (SPAdes) (version 2) | ecosystem: Host-associated > Plants > Roots >... | reverse complement strand
ATGCTTCAGCGAGTTGTCCAGATGCTGGGCGTCGAACGGCGGGAATTCGATGTGCTCGCGCAGATACGACGGCACCCTCGACCAGTCGTAGGTCAACGTGACCTGCGTTTGGGCCGACCCGACCGGCTTGAGGTCGTAGCGCCAAGACCATCCGCCGAATTCGAGACTGGCGTTGTCAGGACCTTGGCCCGGCTGCCACGCGATGGCGTGCGGCGCGTCGAATACCTCCACTCGGTTCGCCATCTCGTAGTCCTTGTCCGGGTGATTTTCGTGATACATCGCCATCCGGAAGATCTGGCCGGTTTGGGTCAACCGCTCGCCGTCGAGAGATTCGCGCACCCACCCCGTGCCGTCGATCGCGGCATGGGTTGACGGGTCGGCCAACACGACGAACACAACGTCGGCAGGCGCTTGGATGGTGGTGGTGGAAATCATGCGTTCTTCAGTCACGTGAATACTGACCGGCGACGGTCAGATAAATGATCGCGCAGAGCCGACAAACCTACCCGACGTCGACTGCAGCGACGACGTGATCTACATCCGCCTCATCGAACGGCTGCCGAGCCACCGGGGCCGAGACCACTCGTATCGTCGAGGGGTCCGGCGGTCGATATCCGGATGGTCGCGAGTCATAACCCCAGCAACTCCGGCAGATCCGCCGCGGAATCGATGACGTGATTGGGCTGCATCGCGAATTCGTCTGCGGCCCAGCGATCCAGCGTGTCCTGCCGGAACTTGCCAGTCCGCACCAATACGCCCGTCATTCCCACCACCTGGGCGGCCAGCACGTCGTTGTTGAGGTCGTCGCCGACCATGTACATCTCGTCGGGATCGACGCCGAGACGACTTGCCGCCGCGACAAAACCCTCTGGCGCGGGCTTGCCGACAGCGATGGCCTTGCGGCCGGAGGTCTGTTCCATCCCGATCAGGTACATGCCGGTGTCAACACGCAGCCCGTCGGTGGTGGTCCAGGCAGTGCTGCGATGCATGGCAACCACCGGCACGCCCTGCGCCATCCAGTCGTAGACCCACGACAGCGTCAGATGGCTGTATTCCGGCCCGGCCCCGCCCAGCAGCACCACATCGGGGGTCGCCGGCGCCTCCGGCCCGGTGAACTCGCCCGAGTAAACGATGTCGATACCGGGCATGTCCTCGGCGATCTGGCCGCTGTTGACCAGGAAGCACCGCGCGTCCGGATAACGGTTGCGGACGTACTCCGCGGTCAGCACGGCCGCGGTGATGACCTCGTCAGCCCGCACAGCCATGCCGGCCTCGGTGAGCAGGTCGGCGATCTGAACGCGGCTCCGGGTCGTGGTGTTGGTCAGATATGAGCACGCAACCTGGTTGCGCGCCATTATTTGCAGAGTCTCGGCGGCGCCCTCGATTGGCTTCCACGACGTGACGAGAACGCCGTCGATGTCGAAGAGCACACCGCCGATAGCCATGGCCCGACAGTAAACGGCAAATGAATCAGCGCAAGTCGGGGCTACCCAAACTGCGCGAAATACGGACGCTCGGGCTTGCCCTTCTCGACGAGGATGAAGACCACACCCCACGGATCCGCGAACCACGCGGTGCGCACCCCGGCGATGTCGGCGATCCCGTCGGCCAGGAAGCGAACTCCCTTGTCCTCCAGCGTCTTCCGGGTCTCCCCTAGGTCGTCGCAGATCAATCCGATATGTGTGAGCCCCGGGTCGGCGAGGCCGGCGGACCCCCGCGCGTCGTTCCCGTCGGCGCGCAGGTACTCGATGACCTCGAGCACACGGTCGCCGTCGTCACCGAACCCCACGATCGCGGCCTTCATGGCGGGGTCGTCCAACAGTTCGCCCATGTCGGCGCGGATCGCGTCGCCGTCCATCACATAGGGCGGCGATAGCACGGTGAATCCCAGCACGTCGCGGTAGTACGCCACCGCCGCCTCGCAGTCGGGAACGCACACACCACTGTGTGCCAGGCCGGTGATCATGTTTCGATTGTGGCGCACGACATCGTGGCGCAGGTGGCTCTGCACCCCTCCTGCGGCGGGGACGGCTAGCCTCGGCTACGGATCATGTAGTGATTTCACGAGGGGGCCGGTATGCCCGTCGACCGCAGCACCGACGCGGCATCGGCTCGCGAACTGTCGGCCGACGTATACCGGGTCTTCGCGGTGACGGTTGTGGTGATCGGCCATTGGCTCGTGTCGGCGGTCACCTTCCACGACGGCCAGTTCGGCAATGACTATCCCCTGGACGCGATGCCATGGACACGCTGGCTGACCCTGGTGTTCCAAGTCGTGCCGGTGTTCTTTCTGGTCGGCGGATATGCCAGCGCGGCATCGTGGACGCGATGGCGCGAAGCGGGCGGCCGCCGCTGGACCGAATGGGTCCGGAATCGGCTGGCCGCGATTCTGGGACCGACCACGGCCTACGTAATGCTGGTGCTATTGGCCGTGGCGGTGCTGGATTGGGTGGGCGTCGGACGTTCGGCGCTGCGGTTCGGCGGCTGGGCGGTCGCCATGCATCTGTGGTTTGTGCCGGTCTACCTCGCCCTGCTGACGCTGACGCCGGTCGCCCTGGCGGCACACCGGCGATGGGGCCTGTTGGTGCCTGCCGTCTTAGGGGTTGCTGTTGTGGCCGTCGACGTTGCGACGCGTGTCTGGCATCTGCCGATAATCAGCTCAGCGAATTACCTACTGTGCTGGGCAGCGATCTATCAGGCTGGGATCTGTTGGCGCGGTGGGATTTTGGGTGGCCGTCGGCCGGTGCTGATCGCCGCCGCTGCCGCCATCGTGCTCGCGATTCTGCTCGGCCTGCGCTGTTACCCGATCAGCATGGTCGGATCGCCAGGCGCGACCGACCAGAACAATTTCCCGCCCACCGCGGCGTTGCTGGCATTCGCCGCGGTACAAGCTGCGGTGCTGGTCGCCGCGGCGCCCGCGGTGACACGTCGGGTGCGGCGATCGCGGTGGCAGCGGAGGCTGGCCGGGGCGAACAACAACGTGATGGCGGTGTACCTGTGGCAGATGGTTCCGGTCGTGGTCGTCGCACTTGTCGGGTACCCCACCGGGCTGTTACCGCAGCCCGAGGCCGGGACGGGACAGTGGTGGGGCTTTCGGTTGATCTGGCTGCTGATTCTGCTTGTCGTGACGACCGGACAAATGGCACTTCTGTGGTTGGCCCGATCGGTGTTCAATCGTGCACTGCCCGCGATCTCCACGCCCCTGCCAATGTGGAGCGCACCGGCACTGCTGATCGTCGGCGCCGCGACGGCGACGTTCGTGCTGGCGCACCTTGCGGTCGAGGGTTTCGCCCCCGACGGGCACTTTCCGGCTGAGTACGCGTTGCTTTACGCCGGCGCAGCCGGGTTGCTCAGCCTAGAACCGTGTTCTCGCCGCGCTGAAACGGTTGTGACTCAAGGTAGTACACAGCGGGCGCGTCGAACCTGACATGCGAAGCGTTGAGTCGCCAATGCGGTCAGCCACGGCATCGAAGAAGACCATCACCAGTTCGACTCGTTGTCCAACCACGCCAGTAGTAGCTCGTCAGCCGCCGCGACGACGCCACGGCCCAGAAGCATGCGATCCCGCCTCCTCAGGGCGCTTTGCGGCAGTAGATCGCGGCTACCTTCACACTGGCCGAGACGAGCGCGATGTCTTAGGCGCCAAACGGCGCCGGATGGTGCTGGGGGTCTATGGGCACATTGACCATCACCCACGACGCCGTCACTGCGTTCTGGCCCAGTCACTGTCGGCGACCCACGGCGACGCCGAGCCCGCGATCGTCCACGCCAGCTCCGCCGGTACGTCGATCACCCGATAGCTCTTCACTCCTGCCGCGGTGGCAGCGATCAACGTCGCCACCCCCGCCCGCCGCTGCAGCAGCGTCTGGCGCACCGTCCACCCGATGATTCCGGCCGCGGCGATGCAGTCCCGCCGCCGGTCCAGGCTGCCCGCCCGCGCCACCAGCCACTCGGCGTCCACCCGATGACCAAGTGCCCGCGACCGGTCGACCGCCAGCAGCGCGCAGCACACCGTCAGCACCGACCACATCGGCCACAACCACACCGGCGCCCACGAATACCACGCAACCATCGCGACCAGCAGCACCGCGGGCAGCGCCAGCGCCCGCGTCCAGCGCCTGCGCGTCGCCGCCGCGCCGTGTGCGCGCAGCGGGCCGGTGACCGCGTCCGGCCGGGCGATCAACTCCGACAACACCGATTCGGCCGTCGCTCTAGGACACGGCGGCAGCAGCAGCGATGCCTCACCCGCGCCGTCCACGCCCGTCATCACCGCATCCAACCGCGCGCCTCCGAACAGCCGCACCAGCAGCGGTTCGCGCAGCGTTCCCCCGCGCAACCGGCGCATGTCGAAGGTGTGCTCACGCACCCGCAGCAGGCCATGCTCGAGGTGCAGTACTCCATCATTATTTCCGGCGACGTCACGCCGGACTAGCACCAGGTTTCCGTACGTCACCAACGACCGCAGCACCGACAGCACCACCGACGCGACCAGCACCACAACCACCGCAACAACCACGCTTGCTCCGACGCCGAAGCGCTCGGCCGCGTTCAGCCCAGACTGGGCAAACCCCGAATTCTGCAGTGCCACACCGGCGCCCGCCTGATACACCAGACCGACCGCGGCTGCGATCATCGCCAGCCCGGTGAAACTCAGGGGACTGTAACGCAACCAGGAGGGTTGCCAGCGTGCCAGCTCACGGGCAGTCGTCCACGCCTCCTGCTCGGACGGGGCCAGCGAATCCGCCAGCAGAATCCTCCTGAGCCGGGGCACCTGCCCGGCCTGGACCGCGTCGAGAGCGAACGCGGCGTCGCCCCTGGCCTCCTGACCCGTGCTGACCCGAAGTACCGTCAATCCGAGCAGCCGATGCAGTAACCGCGCGTCGGCGGACACCGAACGGATCCTGTTGCGCGGCACCGAAAGTACCTTGCGCTGAAGCACACCCGTCCGTAGTTGTACCTCGTCGGGTCCGATGCGATACGACGTGGTGAACCAGCGGGCCAGGCCGTACCCGACGATCAGCGCCAGTCCGAACAACGCCCACATCGGGTTGCCGGTGGCCGAACCCAGCACCAGCGAGCCGATCAATACCGGGATCTGCCGCAGCAGCTCGTGAACCGGATGCACCAGCAGCATGCGGGGGCTGAGCCGCTGCCACGCCTGCCCGGCTTCAACGGTCACGTCGCGTCCTCACCGCCGAGAGCGGCGATGTCGGTCAGTTGTGCGACTACCCGGTCGGCCACGTGAGCATCCAGCGCGACGATGCGCACCGCACCCGCCGACGACGCGGTCGTCACGGTCACATTGGCGAGTCCGAACAGTTGGTCCAGCGGGCCACGCTCGGTGTCGACCGTCTGCACGCGCGAGATCGGCGCGATCCGGCGTTCCTGCACCAGCCAGCCCGTGCGGGTGTACACCGCATTTGGTCCGATATCCCAGCGGTGCACGCGGTATCGCCACAACGGCACCACGACGACGAACAGCACGATGCCGAGCGCCGTTGCTGCGGCGGCCAGCGTGTGCACCCATAACAGCCGCTGATCGAGGGCGAACCACACCAGCTGGCCTGCAGCCAGCAGCAGCCAAGGAATCGCAGCGCCGATCGCCCACACCAGCGGCGCCTTCCGGCTCGGCGGGTTGGCCGGCTCGATGAGATTCATGATCTCTCGAGATGTAGACATTGACTGACGCCGAACAGCCGCAGCATTCGCATCGTCCGTCTCGGGATCGATTCCGCCAGATCGGAAATGGCAACGATGGTTGGACGATTGACATCGACCCGCTCGCCATTCGTGACCACAGTCGCAGAGCCGGCATCGAGTACGTTACGCAGCCAGTCCGCGCGCGTTCCGTAAGGCAGAGCGATCAGTAGCCCGGAGCAGGTTTCAATAGTGTCAATGGGCGTTTCGTACGTGCAACCGGACTTGCGACCGATGTGCTGGATTACTGACGTGTGGGTCTGCGCGGTGCCCGCAGTGCGCATCACCCGCGGGTTCGTCGCCGACCGGTTCATGCGTCGAATGAAGTCCACGACCGGCCCGAGCTGCCATCGCAGCCACGCCAGCAGCAGTCCAAGGAACACCACGACGGCACCGACGAGCGTGCCGACGATCGCCGTGACAACTCGCATACCCACAGAACGAAACTAACCGGCGACGCAAGGCGAGAATCGCTGAGTATGTTGAGCCCATGAGCAGCAAGTGGACCGCGGCCGACGTGCCCGATCAATCCGGCCGGGTGGCGATCGTGACCGGCGCGAACTCCGGGCTGGGATTCGACACCGCGGCCGTACTGGCCGACAAGGGGGCACACGTCGTGCTGGCGGTGCGCAACCTCGACAAGGGCAACCAGGCCGCCGACCGCATCAAGGCGAAGAGCCCCAACGCCGTCATCGCCGTTCAGGAGCTCGACCTGACGTCGCTGGACAGCGTCCGCAAGGCGGCCGACGAGCTGCGCGCCAACAACCCGCGTATCGACCTGCTCATCAACAACGCGGGCGTGATGTACGTGCCGACGCGGGAGACCACCAAAGACGGCTTCGAGATGCAGTTCGGCACCAACCACCTCGGCCATTTCGCATTGACCGGTCAGCTACTCGACAACATCCTGCCGGTCGAAGGGTCGCGGGTGGTCACGGTCAGCAGCTTTGGTCACCGCATCTTGGCCCGGATCCATTTCGACGACCTGCAGTTGGAGCGCAAGTACAACCGCGTCGAGGCCTACGGGCAGTCCAAGCTCGCGAACCTCCTGTTCACCTACGAGCTGCAGCGGCGCATCAAGCTCAAGGGGGCCTCCACAATCGCGGCGGCCGCTCACCCCGGTTTCTCGGACACCGAACTCATGCGACACCTGCCCGGTTTCATCCCCGACTTCCTCTGGCGCCCCTTCGCCCAGCCCACTGACATGGGCGCGCTGCCGACGCTTCGCGCGGCCACCGACCCCGGCGTACAGAGCGGCCAGTACTACGGGCCCGACGGCATCGGAGAAGTGCAAGGCTCCCCGAAAGTCGTTGAGTCAAGCAAACAGTCGCACGACGCGGACCTCCAGCGCCGACTGTGGACGGTGTCCGAAGAACTCACCGGCGTGACGTACCCCGTCTGATGCGGACCGTCGAGGAACACCAGCGCGTCGTCGCCGGACTGATCACCGGCAGGCCGGCGGTCGGGTTGCCGCTCGCCGACACACTCGGCCTTGTGCTGGCCGAAGATGTAGTGGCGCCGCTGTCGCTACCCGGGTTCGACAACTCGGCGATGGACGGGTACGCCGTGGTGGCCGACGACGTCACCGCCGCGACACCCGAGCAGCCGGTGTTGCTGCCCGTCGCCGAGGACATCCCCGCAGGCCGCACAGACCCGCTGATACTGAAACCCGGTACGGCACACCGCATCATGACAGGTGCGCCGGTGCCGACGGGTGCAACCGCTGTGGTGCCCGTCGAGGCCACCGACGGCGCCACGGACACCGTGTCCATCCAGGCGACCGCCAAAGCCGGTCAGCACATCCGCCGTGCGGGCGAGGACGTGACGGCGGGTACCGCGGTGCTGCGGGCGGGCCAGGTGCTCACTCCCGCCGCGCTGGGGCTGGCCGCCGCGCTGGGTTTGGGTGAGCTGAAAGTGGTTCCACGGCAAAGGGTATTGGTGATGTCGACCGGTTCGGAACTGGTGGCGCCAGGCACGCCGCTGCAGCCGGGACAGATCTACGAGTCCAACGCGGTGATGCTGGCCGCGGCCGTGCGCGACGCCGGTGCCCACGTGGTCGCAGCGCCGATGACCGGTGACGACGTCGCGACATTCCGCGATGCGCTCAGCCATCACGCCGGCGACGCGGACCTGATCATCACCACGGGCGGGGTCAGCGCCGGGGCCTACGAGGTGGTCAAGGATGCGCTCGCCGGAGGGCCGGCGACATCGGGTGTCGGAGCCGGAGGGCCGGCGACATCGGGTGTCGGAGCCGGAGGGCCGGCGACATCGGGTGTCGGAGCCGGAGGGCCGGCGGCGTCGGATAAAAGCGGCGAGGTCGACTTCGTCAAGGTGGCCATGCAGCCCGGCATGCCGCAGGGCGCGGGCTTCGTGAACGGCACGCCGATCATCACCCTGCCCGGCAACCCGGTCAGCTCTCTGGTGTCGTTCGAGGTATTCGTCCGCGCGCCGTTGCGCACCGCGATGGGGCTGCCGAATCCGGACCGCCCGCGACGCACCGTCGTGCTCGCCGAGGACCTGACCTCACCGCGCGGCAAGCGTCAGTTCCGCCGCGGTGTGCTCGACCGCGACGCGGGCACCGTCACCAGCTACGGCCCACCCGCCTCACACCATCTGCGCTGGCTGGCCTCGGCCAACTGTCTGCTCGAGATCGACGAGGACGTCGCCGAGGTGACCGCTGGGTCGCCGGTGCAGGTGTGGGACCTGACCTAAGGCCTATGGGCGCGACTACCCGCCCGTAGAATCGCTGCACGATGGCCAGACGCCCCGATCTCAAATCCGGCCCCGCGCGGCTCCTGGCGCTGGTCCGCACCACCGTTCCGCCGATGCACTCTGCAGGACTGCCGTTCTTCGGGGCGAGCCTGGCGCTTGCGGCGGTCGGGCGAAAGAACCGATGGCTTCGCCGGGCGGGTCTGGCTTCGGCCGCCGCCAACGCCGCATTCTTCCGGCATCCGCGGCGAGTGCCACCGACGCGCCCCGGTGTCGTCGTCGCACCTGCGGACGGGCTCATCTGCCTTATCGAGGAGGCGCTGCCGCCCGCCGAACTCGGCCTGCCCGCAACGCCGTTGCCGCGCATCAGCATCTTCCTGTCAATTTTCGATGCGCACGTGCAGCGGGCACCGATCAGCGGTGAGGTTGTCGCCGTCGAGCACCGCCCCGGGCTGTTCGGCTCGGCCGAACTGGAGGCCGCCAGCGAGGACAACGAACGCAACAGCATGCTGATCCGTACTCCGGACGGCGCCGAGGTGATCGCCGTACAGATCGCCGGCCTGGTGGCGCGGCGCATCATTTGCGATGCCAAGGCCGGTGACAACCTGACGATCGGCGACACCTACGGCCTTATCCGATTCGGCTCGCGACTGGACACCTACCTGCCCGCGGGCTCCAACGTCCTGGTCACCACGGGACAGCGGGCGCTGGCCGGCGAAACCGTGTTGGCCGAGCTGCCGTGAAACCGCACATCAAGGCGCCCGTCATGAGCCTGCGCATCCTGCCCAGCGCCATGACGGTGGCGGCCATCTGCTTCGGGCTGAGCGCGGTCAAGTTCGCGCTCGACAATCGGCCGACAGAGGCTATGGCCTTCCTCGCAATCGCCGCGATCCTCGACGCGCTCGACGGTCGCATGGCCCGCGCCCTCAAGGTGACCTCCCGCATGGGCGAGGAGATCGACTCGCTGGCCGATGCGGTGAACTTCGGTGTGGCACCGGCATTCATCGTCTACGGCACACTGCTCTCGCATTCGCGTGTCGGCTGGATCGTGGTGCTGCTGTATGCGGTTTGCATCGTATTGCGGCTGGCCCGCTACAACGCGATGCTAGACGTCGATCAGCCCGCCTACGAGAAGAAGTACTTCGTGGGCATGCCTGCGCCGGCTGGCGCGATCGGCGCGATCGGGCCGTTGGCCGCCAAGATGCAGTTCGGCGAGGGCTGGTGGACATCGGAAGTGGCCGTGGTGATCTGGATGATCGGCGTGTCGCTGCTGGTGGTCAGCACGCTGCCGATGCGCAAGATCCACACCTTTTCGGTGTCGCCGAACATGGTCGCCCCGTTACTCGCGGCGCTGGCGATCCTCGTGGCAGCGTCAATTCTTTACGGCTACATCACGATCCTGGTGATCATCCTCGCCTACGTCATCCACATCCCGTTCGCGATCCGCACCAGGCGTTTCCTGGCCGAGCATCCGGAGGTGTGGGACGACAAACCACGACAACAGCGCGCGGCGCGCAGGGCGCTCCGACGGGCGGCAGGCCCACAACGCCGCCGGTCGATGATGCGGCTCGGCCTACGCAGACCGGGTGCGTGAGATGACGCAGACGCAGGTCGAGGCGGATCCGCCGCTGAGCCACCTGCGGCTGACTGCACGCCTGAACACGTCGGCGCTCGACGCCCGGCGTGGAGTGGTGCGTCTGCATCCGGAAGCCATTGCGGCCCTTGGCATTCGGGAGTGGGACGCGGTGTCGCTGACCGGTTCGCGCACTACCGCCGCGGTGGCCGGGGTGGCACCTGCGGGCACGCCGACCGGCACCGCGCTGCTCGACGACGTGACGCTGTCCAACGCCGGGCTGCGCGAGGACACCACCGTGATCGTCTCGGCGGTCACCGTTTACGGCGCCCGATCGGTTACGGTGACCGGCTCGAACCTGGCCACCCAGTCGATCCCGTCGGCGACCCTGCGTCAGGCCCTGCTGGGCAAGGTGATGACCGTCGGCGATACCGTGTCGCTACTGCCGCGCGACCTGGGACCCGACATCCCGACCTCGGGGGCCGCCGCGGCGCTGGCGTCGTCCGTCGGCATCACGTGGACCTCCGAGCTGTTGACGGTCACCGGCGTCGACCCCGCGGGACCGGTTAGCGTGCAACCGAATTCGGTGGTGAGTTGGGGCGACGGGGTGACCCCGACCGCGCCCGCCACCGCGGGCCAGCACACGGTGTCAACGCCGACGCAGTCGGCGACGGTCAACATCGACGATCTCAAGGGCTCGCACGCCCAGGCCGGCCGGCTCACCGAATGGCTCAAGCTCGCACTGGACCAGCCCGAGTTACTCGAAACGCTCGGGGCCACAGCCAATCTTGGCGTGGTGGTGTCCGGCCCGGCGGGCGTCGGCAAGGCCACTCTGGTGCGGGCCGTATGCGCCGACCGCAGGCTCGTCGAACTCGACGGCCCCGAGGTAGGCGCACTGCGTGCCGAAGACCGGCTCAAGAGCGTCTCGTCGGCCGTCGCCACGGTGCGCGACGGCGGCGGCGTGCTGCTCATCACCGATATCGACGCGCTGTTGCCGTCGACCCCCGACCCCGTCGCGACGCTGATCCTGACCGAACTGCGCAACGCGGTTGCCACCAAGGGGGTCGCCTTCATCGCCACCACTGCGGTGCCCGACGGTGTCGACCCGCGACTGCGGGCGCCGGACTTGTGCGATCGCGAGC
>Ga0207689_10005657_pt1 | contig 11121 bp, 12 predicted proteins | sample KBSMisM52_FD_184312 | JGI IMG/M metagenome (GOLD analysis project Ga0207689, IMG submission 184312) | Miscanthus rhizosphere microbial communities from Kellogg Biological Station, Michigan, USA - KBS Miscanthus M5-2 (SPAdes) (version 2) | ecosystem: Host-associated > Plants > Roots >... | reverse complement strand
CTGGATGTCGTCGGTGTCGCCACCCTCGACCGCGGTCTTCGCCTCGGCAAGCGCCTTCTCGATCTCGCCCTTCACGTCGGCCGAGACCTTGTCGCCATGCTCGGCGAGCTGCTTCTCGGTCGAGTGGATGAGGCTCTCGGCATTGTTCCTGGCCTCGGCCGCGGCGCGCCGCTTCTTGTCCTCTTCGGCGAATTGCTCGGCTTCCTTGACCATCTTCTCGATGTCGGAATCGGCCAAACCGCCCGACGCCTGAATTCGGATCTGCTGCTCCTTGCCGGTGCCCTTGTCCTTGGCTGACACGTTGACGATGCCATTGGCGTCGATGTCGAACGTGACCTCGATCTGCGGCACTCCGCGCGGCGCCGGCGGGATTCCAACCAGGTCGAACTGGCCGAGCATCTTGTTGTCCGCCGCCATCTCGCGCTCGCCCTGGAAGACGCGGATGGTCACCGCATTCTGATTGTCCTCGGCGGTCGAGAAGACCTGGCTCTTCTTGGTCGGGATGGTCGTGTTGCGGTCGATCATCCGGGTGAACACGCCGCCCAGAGTCTCGATGCCGAGCGACAGCGGCGTGACGTCGAGCAGAAGCACGTCTTTGACGTCGCCCTGCAGGACGCCGGCCTGGATCGCCGCGCCCATCGCGACGACCTCGTCGGGATTGACGCCGGTGTGCGGCTCGCGGCCGAAGAATTCCTTCACCCGTTCGCGGACGCGGGGCATGCGGGTCATGCCGCCGACGAGAACGACATCAGCGATATCCTTGGCCTCGAGGCCAGCGTCCTTCAGCGCCTTCTTGCACGGCTCAATCGTCCGCTCGATGAGGTCTTCCACGAGCTTCTCGAGATCTGCGCGTGTCAGCGTTTCCACGAGGTGGAGCGGCGTCGTCGTGCCGCCTTCCATGCGCGCGGTGATGAACGGCTGGTTGATCTCCGTCGTCGCAGCCGACGACAGCTCGATCTTCGCCTTTTCGGCCGCTTCCTTGAGCCGCTGCAGGGCAAGACGGTCGGTGCGAAGATCGATATTCTCCTTCGCCTTGAACTTGTCGGCGAGCCAATTGACGATCCGCGCGTCGAAATCCTCGCCGCCGAGGAAGGTGTCGCCGTTGGTCGACTTCACCTCGAACACGCCGTCGCCGATCTCGAGGGTCGAGACGTCGAAGGTGCCGCCGCCAAGGTCGTAGACGGCGATCGTCTTGCCCTCTTCCTTCTCCAGCCCGTAGGCGAGCGCGGCAGCGGTCGGCTCGTTGATGATGCGCAGCACTTCCAGGCCGGCGATCTGGCCGGCGTCCTTGGTCGCCTGGCGCTGCGCGTCGTTGAAGTAGGCGGGGACGGTGATCACCGCCTGAGTAACTGTCTCGCCGAGATAGGCCTCGGCAGTTTCCTTCATCTTCTGGAGGATGAAGGCGGAAATCTGCGAGGGCGAATAGTCCTTGCCGCCGGCCTGGACCCAGGCGTCGCCGTTCGCGCCCTTGACGATCTTGTAGGGCACCAGCTCGGTGTCCTTCTTGGTGATCGGGTCGTCGAAGCGGCGGCCGATCAGGCGCTTCACCGCGAAAATGGTGTTGTCGGGGTTGGTGACCGCCTGGCGCTTCGCCGGCTGGCCGATCAATCGCTCGCCGTCCTTGGTGAAAGCGACGACGGAAGGCGTGGTGCGAGCGCCCTCTGAATTCTCGATGACCTTCGGCTTGCCGCCTTCCATGACGGCGACGCAGCTGTTGGTCGTGCCCAAGTCGATGCCAATGACCTTGGCCATATCCTTATCCCTCTTCTACAGCCCCTCTCGGCTCCTCACAGAGGCAGCCGAAATGTTGATTTCGCGGTCGATATAGGTGCCGCAAAACCGACGACAAGGCACTGAGCGAAGAGAGTGTTAACCGCGGCCGCGGCTCGATTTCGGACTCTGGTGCGCCAGGTTGAGCGCGACAGCTTCGCGGATCAGCGCCCTGAAGGCCGCTTCATCGAACTCCCCGCCCTGCGGAATGTCGATCGCACGACGGGTGCCGCCGGTCAGGCTGGAATTGAACAGCCGCGAGGGATCGTCGAGCGCCGCGCCTCGAGCGAAGGTCAGCTTGATCTTGTCCTTGTAGCTCTCGCCTGTGCAGATCAGGCCGGCATGTTCCCACACCGGAACGCCGGCAGGATTGGACGGCTTGCGCCATTTCACGGCTTCGACGACGTCCGGGTCGGCTTCGCGGATCAGCCTGCGGACCCGCGCAAGTGCCGCTCCGCGCCAGTCACCTAGCGACGCGATCTTTGCGTCGATTTCTTCTGACCCACCGATCATGGCATGGCCATCCCGCCGTTGACATGGATAGTCTGGCCGGTGACGTAGCCGGCCTCCTTCGACGCGAGAAAGACGCAGGCCGCGCCGATATCGTCGCCGCTGCCCATGGCGCCAAGCGGGATGCGTGAGAGAATGCTCTCGCGCTGTTGCTCGTTCAGCGCATCGGTCATCGCCGAGGCCATGAAGCCGGGAGCGACGGCGTTGACGGTGATCCCGCGGCTGGCGAGTTCCTGCGCGACCGCCTTGGTCATACCGATCAGCCCGGCCTTGGAGGCGACATAATTGGCCTGGCCGGGATTGCCGGTGACGCCGACCACGGACGTCACCGAGATGATGCGCCCGAAGCGTGCCTTCATCATCGGCCGCGCAGCCGCGCGCATCAACCGGAACGCCGCTTCGAGGTTGATCCGAATGACCTCCTCGAATTCCTCGTCTTTCATGCGCATCAGGAGGTTGTCGCGGGTCACGCCGGCATTGTTGACGAGGATGTCGAGCTTGCCGCCGAGGGCTTCGACGGCTTGCGGGACGAGTTCGTCGACCGCGGCGCCGTCCGAGAGGTTGCACGGCAGCGCGACATGATCGCCGCCGAGACCGCTTCGGAAATTCTCGAGCTTCTCGATATTGCTGCCGGAGACTGCGAGCCGTGCCCCCTGCCGCGCCAAAGCCTTGGCGATGGCGCTGCCGAGGCCGCCGCTAGCGCCCGTGACGAGCGCGGTCATTCCGGAAAGATCGAACATCTATGCGATCTCCTTCGCGAGGGCCTCGACGTCCTCGATCGTGACGACGCTGGTGACCGTCGCGTCAGGGGCGATACGCTTGACCATCGGCCCCAGGACCTTGCCGCCGACTTCGACGAACTCGTGCACCCCTGAATCGAACATGTTGGCGACGCTCTCGCGCCAGCGGACCATTCCGGTGACCTGCTCGACGAGCTGGTTGCGGATCGTGTCGGGATCCGTTTCCGGCCGGGCCGTGACATTGGCGAATAGCGGCACCGCTGGCTGGCGGACAACGACATAGCTGAGCGCGTCACGCATGGCCTCGGCGGCAGGCTCCATCAGCGGACAATGGAACGGCGCCGAGACCGGCAGCGGCACCGCGCGCTTGGCGCTCATGCCCTTTGACAGGTCGATCGCGCGATCGATCGCGCCTTTGTGGCCGGAGATCACGACCTGGCTCGGGTCATTGTCATTGGCGACGGAGCACACTTCGCCCTGCGCCGCTGCCTCGGCAATCCTCTGCGCCAACGCCAGGTCCGCGCCGAGCAAGGCCGCCATCGCGCCGACGCCGACCGGCACTGCCTGCTGCATCGCCTGCCCGCGCAGCTTCAGGAGCTTTGCGGTGGTCGCGAGGTCGAACGAGCCGGCGGCGCACAACGCGGAATATTCGCCGAGGCTGTGACCTGCGACGAAGTCCGCTACATCGGCCAGTTCGACGCCCATGGTGCGGAACACAGCGATCGAGTTGGCCATGATTGCGGGCTGGGCATTTTCGGTGAGCTTGAGCTCGTCGTCGGGCCCGTCGCGCATCAGCCGGAAGAGGCTCTGACCGAGCGCCTCGTCGACCTCGTCGAAGACGTCTTTCGCGGCCCGGCTCGCACCCGCGAGCGCCGCGCCCATGCCGACCGCCTGGCTGCCCTGCCCAGGAAAAATGAGTGCGCGCATCTTAACCCCTGCTATGAACGCCGGGGCGACTAGGCCGACACGGCGGAATTGCCAAGGCTGAGGGGACGCAGGATGGCGACCGGCATAGCTGGGCTGGCAGGTCCGACCGAGCTCGAAACCAAGCGGGACGAGCAGCTCGGCATCTGGATGACAAGTGCGGTCGTAGTCGGATCGATGATCGGCGCCGGTATCTTCCTGTTGCCCGTGGCCCTGGCGCCGCTCGGCATCAACGCCATTGCCGGCTGGCTGATCAGCAGCGCCGGGGCGTTGTGCATCGCGTTCTCCCTCGCGCAGCTGACGCGCGCCGGCGGCGCAGGGATCCAGGCGCATATCGAACATGCGTTTGGGCCGACTGTCGCCTATCTCGTCACCTGGTCGTTCTGGACTTCCAACTGGGCCGGCAATGCCGGGCTGGCGATCGCCTTCGCGGCGGCGCTGTCGTGGATCAGCCCGGGATTCGGCGGGCCGTGGTTCGTGATCGGCGCGGCGATCGCCGCGGTGGTCGCGCTGACTCTCGTCAATGCCAGCGGAGTTCGCTCGGCCGGCGGGTTGGCGCTGGTGACGGTGGCGATCAAGCTGTTCCCGCTCCTCGCGGTGATGATCATCATGATCATTCACGGCGTCCGCGGCGCATTCCAGCCGCTCCCGCCGGTCCCTCTCAACGCGCCCGACATCGCGTCTGCCGCAGCGCTGACCCTTTTCGCCATGACCGGGTTCGAAAATGCGACCACGCCGGTCGACAAGGTCCGCAACCCGTCGCGAACGTTGCCGCTGGCGATCATCGGCGGAACGACGTTCGTCGCCGTGTTGTACCTTCTATCGAGCAGCAGCATCCAGTTGCTGCTTCCGGCCAACGTTATTGCCGGCTCGGGCGCGCCCTATGCGGACGCCATTTCGGCCCAATGGGGCCGTGGCGCCGCAACGCTTGCCGCCATCGCCATCGCCATCAGCGCGTTCGGCGCGCTCAACTGCCTGGTTCTGGCAACTGGAGAGCTCGGTTTTTCGATGGCGATGCGAGGCGATTTTCCGCGTTTCATGGCCCACACCCGTGGCACCAATACGCCTGTCATCGCCCAGGTGGTCGGCGCGGCGCTGACGATCCTGCTGATCATTGCCAACAGCAGCCGGGCCACCGCAGGCCTGTTCACATTCGTCATCCTTCTGTCGACCGCTGGCGTGCTCGTTCTGTATGGGGTCGGTGCCCTCGCCGCGTGGAAGCAGAGCCGGGCGCCCGGCCAGCGCGTCGCGACCATCGTTGCCCTCATCTTCGTCGCCTTCGCTTTCTATGGCGTCGGCGCGGAAGCCGCGGGCTGGAGCCTGGTCCTGCTGGCAATCGGCTATGTCCTGCGGGTCGTGATGCAGCGCGCTAGTTTGCGCGCAGCCAACCTGACGCTGGCGGAGAGCCCAGCCGCGCCTCGGGAATGAGCTTCCGCAATTTCCTCGCGAAGCTCCGCAAACACACCTCGCTCGTTCCCAGCGGCCCGGCCTCGTAGCTAGCGCTCTGCATGCCGAGCTGCACGCGCGTGATGAGCTCGGTGTCCTCGGCGTTGACGCGGCGATTGATCCGCCAGTTGAGGTGCCGCGCGGCCCTCATCTCCTGGCGCTCGTCGGGGATTGCGTAGCCGATTTCGCGGATCACGGTCTCGGTCGAGCTCACCGGCAGGAACTGCATGAAGTCGACCTGGTCGGGGTAGATGTCGAAGGCGACGTTCGGGAACAGCTTGTAATAGAGCCACTTGCGCTGATGGCTTTCGGGCAGATGCTCCACGCGGGGAAGCAGCCGCTGGTAGGCCCGCTCGGACGGGTTCCCAGACTCCTTCTCGACCAGCTCGCCCTCCATCCGGTCGACATGATCCCGCGCCTCGATCCGGTAGTTGCGCCCGAACAGCCGCGTCAGTCCCGGATGCCCGATCGGGATGTGGAGATGGTCGGAATAATTGTCGGCGATCGTCTTCCAGTTGAGGGGCCGCGGGCGAAGCGTCACCCGGCCCATCACGCGCAGGTCCTCGAAGCGGTAATGCGCGACTTCATGCTCGTAGGGCGCCATCATCTCGGCGACCGACGGCGCGCCGGGCTCGAGAGTCACGAAGAGGAAGCCGTGCCATTGTTCAAGCGCGACCGGTTTCAGCCCGAGCCTCTCCGTCTGTAGGCCCGGATATTCATTGCGGTGGGGAACGCCGACCAGCCGCCCGTCGCGGCCATAGCTCCAGGCGTGATAGGGGCAGGTCAGCACTTTGACACAGCCGCCGGTGCCATCCACCAATCGCGAGCCGCGGTGCCGGCACACGTTGGCGAAGGCCCGCACCGCGCCGTCGTCGCCGCGGATGACGATCACGCTCTCGCCGAGATATTCGAGGCTGCGCCAGTCGCCGGGCTCGCCGATCTCGCTTTCGTGGCAGACGACCTGCGGCGCGGCGCGCAGGAAGGCCCTCTTCTCGGCTTCGAAGAACTCGGGGTCGAAATACAGCCAGCCCGGCAGGCTCATGCCGTCGAGCGGATCAGCGCCGGGCACGACCGATCTCAGCTGCGTCGCCATGGCCGGCATGTGCCACGCCGACGGCGCGGCCCGCAACGAAAATGCGTGGCGCCCCCCTGCGGGGAGGGAGCGGAAGAGGGCGCCACGCGAGAGCGTTATGCAAACTCGAGTGCGTGACGTTCGAGCAAGCCGCCCAGATAGCTGTTCTTGCGCACGACGAAATCGATGAGCCGGTCGGCATAATCCTCGGCCACGGCGTCGCGGACCGAATCGCGCCTCGCCAGCGCCTCCGACCACGCGCGGACCTTCGCGGGCCGAACCGCGGTTTCCCGCCCGAGGCGCCAATCGAACACGTCGAGGTATCGGAACACCGGGCCGAAGGCGGCATCGACGAGACCGAAGCGCTCGCCCGCGAACCATGGCCCGGCAAGCTCATCCTCCAGCAGCTGTAATCGGCTTTCGAGCGCATCCGTCGCAGCGTCGAACGAGGCCGCGTCGGCGGCCGAATAAAGTTTGCCGATATCGGCAAGCGTTGCCGAGGCAAACTCCACCCAGGCGCGCTGCCGCGCACGCTCCAGCGGATCTTTCGGAAGCAATGGATTGCCGGCGATCTCGTCGAAATATTCGGCGATCACCGCGCTCTCGAACAGGACCTTGGTTGTGCCGTCATTCTCGGTCACCTCGAGCAACGGCACCTTGCCCGTGGGCGACAGGGCGAGGAACCAGTCGGGCTTATTGGCGAGGTCGATATCGACGCGGTGGAAAGGGATGTCCTTTTCCTTGGCGACGATCACCGCACGCTGAACATAAGGGCAGAGCTTGTGGCTGATAAGCCGGAGATGCTGGGACACGCTTGACGACTCCAATTCATGTAGATGCATGGATAATTAGATGCAGATACATGTTCTTGTCAAGATTGATGCATCTGCATGAATTTGCTATGTTTTGCTTATGGATGACCGGTCCGCCACCTGTTCCGACGCAGCGGAAAGCGCATGGGTCCAGCTGATTCGCGCCCACCGGAGCGCCCTCGGCTCGGTCGAGCGAGCGCTCAAGGCCGCCGGTTTGCCGCCGCTCGAATGGTACGATGTTCTGCTCGAGCTGGAGCGCGGCGGCCCCTTGCGCCCCCGCGACCTGCAGGATCGGCTGCTTCTTGCCCAGTATAATTTGTCGCGGTTGCTCGACCGGATGGAGGGTGAAGGGCTGGTCTCTCGCGAACGTTGCTCCGAGGACGCACGGTGCCAATGGGTCCGCGCAAGCGACGCCGGCACCGCACTTCGGCGGCGCATGTGGCCGGTCTACGCGCACGCCATCGAGGACGCGCTTGGGGCGAAGCTCGGCCGCAGGGAGGCGCAAAGCCTTGCGCGACTCCTCTCGCGGCTAAGCTGCTGCGATCGCTAACTGGCCCGGCGCAACACCGCTGAACGTCAGTAATAACCTCTGCGCGGCGGAAACTGCGCGTGGATGATCGTTCCCGCTGGCAGCTGGCACTGACCAACGCCTCCGCCCGCCATTCCCGAACTCGGACTCATCAGCGTGAACCTGCAGCGCATGAATCCGCCCGGGCCCTGAAGGTTGGCGAGCACCTGGCCGGTGTACTGGGTGATGGTCTGATCGCTCGGACCCCAAGGTCCCCAGCCGCCCCAGCCCCAGCCCCAGGGACGCCCGCCCCAGCCGCGGCCCCAGCCATAGCCGGGTCCCCAGCCGTTCCACAGCGGGCCGTAATCCATCACCCGGCTTTCGCGCGTGATCTGGAACATCGGGCCCTGGAACACCTGGCCGTTGCTGAGCTGCGCGACCATCGTGCCGCGCGTTCCGCCATTTTCGGTCCAGGTGAAGGTCGCGCCGAGCCGGCCATTCGCCGATTGTCCGGTGCCGATGCCGGTGGTGGTGCAGCCGGCCGCAGCGATCGCCAAAAGCGACGCCGCTGCCATTCTGATACTCCATGCAGTCATATTGTCGCTCCTTTCCGACATTGAAACGACAGAAGGTGGCCGCGGCTCCCACGGTTGTTGCCGCCAGGGCCGCGGCTTGGTGCAATAATGCGCCCGCGTGAGAGTCTGCCGGATGAACGAAGCGGTGCAGCTTGCGTTTTTGGCGACCTTCGGCCATAGGCGCCGCGCTGGCGCAGGGGCAAAACCGCTGCGCCGGTTGCTATTTGGAAGACAGCCGGAGGGGCGCCGCATCGTGCGGCGTCAGCGATCGGCCAAGAGAGAGACAATCGAACATGCCGCTCTACGAGCATGTTTTCCTCGCGCGTCAGGACCTCGCCCAGGCCCAGGTCGATGCGCTCGCGGAAAACGCCACCAAAATCATCACCGACAATGGCGGAACGGTCGCCAAGACCGAGACCTGGGGGCTGCGCTCCCTTGCCTACCGCATCGCCAAGAACCGCAAGGCGCATTATGTCGCGCTCGACCTCGACGCTCCCGCGGCTGCTGTCGCCGAGCTCGAGCGTCAGTCGAACATCAACGAGGACGTGATCCGCTTCCTCACCATCCGCGTCGACGAGCTGGAGAAGGGCCCGTCGGCAATGATGCGGCGCGGCGACAAGGACCGCGATCGCGGTCCTCGCGGCGACCGTGGTGACCGCGGCGATCGCGACGACCGTCCGAGCTTCCGCGCCCGCGAAGAGGAGGTCGAATAATGGCCCGCGCGTTTTTCCGCCGCCGCAAGTCCTGTCCCTTTTCGGGCAAGGATGCTCCAAAGATCGATTACAAGGACGTGCGCCTGCTCCAGGGCTTCGTCTCGGAACGCGGCAAGATCGTCCCGTCGCGCATCACCGCCGTCTCGTCCAAGAAGCAGCGTGAGCTCGCGCGCGCCATCAAGCGCGCTCGCCACATCGGCCTGCTTCCCTACATCGTGAAGTAAGGAGAACGACCCATGGAAGTGATCCTGCTTGAACGCGTCGAGAAGCTCGGCGCCATCGGCGATGTGGTGAAGGTCAAGGACGGCTTTGCCCGCAACTACCTGCTGCCTCGCAAGAAGGCGCTGCGCGCCAACGAAGCCAACCGCAAAGTGTTCGAGACGAACCGCGCGCGGATCGAGGAAGAGAATGCCAACCGCCGGACGGACGCCGAAAAGGCCGCCAAGGGCGTGGACGGCAAGAGTGTCCAGCTGATCCGCCAGGCGTCGAACACCGGCCAGCTCTACGGCTCGGTGAGCGCAAGGGATATCGCCGAGGCGCTCGAAGCGGTCGGCGCGAAGGTTGCCAAGAGCCAGGTCGTCCTCGACCATCCGATCAAGGCGATCGGCCTGCACGAAGTGAAGATCGCGCTTCACCCCGAGGTAGCGGTCACGGTCAAGGTCAATGTCGCCCGCTCGCCGGAGGAAGCGGACCTGCAGGCGCAGGGCGTCGACATCATGGCGCAGATGTTCGAGCGCGACACCGCGGCATTCACCGAAGAGTTCGAACCGGGACTCGAGCCGGGGATCCCGCCCGCCGAGGAGAATCCGGGCACACCGGAGGAAGCGGAAGTCGGTATCGACGACGAGCAAGCCTGAGACCAGCGTTACTTGGGGCGAGAAGGGCCGCCGGTCGAAAGATCGGCGGCCTTTTCATTGGCGAAAGCGGTACGGCGAGCGGTTCGTCGCAAAGTCCGATTGCTCTTTGGAACGGTGCGACGCGCCATCTGGTTTAGCGTTCGAGAGCAAGCGGGGCCGTGTGTGAGGAGTATTTCACGATGGCTGACGAACGCGACGACGATCAATTCGGCGAGACAAAAGGCAGCAGCGGCCAGCAGGCCGGCGGACAGGCCCAGCAAAATGAGCGCGGCCAACAGGAACCCCAGCCCGGCGGGCCCGGTTCGGACCCGACGTCCGGCAGCCAGGGCCGCGATGAAGGCTTCGGCAGTCAAAGCAGCGGCGGCAGTTCCAGCGGCCAGCCAATCGGCGGCAATGACAGCCAAATCGGCAGCGGCACGACCCTGAGCCAGGGCGCCGACTTCGGCGGCCAGAGCTCGAGCGGCCAGGCACAGTCAAGCGGTGGAAGCGGCGACACGCTCACGAGCGACCAGGGACCCGGCATCGGCACCCATTCGACTGGTGAGGGAAGCGTCGGCGGCGCTGGAACCGGTGGTTCCGGCGGTGGTTCGTCCGGCGAAGGCTTCATCGGCTCGCAGGGCACCGGCTCCGACGATTACCTGCAGGATGATCAGGGATCGTCCGGCGGGGTTACTGGCGCATCGTCATCAGGTGCTACTGGCGGCGCCGACTTCGCCAACCAGGGCCGCGGCGCTCTGGACGAGGAGGATGACGACGAATCCGGCTCCGGCTCGACAGGCTCCGGCGGATCTCCCGGCGGCTCCGCCTAGGAACGCCTCGACAAGTTGCGCCGCGCTCCCACGGGAGCGCGGCGCTTTCTTATGCGGCCGCTTTCGCCAGCATCGCGGTCTCTCTCTCGACCCACTGGGCGAAGCTCGGCCGCGCGAGGATCCGGTCGACATAGGCCACCGTCCGCGGGTAGCGCTCGGGGCAGACCTTCGTCTCGGTATGGCGGAAGTTGGCGAACGGTCCTGCTACGGCGAGGTCGGCGAGCGTAAGGCCGCCTCCGACCAGAAACCCGCCATCGCCCGGCACCACTTTCTCCAGGTATTCGAGAATCGGCGGCAATTCGTTGAGCTCTGCCTGCTCCGCCGCCTCCAGGTCGCCCGGGCGGCCCATGAAGCGCGGCGCGACGATCCGGTTGAAGAAGATCTT
>Ga0207689_10005656_pt1 | contig 11124 bp, 5 predicted proteins | sample KBSMisM52_FD_184312 | JGI IMG/M metagenome (GOLD analysis project Ga0207689, IMG submission 184312) | Miscanthus rhizosphere microbial communities from Kellogg Biological Station, Michigan, USA - KBS Miscanthus M5-2 (SPAdes) (version 2) | ecosystem: Host-associated > Plants > Roots > Rhizosphere... | reverse complement strand
GCTATTGACTCTGACATTATTACCTCCCGGGCATATAAGAAGATCGAGATCCCCATCATGATCGCAATCAAATAATAAGACAGCTATATCTTCAAAATCTATAAATTGCTGAAAAACTTTTTCTTCTTTTTTTATAAAACTCCCGTTGGTTGTTTGAATGTATAGCTGACCAGGGTGGCCGGGAGTACCACCAATAAATACATCATCGAGACTATCTCCATTAACATCCCCAACAGCAGCTTTTGGTCCTTCTCTTGATAATAACCGCATTATATTTCTTTCTTTATAAAAATCAATCACTTCATTTTCTTCATGCTTTTCAAAATTGCTTTTTACCTGTGTAAAAAAAGTTGAGATAGTATATGGTATTGTCTGAATTTGCTTTCCGGTAGCCGGTTGTTGAATAATATGCGTTTTGTTAATTTCCGGATTTTCTAGTTTTGTGAATGATCTGTCGGGCCAGATAATTATCACAGAATCGATAGCAGTGCTTTTTCCTAACCCGATTATTATTTTATAATCCATTGATGATTGGAAGCCCCGGCTGGGTATTAATTCCCGGGTAAGAATTTCATTCCCGGTAAATAATTTCACCTTACTGCCAACTGCAAATGTGTTATTCCCTTTTCCTTTTAGTGTTAAACCAAAATAATTATTATGGTTTAATTCTCTTGAATTATTCTTATAAATAAACGCCGGCTGGTTTTCATTATTAATGATTAAATCAAGATCTCCATCATTATCAAGATCCGCGTATGCTGCGCCATTTGAAAATGTAGGGTCGGTAAACCCCCATGAATAGCCTACGTCTGTAAACTTCAGGTTTGTATCATTTCGAAATACCTTATTTGGCAATGGTGTCCTTGGTATCTGTTTCAATAATTCTTCTATTTTTTTCTTCTCTCCACTCAGCACCATTTTATGATATGTCTCATCTGCAAAGAAATTCATGAAATCCAGGTTGGTTACGTCCCTGTTCACGCCGTTACAAACATACAGATCATTCCACCCGTCATTGTCCATGTCAAACATTAATGCACCCCAACTCCAGTCCGTTGCAGGTACTCCGCTGTAGTTTGCAATTTCCTTAAACCTTCCATCTTTATTGTTAAGGTGAAGGCAATTCTGAGTATATTGATAATAAAACCCGGCTCTTAATTTCGCATTAAAGAGGTTTATATTGTCAAAAGCCCCGGTAGTTTTTAACCTGAAATCATTTAAGGGGAGCATGTCTGTTGTAAACAAATCAGGATATCCATCATTATTAATATCTGCAATATCCGCACCCATTGAAGAAAAGCTTACATGCTGCATCCGGTTTTCAAGTTCATCTTTAAATGTTCCATCTTTCTGGTTAATATATAAATAATCTCTCTCGTAGGAATCGTTTGAAACAAATACATCCGGATAATCATCTCCATTAATGTCAGCAACAGAAACCCCCAGGCCAAAGCTTATAAGTGAGCCGTGAATACCAGATTGTTTTGTTACTTCTGTAAAATGTCCATTGTCGTTACGAAAAAGATGATCTCCTCCACCTTTTAAAAACGCTGCCACGGGCCACTCTTTCTCGGCCAAATCACGCCTGTTTGAAAACTCCAGCTGGTTAACGGGTATCGGACTATTATTGATCATAAAACAATCCAAATCACCATCAAGATCATAATCAAAAAAAGAAACTTGTGTAGTATATGCCGATATATCTAAACCGTAGGTGGCTGCTGATTCAGTGAATGTGAGATCATGATTATTGATGTATAATTTATTCTTACGGTTGCCTGTGCTCATGTGTCCTGACGAACACACATATATATCCAGCCATCCATCTGCATTTATATCTGCAAAAACAACACCCGTATTCCATTTATCATCATGTATTATTCCTCCCTTATCACTTATATCTTCAAACTGAAAATTGCCTTTATTCAGGTATAATTTGTTCGCTCCTGTATTAGAGGTTAAAAAGACATCAGGTTTACCATCATTGTTGATATCACCTATTGCAACTCCTCCACCGTTATAAAAATTCCTGAATAAAAAACTATTTTCAATGCTGCCGTCTTCCACATCATTCTGAAATTTTATACCGCTATTACTGATCAATTGAAACAATGGGGTTTTCTGTTCCATGTTCCGGCATGAAAGATTCAGAAAAACACTGATGAGAACAACACCACAAAAAACGATCTTCATATCAGAATCTTTACAATCTGCTAAAAAAGAAAGGTCATTATTAAATGACCTTTCACGAATGTATTTAAAACTCTTTAGTTAGTAACCTTCATTTTGAGTCAGGTTAGGGTTTGCAATCAACTGATCAGGGGGAATTGGGAATAAAAGATATTTAGCATCGTCAGTTGGTTTCAAAGCCCATGGTTTAAGGAACACACCAAAACGAATCAGATCCTGGCGTCTCCAGTTTTCCCAGTATAATTCACGGCCTCTTTCAGCAAGCAGGGTAGCAGGATCAGCAACATTTGATTCATTCACTAGTGGCATTGACACAACAACTGAAGCACCGCGGGCTGTTCTTAATTGATTAATTAAAATCAAAGCGCCGGCATCATCTGAAGTTCTCATTTTAGCTTCAGCTACCATTAAAATAACATCAGCATAACGGAAAATCTGGTATTGGTTTGTCTGGTTACCGCCATTATAAGCGTTATAGTCAGGGGGATATTTAATTACGCGTATGCCTGTTCTTTCTAATAAATTGGGGTCTGTTTCCACAAGATGTACGTCAGGTGTAAAAGTCAACGGATTCCCTTGTCTGTCAGTTTCTGCAACCCCATTCTGAGTTCTTTGCTGTCCTGCAAGCAAACCAGGCCTTACACCAGAAATATCAGTAACACCGGGGTAAAAACGACCACCCAAACGCTTATCTTTTGTTGTATCAATTACAGTATTGGGAGTTCCATCACCATGACCTTCGAATGTATTATAAAAATCTGCCACTGTGCTGAATCCATTCCATCCGGCGCTTCCATACACACCTGGCTTGTCCCATGAGTTATAGTGAAGGGTATTCATCCAGCGCTGATTTGTACCTCCGGCGCTTATCCCATTATTATTTGCACTCCCGTTATTTGGCCAGGCCCATATCGCTTCTTTAGAGGTAGTCGCGTTTTTAGGACCGAAATTGTCAAAATATTCGGGTGTCAGGCTGTATTTCCCACTTGTAATTATTTCGTTACCCAATGAAATCACCTGTTGCATGTCAGCTGCATCAAATGTTGGAGCTGTTCTGTTAAGGAAAGCGCCTTTGTTTAAAAGAACTTTCATCAACAAAAATTTGGCAGCATCCGGACTTGCCCGATAAGGCGCATTTGCGGCCGGTAATTGAGAAATAATACCAGTTAGTGTGGTCACCAAATTACTTACAGCTTCCGGGGCCTCATAAACAGGCGCTGCTTGAATGGAATTGTAATCAGCTGTTTCCCTGTATGGAACTTTGCCAAACAAATCGAGGAAATAAAACTGAGCCACTGAACGAAGAAAAAGTGCTTCAGCCGCTTCTGCCGGGCTTGGATTAAAAGCCAGAGTTGATATGGCATCACTTTCCATTTGGCCCAATTGATTGAATGCCGCTTTAACATCAGGATGAATTGCTGTCCAGGTATGTGCATGTACTTGCCTCCATACACCACCATCATCCCAATCACCACCACGGGTTGGCACCAGGCTTTCATCCGAAGAATTGCATTCGAGCTGCAACAGTCCATTGCCACCGTGTAAGAGGCCATTAAAATCATTATAAGTTCCGTTTAAAAGAGCAGTAACACTGGTACCACCACTTGGATTGTAGTCAATGCTGCTTTGAAGCTTTTGATCAAGCTTTGTACAGGCACCTAAACCCAAGGCCGCAAAACCAATTGTTAGATATTTTTTAAGTTTCATATTCTTAATTTTTTAGCATCAAGTTATTTGAATTACAGGGAGAAATTAACTCCCAGGATTATTGTTCTTACACTGGGGTAGCCAATGTAATCGATACCCAATGAAGGAATACCGTTTAAGGCTTTGTCAACATTTACTTCCGGATCAAAGCCTTTGTACTTAGAAATCACAAACAAATTGCTGCCACTCAAATTTATATTTGCATTTTTAACGACCCTGCCGATATTACCAAAGCGATACGTAACCGTTGCGTTACCAAGTTTAACAAAATCTCCCTTTTCTAAGAATCGGGTAGAAGGGGCAATCGGGTTGGCTGTACTTTCACCGTTTCCAACGAGGCCTGAAGCAATATTTCTACCACCAACAATATTATTAACATTAAGAACGCTCATGGCCGTGTTATTAAATATTTTATTGCCAAAGCTTCCATGCATATTAATTCCTAACGAGAATTTTTTGTAGGTAACATCGGTCGTAAATCCCAGGAAAACCTTAGGATTAGGATCTCCCGAAAATATCGGTCCGGGCCCGTATTGAGCTATACCTGTTGTTTTATCAAAACCAAGAAATTCATTAAGGTAAAAAACATCAATTGGTTGACCGCTTGCAATTACCTGGCTATATGCTCCTGAGGATCCTTGTCCATGTAAGCCACCTGTATTCTTTACAAAAGGAACAGTTTCGAGGCTTGGTGAATGAAATTCATTTTTTACAAAAGTTGCATTTATAGATGTATTCCACTCCAGTTCTTTCTTCTCAATTATTGCAGCACCGATTGAAAATTCCACCCCTTTATTTGTAACCCATGCCTTTGGAGCCTGTTTACCATCCATGTTTTTATATATTGTACCGGTTCCCGCCGTAGGCTGAGAAATAACGAAATCAACAATCGGATCTTTCGTCTTCTTATCAAAATAATCAATAAAGCCCCAAACCCTATTGTGCAGTATTGTGAAATCAAGACCAATGTCAATTGATTCAACCGTCTCCCATTTTAAATCAGGATTTGCAAAATGGACAGAGTTTACACTATTATAGCCGTTATAAATACCTACGTTTAATGCAGCATCAACCGGGTTAAATTCCTGATTACCGGTCTGACCATATCCTACGCGAAGTTTCAGAGCATTAAATATATTACCCCCCTTCATGAAATTTTCATTATTGATATTCCAAGCGGCAGCTACAGACGGGAAATATGCATAACGATTATTTTTACCGAACTTACTGGAACCGTCAGCCCTGATTGTAGACGTTAAAAGATATTTATCCTGCCAGTTTAATACCACCCTGGCGAAATAACTCTGCAACTCAACGCTTGGGTCTTTAAAGGAGTAGTTTGATAAATTATTCTGATCCCCGGCCTGCATGTTATCATAGTAATGATAATCAGGTAAAATATTAGCCTGGTCGAGATTCAAATTAAATTTATATACCGATTGCCCGTTTCCTTCATACGAAGTTTTCCAATATTCATAGCCTCCAACTGCATTCAGATTCAGATTTTGATTAATTTTTTTGATATAGCTTAATGTATGAGTAACTGTTTGGGATGATAATTTAGATGTTGCGAGAGCGCCAATGCCCTGGCCATCTGCGTTGCCTCCTGTAGCTTTTATCCACCCCAGTAATTCAGTCTTTCTGTCGCCAACACCATAGTTAATTCCGTATAGAATTTTATATTCCAGTTCCGGGGTGATTTTGTAACCGGCGGAAAAAGACCCAAGCAAAGTAGTTGTTGTGGCAATATCATTATATGCATCCGATAACGCCAAAGGATTTACCTGTCCGCTTGGGTTTGTCTGATTGTAGAGTCCATTGCTTCTTTTGAGTTCTAAAGTAGGATTCCAGATAAGAGCAAGTGAAATGATATTACCCGTGCTGCCCGCATCTTTTGAAACCGGGGCTATTCTTTCGGCAACGTTTGCTGCAGTGACATTGAAGTCAAAACTGAGTTTTTTATCGAGGAATTTATATTGACCGTTGAAATTACCTACATATTTTTTCAACCTGCTTTTTCGTAGTATACCATCCTGGTCAGCTGCAAGGAAGGAAGCACGATACCTGCCCGTTTCGGTACCACCACCAATAGCAACAGAATAATTCTGAGTAAGTGCTCCATTATTTAAAATCTCTTTAAAGGGATCAACACTTTTACCGGAATCTGATGCTGCATTATATGTGTTCAATGCATTTTTATATCCTGCCGCATCCAATATTTTAATTTTTCTCATGATGCTACCAACACCCACAGAAGCCCCAAAGTCAATTTTTGGCGCACCAGCCTGTCCTTTTCTTGTTGTTATTAAAACAACTCCATTTGCACCACGGGATCCATATATTGCAGATGAGGATGCATCTTTCAAAATATCCATCGAAACAATATCCGCTGGATTTATATATACCAAAGGATTTGCATCCGGCGAAGCTCCTACACCGGAAATATTACCTCCAGGTCTTGGAGATCTGCCATCAAGAGGAATTCCATCCACTACATATAGAGGAGTGTTGCCAGAACGAATAGAATTGTTTCCCCTGATTTTAACGATAGTTGCAGCACCCGGCTGCCCACTACTATTAATAATCTGAAGACCCGCAACTTTACCCTGTAATAATTGATCCGGGTTTGTTATCGGGCCCTTGTTAAAGTCTTTTGACTGAACCGAAGCAACAGATCCGGTAAGGTCTTTTTTTCGTGATGTTCCATAACCTATCACAACCACCTCATTCAGGCTTGAATTGGTCGCTACAAGGCTGACATCTACTGAATTTTTTCCCTGGATACTGACTTGCAGGGCATCAAATCCAACAGAACTGATAATAAGCGTCCCGGCACTTTCCGGAACGGTCATACTAAATGTTCCATCAGCTGTTGTTGTAGTGCCCGTTGTAGCTCCTTTTACAATAATTGAAGCGCCAACAACAGGCGACCCATCTTTTGAGTCAATTACTTTACCGGTAATGGTTTTGCTTTGTGCCCATAGCAGCTGTGAAGCCAGAAGCAGAATAGGAAGTGCAAACTTCCTGAGCAGGTTTTTACATGACATAAGCAATCATTTGTTTTTGAGTAAGTTCTTTGTACACTTATTCACTGGAACAATGTGTAAAAAGAACACAATTATAGAAAAATTTTACCTGTTAAAAAAAAATTATTTTTTTTCTTATAACCATAAACTACTAATAATTAATAATTTACCATCGAAAAAATAAATCGAAAAAATATAGTTATTGCCTCAACCTTAGTAAAATAGCGCCGGATGCTATAGGGAAGTATTAGTAATTTGACACAATCATACCCCTTTTAGCTGCTTTCGCTTCTAAATAAAGAACTTTTTTAATCTTGATCCCGACCCCTGATTCGCCGGTTTTTTCTTTTTAAGTTATTGCCAGTGCCGCTACCTTGTATTTCCTTCCAACATTATAACTGTCCCTGTTTTTTTTAAACCTATAAAGCATTAACACCAGCATAACTGCAGGCAGCAGTGAAAAATAAAAGGCTGCTTTACCACTATATAATTGAAATATTAATCCCGTAACAACCGAACCGCTCATTCCCCCTAATGATGAAAATATAATGATCAGTCCCGCCATCATTGCGTGCCTGCTCTTTGGTAACGAGGAAAGAATAATTGAATTAATAACAGGATAAACCGGCGCCATAAAAAAGCCTATTAAAGGAAATATATAGGCTACGGCAGGTATTTGTTCCCAACTTGTAATCGCACGTTCCGACTGAGCTACAAAAGGAAGCGTAATGATCACTAATAAAAATATGGCCGTTAAACAGAATAGCAGCAACCTGAACCAATCCATTTGCTTCAGTAAAAATCCGGCAACCAATCTTCCGGCAGCAATTGATAAAGCCAGTATACCTGTTACCATTACACTCATGGAAGAAGGAATTGCCATTTGCTTATTATTAAAAGTCGGCAGCCAGCACATAATGCTTTGTTCTATGAGCGTGTATAAAAAAACACTTGCGATAAAAGTCATGACCAGCGGTACAAAAAGCAGCTTCAGCATTACAGAAAATTTGCTTTTTGAATATGAATTCTCGTCCTTTATTATTCCTTGCCCATCCATTGGTAAAAACAAAAGAAATAAGAACGCCGCTACGCAAAGAGATCCTAACAGGTAATACGCATTAAACCATGTTGCAGAACCAGGAGAAGCGTCATTTATATAACTGCTGAAAATAAAATAACCCGTTAATATCCCAACCATGAAAAAAGATTCAATAAAATTCATCATGCTAAGATGAGATTTCTCATTATTAGTTATGATGCCAATAGTGCCCAGAATAGAAATCTTCATCAGTCCGAAACAGGCGCCTGTGGCGGCAAACAGGATTTTAATTGCAAGAAACGTTTTAATAAATGGTATCAAAAAACACGCAATCGCCATTATTCCCAACGCTATCAACATGGATTTTTTATACCCCGCACGTGTAATAAATGAAGTTAACGGGAAGGACGCACCAGCAAGGCTTATATCTTTAAATATTTCCAATACGGAAGCGGAGGATTCCAATACGCCAAAATAACGCTGCACCTGCAAAATAACTATCCCGATACTATTCAATAAAATAGCAAACAGAAAGAAATTTAAGAAAAGGGATAATCTGATAGCTGGCTTGTTCATGGCACAGTGCCCGTTTATAGTGGGGAAGATCCACACTATGGCCGGATGCAGTCGTTTAGTTTATTTACCAAACGAATTTCTCTTTTTTAAAAATTCTAAACTTCATCTCCATTAACTTTTTATTGATCTGTATTACGCTTTACCTTTAAATTTGCGGGTAAACCATTAATACAATGAAAGCCGAATATGAAATTATACATCCGGATGCGGGAAGTTCATTCAGACTTTTAAATGAAAGGGTTAGTGCAGAGCAGTACAAATGGCAATATCATTATCACCCCGAATATGAATTAGTTTGCGTGATTGAGGGCAGTGGCACCCGCCATGTAGGAGCTCATATCAGCAATTATAAAGATGGCGATCTCGTATTAATGGGACCCAACCTGCCTCATGCCGGCTTCGGCCTCAATTCGCACGGCATTCACGAAGAGATTGTGATACAGGTGAAGGAGGAAGTTTTTAACCAATCAGTAATTGCACGGCCTGAAATGACCACCATCAGCGATTTGCTGGAACGGAGCAAACACGGCATTTGCTTTCTTAATACGACAAGAGAAATTGTAACGGATAGATTAGTTCAATTAACAAAGCTTCCCCCTTTTGAAAAATACATTGAATTTCTTCACATTTTGCAGATAATGGCTACTTCAACTGAATTCAAACTCCTTAATAATAGCCCTGTTATTTCATCTTCTCTTGTAAAGAAGAATATACGCCTGCAGAATATCCTGAATTTTGTTGAAAAGCATTTCCAGGAGGATATCGATATTAAAAAAGCAGCCGCTATTGCTAATCTATCAGTACCGTCTTTCTGTAATTATTTCAAAAAAATGATGAGTATTACATTTACTGATTTCGTCAATCAATACCGGATACGAAAAGCATGTGCATTGCTGAAGCAGGAAAAAACGATATCAGAAGCTTGTTTTGAAAGCGGTTTTAATAATGTGCCTTATTTCAATAAAGTGTTCAAGCATATTTTGCAAAAAACTCCTTCAGAATTTAAGAAAGAAGAATTGACGTCGCAATACGCTGCCTGATTATTTTACTCCTTTTTCCGGGTTCCATGAACCCTGCTGTTTTCTTATATAAATAATCTGCCCGGTATGATATGCATTATGGGTTCCTATGTGGGCAATAGCGGAATACCATGCATTTAATTTCTTATCATCCGTTGTTTCAATCGCTTTCTCCCACGCGGTTAATACACTGTCCAGTTTTTTTACTGTTGCTTGCCAGCTTATTTTATCTAAACTGGAAAATGTTTCATCGTTATTGCCACTGAACGGTGGCTCCGGTAATCCTTTAAATTTTGCCAGCTGTTGTTCATTCCAGAAAACAAGATGGCTTGCAAGTTGCGCGATAGAATGATTGCCGCTACTATCTTTCCACATCGCCTGTGCAGGAGTTAAATCTTCCAGTGCTATGTTTACCGGCACGAACCAATCTTTAACATTGTGCGTTGTTTTTAATTGTTCCAGCAAAATACTCTTTAATGTCGGAGTTGTTTTGCTTTGTCCATTAACCTGGCTCAAAGAAAAAAGTAGTACTATAACAAGCAGTCTTTTCATAAAATTTATATTTAAATAAACAATTAATTGCTCATCACTGGTAGGTCTATGTAAGTAGCATTTGCCGCATTGCAATAAATGCTATGCTGCGCTTTTATAAAATCAGTTTCCTTTGCTTCAAAGATATTGGGTATATATTTCTGGGGATTGCGATCAATTAGTGGAAACCATGTGCTCTGAACCTGTATCATGATATGATGCCCCGTTTTAAATGTATGATTTACCTGGTGAAGATCAATTATAAATTCTTCCGGTTTATTGGGTGACAATGGAGATGGTTTACTGAAACTTTTCCGGTAACGCCCGCGAAATACTTCCATGGCAACAGGTAGTTGATACTGGCTCATCAGAAGACTCGTTTGATCAAACGCCGGATAAACGTCGATCAGTTTTACTATCCAATCGGCATCCGTACCAGTGGTGCTTGCAAACAGGTGAGCCGTTATCTTTCCCGTTACTGTTAAATCTTCGGTTAATGAATCCATTATAAAGCTTACAACATCCGGTCTCGTATACACGAAACGCTGATCTTCTACCTGCCAGGGTCTCCATCGGCTGCCGGTCCCATAGGTTGCTTCAATGGGTTGTATACGATAAGGCACCGGTTTGGCAGGATCGCTGGTATATGTAACTACCGCTGACGAAACTGTTGGTTTTGTAAATGATGCCGTTCTGTTAGCCGCTACGTATAGCTTTTTGTTAGTTGCATCTTTAGGCGGCCACGTACTGTAAGTTTTCCACTGGTTACTGCCCGTTTGAAAACAATAAGCTTCTTCAAATTTTCCATCACCAATTCCCTTCAGCCAGTAGTCAAACCATTTTTTCTGCAAAGCCTGGAACCATACTGCTGTTGAACTTTCAAAAGAAATTTTTCCCAGGCTATCAGCCTTCGCTCTTGCCCATTGGCCATGGTTCCATGGACCAAGAACGATGTGATTCCGATCGAAACTATCTTTCTTCTCCATATGGCTGTACATTAGTTGCGGGCCATTAATATCCTCCTGGTCATAGTAAC
>Ga0207689_10005651_pt1 | contig 11135 bp, 8 predicted proteins | sample KBSMisM52_FD_184312 | JGI IMG/M metagenome (GOLD analysis project Ga0207689, IMG submission 184312) | Miscanthus rhizosphere microbial communities from Kellogg Biological Station, Michigan, USA - KBS Miscanthus M5-2 (SPAdes) (version 2) | ecosystem: Host-associated > Plants > Roots > Rhizosphere... | reverse complement strand
CGTTCGACCGCGCGATGCTGGCCGGGTTCGCCGGATTGCTGGATCGCGATGGCGTCATCGCCGACGTCGGCTGCGGCACTGGTGCAACGTCGCGCGTGCTCGCAGACATCGGGCTGGACGTAATCGGTATCGACTTGTCTCCCAACATGCTCACAGAGGCACGGCGCCGCAACCCCGATCTGCGCTTCCAAGTCGGATCAATGACAAATTTGGACTTCGACGACGGCCACTTCGAAGGAATCTGCGCGTGGTACTCGGTGATCCACATACCCGATGACCAACTACCGCACGTCTTGTCGGAATTCCGCCGCGTGCTGCGCCCCGGCGGATGGGTGCTACTGGCATTTCAGGTCGGCGAGCAACCCCGCGAGTTCAAGCAGATGTTCGGCGAGCAAGTGTCGTTGACGTTCTACCGGCGCCAGCCGGACAGCGTCGCCCTGCTATTGGAAGCGGCGGGCCTTGAGCCGTATGCGGGTTTGGTGCGTGAACCCAACGACGACGGCTTCGAATCGACGCCACATGCCTATCTGATCGCCCGTCGAATGTGAGCTTGTATCGACAGTCAGGGCATCGCCTCGGCCACCGAGATGTGTCCTTCGAAGCCAAGACCTGCGGCCGTTTGTCGATAGCGATCGCGGAGATCTCGATACGCGATCGTGTCGCCTTGAGCGCGCGCTAGCAGCGCACGCAACCTCAGAAGCGCGACGTCGTGCAGCACGAATCCGGGATCGGTGCGAACGGCGGCCAACCGGTCGATCGCGGCGTGTGCCTGCTCGAGGTCCGATGCGCAGTTGCAGCGTGACGCCATCGCGAGACTTCACGTCTGCCGCCAGCCGCTCGGCCTCTCGTTGAACCCCCATCGCGGTAAGGCATGCCCGTAAAGCGTGGTCCTCCAAGGAGATCGGCGCACCGAACACCGCCATGATCCCGTCACCAGTGAACTGGTTCACCGTGCCGCCGTAGCGCTCGACAACCAATGCCGATCGCTCCAATAGCTCGGTCATGATTTCCCGTAGCCGCTCCGGCCCAACGGCCGCTGCGATGTCCATCGAATGGACTACGTCGGCGAATAGGACGGTCACCTGCTTGTACTCCGCCGGCTTCTCCGGTGCGGCGATCGGCGTCCCGCATTCGAGACAGAACTTCGCAGTCGGCGGCAGCTCGAAACCGCACGCCGCGCACGCCACCCCCGCGGCGGTCATGTCGCCTCCGCAGATGCCATCTGCGAGCCAGAACGGCCGCCGACCACCACGCCGACATCGTTGCACCGCGCGCACCGCCAAGCGGGCAAAATGGGCGCTCCACTAACCACGAGCGTGCGCTAAATGCACGCGAAATCCGGCGCGTCGGTGTGCAGACACGCACGTTCGCGGGTTGTGGCGTCAGGCCGCCAGTCTTGGCGCCCGCTTCTCGACCCGCTTGCCGCGACGCCAGCCACGCACCGTGGCGATGGCGGTCCTGAGCCCGCGGCGTCGACCGGTTGCCGGATCGGTATACCCGAACCCGGGCTCCAGCTCGGAGAACATCCGCTCGCTGCGGGTCTCGGGAGCATCATCGACGGTGTCGCGCAGGTATTTGTCCGGCAGCGACAGCTTGGCGATGGTCCGCCACGTCTTGCCGTACTGCACCAGGAACGAACCCGTCGTGTACGGCAGGTCGTACTTGTCGCAGACCTGCCTCACCCGCACCGAGATCTCGTGCAGCCGATTGCTCGGCAGATCCGGATAGAGGTGATGCTCAATCTGGTGGCACAGGTTGCCGCTCATGAACCGCAGCGCCGGTCCGCCCTCGAAATTGGCGCTGCCGAGCATCTGCCGCAGGTACCACTCGCCCTTGGTCTCACCGGCCATGTCAGTCTTGGTGAACTTCTCTGCACCGTCTGGGAAATGGCCGCAGAAGATCACCGCGTTCGCCCACACGTTCCGGATCACGTTGGCCACCGCGTTGGCCTTCAGCGTCGACTTGAACGTCGCGCCGGGGGACAGCGCCGTCACCGCAGGCCAGGCTACGTAGTCCTTGGCCAGCTGCCGGCCGGCCTTCGCCGAGAATTCGCGCATCCGCACCATGGTGGCGTCGCGGTCGTCGCGGCCCTTGAACATCCGGCCGAGTTCCAGGTGCTGCAAACCGACACCCCACTCGAAGCCGAGCGCGAGGACGGTGTTGTACAGCAGGTTGCCGAGGTTGAACGGCTTCCACTTTTCGTCACGAGTGACCCGCAGCAGGCCATAGCCCACATCGTCGTCCATGCCCAGGATGTTGGTGTACTTGTGGTGCATGAAGTTGTGGGTGAACCGCCAGTGCTTGGACGCCCCGCTCATGTCCCACTCCCACGTCGAGGAGTGAATCTCGGGATCATTCATCCAATCCCACTGGCCGTGCATGACGTTGTGGCCGATCTCCATGTTCTCGATGATCTTGGCCACGCCCATAGTCACGGTGCCCGCCCACCACGCCGAGCGTCGCGAACCCGCGGCCAGCATGAGCCGGCCTGCGACCTCGAGGGCGCGTTGGGCGGCGATGGTGCGGCGGATGTAGCGCGAGTCGCGCTCCCCACGGGAGTCTTCAATGTCCAGGCGGATCGCGTCGAGCTCGACAGCCAGATTTTCGATGTCGGCTTCGGTCAGATGCGCGAATGCCGGTACGTCGGTAATTGCCATTGTTCTGCCTCCCTTCTTTTACCTACGCTAGCGTAACCTACGGCTCCGTAGGTTACCAACCAGTAAAGTCTAAACGTCGAGTACGCAATCGCCGGATGCTGCGGAGATGCAGGTCTGTATCCGGCTTCCTGGTTCGTGTTCGGCGCCCGTGCGCAGGTCACGTACGTGCCCCTCGAGCAGACCCACCACACACGACTGACAGATACCCATTCGGCAGCCGAACGGCATCTGAACGCCGACCTGTTCGCCGGCATCCATCAACGGAGTCGCGGCGTCCACAGTGAGCCTCTTCCCAGTGCGTGCGAACTCCACCGTGCCGCCCTGGCCATGCACCGCGGCCTTGGATACCGCGAAGCGCTCCAGATGAAGCCGCTCGGCGGTGCCCTCCGCATGCCAAACCCGCTCTGCCGCGTTGAGCATGCCTTCTGGGCCACACGCCCACGTCTGACGTTCCCGCCAATCGGGCAGTTCATCGTCCAACCGGGCCAGGTCGAACCGCCCCTCAGTGCGGGTCGACCGCAGCCGCAGTCGATAACCGTCGTGCGCACGTTCCAGCTCGGCCAGCTCCGCAGCGAACATCACATCGGATTCCGTTGGGGCCGAATGTAAGTGGACGATATCGGTGACCTGATCGCGTCGCGCCAACGTGCGCAGCATCGACATCACCGGCGTAATGCCGGAGCCCCCGGTGATGAACAACACCGACGCAGGCGCCGGATCGGGCATCACGAAGTTGCCCTGCGGCGCGGCCAACCGAACGATCGTGCCGGGTGCCACCCCGCCGACCAGGTGGGTCGACAGGAAGCCCTCGGGCATGGCTTTCACCGTGATGGTGATAGTGCGCGAGGCGCGGCCCGATGTCGCAGGCCGAGCGGCTCCGGTCACCGGACTGGACGTCAACGAGTACGACCGCCAGCGCCACCGGCCGTCGATGAGCAGGCCGATGCCGATGTACTGGCCGGGCTGGTAGTCGAACGAGAAGCCCCAACCGGGCTTGATGACCAAGGTCGCGGAGTCGACGGTCTCGCGCCGCACCTGAAGCACGCGGCCGCGCAGTTCCCGCGCCGACCACAACGGATTGGCGAGTTTGAGATAGTCGTCTGGCAGCAGCGGCGTGGTGATCCGCTCGGCGATCGCGCGCGCCGTGTCCCAGCCGCGATGTTTACCCGCGCCGGCGACAGTGGGCCGCTCGGTGTCCACGAGAACAGCCACGGGCCTGCTGCTGCTGTATTTCTTGCCCAACGAAAGCTCCTGCCCCAGTTTCAGGATTGCCTCACCCGTCGTCCGGGAGACATAACCTACGGTACCGTAGGTTCGGCGCTTGAGCCAGGCGTAAAGCGTCACAGCAGCTCGAGCAGGAAGGGCAGCTCTTGCGGGGCATACCAGGCGAGATCGTGGTCCTGGGCATCGCCCACGATGAATTCGGCGTCCTCATCGCCCAGGTCAGCGGCGTCGACGGCCTCGATCGCCGGCACCACCGCAGGCTCAGCGTCGGCGTTGTCGACATACGCCGCGACCAGATGGTCGAACGTGATCGGCGCCGAGAGCCGCACCACCGCATCGTCGAGATCAGGACGCGCCGTCACACCCTCGACGTCGGCCACCACCACCGCTCGCCGCGGCGGCAGAGCGGATGTCCCCTCGCCTGCCATCAGCCGCAGCGACGCCAGCGCCGCGTCGCGGAGTGCGACCTCGGCCAGTTCGTCGTCATCGCCCTCGGCGTAGGCCTCGCGCAGCGTCGGCGTCACCGCGAATGCTGTCCCGTTGCGGGCGTGCAAGAGGCGATCGGCGACCAGCTGCTGGAGCATGGCCAGGGTCGCTGGGACGTAGACACGCACGAAGCGAGGTTAGCCGTTATTGCGCGGCCTCCAGCAGCTCCTCCATCGATTCCCGCAGCAGTGACGGAAATACGTCGACGTCGCTCATCGCGTCGCGGTCGGCGTTGATCCCGAAGTAGAGCATGCCGTTGTATGACGTCACCCCGATCGCCAGCACCTGGTTGTTCAGCAGCGGTGGCACCGCGTAGGTTTCCAGCAGTTTGGTTCCTGCGAGGAACATCTGCTTCTGCGCGCCGGGCACATTGGTGATCAGGAGGTTGAACAGCCGCGCCGAGAAACTGGTCGCGACGCGAATTCCCATGGCGTGCAACGTCGGTGGCGCAAAGCCCGACAGCGTGACAATGGTGCGCGCGTCGACCAGGCTAGCCGCGGTCGGAAGTGACTCGGTGGTGTGCGCGATCTGCGACAGCCGCACCACCGCGTTGCCCTCACCGACCGGCAGGTCGACGAGAAACGGCGACACCTCGCTGATCGCCTGCCCCGGCCCGGTCGTGTCGAGGTCCGCGTCCGGATAGACCGACATCGGTGCCATCGCCCGCACGGTCGTCATCGCCGTCACCGGCTCGCCACGCGACATCAGCCAATTGCGCAGCGCCCCGGCAACCACGGCCAGCACAACGTCGTTGACGTCGCAGTCGTAGCGCGCCCGGACCAGGCGGTAGTCCTCCAGCCGATGGCCTGCCACGGTGAAGCGGCGGTTGCGCGACACAGTCGTGTTCAGCGGGCTGTTCGGCGCGGTGCCGCGGGCGACGGTGCGCGCGACGTCGACGAACCGGCGCCCGACCTCGACCAGCTGACCTGCGTTCGTCGTCACCTCTGTCACCGCCGTGCGCACGGCCCCGAATTGCTCGGCCGGACGGGTGATCCACTCACCGACGGCGCCGAGCAGGAGCCGACGGTCGCTCGGCTCACGCGCAGGGATCCAGATATCCTCACCGAACTGCGGCGGCTTTTGGGTGCGGTCGGCGACGACGTGGCCGATCTCGAGCGCCGTCATGCCGTTCACCAGCGCCTGGTGCGATTTGGTGTAGATGGCGATGCGGCTGCGGGTCAGGCCCTCGATCAGATACATCTCCCACAGCGGCCGGGACTTGTCCAGTGGCCGCGAGCCGAGCCGGGCGATGAGCTCGTGCAGCTGCGCGTCGCTGCCCGGTGACGGCAACGCCGACCGCCTGATGTGGTAGGTGATGTCGAAGTCACGATCGTCGACCCACACCGGTCGGGCCAGGCCCAATGTCACTTCGCGCACCTTCTGGCGGTAGCGCGGAATCTGCGGCAGCCGCTGTTCCACGGTGGCGAGCAGGGACTCATAGCTCAGCCCGTTGCGCGGCTTGCGCAGGATCGACAGCGTGCCGACGTACATCGGGGTCGAGGTGTCTTCCAGGTGATAGAACGACGCGTCCGACGCCGACAACCTGGTCACCATCCGGTGCAACCCCCTCTAACGTTTCCTCGCTGTCAATAACCCCCGTGCAGGCTATCGGCCAGTTCTGTGACCGCGCATCACGGGTGCATTCGGCGTCGTCGAACCGTGCGATCATGAATGTGTCTGCGACTCTCCAGCAGATGCCGTCTCAATCGCACCCAACGCTGGAGAGCACCGATGACCGCATCCCGGATTTCGTCCGAACCCGTGTCGCTGACGACGCCGATCATCGACTGTGAGCCGCCGCCCGTCGGAATCGCCGCGTGCCCGCCACCGTCGTCGGCCGCGCTGCATCGCCGCACGACGCGCAGCGTACGGTCGGTGCCGCATACGGTTCCCCGCGATCCGTTGCCGCCTCGCGCGGCGGTGGCGTTCGCCGACGCGGCGCTGCGCCGCGTGCTGGAGGTCGTGGACCGGCGCAGGCCCATCGCGCAACTGCGCCCGCTCGTGGCGCCCGCGCTCATCGACACGGTCACCGCGCTGACGCGAGCTCCGCACACCGCCGCGGGGATGCTACGGCGAGTCCGGGTGCGGATGGTCGACGGCGAGGCGGCCGAGGTGTTCGCGACATATACCCGGGCACACCGCGTCCTGGCCATCGCCGGGCGGATCGAACAAGTCGATGACCGCTGGCGGATTGTTGCCCTGCAGCTCGGCTGAGCGAGCCGTGAGCTACCGCCTGCGGCTGCCCTTGGCGGCCTTGGCCTGCTGACGCGCGGCTTCACGCCGCTCACGCCGACTGGTGCCCGTCGGCGCGGCATGCTTGCCACCGCCGTCCCGTTGCACGTGCGCCGACCCGTCCTCGGACGGCCCGGTGTAGGTCAGCGGCGGCGAGGAGTCCTCAATTCCTTTGGCGCGCAAGGCTTTCGCCGGCTGAGCCGGCAATTTACCGCCCGCCGGCTGAGCCGGCAATTTATCGCCCGCCGGCTGAGCCGGCAATCCATCTCCCGGCCGCTCCTTGGTCGCGACAGCACTGTCTTGCGCCTTGGCGGCCGCCTCCGCGGCGAATTGGGCCAACCCCGCAGGCGCGGCGACCGGCGCCACGGCGGGCGCAGGCGCGGCTTCAACGGTGACGTTGAACAGGAAGCCCACGGACTCTTCCTTCAGCCCCTCGAGCATCCCGACGAACATGTCGTAGCCCTCGCGCTGGTACTCGACCAGCGGGTCGCGCTGCGCCATCGCCCGCAGGCCGATGCCCTCCTTGAGGTAGTCCATCTCGTAGAGGTGTTCACGCCACTTGCGGTCGAGGACGTTGAGCAGCACGTTGCGCTCCAGTTGCCGCATTGCGCCGTCGCCTGCGATCTCCTCGAGCTGCTTCTCACGCTCGGCGTACGCGCGCTCGGCGTCGGCGACCAACGCATCGAGCAGCTCGTCGCGGGTCAGCTCGCCCGCCTCGCCCACCGCATCGGAGTCGACCAGATCGTGGTGGTCGATGCCGACCGGATACAGCGTCTTCAGCGCGTCCCACAGCTTCTCCAGGTCCCAGTCCTCGGCGTAGCCCTCGGCGGTGGCGCCGTCGACGTACGCGGTGACCACGTCGACGAGCATCTGGTGGGCCTGCTCGGCCAGGCTCTCACCTTCGAGGATCAGGCGACGCTCCTCGTAGATGACCTTGCGCTGCTGGTTCATCACCTCGTCGTACTTGAGGACGTTCTTGCGGACCTCGAAGTTCTGCTGCTCGACCTGGGTCTGGGCGCTCTTGATCGCGCGGGTGACCATCTTCGCTTCGATCGGCACATCGTCGGGCAGATTCAGCCGGTTGAGCAACGACTCCAACGTCTCGCCGTTGAACCGTCGCATCAGCTCGTCGCCGAGCGACAGGTAGAACCGCGACTCGCCGGGGTCACCCTGGCGGCCCGAGCGACCGCGCAGCTGGTTGTCGATGCGGCGGGATTCGTGGCGCTCGGTGCCCAGTACGTAGAGCCCGCCGACGGCGATGACGTCCTCGGACTCCTCGGCCGCCTCGGCCTTGACCTGCGGCAGCACCTCGTGCCAGGCGATCTCGTAGTCCTCGGGCGTCTCGACCGGGTCGAGACCCTGGGCGCGGAGGCGCTTGTCGGCGAGGAAGTCGACGTTGCCGCCCAGCACGATGTCTGTGCCGCGGCCGGCCATGTTGGTGGCCACGGTGATCGCGCCCAGTCGTCCGGCCTCGGCGATGATGCCGGCCTCCTGCTCGTGGTACTTCGCATTGAGCACGTTGTGCGGGATCCGCCGCTTCTGGAACTGGCGCGACAAGTACTCCGAGCGCTCGACGCTGGTGGTGCCGATCAGGACCGGCTGACCCTTCTCGTAGCGCTCGGAGACGTCGTCGACGACCGCGATGTACTTGGCCTCTTCGGTCTTGTAGATCAGGTCGGACTGGTCACCGCGGATCATCGGCTTGTTCGTGGGGATCGTCACGACACCGAGCTTGTAGATCTCGTGCAGCTCGGCCGCCTCGGTCTGTGCGGTGCCGGTCATGCCCGACAGCTTGTCGTACAGCCGGAAGTAGTTCTGCAGCGTGATGGTCGCCAGCGTCTGGTTCTCGGCCTTGATCTCGACGTGCTCCTTGGCCTCGATGGCCTGGTGCATACCCTCGTTGTAGCGGCGCCCGATCAGCACGCGGCCGGTGAACTCGTCGACGATCAGCACTTCGCCGTCGCGGACGATGTAGTCCTTGTCGCGCTGGAACAGCTCCTTGGCCTTGATGGCGTTGTTGAGGTAGCTGACCAGCGGCGAGTTGGCGGCCTCATAGAGGTTGTCGATGCCGAGCTGATCCTCGACTAACTCCACGCCGATCTCGTGCACGCCGATCGTGCGCTTGCGCAGGTCGACCTCGTAGTGGGTGTCCTTCTCCATCAGCGGCGCCAGCCTGGCGAACTCGGTGTACCAGTTCGACGCGCCGTCGGCCGGCCCCGAGATGATCAGCGGGGTGCGGGCCTCGTCGATCAGGATGGAGTCCACCTCGTCGACGATCGCGAAGTTGTGCCCGCGCTGCACCAGATCGGCCAGCGAGTGCGCCATGTTGTCGCGCAGGTAGTCGAAGCCGAACTCGTTGTTGGTGCCGTAGGTGATGTCCGCGGCGTAGGACGCGCGCCGCTCCTCCGGCGTCAGGCCGGACAAGATCACCCCGACGTTGAGACCGAGGAAGCGGTGCACGCGGCCCATCCACTCGGCGTCGCGTTTGGCCAGGTAATCGTTGACCGTCACGACGTGCACACCCTTACCGCTCAGGGCGTTGAGGTACGACGGCAGCACCGCGGTCAGGGTCTTGCCCTCACCGGTCTTCATCTCCGCCACGTTGCCGAAGTGCAGCGCCGCGCCGCCCATCACCTGGACGTCGAAGTGACGCTGGTCGAGCACTCGCCAAGCGGCCTCCCGCGCAACGGCGAACGCTTCGGGCAGCAGGTCGTCGAGTTCGGCGCCGTCGGCGACGCGGTCCTTCAATTCGTCGGTCTTGGCCCGCAACTCGGCGTCGGAGAGTTTCTCCATGTCGTCGGACAGGGTGTTGACGTAATCAGCCACCCCCTTGAGGCGCTTGACCATGCGGCCTTCACCGAGACGGAGCAACTTGTCCAGCACGCTATTACCTCTGTTGTGTTCGATGGATCTCACTGTTCATTAGACGAGGTCCATCGTAAGTGACCCGTCGAAATAGCTGGTCGAAGGCGCTGGCAAGCGTCTAGGCGAGCCGAATCAGTCCGTAGTCATAGGCGTGCCTGCGGTACACCACGCAGGGTTTGTCGCTCTGTTTGTCGTGGAAGAGAAAGAAGTCGTGGCCGACCAGTTCCATCTCGTAGAGCGCGTCATCGACGGTCATCGGCTTGGCCGGATGGTCCTTCGTGCGCACAATACGGCCGGGCTCATGGTCCTCCACCGCCGCGCCGTCGGCGTCGGGTTCTGCGGATGCCGTCGTGGTCTCGGGCAGCGGGTCGAGCGCCGTGGCCTGGGCCAATGACACCGGAGTCTTGTCGCCGTAGTGCACCTTGCGACGGTCCTTGCTGCGGCGCAGCCGGCTCTCGAGTTTGCACACGGCCGACTCGAGGGCGGCATAGAAGCTGTCCGCGCAGGCCTCGCCCCGGACGACGGGGCCGCGGCCTCGCGCGGTGATCTCTACGTGTTGACAGTTCTTGCGTTGGCGCCGGTTGCGCTCATGGTCTAGTTCGACGTCGAAGAGGTAGATGGTGCGGTCAAATCGTTCCAGGCGGGACAGTTTCTCGGAGACGTAGATGCGGAAGTGTTCGGGAACCTCGACATTGCGGCCCTTGACGACGACCTCGGCGTTGGGCGCGGGTTCCGGCGCCTCTTCCTCGATCACCATGGTTGTGCGGTCTGAGTCCACGGAATGGCTTGACATGCTTGGCAACTCGTTTCGTTTCTCTACGGAGTCGCACGCTTTGCGTGCCCGGCTGTCTTCGGATTCGCGCCGACGGGGCATGCGGGTTTCGCCGCTCGCCGGCGCAAGGTGTCGACTACTCACCTCCTACCGCTGGTCGGCGGATGCTGGCGCTTCAGGTTGAGCGCCGCCGTGAGGCATTCACGGGTGGTTGTTGCCGACGGTAGTCCGTGTTCACCCAGTAGTGCCAGTAAATTCGCGGACCTGTTTTCAGTTCTTCACACGGGGTTGATCTGGATCAAAATTGCACCGTCGTCAGGCATTGGCAATCGCAAGCACACCGGCCACGTCGGCGCCTGAGACGTGCAGGACGCGCACCGATTCGCTGGCAGTCGCGCCGGTGGTCACGATGTCGTCGACCACGAGCACTACCCCGGCGACGGGCTTGTTGATCTTGACGCGTCCTGCGATGTTGCGCTGCCGATCGGCGCCAGACAGGCCGACGGAGTCGCGGACCATCGCCCGCAGTCGCAGCGCCTGCGTGACGTCGACATCGCGCAGGTCCGCCGCGGCCGCCCGCGCCATCCGGGCGACGGGGTCGCCGCCGCGGCGCCTGGCGGACGATCGGCGCGTTGGCGCGGGGACGACGGTCAGCGGCGACTCGATGACACCCCATGTCAGCAAGCGCTCCAACCCGGCCTTTAAGGCGACCGCGAGCGGCGCGATGAGGTCGGCGCGGCCGTGCTCTTTGACGGCGACGATGGCTTCGCGGCGCGGCCCGGCGTAGCGACCGAGCGACAACACCGGCACGCCAGGATCGACGCGCGGTGTGATCAGGTGCGGTTGGTCGGGGTGGACGGCCAGCGCCTGGGCGCAAGCGGGGCACCACCGGGTCGACG
>Ga0207689_10005650_pt1 | contig 11136 bp, 7 predicted proteins | sample KBSMisM52_FD_184312 | JGI IMG/M metagenome (GOLD analysis project Ga0207689, IMG submission 184312) | Miscanthus rhizosphere microbial communities from Kellogg Biological Station, Michigan, USA - KBS Miscanthus M5-2 (SPAdes) (version 2) | ecosystem: Host-associated > Plants > Roots > Rhizosphere... | reverse complement strand
ATGGGCGCGCGCGCTCGGCGTGACGATGATCGGGACTGTCGGGTCGGACGAGAAGGCCGAGCTCGCGAAAGCGAACGGGTGCACGCACACGATCGTCTACACGCGAGAGAACTTCGTCGAGCGGGTGAAGGCGCTGACGGGAGGGAAGGGCGTGCCGGTGGTCTATGACGGCATCGGCAAGGACACGTTTCCGGCGTCGCTCGATTGTCTCGTGCCGCGCGGCCTCTTCGTGAGCTACGGCAACGCCTCCGGGCCTGTGCCGCCGTTCGACATCCTGTTGCTGTCGCAAAAGGGCTCGCTCATGGTGACGCGGCCGACGCTCTTCACGTTTGCCAACAATCGCGAGAACATCGCCGCCATGTCGGGCGAGCTGTTCGATCTCGTGAAGAGCGGCAAGATCGTCAGCGAACCACGGCAGACGGTGCCGCTCAAGGACGCAGCCGACGCGCATCGTGCGCTCGAGTCGCGGAACACGACCGGAGCAACGATACTGGTCCCGTAGCGCGCATTCGCCGCACCTCAGCGCGAATTGAGCAGCTCGCGCGCCGCCGGCGCGAGCTCGCTCGCGGTGAGTCCCAGCGGGCCGCGACCGGCCTCGACGCACGCGTCCGCCGCCGCGCCGTGAAGGCAGACGGCGAGGCGCAGCGCCGCCTTCGCGTCGATCCCCTGCGCGAGAAACGCTCCCGCAAAGCCCGCGAGCACATCGCCCGTGCCCGCGGTCGCGAGGCCCGAGTTGCCGCTCCCATTGATGTCCCACGTTCCATCGGGATGCGCGAGGACGCTGCCGGCGCCTTTGACGACGACGCTCGCGCGGAGCTTGTCCGACAGCGCTCGCGCAGCGGCGAGCCGATCGGCTTGGATGGCGGCGGTGTTGGTGCCGAGCAACCGGCCTGCCTCCGCAGGATGGGGGGTTGCAATCGTCGGTGCGGCGCGCCTGGCGATCGCCGCGGCGAGCGCGGAATCGAGCGCGATCGCGTTGAGCGCATCGGCATCGAGCACGAGCGGCACGTTGGTCGCAATCGCTTGCGCAACCCGCGCCTTCGACTCCGTCGAAACCCCGAGCCCGGGCCCGCAGACGATCGCGCTCGCTTCCGCGTCGAATACTTCCGCGACCGTTCGCAGCATCAGCTCGGGTTGCCCCCAATCGACGGCAGGCGGCTTGCCGGTGACCAATCCAATCCACACTTTGCCCGCACCTGCGTGAAGCGCAGCACGGCCGGCGAGAAGCGGCGCCCCCACCATGCCGTCCGCGCCACCGACGATCGCGAGGGTGCCGAAGGTTCCCTTGTGCACATTGCGCCCGCGGCGCAGGAGCACCACAGGGCGCTGCGCCGCGAATGCCTTCCAGGCGAGCAGGTGGCCCGGCACGGGTTCGGCCGCTTCGGGTTCGAGCCCCAGCGAATGCACCGACACCGCTCCGCAGAAGTCGACGCCGTCGCCCGTCAACAGTCCGGGCTTCATCGCAATGAAAGTCGCCGTCGCTGCCGCACGGATCGCGACGCCATGCGCGACGCCGGTGTCGGCGTCGATGCCGCTTGGCATATCGAGCGCGAGAACAGGGACGCCGGACGCATTCGCGTATTCGACGTGCGCCGAATACTGCGCAGAAAGCGGACGGGCAAGGCCGATGCCGAACAGCCCGTCGACGATGAGCGATCCGCGCCAGTGCGCCGGAAGGTCCGGCAGCGTCGTTCCACCTCCGTCGACAAAGGCCCGAAGCGCACTCGCCGCGTCGACCGGAAGCCTTGCCGCCTCGCCACCGAATACGACGACGACATCGAAGAACGCTTCGCGAAGCCGCCGCGCGACAACGAAAGCGTCGCCGCCGTTGTTCCCCGGCCCCGCGAGGACGAGGACCGATCCGCCGCGGTCGCCGAGCATCGTGCGTGCCACGTCGGCGGCCGCCTGTCCCGCCCGATCCATCAACGGTTGCCCGCGTGCCGACGATTCCACCCGGCGCAACTCCCCCGTGCGGAGAATGGGAAGGAGATCCATTCGGTCCATTATAGAACCGGGGTCGAGTCGCGCCCGCCCGTGCTGCCCCCCATGCGGCCGCGCTCCCGACCGGCATGGACAAGCCCCCCCCGTCGCCGCTAAACTGTGCGCCCTCTCGCCCTTGGCCCGGCTCCGTGCACGCGAGCAGCACGTAAGCGCGGTGCACAAAAATGAAGAGGCGTCCATCCGCATTGCAGGGTCTCGCACGCGGCTCGCTTGGCTGTATATCAGGAGAAATTCGATGAAGCTGTTCCAGTCGTTCGGTCTTGCGGTCGCCGTGGCCGCGTTCACGCTCACCGCACACGCGCAGGAGCTCACCGGCACCCTCAAGAAGATCAAGGATTCCGGGACGATCACGCTCGGACATCGCGACACGTCGATTCCGTTTTCGTACTACGACGACAAGCAGCAGGTCATCGGCTACGCGATGGACATCTGCATGAAGATCGTCGACGCCGTGAAGGCCGAGCTCAAGATGCCCAACCTCAAGGTCGTCTTGAATCCCGTCACGTCGGCGACGCGGATTCCGCTGATGGCGAACGGCACCATCGATCTCGAGTGTGGCTCGACGACCAACAACCTCGACCGCCAGAAGCAGGTCAGCTTCACCAATACCCACTTCGTGACGGCGAACCGCTATGTCGCGAAGAAGGCGTCGAACATCGCGAAGCTCTCAGACCTCAAGGGCAAGACCGTCGTCTCCACCGCGGGCACGACGAACCTCAAGTGGCTGACCGAGGAAAACGGCAAGCAGAATCTCGGGATGAACATCCTGACCGCGAAGGATCACGCCGAGGCGTTCCTGATGGTCGAAACCGACCGCGCCGCCGCGTTCTTCATGGACGACATCCTGCTGTACAGCCTGGTGGCAAGCTCGAAGGCGCCTGCCGACTACGCGATCGGCGCGGAGGCCTACACCATCGAGCCCTACGGCATCATGCTGCGCAGGGACGACCCGGCGTTCCAGAAGGTCGCCGACAACGCGACGGCGCAACTGTACAAGAGCGGCGCGATCACGCCGATCTACAGCAAGTGGTTCCTGGCCGCGATTCCGCCCAAGAACGTCAACCTCAACGTCCCGGTATCGGCGCCGCTCAAGAACGAGTTCGCGAACCCCACGAACAGCGGGGATCCCGCGATGTACAAGTAGCTCGCGGGGGTAAAGCCTGCACGCAAAACGGGGAACCCTTGGTTCCCCGTTTTTGTTTGCTATAGTGGGAAATCCGGCCGTATCGCGATCTGCCGGGCACGCGCAAGAAGCGCGCACGCATTGAATACGTCGCACATCGCACCTGAGCCCGATGCCGCGACCGACCGGGGGAGGTCCGCATGAACTACAACTGGAACTGGCGGATCTTCTGGGAGCCGTCCGCCGACGGCAAGGGCACCTGGATGCTGACCATCATCCACGGGCTCGGCTGGTCGATCGCGACTGCAATCTGCGCCGGAATCATCGCCTTCCTCCTGGGCTCGGCGCTCGGCGTCATTCGCACGACGCCCAACAAGTGGGCGGTCCGGCTCGGCAACGCTTACGTCGAATTCTTCCGCAACATTCCGCTCCTGGTGCAGCTGTTCCTCTGGTTCTTCGTGCTGCCCGAGCTCTTGCCGAAGGCGATGGGCACCGCCATCAAGCAGATGACGCCGCCCTGGGCGTCGTTCGTTCCGGCGGTCATCGGCCTCGGACTCTTCACCGCGGCGCGGGTGAGCGAGCAGGTGCGCGCGGGCATTCAGGCGCTCCCGCGCGGCCAGGGCATGGCGGGGACGGCGCTCGGCCTCACGCTGCCGCAGACGTACCGCTACGTGCTCCTGCCGATGGCGTACCGGATCATCCTGCCGCCGCTCACGTCGGAGACGATGAATCTCATCAAGAACACATCGGTGGCCTTGACCATCGGCCTCGTCGAATTGACGGCCGCGGCGCGCTCGGTCCAGGAGTTCACGTTCCAGGTCTTCGAAGCGTTCACGGCGGCGACGGTCATCTACATCATCGTCAACCTGATCGTCGTCAACCTGATGCGCTGGCTGGAGCGCAGCGTGGCCGTGCCCGGTTTCATCGGTCCGCAGGTCGCCGAGGGAGCCCACTGAAATGGGCGGTCTCGACTTCAACGTCATCGAGCGCTCGTTCGGCTACCTCTTCCGGGAGGGAATGACCTTCACGCTGACGTTGACCGGGCTGGCGGCCCTGGGCGGCATCGTCTTCGGAACTCTCCTGGCGATGATGCGGCTGTCGTCCCACAAGTGGCTGCAGCTGCCGGCTACCGGCTACGTGAACCTGATGCGGTCGATTCCGCTCCTTCTCGTCATCTTCTGGTTCTACTTCCTCGTCCCCTATATCGGCGCCTGGATCGTCGGCTCGTCGACCCCCATCAAGGTCGGCGCCTTCGCCTCGTCGGTGATCACCTTCACGCTGTTCGAAGCGGCGTACTACTCCGAGATCATGCGCGCGGGCATCCAGTCGATTCCGCGCGGCCAGGTATGGGCAGGCTATGCGCTGGGACTCGACTACTGGCAGTCGATGCGCTACATCGTCCTGCCGCAGGCGTTTCGCAACATGCTGCCGATCCTGCTGACGCAGACGATCATCCTGTTCCAGGACACGTCCCTCGTCTATGTCCTGTCGATCACCGATTTTCTCGGCGCGGCATCGAAAGTCGCGCAGCGCGACGGGCGGCTGGTGGAAATGTACCTGTTCGCTGCGGTCGTCTATTTCATCATGAGCTTCTCGCTGTCGTATGTCGTGAAGAGGCTGCAGAGAAAGATCGCAATCATTCGTTAGGGTGCCAATGCCATGCCGATGATCGAAATCAAGAACGTGTCGAAGTGGTACGGCAGCTTCCAGGTGCTGACCGATTGCACGACCAGCGTCGAGAAGGGCGAGGTGATCGTCGTCTGCGGGCCGTCGGGATCGGGAAAGTCGACGCTCATCAAGGTGGTCAACGCGCTCGAGCCCTTTCAGAAGGGGGAGATCGTCGTCGACGGCATTCAACTCCACGACCCGAAGACCAATCTGCCGAAGCTCCGGGCAAGAGTCGGGATGGTGTTCCAGCATTTCGAGCTGTTTCCGCACCTGTCGATCACCGAGAACCTTACGCTGGCGCAAATCAAGGTGCTGAACCGCCCGCGGGAAGAAGCCATCGCCCGCGGCTTGAAGCTCCTCGACCGTGTTGGCCTCAACGCCCAGAAGGACAAGTTCCCGGGCCAGTTGTCGGGCGGCCAGCAGCAACGGGTGGCCATTGCGCGCGCGCTGTCGATGGATCCGATCTGCATGCTGTTCGACGAGCCCACGTCGGCCCTCGATCCCGAGATGATCAACGAGGTGCTCGACGTCATGGTGCTGCTCGCGAAGGAAGGCATGACGATGATGGTCGTCACCCACGAAATGGGGTTCGCGCGGAAGGTGGCGAAGCGCGTGATCTTCATGGACCAGGGACACATCGTCGAGGACGCGACAAAGGAAGACTTTTTCGGCAAGCCGCGCTCGGAGCGGGCGCAGCAGTTCCTGGCGAAGATCCTGCATCATTGACGCAGGACAGCGCTGGGCGGAGCCAACCCGGAAACGGTCGCTTCGAGCCCATGATTTGTTCGGACGTCATTGCTGAGCGTCTGCCCGGTAGAACAGCGACCGGCTCACAATGGGTCGACTCCGACCCGTTGAGGATTCCTGGGGGTAGCGCAGCTTCGCGAGCCCGAAAGTCGTTGCGGTCACGGACGGCGGCACTGCACTCTCGCGTATAATTTCCGTTTACGTCCCCCGCGCCGGACATGCCGCAACTCCTCACGCTACGCGGGCGCCACGCGCTGTCGCCTTTTCGGGTCGCCAAGCTTCGCGCCGCACTCGCGGCGTTCCGACCCGACAACGCCGTATCTTCCATTTCGGCCGAATACTGGCATTTCGTCGAGCTCGACCGCGCACTTTCGTCCACCGAACGCGACACGCTCGAGCGCCTGCTCACTTACGGCGCGCACGATGAGGCAGGCGTTGACGGCGGGGAGCTCTTCGTCGTAGTCCCGCGCCCGGGAACGCTCTCTCCGTGGTCGTCGAAGGCGACCGAGATCGCCAGGAATTGCGGGCTCGCGGCGGTCCGCCGCATCGAGCGCGGCGTCGCGTTCCACGTCGCCACCACGAGCGGAGAGCCGCTATCGGCAACGGACCGCGCGGCACTCCTGCCTCTTTTGCACGATCGCATGACCGAAGCGGTGCTGCCGCGGCTCGAAGATGCGAATGCGCTGTTCGCGCATTTCCCGCCGCGGCCGCTCGCGAGCATCCCGCTGCTGGCGGAGGGCCGCGAGGCGATCGCTCGCGCAAACGCCACGCTTGGCCTGGCACTCGCGCCGGACGAGATCGACTATCTCGACACCGGCTTTCGCCGCATGGGACGCGACCCGACCGACGTCGAGCTCATGATGTTCGCGCAGGCGAACTCCGAGCACTGCCGGCACAAGATTTTCAACGCCCGCTGGATCGTCGATGGCATGGAGCAGGAGAAGAGTCTCTTCGCGATGATCCGGCACACCCATGCGACGCATCCGCAGGGAACGGTCGTGGCCTACGCTGACAACGCGGCGGTCATGGAGGGCGGGCGGGTGCGGCGCTTCTATCCGGGTCCGGATGGCCGCTACGCGGCGCACGCCGAGACGACGCACATCCTGATGAAGGTGGAGACGCACAACCATCCGACGGCGATCGCGCCGTTTCCGGGCGCGGCGACCGGATCAGGCGGCGAAATCCGCGACGAGGGTGCCACCGGAACGGGCGCCAAGCCGAAAGCGGGCCTCACCGGTTTCACGGTGTCGCACCTTCGGCTGCCGACACTGCAGCAGCCTTGGGAAGGTCCGGCGGACAAACCCGACCGCATCGCCTCCGCGCTCGACATCATGATCGAGGGGCCGATCGGCGGCGCCGCGTTCAACAACGAGTTCGGGCGGCCGAACCTTCTCGGCTACTTCCGGACGTTCGAGCAGGAAGTCGGGGGCGAAGTCCGCGGCTACCACAAGCCGATCATGATCGCGGGCGGCCTCGGCAACATTCGGGCGGAGCACACTGCGAAGCAAGCCATTCCCGCCGGTTCGCTCCTGATTCACCTCGGCGGCCCGGGGATGCTGATCGGAATGGGCGGCGGCGCCGCGTCGTCGATGTCGACGGGCGCCAACATCGCGGACCTCGATTTCGATTCGGTGCAGCGCGGCAACGCCGAGATCCAGCGGCGCGCGCAGGAAGTCATCGACCGCTGCTGGGAATTGGGTGCCGAGAATCCGATCCTGTCGATCCACGACGTCGGAGCGGGCGGACTGTCGAATGCCCTTCCGGAGCTCGTCCACGGCGGCGGCGCCGGCGCGACGTTCGACCTGCGGCGCATTCCCTCCGAAGAACCCGGAATGGCGCCGCGCGAGGTCTGGTGCAACGAGGCGCAGGAGCGCTACGTGCTTGCGATCCGAGCCGAGGACCGCGATCGGTTCGCGGCGATCTGCGAGCGCGAGCGCTGCCCGTTCGCGGTCGTCGGAACTGCGACGAAAGACGAACGACTGGTCGTCGTCGATCCCCATTTCGACAACCGGGCGGTCGACATGGATCTCGACATGCTGCTCGGCAAGCCGCCGAAGATGACGCGCGATGTGGGCCACGTCGCGCGCAAGCTGCGCCCGCTGGATCTTTCCGGAGTCACGATCGAGGAGGCCGCGTACCGCGTGCTGCAGTTTCCCGCGGTCGCCGACAAGACATTTCTCGTCGCGATCGGCGATCGCACCGTGGGCGGACTGTGCTCGCGCGACCCGATGGTCGGACCGTGGCAGGTTCCGGTCGCCGACGCGGCCGTGACGCTGATGGATTTCGACGGCTATCGCGGCGAAGCGATGGCGATCGGCGAGCGCACCCCGCTTGCGCTCATCGATGCGCCGGCGTCCGCGCGAATGGCGGTGGCCGAGGCGATCACGAACATCGCTTCGGCCGGCGTTGCGCGCATTTCGGACATCAAGCTCTCGGCGAACTGGATGGCGCCCGCGGGCCATCCCGGCGAGGACGCCGCGCTCTACGATGCGGTGCGCGCGGTCGCGATGGAGCTCTGTCCTGCGCTTCGCATCAGCATTCCGGTCGGCAAGGATTCGATGTCGATGCGCACGACGTGGCGCGGCGACGGCCGCGAGAAGGCCGTGACGGCGCCGGTGTCGCTCATCATCACGGCATTCGCGCCGATCCGCGATGCGCGGCAGGCGTTGACCCCGCTGCTCCGGCGGGACGCGGGCGATACGGAGCTCGTCTGGATCGATCTCGGCGCCGGTGCCGGGCGCCTCGGCGGTTCCGCGTTGGCGCAGGTCTACGGCCAGCTCGGCGATGTCGCGCCCGACATCGGCGACCCCGCGCGGCTTGCGGGTTTCTTCATGGCGATCCACGACCTGCGCGCGCAGGGCAGGGTTCTCGCCTATCACGACATCGGCGACGGCGGCCTTTTCGCGACGCTATGTGAAATGGCGTTCGCCTCACGTTGCGGTCTCGAGCTGTCGCTCGATTCCGCTGCAGGCGAGCCGTTGGCAATTCTGTTTGCCGAGGAGCTGGGGGCGGTCCTCCAGGTGCAGGTGTCGGCGCGCGCCGACGTGATGCAGCGCCTCGCCGCGGCCGGGCTCGCCGTCCATGCGATCGGCGCGCCGGCGGGGCACGACCGGATCAGAATTCGCGCGCACGGGAACACGCTCCTGGACGCGTCGCGCATCGACCTCCATCGCGCATGGTCGGCGACCACGCACGCGATGCAGCGGCTGCGCGACAATCCGGATTGCGCCGATCAGGAGTACGCGCGCCTGCTCGATGCGACGGATCCGGGAATCTCGCCGCATCTGACGTTCGATGCCGCCGACGACATTGCCGCGCCGTACATCGGGACGGGCGCGCGGCCGGCGATTGCGATCCTGCGCGAGCAGGGCGTCAACGGCCAGGTCGAGATGGCGGCGGCGTTCGACCGCGCCGGCTTCGATGCCATCGACGTGCACATGACCGACATCCTTTCGGGCCGCCGGACGCTGGCCGATTTCCGCGCGCTGGTCGCGGGCGGCGGGTTCTCCTACGGCGACGTGCTCGGTGCAGGCGAGGGATGGGCGAAGTCGATCCTCTACAACGCCCGGGCGCGCGACGACTTCGCCGCGTTCTTCGCGCGCGGCGACACGTTCGCTCTCGGCGTGTGCAACGGCTGCCAGATGATGAGCAACCTGTCCGAGCTCATTCCAGGCACCGCTCATTGGCCGCACTTCGTGCGCAACAAGTCGGAGCAGTTCGAGGCTCGCTTCGTTCTTCTCGAGGTGCAACGCACGCCGTCGCTCTTCTTCGGAGGGATGGAAGGCAGCCGCATTCCGGTGAGCACGGCGCACGGCGAAGGCTATGCCGAGTTTCGCGATCCGGCGCAACTCGAGGCGGCGCAAGCGCTGGTCGCGGTGCGCTTCGCCGACAATCGCGGGAAGCCGACCGAAGCGTATCCTCTCAATTCCAACGGCTCGCCGGGTGGCGTGGCGGGGCTCACGACGTCCGACGGCCGCGTCACGATCCTGATGCCGCATCCGGAGCGCGTCTTCCGCACGGTGCAGATGTCGTGGCATCCCCGCGAGTGGGGCGAGGATTCGCCGTGGATGAGGATGTTCCGCAACGCGCGCGCGTGGCTGCGATGAAGGAATTCCAATGACCCTGACGGTATGGTCGATCGACGGCGCGGTTCCCGTGGTCGATCCGACGGCTTACGTTCACCCCACCGCCGTCCTGATCGGCGACGTGATCGTCGGTCCCGGCTGCTACGTCGGCCCCACGGCATGCCTGCGCGGCGATTTCGGCCGGCTCGAGCTTCGTGCCGGAGCGAACGTGCAGGACAGCTGCGTACTGCACGCCTATCCCGGCGTCGGGACGCTGGTGGAAGACGACGGCCACATCGGCCACGGCGCAATCCTCCACGGCTGCACGGTCAAGCGCAACGCGCTCGTCGGCATGAATGCGGTCATCAACGACGGCGCGGTGATCGGCGAGTCCGCAGTCGTGGCTGCGATGGCCTTCGTCAAAGCGGCGATGGTCGTCCCGCCGCGGACACTGGTCGCCGGCATCCCGGCACGCGTGATGCGTGAGCTCACCGACGAGGAGCTTGCCTGGAAGGTCGAGGGCACCGCAAGCTACCAGGAGCTCACGCGGCGCAGCTTTGCCTCGATGCGGGCAACAGTCCCGCTCACTGCCCCGGAGCCGGGCCGGCGGCCCATCGAGCTGCCGGAACTGCTGCCGCTGTCGACGCGAAAGGCGAAGCAGAGTTGAACGGTGCGCGCCGATGCACCGCGCACCCATGCGCCGCCCGCCCAACCGGCAGCGCTCCCGCCGACTTCCTGGTGAAGCGCTAGAAGCCGGCCGCCTGGCCGTCGCGCCGGGGGTCGGAGGCCGCGGCGTACCCGCCGTCCGTGCGCACGATGATCTGGCCGGCGCCGAAGTCCATGTAGGAGTCCGCCACGGCATCGACCTCGTGGCCCAGCGAAATCAATCCCGCGCGCAATTCCGGCGAAGCCGTGGTCTCGAGATCGACGGTTTTGCCGCCCTCGAGCTTCCAGCGCGGGGCGTCGAGCGCCGCCTGGGGATTCATTCCATAAATCAGCATGCGGACCATCGTCTGCACGTGGCCGGGCGGCTGGATCGGACCGCCCATGACGCCGAACGCCGCCAGCGGCGCGCCGTCGCGCGTCAAAAATCCGGGAATGATCGTCTGGAACGGACGCTTGCCGCCGCCGATCTCGTTCGGGTGGCCGGGAACCAGCGAAAACCCGACGCCGCGATTCTGCATGCTGATCCCCGTGCCCGGCACGACGACGCCGGAACCAAATCCCATGTAGTTCGACTGGATCAGCGACACGATCATGCCTTGCTCGTCCGCCGCGCACAGATAGACGGTGCCTCCGCGCGGCGGTTCGCCCGGGCCGAAATCCTGGGCACGCGTGCGGTCGATGAGGCGCGCGCGCGAAGCGAGGTAGCCGGGATCGATCATCGCCTCGGGCGTGACTTCCATCGTGCGCGGGTCGCTGACATAGCGATACGCGTCGGCGAAGGCGAGCTTCATCGCCTCGATCTGCAGGTGCTGGCTCTCGAGCGAGTCCGGCGCGAGCGAGGCAAGATCGAACGCCCGCAGGATCCCG
>Ga0207689_10005649_pt1 | contig 11137 bp, 6 predicted proteins | sample KBSMisM52_FD_184312 | JGI IMG/M metagenome (GOLD analysis project Ga0207689, IMG submission 184312) | Miscanthus rhizosphere microbial communities from Kellogg Biological Station, Michigan, USA - KBS Miscanthus M5-2 (SPAdes) (version 2) | ecosystem: Host-associated > Plants > Roots > Rhizosphere... | reverse complement strand
AACCCGCGACTGTTTGGCGGCTACGACGCCGAGGCGAAGCCTCTCTTGATTCCAGGTGACGACCGGAAAGCCTGAGGCTTTCCGCACGGAAGGCGGCAAAGCCGCATGACGAAACCTTTTGACGAAACTTGTTGACTTTGCCTGCCACTTCAAATAAAAGCGAATACAGTTGTTGAGTTTAGAGTAAGGAGACTTTCATGAAGACCCCCTGGACCCTTCGCTTATTGCCGCTCGTCATTCTTTTGCTAGCTGTACCAACCGCCTATTCGCAGGACACTGCATCACGAGACAAGACCCGCGAAAGGCTCAACACGCTGCTGACACGCGTCGGGCCCGAACTAAAAGTTACTTTTCAGCAAAGCACCAAGAACCCCTACAATTTCGCAGGTTCAATGAAAGACGGACTAACGAATTGTGAGAGTCTTGAAATCGTGATGATAGTGACTGAAAACGCCACCATTGGCATCCGCGTTTTCCCGCACTACAGCGGTGGATACATTAATGTCGACAAGGCTCGAAACCCTGTACAGTTGTTGCGAAAGCTCGCCCAACTGAATTATTCGAGTTTTCTATTCTGGGGTGCTGATGATACGGGAGATGTTTTTACCGGCTATACCTTCACACTCGAATCCGGTTTTCCTGACGCGGCAATTACGATCGTGCTCGAAAGCATTAAAAACGCCGACAAGTTTGTTGGTCAGATGAAACCGTCGATCGACGGGTCGAGCGCTCCTTAACTAGCGCGACTAAAACCGAAAATCAAAAAGGGCATCCGATTTGGATGCCCCTTTTTGCTTTGCCGCTCGTATGTCTTAGAAAGTGAAACGCAGTTGCAGATCGATGCGTCGGTTGTAGGCAGCATTACCACCGCCGCCGCCGGGACCAAAGCCGCCAAAACCACCGCTAGTCGAGGTTGACTTACCAAATAACAACGAACCCAAATTCCCAGTGGGATTGCTAAGGTTCACGTGATTCAGGATGTTATTGAAATTGGCTGAGAACGTCAGGTTGTAACGGCTGCCGGGATTCCCGCCGCCACCGCCGAAACCACCACCGCCACCGCCGCCAAAACCACCGCCGCCGCGTCCGCCGCCACCTCCACCACCGCCGCGTTCGCCGCCGCCACCGCCACCACCTCTAGCACCGCCGGCCATTCCGCCACCCATCATCGTACTGTTGCGTTGACCATCGTTGCCTTGCTGACCCGCGTCAGTATTTCCTCGTCCCCGTCCATTCCGCGCGGACGCACTTCCTTCAGAACCGAAACCCCAGGTCTTGCTGACGCGAAGGTTAACGGTGGTCGAACCCGGCCCTTCAGCGTAGTTACGAGGAATCATTACGTCGCCTGGTCCAAAGGTAAGTTTGAAATTACCGTAAGGCGTGCACTTAAAGTTAAGGACATCTGAGCAATTCGCGCCTGCTGGAGCCAGTGCGGGTCGTTCGGTGTTGAAAGTGTCGCCGTTAATATCGCGTCCGAGCGTGATATTGAAAGGTCGTCCCGACTGCACAATGAGGAAGGGATTCAAGCTAATTCCCCATGGTGCTCTAAAGTTTCCGGTCATCACAAAGCGATGTCTGATGTCACCTGATGAACGACCATATTCGGTGCTCAGGTCATATGGATTTGCCGGAATACTGCCCGTTCCGTCAGCGTCGCTGTTAGCCTTCGCAAAAACATAGTAGGCGTTGAAGGAAGCCCGCGGATTGAGACGGCTATTGAAGTTCACAATGAACTGGTTCTGACTAAAGTGACCACTCGATTCGTATTCAAAAACATTGCAAGTGGTTGACGGATTCACACTCGGTGGAATGAAATCCGCGCAATTCAACGGACGAATGCCACTCCCCGGCACACCAGGAATGAAAGTGCCTGGCAAGGGAGCGTTCAAAGGACGAACGCGCAACGTATGTAAGGTGCGAACGTTAATGTAGCTCGTGGCCACCGTCGTGTTGTGTGGAAGCTGGTGCTCTACACTGATCACTGACTGAAGGGTGTATGGCGCCTGGACGTTTGGCTCAAGTTGATAAACCGTACCCGGCACTGAGAAGCTCACCAAGGTTGAAGGACTCGGGATGATTGGGAAAAAGTCCGGGTTCTGTACGGTAAACTGCTGTTGATTAGTGCCGTTCAAACGATTCGCCTGCAACGTCAGGTTTTCGCTTACTCGATCGTAAAACACGCCGTAACCGCCGCGAATTACTGTTTTCGGAGAAGGGCCACCACCTGGTGACCATGCGAAGCCAACACGCGGTGCGAAATTCAAATTGCTGTTAATGTTTCCCTGGTTTTCATAACGAAGCCCCAAACTCACGGTGAGATTCTGGCGCACCTTCCAATCGTCCTGACCAAAACCACCAAAGTCCCATTGACTCACGCTACTACGCGGGCTTCCCGACGCCAGACTAAACTGGCTCGCACCACCACCAAACAACCGAATATCGGCGAGGCCTAAACCTTGCGACTGGAAGACGAGGGTCCGGCGATACCGTTCAATACTAGTGATCGGAATGAGCGTGTTTGGAATTACATGATCGCTGGCATCCAATTGTGGACCAACTCCGCCGCCAAAGAACGTGTAAGTGCCGCCGAAATTCTGCGGCGAGTTATCGCTGATCTTAACGTAGCGCAATCGACCGCCAACCTTGAGCGAGTGAACACCATGCGTAAACGAAGTGTTGTTGGTCAGCTCAAATTGGTTGTTGGTATTGGTGGAAATACCGACTTGCGATCCTCCACCTGTAAACGCATCTTGAACACTAATCGTAGGAAGCGAATTATCAGCGTTCGAGCCGCCTGTTTGATGTTCAAACTGGAACCGAGTCTCATTAACAATTGTCTTATTGATAATTGCGGTTTCAGTCAGCTGGACGTTGTTTTCCGTACTCTGGTTTTGGTATTCCCGCGAAGGCAGTGAAAAGCCTCCGACACCAGTAGTCCTGGATGTCTTCGCGTAACTATAGCGACCAACAAGAGTGTTATTGGCATTGATCTGATAATCGACCCGAGGACTAAACGATGTACGACGGTTCGGCACAGGCACAGTGTCCTGGAAGCCGACGATGTTGCGATTGGCATCCAAAACCGTCGCAACGATCACCGCTTCGTCATCGACATCTCGCTTTTCAAAATCAATAAAGAACGAGGCTTTCTTTTTGGAAATCGGTCCACCAAAGTTACCGCCATACTGACGTGACTGATGTGGCGGCCTGGTAGTCGCAAACGGATTGCGCGCGTTCAGCGCGTCGTCATTAAAATTGAAAGAGACCTGGCCACGATATCGATCCGTGCCTGGTCTGGTAAGAATTTCGATTCGACCAAAACCGAGACGATCGTATTCAGCTGAAAATGGATTTGAGTTGATGCGGATCTCGCGAATCGATGAACGCGGAGGCAGACGGCCACCGGTGAAACCATCGATAAAGATCTGACCACCGTTCGGACCAGCGGACGGACCGGCGAGCGCTTGCAGAGCAGCGGCGAGGTCGTCCGGATCATCCGGAAGAGCATCAATATCAGAACCCTTCAACACAACCGCACCCGCATTGTTTTCCGGTTCAGTGCTCACTGAATTATTGTCAGCCGAGACTGTTACCTTCTGCTCTTCAATTGCGACCTTCAAGGTGATGTCGACTTGTACAGGCTTGCTGGCAACCACATCAACTTCGGCATTCTCGTAAATTCCGAAACCCGGATTGACAGCGCGCACCGTGTAACGACCAGGCGCAAGACCGTTAATCGTGTAGGAGCCTCCGTCGTTCGTCTGGACCGTCTTCTCAACACCCTTCGCATCGATCGCTGTCACTGTGACACCCACGATCGCGCCACCCAGTTCATCAAGAACCTGGCCCTTGATTGAACCGTTACGCTGTTGCGCGGCTAACATTCCTGCCGTGCACAAGCATAGGGTGATTGCTAACAATATTCTCTTCATCCGAAAGCTCCTTCTGGGGACGTTTGTTGCACGAGTAGGGATATACTCTCCCGCCGTGCAAGTGGGAGCGGATTGTATCGGAATCAGGCGTAAAGAGTCTGTCAACGAATTGTAAAGTTTTGTCAGTTTGGTCGAACCAATGATTGACACTTCTTTACGGATGAAAATCTCACATTCCTGTAGGATTTTGGCGACTTGCTAAGGGTTGCCGTATGTCTCTAAATTACATCGATCAAACAATGGAACGAGTGCTTGTCATTGACGACGATGTGGGCCTTTGCGAGCTGGTCGGTGAATACTTACAACCTGAGGGTTACACGGTTGAAGCAATTCATAACGGCGAGCGAGGGGTAGACCGTGCTTTGACAGGTGAACACGATCTCGTGGTCCTGGATGTCATGTTGCCGGGAACTAACGGATTTGACGTCTTACGACGCATCAGGGCTAAATCAAGAATACCTGTATTGATGTTGACCGCGCGTGGCGACGATGTCGATCGGATCGTCGGTCTCGAAATCGGTGCCGACGACTATTTACCGAAGCCTTTCAATCCGCGGGAACTTGTTGCTCGCATACGTGCTGTACTGAGACGAACCCAACCGCTGGAATCTCAAAGCAGTCCACGCGAACTCGTTACAGTTGGCGATATCGAAATGGACAGCAACACGAGAAACGTCCGTCGCGCAGGTGAAGTGGTTGAGCTTACCGGCGTCGAATACGACCTGATGGAAATCCTGCTTCGCAATGCGGGGCAAATCGTTAAGCGCGAAGAGCTAGTCAAGGAGGTACTCGGTCGTGAGCTGTCGCCATTCGATCGCAGTATCGACATGCACGTTAGCAATCTTCGCAAGAAGTTGGGCCATCAACTTAATGGCCTGGAAAGAATCAAAACTATTCGCGGCGTTGGCTACATCTACGGCGCGCCTGCAGAGAAGTCAGAATGAAGATCCCCTTTCGTAGTTTATATCTGAAGATTTTTGTCTGGTTCTGGGTCACGATGATTTTGATCAACGTGGCACTCTTCGCTGCCGTTGCGCTAACCAGGCCAACGCCTACCGGACGTTCATGGCGCGACCTCGCCCAGGTTGGCCCAAATGCGATGAAGGTCACGGAGATTTTTGAACAGAGTGGCCCAACCGCGCTGGCTGCGGCTTTGCAGGAGATTGAAAAATCTTCTGGCGTTAACGCCACGCTTTACGACGAAAGCGGTCAAGAACTTGCCGGGCGCACCACTCAACCAAACGCCCCCGAACTAATTCAGAAGGCCGACAAGAGCAACGAAATTGAATTCAACTTCGACGGAAGAAACACGCTGGTAGCACGACCGCTGGTCAGTCCGAAGGGAAAGCACTACACCTATGTCGCACACATTCCGCGGCAGCCTTATCAGATGAGCTTGACGACACAGGGGCTTCGTCTGCTGGTCGTCTTGCTGATCGGCGGAATCTTTTGTTTCTGGCTCGCCCGATATCTGACCAAGCCTGTGCTCAGAATGCGAACGACAACGAATGAGCTCGCCGAAGGAAATCTTGGTGCCCGCGTAGCAACCAAGCTGACGAAGCGTCGTGACGAGATCGGAGACCTCGGCCGCGATTTCAACGGAATGGCTGAGCGACTTGAATCCATGGTTAAAGCTCAGCAACGTTTGCTCGGCGACATCTCTCACGAGCTACGATCTCCACTCGCGCGCTTGGGTGTTGCGTTAGGACTTGCCCGACAACGTTCGGGGCCTGAAGCCACAGCTTCACTCGATCGAATTGAACGTGAGTCGGACAATCTCAACGAGATGATCAGTCAGCTGCTTACACTGACTCGACTTGAAAGTGGCACCGATGGCCGTAAGCGATCCGAAGTCGATCTCTCAGCGCTCGTCCACGAAGTTGCGGAGGATGCTGATTTTGAAGCCCACAGTTTGAATCGCTCGGTGCAGGTCGTCGTGAGCGATAGTTGTTCAATTAATGGCGTCGAGGAATTACTGCGTAGTGCGGTCGAGAACGTTGTTCGCAACGCAGTCCGGTTCACAGCAGAAGGAACTGCCGTTGAAATTGCATTAAAGAGACAGAACGGAAGCGGTGACAACTTCGCTGTTATCAGTGTAAGAGATCGTGGCAACGGGGTTCCCGAGGAGTCGCTTGAAAAGATCTTCCGCCCGTTCTATCGAACCGAGGACGCACGCGATCGTCAAAGTGGAGGCGGAACTGGACTGGGGCTGGCAATCACTGAACGTGCGGTGCGCATGCATGGCGGCAGTGTTCAAGCAACGAACGCCCCGGGTGGCGGATTGTCAGTTGAGATGAAGTTGTTGCTGCCAGGGAGAGTTAATGGAAATGGGCATATTACAACTACGTAAGGATCGAGCAAGACGAGGATTTTCCATATCTCATTTGACATTTTTCAGTTGTCATTGGTTTTCTACTCAGCGCAAATGTTGAGAGACGCCTAACCTCTGCTGATGCCCTTCCCAGCTTGTTCAATACACAGGGGCGTCCTTAATCTTCAACTGCTCCTGCCAACTGCTCCTGCCCCTGATCCTGTCCAGGGTGCCTCATCTAATGACGATGCGTCATTGCATACACAGTTGGCGTCACTACTAACGACAACAACAACGCGACGGCTAACCCCCCGATCACTGCAATAGCCAACGGCTGTAACAACTCCGCACCAGAACCGAGAGCCAGGGCGAGCGGCAACATTCCCAGGATAGTAGCCAGCGAAGTCATCAACACCGGCCGGAAACGTCGTCGACCGGAATTAAGCAATGCCTCCCGCAATGATTCTCCCGCAGCAAGATGATCCTCGACTGCGTCAAGCATCAGAATTCCGTTCTTTGCTACGATTCCGACGACCATAATCATCCCCATTAGTGAAACAACATTCAGCGTCGTTCCAGTAATCAAGAGCGCGAGGAGTACACCTCCAAGCGCCAGCACTGCTCCGGCTACGATGGAAATCGGGTGAGCAAATGATTTGAACTCGATCAGCAAAGTTATGAACACGAGTACGACGGCGAGCAAAAGTGATCGAGCAAGTTCACGAAAGCTTGATTGTTGTTCTTTATAAACACCGCCGTATTCGATAGTCATCCCTGGCGGCAGCTTCACTTCCTTTGCGATTAGTTGCTGGATCTCAGCGATTCCAGTACCGAGATCTTTTCCCTCGAGTCGGCCGGTGACCGCCACCGTCTGACGCAGACCATCACGTGCGATCTCTGTTTGTCCCTTGTCGTATTCGATGTCAGCAACCTGATCCAAACGGAACAACGTGCCACTCGGGGACCGCATTTGAAGAGCCCGAACTTTATCCAACGACGTTCGCACTTCCGGAGAGAAAATTACGCGCACGGTAATCAGTCGATCCTGTTGAAGAATTGCTGAAGCTGCGTCACCTGACATCGCCGTGCTGGCCGTAGCTGCAACGTCAGCGGCTGTCACACCGAATTGTGCGGCCTTAAGTGGGTCGACCTTGAACGTGAATGCCGGCCCGCTCACGACAACGCCGCTAAAGGTGTCGACAACACCCTGCACCTTTGTGATCAGGGTCTCAACTTCTTCAGCTTTAGCTTCGAGCGCGGCCGCGTCTTCACTAAACAATTTGATTTCGATTGGCTCAGGCGAGCTCGTTAGATCTCCAATCATGTCTGGCAGAATTCCCACGAACTCGACTTCCAGGGAAGGTTCTGACTTCTTAATCTTGTCGCGAAGTTCCGCTTCCACTTCTTCGGTTGCTCGCTCGTGTCCCGGCTTTAGTTTGACCGCAAAATCACCCTTGTTTGGTTCAGTAATAAACAGGCCCAACTCGAGTCCAGTTCGTCGTGAGTAACTCTCAACCTCCGGAGTCTCCGCGAGAAACTCTTCAATATGACGAAGCATGCGATCAGTTTCTTCTAACGAAGCCCCGGGCGGAGCAAGGTAGTCGAGCACAAACGCACTCTCGTCAAATGGCGGAAGAAAATCTGTTCCAAGTTGGGTGTAGAGCAGGTATGAAGCGCCAAGTACTACGGCCATGATCACAACAACTAGCCAGCGATTATCCAGCGCATGCCCAAGGACCCACTCGTACCGACGAATGATTGCTCCTAGAAAACGTCCCGGCTTTTCCTCGTGCGTCTCCGCGTCATCGGTTTGTGGCTTGGCTTTAACGAAGCGCTCCGCCAACACTGGTGTAAACACCAATGCCAGCACCAAGGACGTCAACAAAGCAACCGCCATCGTCAAAGCCAGTGATCGGAAGAACACACCGGTAACGCCGGTCAATAACGTCAATGGCAGAAACACGACGACCGGAGTCACGGTCGACCCAATGATGGGTATGGTGATTTCAGAGACCGCGCTCTGAACAGCTTCGCGGCGCGACTGACCGCGCATCATGTGGGTGTAAATATTTTCGACAACCACAATGGCATCGTCGATAACGAGTCCAATCGCAGCCGCAACGCCACCCAGCGTCATCAGATCAAAGCTAAGGCCGGCCAACCACATCGCCAGAAATGTGATCAGTATCGTGACGGGAATCACCAGGATTGCGACGAACGTCGTTCCCCAGTTGCGAAGAAACGCGTAGAGAATGACGACCGATAACAACAGACCGATAATGATCGAATCGCGGACGGACTTAATCGATTCCCGCACCAGCAGAGACTGATCGTAATAAGGTGCAACCTTCACGTCAGCTGGAATTTGATTCCGCATCGCTGCTAGTTCGGCGTTCACCGCATCGACAACGGCGACTGTGTTTGCATCAGGTTGGCGATTCACATTAACCAGTGCCGCAAGATGCGAAGGCGGACCGGCACTTACGATTGTGTACTGTGGTTCAACTCCCGGACCGACCGTAGCTACGTCAGCTACAGTCACGGGAGCGTTGTTTACTGTTGCGACAACAATGGACCCAAGTTCACCTGGCTCTTTTGCCTGGCCACTAACCAAAGCAAGTTCGAGTTGATGATTCTCCTCGATCAATCCCGGTGAGATGATGATGTTTGAATTCTTTACAGCTTCGACAACTTGTTGGGCGGAAACATTGTGAGCAACCAGCCGATCGGAATCGATAGTGACGTGAAACTCTCTCGCTCTTCCTCCAGCGACTCCCACGATTGCAACCCCTGGCAAGCGAGCCAGCCGCGGGCGAATTGTGTAGAGCGCGATGTCGCGAAGACTGGCCTGATCGCGCTTGTCCGACGTCAGGCCGTAACCAACAGCTGGAAACACTGCAAAGGTCAGTCGCTCAATGTTTCGAATCTCCGCCGTGGGTGGCAGTGTTGACGACAATTGTGAAAGACGCGCCTGCACCAATTGCAATGCCTGGATGATGTCGACATTCCAGTTGAAGAAAAGATTGATTTCAGAAGAGCCGCGTGCAGTTTTGGAGCGAATGTTTGCGATGCCCGGAATGCCGTTCATCGCCTCTTCGATTGGACGAGTAACAGAAACGAGTGTTTGTGAAGCTGGAGCGACGCCGTTGTCGACGATGATAACAATGCGAGGAAAATCAGTTTGCGGAAAGACGGCGATCGGCAGTTGCCACGCCGCATAGATTCCCGCGACGCAGAGTAACCCCACAATTACAAGTACAGCACGGGACTGCTTTGAAACCAGGAGGCCAATCTTCACGGTTCTTTTTCTTCGCCCTTTGGCTTTGCTTCTTCTTCTTTTTCGGGGGCCGCAACTTCGACCTTGGTACCATCGGCAAGCGCAAAGTTGCCTTCGATCACAACGGTCTCGCCCACCTTCAACCCTGAAACAACTTCAACCTTGTCTTTAGTGCGCGTACCGATCGTCACCTTGGTTTCATGTGCAACTGATTGCTCGTCGACAACCATCACCGTCCCGTCGCTTGAGTTGCTCGCGTCGAGACTGATGGCCGATGCCGGTACAACGATCGCGTCCCGTTTTGAATTTGCAAAGACCTTTACTTGCACTGCACCGTTCGCTCGTAACGTTCCGGATCCATTGCCGAGGGTTACCCAAACTTCCACTGAGCGATTGGTTGGATCGCTCGATCGACTCAACAACGTCACTTGACCTGTCAATTCTTCAGAGGAGGTGTCGGTAGGCAGCACAGCCGCCGAGTCGCCCACTTTCAGATCCGCCACCGCAGTGTCTGAGAATGGAGCTTTGACAATAACCTGACTAATGTCAGCTATGGTGACTAGCTTGCCGCCGGCGCTGGCAAACTCTCCTTCATATTGAAATTGATCGGTGACGATGCCGGTGATTGGCGCGCGAATCGTTGCGTAACTTAGTTGGGCATCAAGAGTGGCGAGGTGTTGTTGCGCCTGGGCAGTCCGTGCCGCGGCGAGTGCGCGATCATTTGGGTTAAGTGATTTCGCGCGCAGCTCAATCGTTTGCTCAGCAAGTTTCAACTCGTTTTCGGCAGTCTTTAGTTCGAGCTCTGACGCTTCGAGATCCTTCTTCGAAATGCCACCGTTTTGGTACAGCACCCTGCGACGCTCGAAGGTAGCACGTGCATTCGCAACTTTTGCTCGCGCATCCTGCTGCGCTTTTTGATCCGCCGCATTCGTTTGTGGAATCGTGCCCGTCACCAGGCTTCGTTCGTTCGCCCTTGCCTCGTTAACAGCTGCCAGCGCTTCAGCTCGTTGCGCTTGAAGATCCCGTGATTCCAACACAGCGATCACCTCGCCGGCTTTCACGAGCTTGTTCTTCAACAAAGACATGGTCTTAATCTGCGCACTGATTTTGGCGGCAACATCAGCTTTCTCTTTGGGCCAGATTGTTCCCACGGCAATCACTTCAGCAGCAATCGGCGCAGACTCAGCTTTCGCGACCTTCACACTCACAACTGGTGTGACTTTCGTTTCTTCCTCGTGCTTTCCTTTCCAGCGCCAAATCGCAAAGGCGATCAGAGCCACGATCAGTAGCGCGACTAGCCCCGTAATGATCAGGATTCGACGCTGACGCGGCGTCATCGGCTCGCTGACTCGTCTGGGTTCACTTACTCGTCCAGGTTCACTTACTCGTCCAGATTCAGAAGCGAGATGCCGATCCGTGTCTTCCACTTCGTTTGAATATGATTCGCTCACGATTAGTTAGTCATGAATTTGGGTTAGCGCTACCAAGTTGCGTTCCGGGGTATCGCGGCTCTGCCGCCTTCCGTGCGGAAAGCCTCAGGCTTTCCGATCAACTCCATTCAAGATCTAGCGCGAGGCTTAGCCTCGCGCGAAGTAAGTAAATGCTGGGCCGGAAAGC
>Ga0207689_10005648_pt1 | contig 11140 bp, 9 predicted proteins | sample KBSMisM52_FD_184312 | JGI IMG/M metagenome (GOLD analysis project Ga0207689, IMG submission 184312) | Miscanthus rhizosphere microbial communities from Kellogg Biological Station, Michigan, USA - KBS Miscanthus M5-2 (SPAdes) (version 2) | ecosystem: Host-associated > Plants > Roots > Rhizosphere... | reverse complement strand
CATATCGATCTCTGCCGCCCGGCCCTGAGTGTGCGCCCGCCGCAGCCGCCGCATTTCCTCAGAATTGAAGATTTCTTCCAGACGCTGCTCCCGCAGATCGCCCACGTGGGCTCCGTCGAGCGAATAGCTTTGGCAGCACGGAAACACGCGGCCGTCCTGTTTTACGTACATCGCCCCGCGCCACAGATAATGGCAGCGTCGCTTGATCGATGTGGCGCGCAATTGTTTCTCGGGCTGCACCAGATTGGTTTCATCTTCCTTGATGCGAACCTGATCCACGCCTTCAATCCCGCTCCAAAATCGGCGAAATTCGTCGGCTTCATGCGCGTTACCCGGCATGCGAACCATCTGCACCACAATCTGCAGCTTCGTGCCTCGAGCATGTTTCATGCGGCAAAAACGGACGAAATTATCACGCACCTTCTCGAACTTGGCGCCCTTGCGGTAATGTTCGAAAGTCTCTTTCGTCGCACCGTCGAAGCTCAGCGTGATGTGCCGCAGCCGTGAATCCAGCAGCCGCGTGGCCAAAGCCTCATCCAGGAATGTTCCGTTGGTTGAGAGCAGAGTCGCGACACCATGTTTTTCACAGAATTCGATCCGGTCGAAGATCTTTCGATCCATGAAGGGCTCACCCAGACCGATCAGCATCATATGCTCGCCGGTCTCGGCCGCACCTTCCACCAGCCGCTCGAAGATCTGGTCGGACATGTCTTCTTTGGGCTGCTTATGGGTCTCGCGAGGGCACATCGGGCAGTAGAGATTGCACTTCGCCGTCGTCTCGACGATGTACTCCACCGGCAGACCAGGCACACGTTCGGCGCCCCGGAGGAAACTCCACAGAACTTTCGCGCGATTGGTCCAGCGCATGAGAGAGATACTGGACCCATCTTCTCATGCCGACCCGAAGGGGGCGTCCCGACGCCAGCCAAACCATGCTGCCTTCAGTGCGTGCGACTCTATATACGTTACCGGAATGAACGTTGCCATCACCGGAGCCACAGGATTTATCGGACGCGCTGTCGCTGAGCATCTTCGAAGCTCTGGTCATATCGTCCGCGCTGTTTCTTTGCGCGGGCATCTTGTACCCGACGCACTTGCCGGTGCCAACGCCGTGATCAATCTGGCGGGCGAACCGGTCGCGCAGCGTTGGACCGCGTCCGCACGCGACAAGATCCTGCGGAGCCGCGTCGAAGGCACGCGGGCTCTGGTAGCGGCCATGCGAGCGCAGCCGCCTCAGGTCCTGATTAGCGCTTCGGCGGTTGGATATTACGGTTCGCGCGGGGATGACATTCTCATCGAGTCCGCGCCCCCTGCACAGGATTTTCTGGGTCGGGTCGCCGTGGCCTGGGAAGAAGCGGCGCTGGCTGCCGAACCTCTGGGAGTCCGTGTCGCGCGGATTCGCATCGGAATGGTACTGGGAAAAGGCGGAGGCGCATTGGCGAAGATGCTCCTTCCATTTCGGTTGGGGGTGGGCGGACGGCTGGGCAGTGGAAAACAGTGGATGTCGTGGATCCACATTGACGACCTCATGGAGCTGATCACATTCCTGATGAAAGAATCTACCGTGCGCGGTGTTTTCAATGCAACGTCGCCCTTTCCCGTCCCCAATCGTGAATTCACGCAGGCCTTGGCGGAGGCCGTTCATCGGCCCGCGATCATCCCAGTGCCGGTCTTCGGGCTGAAATTGGCTCTCGGCGAGATGGCCGAGGTCGTGCTCGCTAGCCAGCGCGCGATTCCCGATGCTGCACAGCGCGCGGGTTTCGTATTCCAGCACCCGGATATCTTCACGGCGTTGGCTCAGGTCGCCGGCAACGCGCGATAGCGTCGAAGGCGCACCCCGCGGCGTGGCGCATGCACCCCTGCCGTGTCGAGACGCTCTCGACACATCGTCCACCCGAAGCTAGTCTTTCTGACCCGACGCGGCCTGGTTCGGTTCCCACAATACTTCCGGCACGCCCAGCACATGACTCGCCCAGCGGCTCCAGACGAATAGGGCATCGCTCAGGCGGTTTAGATACTTGACCGCTTCAGTCGGAGTTTCCTCCACTCGCGTTAATGCCACCGTCAGCCGTTCGGCGCGACGGCAAATTGTCCGCGCCGCGTGCAGTTCGGCATTGAGTCTGGTTCCGCCCGGCAGCACAAAGCTGCGCAACGTGGGAAGCTCTTCATTCATCGCGTCGATCTCGCGCTCCAGTTGTTCGATCTCGGCCGAAGTAATGCGAGCTTGCTTGGGGTGGAGATCCTTAGGCAGCGTCGAAAGCTGCGATCCCAAGTTGAACAACTCATGCTGAACCCGTCGCAGGATATCCGTTAGCTTGCCCAATCTCCCCGCCTGCGCCGTGTCCTCATGGCAGGTAACGCAGGCCAGCCCGATGAAAGCGTTCAGCTCATCCACGGTCCCGTATGCTTCGATTCGCAGGGAATCCTTGGCAACACGTTGTCCGCCCGCCAGAGCGGTCTCGCCTTTGTCGCCGCCTTTGGTGTAGATGCGATTGAGCGCTATACGAGGGTCATTAAATGGCTCCGGCACGCTTCCATAGTACCTGCGTTAGCATGAGGAAGTTCTGGACATCTCTCTCTTTTCCTGGATTATTCTTCTTGCTGCTGCGACGGCTGCGGGCGTTGTCAATGCTCTGGCCGGCGGAGGCACTTTCATGCTGTTTCCGGCCTTGGTGTTCGCCGGAATCGATCCCGTCGTGGCGAACGCCACTTCGTCGATGATCACCGTGCCCGGCGGGATTGCATCCGCGATGGTGTACCGCCGTGGGATGACCGTGAACGGCAAATTGTTCTGGACGTTGATCGCGATAGCCGTCGCCGGAGGCGTGATTGGCAGCCAACTTCTGCTGCACACGCCCAGCGAACGATTCGCCAGACTTGTGCCCTACCTGATGATAGGCGCCGCCCTGGTGTTCACATTCTCCGATCAGCTGAGGCGATTCGCCAGTACGCATACCTCCGGCCACAAGCAAAACGTACCGCTTCTCTACACTGGAACGCTGGCAATCTCCATCTACGGAGGTTATTTCGGTGCAGGGATGGGCGTGCTGATGATTGTCCTGTTCCTGATCGCCGCGCACATCGGCGTGCAGGAATCAGCAGGCCTGCGGATGTGGTGCGCCACCGGAATCAACACGCTCGCCGTTGCGGCCTTCATCGCCAAAGGCATCATCGTGTGGCGCGTGGCGATTCCCATGCTGGTTTGTACGCTCATCGGGGGTTACTGGGGAGCGCATGCGGTGCGGAAGTTGACGGCGGAGACTGCGCGGCGCATGGTGCTAGTATTCGCCTGGACCTTGAGCGTATGGCTGCTCGTCCGCTCCTGGCATTAAGAACAAAAATCGCGGAGACGTCTCCGATGGGCGTCTCCGCGTACGCAAGGGAAGGTTACCCGATCTACTTGGTCACGATGTCTGCCTTCATCGGACCCAGCGCCCCCAGAAGCTCGCCCTTCTCCTTCTCGCCGACTTTGAATTTGTCCAGCGCCGCCACCAAATCCTGAACCAACGCATCGAAATCGCTGCTGGTGATGCCCATACCGGCGTGCGCCGTCTTCATGTCCTTGCCCATGTATTTGCAGGGACCGCCGGACGCCTGGCAAATCTGGTCCACTAGATTCATCTTGAATGCCGCCAGCCGCTTGCTATCGCCGGCCGCCGCGGCGAAGTAACGATTGATCCGGGTGTCGGCGGCAACCCGGCCGACGAATTCATCGACCACAGCCGTGATCGCCTTCTTGCCGCCCAGCCGGTCGTAGAGCGTCTTATCCTTGGCGAGCATCGGCAAAGACAACGTCAAAACCGAGGCTAGCGCCAGACCGAATATTTTGTTCGAGAATGTCCGCATAGTGAAGTGTTTGTTCCTTTCACCGGTGTATACGGACGTGCGAGTGGTTTCGGATTTAGCTCACTCGACAATTCGCGAATCGGCCTGAAACTTCTTGTAATCGCGATAGGTGATGTCCAGTTCTTCGCGCAACTTGCGCAGGTAGGCGACCCGGGCGTCGGCCCGAATCCCGATATGCGCGGGCAGCCAGACTTCTTCGTTCACGCGCACCTGCTCGAAATTGAGAATCGCTCCTGGAGCGAGCTTGATGAGCCCCAGGCCGAACGAAATCGGGTTGATCACCTCAACTTCGGCCTTCACCCATTGATAGTCCGTCTGGTCCACCCAGATCTTGCCACGCAGCTTGGTCAGCAGTTCGGCGCGCTTGAGTTTTGGCTTGTAGCCGGGTCTAGGCTGTGCTCCAATCACCCATACTGGCCGACCGCCGATCTGTTCCGTGCCCTGGACGGTTAAATTGAAGGCCTCCGGAATCTCGCGCAGGTAAGTGCGTTGCTCGGCGCGATCTTTATCCTCTTTGGCCTTATCGGCGGCCGATTCGCGCTGGCGCTTGGCTTGTTCTTTGTCTAACTTTTCCTGTTCCTTGCGGGATTCCTTATCCGAAAGAGGTTTGTCGTTGCGCTGTACCAGGCGCCCATAGGGACGATCGCCCAGCACCATGAACTCGTAGGTTTCAATCTCTTTGGAAGATAAGCCGCCATAGCGCCCATAGCGCCGTTCTTCCGTGCGTTCCAGGAATGTGTAGTTTTTGAACCGCTCGAAGTTGTAAGCGTCGCGATCGATCGAGTGGTGGATGATTTCAGCAGCATCTGGCGCTTTCGCCGTCTGCGCGCATAACATACATGCGGCATGCACTGCCAGCAACAGCCACTTCGTCACACTTCAATTATGACGCGCGCGCGGGAATCGCCCGGGACGGGAAAGGCAGCGTGATAACAAATTCCGCGCCGCGCCCATCAACTCGGTTGGCAGCACGCACGCAGCCGCCTTCCTGCTTCACGATGGTTTCGACGATATGCAGGCCCAGGCCGCTCGATCTGGTGGAGACGTGGGGCAGAAACAAGTCATGCAGAACTACTGGTGCAATCCCGAGGCCCTCGTCGCGAACGATAATCTCGATTTCCTTGATGGCGTTTCGCGCGAGCACTTGAATAGTGCCGCCTTCGGGCATGGCATCCATCGAATTCCGGAAGAGATTGATGAGCACACGTTCCCAGGCCCAGTGGCCACCCAGTTGGATGCCTGCCTCGACCTCGCACGCGAATGAAATGGTCGGTCCTCGGCCGGCTGCCACGGAATCCTCCACGAAGGCGATCGCGTTGGCCAGGATCTGCTCGAAGGGTGTACCCTTCCCGGTACCGGACTGGATGCTGCTGGCAATGTTCTTGCCGCGCTCTACGCTCCGCAAAATTGCCAGGGAGAGCTTGACATACTTCGGATCGCCGGAAAGAAGATCGGCTGCGTCCAGTAGCGTCTGAAACACGTTGTTTAAGTCGTGCACCAGGCCGGACAGCGTCAGGTCTTCGCGGGTTTTCATTTCTGGGCGATTTTTTGCAGTGTAGCGAAAAACTCGGGAAAAGACACCCCCGCCGATTCGGAGCCTTGGATGGTGCAAGGTCCGTCGGCTGCCAGCGCCGCTACCGCGAACGCCATGGCAATACGATGATCGCCCGCGGAATCAACCTCGGCCGCATGAAATTTCTGCCGCCCGGGCACGTGGAAGCCTTCCGGATTAGTTTCGATTTCCACGCCCATCTGTCGGAAACCCGCCTCGATCGTGGCAATTCGGTCGGTTTCCTTGACGCGCAGCTCGCCCGCATCGCGAACCGTGAGACCGTTCTGGCTGGCCGCTCCCAACACCGCCAAAGCCGGAATCTCGTCTATCAGCGCCGCAGTTAGCGCGCCCTCGACCACTCCACCGGTCACCGCTGAAGTCTCGACGCGAAGATCTCCGATCAACTCCCCGCCAACTTGATGGACTTCGAGCACCTTGATTTTCGCGCCCATGGACGCAAGAAAATCGAGCAGGCCGGAGCGCGTTGGATTGAGACCAACGCCGTGAATCACCAGATTTGCTTCTTTGACCAGCAGCGCCGCGACCAGGAAGAAGCACGCCGACGACAAGTCACCGGGAACCACCAGTTCGCGTCCAGTAAGGCGTGCTCCCGCATGAAGGTGAATGACCCGCTTCATCGTTTCGATGTCCGCGCCGAACTCCTTGAGTGCGATCTCAGTGTGATCGCGCGTTCGTACCGGCTCGCGCACGATGGTGTCCCCTTGGGCAAACAAACCCGCGAGCAGAACACAGCTCTTCACTTGAGCGCTGGCCATGGGGAGCGAGTAGTCGATGCCGTGCAGCGGGCGCCCGTGAATCGTGAGAGGCGGAAACTTGCTGTTCTGCGCTTCGATGAATCCGCCCATCTCGGTGAGCGGCGCGATGATCCTCGCCATCGGCCGGCGGGATAGCGATTCGTCGCCTCCAATGCGCGAGGTGAAGGCCTGCGCTGCAAGAATCCCTGAGAGCATGCGGATCGTGGAGCCGGAGTTCCCGGCGTCCAGTTGCCCCACGGGCTCCCGCAGAGCCCCGCCTTCGATAGCAATCGTCCCGTTATGCCGCTCTATCTTCGCCCCCAACGCCGCCATGCAGGCCAGCGTGGACTGGCAGTCGGCTCCGGTGGAGTAATTGGTCAAGGTGCTGCGCCCCTCCGCGATGGACGCCAGCATGCCGTAACGGTGAGAAATGGACTTATCGCCCGGAATCGTAACGATTCCGTGGATGGCTCGCGCCGGGGAGACGATTTCAAGCATGAACTACCAGTGTAGATGAGGCGGGCCTTAGTACTGACCCCGGCTTTTTAACCTAAACGTCTGACCGGATCCGGCCGATGGATTCCTTAGGTAAAGGACCGCTGTGTCCGCGCAAATAAATCTTGAAGTAAGCGCCGCCCTGCCACTGCGGCCAGAGCTGCGGCTTCCGCAGTTCGAAGGCGCGCCCTCCGACCCGGCCTATGTCCCCACTATCCTGATTGTCGATGACATCGATCTGAATCGGCGTCTGCTGCGTGGCATTTTGAAAGTCATGCCCTACCGGATTCTGGAAGCCAAGCGCCCGTCGGTGGCGTTCTCTGTGTTGGACATGGAGAAGGTGGACCTGATCGTCGTAGATATGGTGTTGCCGGAAATGAGCGGGATGGAGTTTTGCCATCTGGTCAAATCCGACCGGCGCACGCAGTTGATCCCGATTCTGATGCTGACCAGCATTCAGGGTATCGAGAACGAGGTGGCCGGTCTGGAATCGGGCGCCGACGATTTTCTGCTTAAGCCGCTGCGGCCAGCCTTGGTTCGGACGCGGCTCAGCACTATGCTTCGTCACAAAGCCCTCGTGGATTCGCTGGAGGAAGCCGAGACCATTCTGTTCGCGCTGGCTCAATCGGTGGAGCACCGCGATCGCTATACAGGAATGCATTGCGAGCGCCTGGCCACTTACAGCATCTGCCTGGCTCAAGCGCTGGGGCTGCCTAAGCATGAGCAGCTCGCTTTGTTCCGAGGCGGCTATTTGCACGACATCGGCAAGATCAGCATTCCGGATTCGATTCTGTTCAAACGCGGGTTGCTCACCGAAGAAGAGTGGGAAATCATGCGCCAGCATACGACTCGCGGCGAAGACATTTGCCGTCCGATGAAGACGCTGGCTCCGGTGCTGCCGATTATACGAAGCCATCATGAACGCTGGGACGGCACGGGTTATCCCGATGGACTGGCTGGCGAAGATATTCCTCTGCTCGCTCGGGTGATGCAGGTCGCCGATATCTACGACGCCCTCACGACCGCGCGGCCCTACAAACCCGCTTTCTCGCACGATCGGGCAGTTGCCATCATGCTGGAAGAGTCGCGCCGCGGCTGGCGTGATCCCGAACTCGTCCCGCTGTTTGCCGAAGTGGTCGCCCGGCAGCACGAAGCCCAAGCAGAGGAAGGCATTCTGCAGCAGTCGCTCGAGGCAATGCGCCGCGAGCTGGCACAGTAGGCCAAGGCTTTACGGCTTTCTCTTGAGTTCCATCATCACGCTGGACACCAGCTCTTTTGCGTCCGTGATGCTCTTGTCGATCAACTGGATGTCCATGGCCGGCTTGCCGGGCTGTCGCGCGCTCTGGCAATAGACGCCGTGCTGGCCAACCAATACCAGCGCGTCAGTGAGTAAATCCAGCGTGACCGCCAGCCGGCCGCGTTCCAAACCCATGCGGAATTCGTGCTCCTCAAGGGCATCTTTTCGGTCGGCGAATACGGACATGGCTCCATGGTACTAGGGGACGGTCCACGTCCCGCGGGCGACCCACCCGGAGGACGTATTCGGCTCCAGGGCCTGAATGTACACCGTCTTCGCTCCCTGGAACGCCGGGGATTTGAAAACTAAGTTCATCGTGAAGGAGACCGAGTTGCCGGAACTAGTCATAGTGGTAAAGCCGACGGCACACTGGCTGTTTTGGAGAGTAGACGCGGATCCGATGCCTTTGGTGTTTAACGTGACGCCGTCGTTAGCGTACAGGCCTATCGTCGATGCGGTGCGGTTGTACCAGAGGTAACAGGCATTGGCCAAATTGGCCGGCGACCCCGCGGTGACCAGGATATTCATGCCGATGATATTCAGGTCGGTGGCCGAATCGGAGACGGTGAACGTGAGGTTGGGCGATAAACCCGAACCCGATGCCGGACTAACGGAATCAGACGTAGGAGATCCGCCTGTGACGTTCCAGGTTCCGACGGTCACCCATCCGGAGTTGGAAAATGTTTCTGCCGCATACAGATACGTATTCTTGGCGCCGAAAAAAGCTGCGTTGAAAGCAATGTCGACCGTAACTACCAGTTGCGTAGTGCCGGCGATCACCGTCGAATTGGCTCCCCGTACCGAGCATTGATGGTTGGAAATGATAGCGGACGTCCCTGGAACCAAGGTAGCGGCGCCATTGGCGGGATTGTCGAAAGCCAGCGAGATGGTGTTCCGCGTCCGGTCATAAACCATGCTGCACGCGTTGTTGGTGTCGAATGTCGCCGCGAATAACATAGCCACTGCGACAATATATCCGGAACCGCCCGCATCCGATACTGTGAAGCTGAAACGTTGCGTGGGCCCGGATCCTCCCAAGGGCACAACCGAGTCGGCCGTGGGAATTCCGCCCGCGCCCACCAGATACGTGCCGCGCTGTATCCAGCCGGTGTTTAGTGCCCCTTCCGACGCGTACATGTAGATGTTCTTGAGGCCGTTGAATGCGGCTTTGAAGGTGATCGAGACGGTGAAGACCTGCGAAAGTCCGGCGATGCTGGATGAAGTTGCTCCCACCTGACACTGGCTGTTTTGGAGCACCGCGGAAGAGAGCACGGACTTGGAGCCTGATCCCAAAGCGTCATCCGTAAGCAAGGCCACGGTTCCGCCCAGCGGGTCGTACACCACGTAGCAGGCGTTCGTGAAGGCCACTGAGGTATTGAACAGGGAGGCTACCGCGGAAAGATTTGTCGCGCTTTGCGTATCGGAATACACGAACGCGAACACCTGAGTGGAGCCGGTGCTGGAATTGGGCGATACCGAGTCGACCGATGGAGCCGGTGCGGCAACGGTTACCGTCCAGGCGCCCTTGGCCAAGAAACCGGTGTTGTTGCTGGCGTCGGCAGCGTAGAGGTATACCGTTTTGCTGCCCGCAAGATTCGGCTGGAAGGAAAGCGAAACCGTTAGCGTGAGATTGATCCCCGATAAGGTGGCCGAGCTTCCAGACCCGTTGAGCACGCACTGGCTGTTCTGCCGGCTACCCCCACCCGGAGGCACCGAAGCGCCGCCTGTAGAAGCATCGTCATTGGCGAGCGTGAACAGATTCGTGGCGGGGCTGTAGGTAACGTAACAGGCGAAGTTAGTGGAGGCCGTGGCATTCAGCAACAGGGCCACCGTCACCAGGCTGGCCGCCCCGGCCGGATGTGAGTATTGAGCCGTAAATGTCACCGTGTTGCCGCTTCCGGAAGACGGGGAAACGGAGTTTGCGGAAGGAGACTGCGGCGGCGCCCCTGGAACCCCGAACTTTGCCACCCATCCGGTACTGCCCCCTACATTGGACGATTGGATGGCGCCCTGCAACGTCAGATTCAACGAGCTGGTTTGACCGCCGATGAACATGTTCCCGGAGGTGTCGAGTGCGATTGCGTTTGCCTGATCGGCGCCAGAGCCGCCATAAAACGTGGAGAATTTAAGCCCGTTTCCCACGGGATTGAGCTCGGAAACGAAGGCGTCGTAAAAACCGTTGAACGCGGGCTGGACACCACCCACCGCTGGAAATCCGGCGGAGGACGTATAACCCGCCACGTAGGCGTTTCCAGATGCATCAACAGCGATTCCGCTGGCCCAGTCGAAGCTGGGGCCCCCCAGGTAGGTGCTGTAAACCAAGGTTCCCGTGGGACTGATCTTCGTGGCGAAGGCATCCTGCACGCCCACGAAGGACGTCTGGAACGCTCCGCTCGTCACAGGAAAATTGGTTGAGTTGGTGACGCCTGTGACATACGCCGCACCCGTTGCATCGACCACAACCGCGTTGGCTTGCTCGGGTGCACCCGCTTGTCCTCCATTGCCTCCCAGGTAACTGCTGTAGAGGATCTGCGGACTGGTCGAGAGCTTTGTCACAAAGGCGTCCTGGCTGCCGCCATTCGTTGCTTGAAAGGCGGAGGCTACCGGGAAGTTCACTGAGGAAGTGCCGCCGGCAACGTAGATGTTGTTGGAAGAATCCAGCGCAATGCCTCCAGCGTGCTCGTCATTGGCGCCACCAAGGTAGGTGCTGAACAGGATCGCGCCCGCAGGCGTCAGCTTGGTGATGAAGACATCAGTTTTTCCGCCCAGGAGCGATTGAATGGGACCGGACATAGGAAAATTGACAGACTGGGTGTCGCCAGCGATGTAGACGTTGCCTCCCGCATCCAGGGCAAGCGCGGTGGCGGCATCGTAAGCGGTTCCGCCCAGATAGGTGCTGTACACCAGCAGATTCCCGATCGCGTTCAGCTTCAGTACGAAGGCATCCCGTGTTCCACCCAGAGTGAGGCGGAGAGACGACACCAGAGGAAAATCGCTGGACGCAGAAGACCCCGCGAGATAGATCTGCCCCCCGGAATCGACCGCGATGGCAGCGGCGCGATCGTCATTTCGCCCGCCGATGTAGGTCGCATAGAGGAGTGAACTGCCCGCGGCGTTGAGCTTGAAGACGAAAGCATCCACGCCTCCGCGGTTGACTGCTTGAATTGCATTCGACACCGGAAAATCGACCGCTTC
>Ga0207689_10005647_pt1 | contig 11141 bp, 10 predicted proteins | sample KBSMisM52_FD_184312 | JGI IMG/M metagenome (GOLD analysis project Ga0207689, IMG submission 184312) | Miscanthus rhizosphere microbial communities from Kellogg Biological Station, Michigan, USA - KBS Miscanthus M5-2 (SPAdes) (version 2) | ecosystem: Host-associated > Plants > Roots >... | reverse complement strand
CGCGCGGGCCAGCAACCACCTGCTGGAGGCCAACCTCCGCCTGGTCGTCTCGCTGGCCAAGCGGTACACCGGGCGCGGCATGCCGTTTCTCGACCTGATTCAGGAGGGCAACCAGGGCCTGATCCGCGCGGTGGAGAGGTTCGACTACACCAAGGGCTACCGGTTCTCCACGTACGCCACCTGGTGGATCCGGCAGGCGATCACCCGGGCGCTGGCCAGTCAGCCGCGGCCCGGGGAACCGCCGCCCCGGGAACCGCTGCCCAGGGAACCGGCGGACGGGGAACCGGCGGGCGGGCCGGGGCGGTGAGCGGGCTGCGGGTGGCCGTGGCCGGCGGCGGCCTCGGCGGCCTCTGCCTGGCCCAGGGCCTGCTGAAGGCCGGTGTCGACGTCACGGTCTACGAGCGGGACGCGCAGCTAGCCGGCCGGCGGCAGGGCTACCGGCTGCACGTGGACGCGCGCGCCGGGCTGGCCCTGGAGCAGTGCCTGCCACCCGCATCGCTCGCCGTGTTCCAGGCCACCTGCTCCGAGGCGAGCACGCGGCTGACGGTGGTGAGCGAGCGGCTGCGGGTGCTGAACGAGCAGCGCCGGACCACAGACGCCGACCCGTACGCGCCCGCCACGCTGTCCACGTCGGTCAACCGCCAGACGCTGCGCGAGGTGCTGGCCGCCGGGCTGGACGGCAGGCTCGTCTTCGGCTGCGAGCTGACCGGCTACGAGCTGACTGGCTCCCAGCTGGCCGGCTCTCAGCTGGCCGGGCGGGGGGACGGCCGGGGCGGCGTCCGGCTGCATTTCGCCGACGGACGCCAGGCCGAGGCGGACCTGCTGGTCGGCGCGGACGGCGTCGGCTCGGCGGTACGCCGTCAGTATCTGCCGGCCTCCGCGCCGGCCGATACCGGCAAGCGCTGCGTCTACGGCACGATCCCGCTCGGGCCCGGCGAGGCGTACCGGCTGCCGACGGCGCTGCGGGACGGCTTCACCGCGGTGATCGGCGGCCAGGTCGGCATGGCGACCGGGGTGGTCCGCTTCCGGCACCGGCCCGAACAGGCCGCGCCGTGGCTCTCTCCCGCCGGGGACTACCTGATGTGGGCGGTGGCGGGGGACGGCAGGAGGTTCGGGGTGGCGGACGAGCGGCTGACGGCCATGTCGCCGGCCGAGCTGCACGCGCTGACCGCGAGGATGATCAGGAGCTGGCACCCGGACCTGCGCGCGCTGCACGCGCGGGCCGCCGTGGACGAGACGTTCCTGGTCAGGATCCGTACCTCGCCGCCGGTGCCGCCGTGGCCGCCCAGCCGGGTCACCGTGCTCGGCGACGCCATCCACGCGATGAGCCCGGCGCGCGGTTCGGGGGCCAACACGGCGCTGCAGGACGCGGCGCTGCTCTGCCGCACGCTGACCGGAACCGCGGGAAACGGAGCCCGAACGGACCCGGCCGGGAGCGGAACCTTCCCGGCCGGGAGCGGAGCTACCCGGAACGGCGGCGACCTGATCGCGGCCGTCGGCGAGTACGAGCGGCAGATGCGTGACTACGGCTACGCCGCCGTGGCCGCCTCCCAGGCGGCCGAGGCCGAGACCGGCGCACGGCACAATCGCCTCATGTTCTGGCTCTACCGCCGGATGACCGGCGCGCGCGCCTGAGGCAAGGCCCGGGCCGCTACCGGCCGGGCGGGCTCCTTACTTGCCGCTCACCTGCTCCACGGCCGGACGGACCTGCTGCATCGCGCTGGCCAGGGCGCTGGCGTTCATCGTCGGCGAGACAACCTCGCCGAAGCTGTCGTTGTCGAACCAGGCGCACATGGCCACGCTGTTCGACCCGGTTCCGTCCTGGACACACGCCGCCTTGCCGCCGAGCCCGCCCGCGGTGACCACCTTGGCCCCGCGGAACTGCTGGGTGAAGCTGGTGATCGAGGCGGCCGGGTCGGCGTTCGCCAGGTGCCCGCCGATGAACATGATGATCTGCGCGGTGTTGCCCGCCGACGCCTTGCCCGACTCGTAGACCGCCGACACCACGTGGCTGGCCTGGCCCGAGCTCATGCTGATGACCTTCTGCTTCAGCGCGGCCACGTCGGCCTGGTGCTCCAGGTCCACGGTGCGCGCGAAGGTGCCGATCTTGTCCGGGGTGGTCATGGTGTGCACGGGACCGCTGTGCGACGGGAACTCGAACTTGATGACGCCGACGATCGCGGCCGCGGCTACCACGATCACGCCGCCCAGGCCCAGCCAGAGGCGGTGATCGTTGCTGCCGCCGCGGCGGCGGCCGGTCCCGCGCTTGGCCGCGGCCAGCTTGGCGTCCGCGCGCTCGAACTCGGCTTCCCGGTCGCCGAACAGGCCGGTGTATTCCTCGTCCGCGTCGTCCCGCCAGAAGTCCTGGTACGAGTCGAGGTGGTCGTCGGCCGCGGGCTGGGCCGGCCAGGAGGAGGTGATCTCCGGGCCGTCCAGGCCATGACCCGGGCGCACCGTCCCGGTACCCGGGCGGCTCGCGCCAGGCGTTTTCGGAGCCGGGGCCTGCGGGGCCTTGGGGGTCTTCGGGCCGGTCAGGACCTGGGTCGCCGATGTCCCCGTGCGGGGGCTGGCCGCGGGCGCGGCCGGGCGGGCGGCGGGGTCGCGCAGGGCGTCGACCCGGGTGCCGTTGGGCGGGGTGAGCAGGCCGACCGGCGCGCTGAGGAAGCCGGCACCCGGAGCCGCCGCCGGGCCCGGCTGGGGACGCCCGGCGCTCATCTGCGGACCCTGCGGGGTCTGCGGACCCTGCGGGCCCGATCCGTCCCGGCGGGGCTGGCCGTAGCCGGGAGCCCGGTCCGGGCCCGGCGAATAACCGGACTGCTGGCCGAACGCGGGACCTGACGGCTCCGCCCGGCGCTGGGGGCCGGTGCCGGGGCCCTGCGGGCCGCCGGGCGTCTGGGGGTATGCGGGGGCGCTGCGCCGCAGCTCCTGATACCAGGATTCCTCGTCGAGCGGCTCGACGTAGCCGGACTCGCCCGGCTCCGGCTCGTCGTATCGCAGCTCGCCGTAGGTCATGCCGGCCAGCCGCGGGTCCTGCGATCGCGACGGGCGCACGTCGCCCGGAGTCCTGTCCTCTAGGGCCCGGTCGTCCGAGGCCCGGTCGTTCAGGCGCGGGCTCCCGTACCATTCCTCCGGGTACGCGGTGTTTTCTCCCGGGGGACGACCCCCCGGGGACCCCCCGCTCGGGGGGACTACCCGTCCCCCCGAACCCCCCTGGTCAGGCAGCGCCTCCTGGGCGCCGGTTACCGGCCAGATGTCCTGGCCGCTGCCGGGCGGCGGCGAGAACGACTGCGGCTGATAGCCCGAATCCGGAAAGCCGGGTGCCTGGTAGGCGGGGGGAGAGGGGTCGCGGACCTCGGGTACCTGGTACCCGGGAACGCCGCCGGACGGGCCCGACGGCCGGTAGCCGGCCCCGTCGAAGTCCCGCGGCGTTCCGCCGGTCCCGTGATGGCCAGCCCCGTGACTGCTAGCTGGGAACGCGGAATTGCCGTACGGGGCCTTCGGGCCCTCGTAGGACGGGTCGGAGTACCCCGGGTCGCCGTAGCCGAAGTCGTCCATGGCGGGCTGCTGGTACGCCGGGCTGGTGCCGTAGGCCGACTCGAGCACGTCACGCGACTCCGGGTCGAGCTTCCGGAAGCCGTAGGGCCAGGAGATCTCGGGCCCGAACGGCGCCTCGCGCCGTCCCGACCCCAGGGGGTCCTGCGGTTCGCTTCTCGCCCCCGATCCGTAGCGACCCTGGCTGCCCAGGGGCTCATCGGAATGGGAATGCTGCGCTGATGACCAGCCATTGCCATCGTTAGCGGGCGAACCGCTCCTCATATACCGGGTCACTCCCCTGTTGTTCTGTCCGTACAGCAGGTCAATGATCTCTAGCATCATCGCGACAAACGAGACACTCTGCTACCTACTTGGATAATTTGCGAGGCCACGAGCCGCGACACGAAGACACACGCTACTGCGCGGCTGCCCCAGGGACGGGGTATTCCATGGTTTACGGCAAGTCGCGCCGCCGCTCGTTTGTCCAGGGTAATCACTATGTGACACTAAGTAATATCCCGCGCAAGGGCAGAAACCGGGGCATCCGGCCGGCCTTGACGCCAGGTAGCACCGGCGTACGATGGCGGTACCCTGCCGACGGTATACAAAGTTACTTGCGAGCGCGCCGTGCAGCACGAACTCACTGTCTGGTCCCGCGGGATCATCATGGACAAGGAGGCGCGCGACGTCTCTACCTGTATCGCCACCGCCGCGCGCAAGCTCGGTTACCACGCCGAGAACGTGAGCGACTACGTGGACGACCCGGATCGCACCAACTGCCTGGTGCGCCGGTACGCGCGGTTCGCCGACGAGCCGATCCTGGACCGGTTCGTCTACGAGAACCCGAATCCCGACTGGGTGGTGCTGGTCGAGGAGACGATCATCAAGGCGGTCAACTTCTTCCACCGCACGCGGCCGGCCCAGGGCGTGCTGGTCGTCAACTCGGCCCGGGACCCCCAGTACCTGCTCAGGTTCCTGCCCGAGCCGATGCTGGCCAAGCTGGACAAGCTCGTCGTGGTCGACGCGACCGGGCTGGCCGAGCAGCGCGGCAGCAGCCCGTGGATGTTCGTCCGCGACCTGTCCGAGCTGGCCTTCGACCGGATGTCCACGGAGGGCGCGGTGGAGCGGCTGGCCGTCGGCCGGGGCATCGCCGCGCCGCTGATCGGCGCGCTGGTGGCGGCGACCGGGGTGCTGCCGGTCGAGGCGGTGGCCGAGGTGGTCGCCGACCGCGACGCCATGCTCCGCGGCGCCGGGCAGCACGCGGTCGTCCAGTACGCCGCCGCCTGAACCCAGGAGAACTCATGTCTGTTCGCGGCACCCACGTACCCGAACACCTCAGGCTGCCGATCGCGGGCGTCACCCCGCCGCCCACGGAGAAGGAAGGCCAGCGGCTGTTCCCGACCGGCAACTTCCGCTTCTACCGGCCGGTGTACCGGGACAAGACACCGCCGTGCAACCACGCCTGCCCGACCGGCGAGCAGATCCAGAAGTACCTGGATCACGTCAAGCACGATCGCTACCTGGACGGTTACCTCACGATCCTCGAGGACAACCCGATGCCCGCGGTCACCGGCCGGGTCTGCTACCACCCCTGCGAGACGGCCTGCAACCGGGCCGTGCACGACGAGCCGATCGGCATCCGCGGGGTGGAGCGGTTCCTCGGCGACTTCGGCCTGAAGCTCGCGGACAACCCGGTCAAGCCGGGCCTGCCGCCGCTGAACGGCCAGACGGTGGCGATCGTGGGCTCGGGTCCCGGCGGCCTGGGCTGCGCCTACCACCTGCGCCGCAAGGGCTACGCCAGCGTCATCTTCGAGGCGCTGGACCAGCCGGGCGGCATGCTGCGAGCCGGGATCCCGGCCTGGCACCTGCCCGGGGAGATCCTGGACGCCGAGATCGCCAAGCTGCTCGACCTGGGCGGCATCGAGATCCGCTGCGGGGTCCGGGTGGGCGACGACCCGGACGGGGTGACGCTCGGCTATCTCCGGACCACCTACGACGCGGTCTTCCTCGCCCTCGGCCAGGACGTCGGCCGCCGCCTCGACGCCGAAGGCGCGCAGGCCCGGGGGGTGATCGGCGCGCTGGAGTTCCTGCGCGAGACCGGCCTGGGCCGCCCGGTCACGGTCGGCGCCAGCGTCCTGGTGATCGGCGGGGGCAACACCGCCTCCGACGCCGCCCGCTCCGCGATCAGGCTCGGTGGCGCCGGCGGAAACCAGGCCAGCGCCACGATCGTCTCCCTGGAGGCCGAGGACGAACTGCTCATCCAGCCCGAGGACCTGGCCCAGGCCCGGGACGAAGGCGTGCTCTTCCGGCCGCGGACCGCCCTGGTCAGCGTGCTGACCGGCGAGGACGGCAACGTTCGCGGCGCCGTGCTGGCCGCCGCCCGCCTGGCCAGGGACGAGAACGGTGCCGTCAGGGCGCAGATCACCGCGGGCACCGAGTTCGAGGTGCCGTGCGACACGATCCTGGTCGCGATCGGGCAGGTGCAGGTGCTCGACTGGCTCCCCGCGCACTACACCGGGCACGGGCTGGTCATGGCCGACGAATCCGGCCGGGTGCCGGACGAGGACGCCGCGGTGTTCGCGGGCGGCGACGTGATGCGCGGGCCGTCCATGGTGGTGGACGCACTGGGCGACGGCAAGCGCGCGGCCCGGGACATCGACCGGGTGCTCAGCGCCGAGCCGCTGCGCCCCGAGGATCCGGTCGAGGTCATGCCGTACGAGAAGCTGAACCCCGCCTACTTCCGGCACGCGCCGCGCACCGAGGCCCCGCTGGCCCCGGCGGCGGAGCGCCGGGCCAGCCAGGTCACCGAGGTCACCCTGGCCTACAGCCGGGAGCAGGCGGTCGCCGAGGCGGACCGCTGCATGTCCTGCGGCGTCTGCAACGGCTGCGACAACTGCTACATCGTGTGCCCCGACGTCAGCGTGATGCGGGACACCCGGCAGAACGGGCACTACTCGATCCGCACCCACTACTGCAAGGGCTGCCTGGTCTGCGTGCAGGAGTGCCCCACCGGTGCGCTGGAGCGGGTGCCGGAGCTCGACTTCGACGAGCCGGGCGACGTGGTCCGGATGGAGACCGCGTTCGCGCCCTACGAGGGCGCGCACGCCGAGCAGGCCCCGTTCACCCGCCGGCTCATCGAGGACGCGATCGCCGAGTACGACAGGTCACGATCAATTGACCCGAACGGGCCGGGTGATACGCCATGACCAGCGTGCCTGTGGATGCGGGGCCGCCGCGGCTGCAGCGGGCCATCCGGACCCCGGAGGGAGAGACGTTCCTGCGCGGCCTGGCGGGCACCCGGGTGCGGCAGAACGGGTGCGCGGCGGCCGCCTACGCGGCGCTGTACGCCAACGTGGACGTGATCACCGCCTACCCGATCCGGCCGTACACGGCGATCATGATGAACCTGGCGCAGTTCGTCGCGGACGGGATCCTGGACGCCGAGTACCTGCACGCCGACGGGGAGCACTCGCAGTTCTCCGCCGCGTTCGGCGCGGGCTCCTGCGGCGCCCGGGCCTACACCGGCTCGTCCGGGGTCGGCGTCACCTACGGCTACGAGATGTACTCGATCATCTCCGGGGCGCGCATCCCGATCCAGATGGCGATCGCCGACCGGACCCTGGACCCGCCCGGCGACTTCGGCTCGGAGCACACCGACGCCCTGTGCACCAGGGACATGGGCTGGCTGATGGGCTGGGCCGCGACCCCGCAGGAGGTCTTCGACAAGTCGCTGCTCGCCTACGCCATCGGCGAGGACCCGCGGGTGCTGCTGCCGCAGATGGTGGTGCAGGACGGCTACTTCGTGTCGCACATCGCGGGCGAGGTGGAGATGCCCGCGGCCGCGCAGGTCGACGAGTTCCTGCCCCCGTACCAGCTGCCGTTCCCGCTCGACCCGCGGCGCCCGGTCTCGCACGGGCCGCAGATCCACCCCGAGCAGGGGCCGCCGCTGCAGCTGGAGCGGGCCCGGGCGATGGAAGACGCGATACCGGTGATCCGGGAGAAGACCGACGAGTTCGCCCGGGTCTTCGGCCGCCGGTACCCGCACTTCGTCGAGTCGTACCGGCTCGAGGACGCCGATATCGCGCTGGTCATCTCGGGCGGGCACGCGGTCACCTGCCGGGCCGCGGTCAACCGGATGCGCGCGCAGGGGATCAAGATCGGCATGGCCCGGCTGCTGTGGGTCCGGCCGTTCCCCGGCGACGACCTGCGCGAGGCGCTGGCCGGGGTCAGGGCGGTCGGGGTGGTGGAGACCAACCTCGGCCTGGGCGGCGCCAGCTACGGCGGCATCCTCTCGCTGGACGTGACCACCGCGCTGTACCACCTGGACGGCCCGCGCCCGCTGGTGACGTCGTTCATGGCCGGCCTGGGCGGCGAGACCGTGCCGATGGCCGAGTTCGACTGGATGGCCGGCAAACTCGGCCAGGCCGTCGAGCGCGGCCGGGTGGAGAAGGCCGCCCACTGGGTCGGCTTCGAGGACTAGGGGGAACCGAGATGACGCACCAAGTAGTCCGGCAGACGCTTCCGCTGCTGGCGGAGGAAGACGGGCGCGACCTTTATTACCTGCCCGACCTGCCGGAGGAGGACCCGTACGCGGCCGGGCACCGGACCTGCGCGGGCTGCGGCCCGGCGATCCAGTACCGGTGGGTGCTCAAGGCGGCCGGCCAGGACACCGTGGTGGCCGGCCCCACCGGGTGCATGTACGTGGCCAACTCCACCTACCTGTGCACGCCGTACACGGTGCCGTGGGCGCACACCCCGATCGCCAGCGGCGGCTCGTTCACCTCCGGCGTGGCGGCCGGGTACGAGGCGATGATCAGGAAGGGCCGGTACCCGGGTCCGTACCCGAACATCCTGGTGATGGCCGGCGACGGGTCGGCCGCCGACATCGGCATCGGGTCGATCTCCGGCGCGCTGTACCGCGACCACGACGCGCTGTTCGTCTGCTACGACAACGAGTGCTACGCCAACACCGGCATCCAGACCTCGCCGACCACGCCGTACGCGGGCATGACCACGTTCACGCCGTACGGCAAGGCGATCCCCGAGGGCAAGAAGCTGCCGCCGAAGAACCTGGCCAGGATGATGGCCGAGGGGCATCCGCACTGCTACGTGGCCACCACGACGGTCGGCTACCCCGTCGACCTGATCAACAAGACCCGCAAGGGCCTCAACCACGTGGGCGCCGCCTTCCTGCACTGCTACACGCCGTGCCAGAAGGGCTGGGTCTACCAGACCTCGATGACGGTCGAGCTGGGCCGGCGGGTCGTCGAGTCCGGGCTCTGGCCGGTCTGGGAGTACGACCCGGGCGAGCGGGCCTACCGCTACTTCCACCCGCCGGTCCAGCGGCCGGTGACCGACTACCTGGCCATGCAGGGCCGGTTCGGGCACATGCTGCCCGAGCACGTGGCGAGGACGCAGGCGGGCGCCAACCGCAACTGGGAACTCATCGGCATGGACGTGCCGCATGCCCTGCGTGACCTGGAGGATCCCGCCCGCCACCAGCGCCTGGCGGACGAGGAGTACTCGATGCCCGTCAACCGCGGCATCGGTGCCTGAGCGATGTGGCAGGTACTGTTCGACGGCGGGCGCCAGCAGCGGTACCTGCCGGACCGGCAGGCCGTGCTCAGGTACGTGCTCGCCGTCGGGCCGCACGCGGCCAGCCCGCGGTTCGAGGTGCACGCCGAGGCGGAACGGATCAGACTCGCCGACGGCTCGGACGGCGGCCGCCGGTTCGCCCTGGTCGAGGTGATCGACCTGGCCCGGCCGGGCGAGATCGAGCGGTTGCGCCGGGAGCTCCATGAGTAGCGCACCCGGGCCGCCGCCGCACGGTCGGATGATCCCGCTGACACCAGGAGTGTCTCGTCCCGCCGGGGAACGGCGGGCCATGCTGCGGGAGGCGGTGACCCAGGTCGTTCGGCACCTCGTGGTACGGGCCGTGCCTGTTTCGCAGCGGGTCCCGCTGTTCGAGCAGGCCGCCGGCCTGCTCGACGAGGCCGGCTGGGGCCTGGACGAGCTGGTCGCCGCGGCCGAGCCGGGACCGGCCCGGGATGACTTGCTGCGTGCGCTGGGGCTGGAGGAGCCGTGTACGAGCTGAGGCTGCCGCTGGCGCCGTACCGGTTCGTCTGGCGGGACGAGGCGGCGGTCGACGCGGAGAAGAACGCCACCGACGCGTACACCGAGGAGCGCTACACGCACGCCGACGGGACGCGCACGATCATCCGCGAGTACCGGGCCGACGGGTCGTACCACCTCATGTCCGACCGGGGCGAGATCGAGCTGATCGACAACGCCAGCGATCCGTACGCCGCCGACCCGGTGAGCGTGGTCAGGCTCCCCTAGCCGGCCGATCTGGGCTGGTGGTAGGCCTGCCGGGTCCGCTCGGTGTGCTTGCGGGCCAGGGCCCGGGCCCGCTCCGGGTCGCCCGCTTCGATGACGTCGATCATCTCCGCGTGCTCGGCCCAGGACCCGTGCCCGCGCGCCGGGGCGACCATCCGGTAGTACCACTGCACCCGGCGGCCGACGATGCCGGCCAGCTCCGCCAGCACCGCGTTGCCCCCCATGACCGCGATCTCGGCGTGGAAGGCGTTGTTGGCCGCCACCGCGCTGCCGAAGTCGTCGGCTTCCGCGGCCGCCTGGCCCTCGCCGCAGATCTCCCGCAGCCGGGCCAGCTGGGCCTGGCGGGCCTGCGGGGTCGAGCCGCGGCCGGCCGCGGCGAGCCTGGCCGTCTCGGCCTCGAGCAGGGCGCGGACGTCGAGCAGCTCGTCGACCTCGGAGTCGGTGGGGACGTGCACGAAGGCGCCCTGGCTGGGCCGCAGGTCCACCCACCCCTCGGCCTCCATGCGGTGCAGGGCCTCGCGGATCGGCTGCCTGCTGACGCCGAGCTGCCGGGCCAGCTCGGTCTCGACCATGTGCTGGCCCGGCGGCAGCTCCCCGCCGACGATCAGGTCGATCAGCGCGTCGTACACCGACTGGCGCAGCGGCACCGGCCGCTGCAACGGACGAATCGTCGCCACCGTCATTGTCTCCCCCTACGATATTTCGCCCTGAATATGCTCCTTTTCGCGCATGTGCAGTTTATCGACGACTGTATGCAAAGTGCGATCCCCAGATTCAGGGGCTGATGTCGCGGCGGCGGAGGGCGGCCAGGCCGGCAGCGACCAGGGCCAGGACGGCCAGGCTCAGCCAGAGCAGCGGGCCTGCTGTGACCGCGGCCCCGGGAAGCTTGGGCACGTGGGTGAACGGCGAGACGTCGAGTATCGGCTGCGACAGCTGCAGGACCTGGCCGAACAGGGCGATGAGCACCAGCACGCCGACCACGGTCCAGGCGCCGGCTACCGACGCCCGGGGCAGCAGCCCGAACAGCACCACGGCGACCCCGGCCACCGCCAGCGACGCGGGCAGCTGGGCCATGCCCGCGCCGAGCAGGCGGGCCACCTCGGGTCCGGCGGAGCCGGTGCGCAGGCCGTAGCCGAGGCCCGCGGCGACGCCCGCCACGGCGAGCAGGAGCGCCGTGCCGACGACGGCGACGGCGATGTGGCTGAGTCCCCACCTGGTCCGGCCGATCGCCGTGGCCAGCAGGGGTTCGGCCTGGCCGCCGGTCTCCTCGG
>Ga0207689_10005646_pt1 | contig 11143 bp, 8 predicted proteins | sample KBSMisM52_FD_184312 | JGI IMG/M metagenome (GOLD analysis project Ga0207689, IMG submission 184312) | Miscanthus rhizosphere microbial communities from Kellogg Biological Station, Michigan, USA - KBS Miscanthus M5-2 (SPAdes) (version 2) | ecosystem: Host-associated > Plants > Roots > Rhizosphere... | reverse complement strand
CTTCGCCGAAGCCGTGCGCGACCTCGATCCTGCGGAAACGCTCTTCATCGTCGCGTCCAAGACGTTCACCACGCTGGAGACGATGACCAATGCCGGCGCGGCGCGCGAATGGCTGGTCGCAGGGATGCACGGGGACGCCAAAGCGGTGGCGCGCCACTTCGTCGCCGTGTCGACCAACGCGTCGCGAGTGACCGAGTTCGGGATCGACGTTGCGAACATGTTCGGTTTCTGGGATTGGGTGGGCGGACGCTACTCGATGGAGTCGGCGATCGGGCTCTCGACGATGCTCGCGATCGGTCCGGACCATTTTCGCGCGATGCTCGGCGGCTTTCGCGAAATGGACGAGCATTTTCTCGGGGCGCCCTTCGAGAGGAACCTGCCCGTGCTGATGGGGCTCGTCGCGCTGTGGAACAACAACTTCCTGGGCGCGCCGACGGTCGCCGTGCTGCCGTACGAGCAGTACCTGAAGCGCTTCCCGGCCTACCTGCAGCAGCTCACGATGGAGAGCAACGGCAAGAGCGTGAGAGAAGACGGGCGCCCCGTCGGCTGCGACACGGGCCCCATCTACTGGGGCGAGCCCGGCACGAACGGCCAGCATTCGTTCTATCAGCTCATCCATCAGGGCACGCGGCTCATACCCTGCGACTTCATCGCGTTCGCGAGCTCCCTCAATCCTCCGCAAGCGCAGCACGACATGCTGATCGCGAATGTTTTCGCCCAGGCGGAGGCGCTCGCGTTTGGCAAGACTGCCGCGGAAGTGAAAGCGGACGGCACGCCGGACGCGCTCGTTCCGCATCGCGTGTTCGAAGGCAACCGGCCCTCGTCCACGATCCTGCTCGACGCGCTCACTCCCGCGGCACTCGGCAAGCTCGTCGCGCTCTACGAGCACAGCGTGTATGCGCAGGGGGCGATTTGGGGAATCGATCCGTTCGACCAATGGGGCGTGGAGTTGGGCAAGGTGCTTGCGCAGCGCATCATCCCGGAGCTCGACGCGTCGACGACGCCGGAGCTCGGCCACGACAGCTCGACCAACGCGCTGATCCGCCGGTACCGGCAGCGCAGGGCACGGGCCGCATCCCCGCGATGAACGCGACCCGGACCTTTCGATTCTCGCCCGCCGCGCGGGTCCCATTCTGCGACCCGGCCGGGAGACTTAGGAGCAACGCATGCAACTCGGAATGATCGGGCTCGGCCGGATGGGAGCCAACATGGTTCGACGACTGATCGGTGGCGGACACGCGTGCGTCGCCTACGACAGGTCCGCGGCCGCCGTCGCCGATCTCGTCCGCGAGAAGGCGACGGGTGCGGATTCGCTGGCCGATTTCGCCGCGAAGCTCGCCAGGCCACGAGCGGTGTGGCTGATGGTGCCCGCTGCCGTGGTCGACAAGACGCTCACGGACCTGCTGCCGCACCTCGAAGCGGGTGACATCGTGATCGACGGCGGCAACTCGCATTACGTCGACGACATCCGCCGGGCGAAGGAGCTTGCCACCAAGGGCCTCCATTACGTCGACGTGGGGACGAGCGGCGGCGTATGGGGTCTCGAGCGGGGCTACTGCATGATGATCGGCGGCGAGGAGGCCGTCGTGCGCCGCCTCGATCCGATCTTTGCGCGCCTGGCACCCGGTCCGGGCGACATTGCGCGCACGCCGGGTCGCGCCGGGCGCAGCGGCACGGCGGAGCAGGGCTACCTTCATTGCGGACCGAACGGCGCCGGCCACTTCGTCAAGATGGTCCACAACGGCATCGAGTACGGCCTGATGGCGGCGTACGCCGAAGGCATGAACGTGCTCCGTGGCGCCAACATCGGCTCGGCGGAGCACGCGCAGGACGCCGAGACCACTCCGCTTGCCAATCCCGAGCACTACCGCTACGACTTCAACCTGCCGGACGTCGCGGAAGTGTGGCGGCGCGGCAGCGTCATCGCGTCGTGGCTGCTGGACCTCACGGCAAATGCCCTCAGCAAGGACCCTGCGCTCGCCAATTTCTCGGGTCGCGTCTCCGACTCGGGTGAAGGCCGCTGGACGATCAAGGCGGCGATCGACGAAGCCGTGCCGACGCCGGTGCTGACGACAGCGCTCTACGCTCGATTCTCGTCGCGCGGCGAAGCCGAGTTTCAAGACAAGCTCCTGTCGGCGATGCGTTTCGAGTTCGGCGGCCACGTCGAGAAGCCGGCCGGCCACTAGCATCCCGGACGCGAGCATGGATCAGAACCCGACCGACATTGCATCCGATGCGCTGGTGTTCTTCGGAGCGACGGGAGACCTTGCGTACAAGAAGATCTTCCCGGCGCTCGCGGCAATGCAAAGGCGCGGTCATTCGGCCGTGCCGATCATCTGCGTCGCCAAATCCAGCTGGACCCGGGAACAACTCGTCGCCCGGGCGCGCGAAAGCGTCGAGCGGCACGGCACGTTCGACGCCGCGTCGTTCGAGCGGCTTGCGAGCCTCCTGCGGTACGTCGACGGCGACTACAACGATGCGGGGACGTTCCAGAAGATAAAGACGGCGCTGGGTTCGGCGCGACACCCCGCACACTATCTCGCGATACCGCCGGCGCTCTTCGGGACGGTGATCGAGCAGCTTGCCGCCTCGGGGTGTGTCGAGGGAGCGCGCGTGATCGTCGAGAAACCGTTCGGACACGACCTGGCGTCGGCCCGCAACCTCAATGCAATCCTGCTCCGTTCGTTCGACGAAGCGCACATCTTCCGCATCGATCACTACCTCGGCAAGCGACCGGTGCACCAGATGGTGTTCTTCCGGTTCGCGAACGCGTTCCTCGAAGCCTTCTGGAACCGCAAGTTCGTGAAGAGCGTGCAGATCACGATGGCCGAGAATTTCGGCATCCAGGGCCGCGGCGCGTTCTACGACCAGGTCGGCACGGTGCGCGACGTCGTCCAGAATCATCTCTTCCAGGTGCTCGCGAATCTCGCGATGGAGCCGCCGGCGAGGAACGACAGCGAGTCGATGCGGGACGAGAAGGTGAAGGTGCTGAAGTCGATTCCGCCGATCGACGCGAAGGGCCTCGTCCGCGGCCAGTTCAATGGCTACCTGCGGGAGCCCGGTGTCGCGCCCGGTTCGCGCCGCGAAACGTTCGCGGCGTTGAAGCTCGAGATCGATTCGTGGCGCTGGGCAGGAGTTCCGTTCTTCATCCGCGCCGGCAAATCGTTGCCGGTGACGGCCACCGAAGTGGTCGTGCGTCTTCGTCGCGCGCCGAAGATCTTTCCCACATGCCCCGGCGTGCCGAACCACGTCAGGTTCCGCATCAGCCCGGAGGTGACGCTCGCGATCGGCGCGACGGTGATGGATGCCGACGACAAGATGGTGGGCGATCAGGTCGAGCTCCTCGCCAGCCGGCGGCCGGGTCCCGAGGAAATGGATGCGTACGAGCGCGTGCTCGGCGACGCGATGGAGGGCGATCGAACGCTCTTCGCGCGCGAGGACTACGTCGAGGAAGCGTGGCGCATCGTGGATCCCGTGCTTGCGGCCGACACCGCGGTCTACGATTACGAACCGGGCACGTGGGGGCCGCCGGAAGTCGATCGGCTGGTGGCGCCTCCCGGCGGTTGGCAGGACCCGGCTACACCTTCGCTGTAGCGAACAACCGTCACGCAGTGACGCGTGCGCGTGGCGCATTTTGCGCCAGTGAGCGACGCATTCCGTCACATCCTTCCGCCTGACGTCAGCGCAAGCGCGATGCGGCGTTCGATCGCCGCGCAGCGCAGTCCCGTTCGAACACCTTTGGTCCGCGCGGCCCGACCGCTCGACCCGCGCGCGGTTTCGGGCTAGGACAATGGCATATGTCTTGCGCCTCGTTCGCTGTCGGCTGCGAGCCTGACGGGCCGGGGTGATTGCGGTGCTGAAGACCGCCCCGGCCCGTTGTGGGACACAACGCCGGCGCCGACATGAATGTAGACGACAGCCCGATGAAAACGCATTTGCCGACGAACGCCGCACAGCAGGGCGGATTCACGCTGCTGGAGCTCATGGTCGCGCTGACGATCCTGAGCATGATGCTCCTCGCGGGACTCCCCTCGTTCACCACTTTTCTGCGCAACGCGGAAATCCGCTCGACGTCCGAGTCGATCAGCAATGGATTGCGGCTCGCGCGCACAGAAGCGACGCGCCTCAACCGGCCGGTGAGCTTCACGCTCGCCGGAAGCGGCAATCCCGGCTGGGCGATCAACATCTTCAATCCGGTCACGGGACTCCTGTTGCAGCCGCCGTTGCAGTCGTACTCGCGATTCGAAGTGGGAAAGAGCGCGCGGGTCGTGACGTCGCCCGGGACCGCCGTGGCGGTCACGTTCAACGGACTGGGACGCATCGTTTCGCCGTCGCCGATCGCGACGCCGAACCTCCAGCAGGTCGACGTCGCGTCGACGATCGACGGGGAAGCGCGGACGCTGCGCATCTTCGTCGACGACCTGCACGGAATCAGGGCGTGCGATCCCGACCCGGCGCTCCGTGCGCTCTCGCCGCCGGACGCGAGGGCCTGCTGAAATGAATTCCCCCACGCAACGCTCGCGGTCGTGGCGCATCCTGCAGGACGGGAGCGCGCTCCTGGAGGCGCTGGTCGCGATCCTCATCTTCTCCTTCGGCGTTCTCGGCCTCGTCGGAATTCTCGCGGCGTCGGTCCGCGCGACCAACGATGCTCGCTACCGCGCCGAGGCCGCCAATCTCGCCAACGCGCTCATCGGCGACATGTGGGCGACGGCGGCGGCCGATCTCGATCCGCAATTCGGCTCCGGCGGTCCGAAATTCGTCGCCTGGCAGAACCAGGTGGCGGCGCAGCTGCCGTCCGCGAGCGGGGCCAATGCGCCCGTGGTCGATCTCGCCCAACCTGGGCTGTCGTCGCAGAGCCGAAGCGTGGTCGTGACCGTGTTCTGGCAGCTGCCCGGCGAGACGGTTCGCCACCAGGTTCTCGTGACTGCCCAGATCGGAAAGAACACATGAGCGCGGCGGGCCTCCACAAGGGCGAATTCCGGAGCGCGAAGCGCCAGCGAGGCGTCGGTCTCATCGAGATCATGGTCGGCATCCTCATCAGCATGCTGATGGTGCTGATCATCTATCAGGTCTATCTCGTCAGCGAGGGGCAGAAGCGCACGATCACCGCCGGCAGCGACGCACAGCAGAACGCGAGCTACGGCCTCTTTCTCATCGGCCAGGACCTGATGGGCGCGGGACAAGTGATCTCGGCCTCGGCGACAGCGTTGAGCGGCTGCGCGATGCTGCGACCCATCCCGGCTGTGATCGCGGCGGGCGCGACGGACAACGATCCGGATTCGATCACGGTGTTCTATGGCGGGTCGAGCTCGCTCTCGACGCCGGCTCCGCTCTTAAGCTCCGCGGCCGTCGGCGCCACGCCGCCGGGCGCTTACGTCGTCGCGGGACCGCTTGCCTTCAGCCCGAACGACGTGGTCGTCGCAGTCCAGGGCGCGAACTGCACGCTGTCGACGATCAACGCCAACGGCGTGTCGGTCGCAGGACCGACCGGCATCGCGACGATCGGTCATACGCTGACGACGACTCCGGGCAACAACACGACGGCGACCTACGGCGCCGTCGCCGCATCGCTCATCAACCTGGGACAGGCAGCAACCCCCGGCGAGCCGGCGAGGTTCGGACAGACGCTCTATTCGGTCGATTCCGCCGCCCACACGCTCCGGACGCAAGGTCTCCTGCCGACGGTGCAGGCGGTCACGCCGGTCGTCAGCAACGTCATGAACCTGAAGGCGCAGTTCGGCCTCGACACGGACAACGACGGTACCGTCGACACGTGGCAGACCGCCACCGGCAATTGGTCGGCGGCGAACCTGCCGCTGCAGCCGCTCGCCACATGGCAGCAGATCCGCGCGGTGCGGATCGCGATCGTCACGCGAAGCGACCAGTACGAAAGCGAAGCCGTGACGCCCGGGTCGCTCGCGATCTTCTGCACCACGAACCCGTGCGCGGTGTCGATGACGCTCGACGCCGATGCGCAGCACTACCGCTACAAGGTGCTGGAAACCACGATCCCGTTTCGCAACGCGCTCTGGAACGCCCCATGAGACCCCATCCGACCGGGCGCCGGACTTCCCGCATCACGTCCTCGTCCCCGAATCGCCCGCGCGGGATCGTGCTCTTCGTCGCGCTGCTCGTGATGGTCGCGCTGTCGATCGCCGGCGTCGCGCTGATGCGCTCGACCGACGCCGCGACGGCCGTCACCGGAAACCTGGTCTTGAAGCAGGCGGCGAGCCTCGCGGTGGACCGCGGCATCGAGCGAGCCGTGCATGCGCTGTGGGAGACCACACCCGGGCTCGACCGCACGCAGCACGCGCCGACGCAGAACTTCTACGCGTGCGTCCGCGGCACCGGCGGCGGCTGCATGCCGGCGAACAGCGTCGTGCCGAAGATTCCCGATCTCCTGCTCAATGCCAACGGGTGCTCGGCCGCGAGTCTCGCGAGCGGCCTCATCGCCAACGACGATGCAGGCAACCGAAGCTGCTACGTGATCGAGCGCATGTGCCTCGCACCCGGACCCGCGGTCCGCAGCAACTGCAATCTCGCCACGGGCGCACTCGGCGCCGATCCGGGCACCGAGCATTACATCGGCTTGACTCGTCCCGGCGACGCGTACTACCGGGTCACCGTGCGCGTGGAAGGTCCGCGCAGCACGGTGACCTACGCGCAGGCCGTGCTGAAGTAGATCGCCGTATCCGTTGCATCGAGCGCCACAGGAGCAGCCATGATCGTCGCCCGTTCGAACGCCTGCACGCGAGCCTTCGCCGCCATTCTCGCCGCCACCATCGCCTTGCAACCGCTGGCAGCACACGCCGCGGCGATCGTCGAGACGCTGGCGGAAGTCCCGATCCAGGGATTGAATCCCGTGAAGCCGAACATCGTGTTCACGATGGACGATTCGGGAAGCATGGGCTGGGATTTCCTGCCGGACTACGTTGCGTGGGTCGTCGGCGCCGCGCATTGCCGCGACGGCATCCAGTGCGGCGGCGCGACTTCGGCGCCGGGGGGCGGCTACACGTTCAGCCAATACGATCCTCCGGTGCGCAGCGCCAACTACAACGGCGTGTACTACGACCCATCGGCCTTCTACCGCGCCGGCAAGAAAGCCGATGGCAACGATATGCCGTGCGAAGGCGCGGATGCCACGTGCGGCGCGCCGTGGACCGCCGTCTACGTCAATGGCTTCGCGGGCTACCCCGGTGCCAACACGGGCGGGACCATCGACTTGACGACGGGGTATCCCGACTCGGTCTGGTGCTGGAAATCGGGCCCGACCACGGCGGAGAAGCAGACGGCCGATTCGAACGGCTCGGTGTGCCGCCGCAACGGCCGCAGCTACACCGCCGCGACGGTGAGCGGGAACACGACGCCGGCGATCGCCGCCGGCTACAACTACCCCAACGCTTCGGCGACTTGCGCGGGTACCGAGCGGTGCAAGTTCGTCTACGACTTCGCGCTCAACGGCAATCCGTATTACTACAAGGTGTCGCAGATCCAGTTCTGCGCGGCGAAAGACTCCGCGGGTTGGGGAACGACGCCGTGCACGAGCCAGTGGGATCCGACGACGTACAAGTACGTGCGATACGGCACCGGCGCGGCGACGTTCGATCCCCAGGCCTTCACGCGCATCGACATCAAGCCCTCAGGCTTCCTCGTCAACGGCGCCGCGGGCGCCAACCCCAGCGGCCGCACGTACGCGCAGGAGATGGCCAACTTCGCCAACTGGTACGCGTTCTACCGCACGCGAATCTTGTCGATGAAGGCGGCTTCGGGCATCGCGTTCTCGGCGCTCGACCAGAACTCCCGCGTCGGCTTTCATACGCTGTGGGAGAACTCGACGCTCTTCACCAACGTCAAGGATTTCACCGCCACGAACAAGCAGGCGTGGCTTACGAACGTCTACAAGGTGAACCCCGGCGGCGGTACCCCGCTGCCGGACGCGATGTGGCGGGTCGGCGAGCTCTTCGCCGGCAACCTCGCGGGCTCGACGCTCTCGGGCGCGACGGATCCGCTCGATCCCGTGACGGGCAAATGCCAGCCCAATTTCCACCTGTTGTCGACCGACGGCTACTGGAACTCGACGCTTTCCTACACGTCCCGCGGCAATGACGACCTCACGGTTCCGGCGCTCGCGAACCTACCCGGCTCGACGGGGTTCACTCCCGGATCGCAGTTCCCGCGTCCCTACTACGAAGGTCCGACCGCGACCAGCAACAGCCTCGCCGACCTCGCGATGTACTACTGGGATCGCGACCTGCGCCCCGCCGTGGCGGACAAGGTGAAGGACTCCATTGCGCCGTGGCAACACGTCAGCGTCTACGGCCTGTCGATCGGCGCCCGCGGCACGATCAGTTATCCGAACGGCATCAACGCCGTCACGTCCGGCACCGCGAACTGGCCGCCCGCCACCGGCGCCGGCGGACCTGAAGCGATCGACGATCTTTGGCATGCATCCGTCAACAGCCGCGGCAAGTATTTCAACGCGAGCAATGCGCAGCAACTGGCGGAGAGCATCGTCAGCGCCCTGGCGGACTTCACCGATCAGTCCGGCACGGGGACGGCCGTGGGCATCGGGGGCGCCCAATTGAGCGTGACCAACCAGTATGCGTACAAGACGAGCTACGAAGTGGGCATCTGGGGCGACGTCAAGAAGTACGCGATCGACATCAACACCGGCGTGCTTCCCATCGACGCCAATGGCAACCCGGCCAATGCTCCGCTGTGGTCCGCTGCAACGCAGCTCGATGCACAGGCGGCGGTGAACGGGGCGATCAACGGCTGGGACACGCAGCGCCGCATCGTGACAATCAACGATGCGACGGGAGCGGCGGTCCCGTTCCGCGTCGGGAATCTCTCCGCCGCGCAGCAGACGTCGCTCACCGCCGGATGGAGCATCGTGGCTTCGCCGCCGACGACGCAATCGGTGCTGAATTTCCTGCGCGGCGACAAGTCGAACGAAGGGATCGACACGACGAGCTTCCGCACTCGAGCGCACCTGCTCGGCGATATCGTCTATTCGGCCGCGGTGCCGGTGGGCGCGCCCAATGGACCCTACACGGACAGCGGCGCTCCGGGCTCGCCGAATCCCGGCTACAACAATTTCAAGGCGGCCAAGGCCAATCGCACGCCGATGGTCTATGTCGGAAGCAACGACGGGATGCTGCACGCGTTCGTCGACAACGCGGCGAACGGCGGCAAGGAAGCGTGGGCGTACATCCCGAGAGTGATGTTCAACGGGGGCGACCCCAACGACACGCTGCACACTCCCTCTGCCGGCTACCAGATCGGAGCGCTCGCGTTCCGCCGCGGCGGGATCCCGCTCTACTCGCACAAGTTCTACGTGAATTCGACCGCGCGCATCTGGGACCTCGATTTCGCCAACACGAACACCGCGACACCTCCGACTTCGGGCAACGACTGGCGGACGATGCTGGTGGGCGGGCTCGGCGCCGGCGGCCGTTCCCTCTACGCGCTCGACGTCACGAATCCCATCGCGCCTCCACCTCCGTTCGTGTCGGGAGACACCGAAGCGACGGCAGCTTCGAAGGTGCTCTGGGAATTCACCGACGCGAACCTGGGCTACATCTACGACGCGCCGACCTTAGTCAAGACCTACGCCTACGGCTGGGTCGTGCTTGTCGCGTCGGGCTACAACAACCCGGGCGGAAAGGGCTTTCTCTACGTCCTCAATCCAAACGCGCCGACGCGGGCCGGGCAGTTGCTGAAGAAGATCGCACTGCCCGGAGACACCGGCACCGATACCGACCCGACCGATCTCTCCACGATCCGGGCCTATACCGCGAGCCGGCAGAATCCGTACGTGCTACAGGCGTACGGCGGCGACATGAAGGGCAACGTGTGGCGCTTCGATCTCTCGAACGCCGACCCGAACCAGTGGCGAGCGGAGAAGATCGCGACGCTGAAGGACGCCGCCGGCAAGCCACAGCCGATCACCACGGGCGTGCGCATCGAAATCGACCAGAACAACAGCGTCGATCGCTACATCTTTGTCGGCACCGGCAAGCTCCTCGACCAGCAAGACCTGATCGATACGTCGACGATCAACAGCTTCTATGTGATCCGGGACGGCACCTGGACCACTCCGGAGCCTGCGCCGGCCGTTCCCTACTCGCGCTCCAACCTGACCGCGGTTTCGGGCAACAGCGTCAACGGCATCGGTGCCGCGCCCATCGGCCGCGGGTGGTACCAGGACGGCGCCGACGGCAGCTTCAAGATCAATTCCGACGTCTATGCGGACGTCAACGTCGCCGTGTACGGCTTTTCGAAACCGTCGACGGATCCCTGTCTTTCTCCGCTGTCCTCGACGCTGTATGCGCGCGATCTCACCACCGGCAACTCCGTGCTCGTCTCAGCCGGTAACACCATTGTCGCAAGTGTCGACATCGTGGGCGGCATCGCGGGCGTGGCGCTCATCCAGGCGGATCCGACGCAAAGCGTCGCCACGCCGCCCGTGCTCGTACAGGTGACGACCATGAACGGCCAGGTCGAGAGTGTTCCAGTGAGCCTCGCCGGCGCGGTGACCCAGAAGCACCGCGTGACGTGGGGGCTGGTCAGCCCCTAGGCTCCCACCAAGGCAGCAGTCACGACGCGAACGGCGCGGCGAATCGATCGTCGACGTCGATCCGGTAACCGTTCGCGAGCCGGTTGGTGGCGTTGGCGAGCGCGGTCACGGCGAGGAGCTCGTCGAACATCGCCGGCGACATTCCCTTGGCCCGTGCGGCTGCGGTGTGCGTGTGGATGCAGTACTCGCAGTTGTTGGTCACGCTCACGGCGACGTAGATCAGCTCCTTGACGAGCGGATCGATCGCCCCGGGCCCCATGACTTCTTTCACGTTCGCCCACGTGCGCGCCAGCATCGCGGGATCGTGTGCCAGCACCTTCCAGAAGTTGTTGATGTAGTCGGTCTTGCGCGTTGCGCGGATATCGTCGTACACCGCGCGCACCGCGGGCGGCGCGGCGTCGTATTCGACCATCGGCACGAGGGCCATCGCTTCTCCTTGCGGCGCCTTTGGGCCGCGTGAATTCGCCCTTAGGGCGTGTCAATTCGCCCTTGGGGCATGTCAATTCGCCCTTGGGGCATGTCAATTCGCCCTTGGGGCATGTCAATTCGCCCTTGGGGCATGTC
>Ga0207689_10005637_pt1 | contig 11154 bp, 5 predicted proteins | sample KBSMisM52_FD_184312 | JGI IMG/M metagenome (GOLD analysis project Ga0207689, IMG submission 184312) | Miscanthus rhizosphere microbial communities from Kellogg Biological Station, Michigan, USA - KBS Miscanthus M5-2 (SPAdes) (version 2) | ecosystem: Host-associated > Plants > Roots > Rhizosphere... | reverse complement strand
AGTGTCTGGGATCGACGGCGTGCGACGGCTACGCGGCGATGCGATCGTAGCGGTGGTGCAGTCCGCCGACTTCTGGGATGGCGACGATGCCACCGGCTGACAGCGGTGTGACCGGGCGGCGGTCCGGCGTGTCCTTGCCAAGCGCGAGATGGGTTCGCGAGCGCATGTAGTACGCGATGTACGCGGCGACCACTCTGCGAAGCCCCGCAGCGTTGAACACGATTACGTGGTCCAGGCACTCGCGTCGGATCGAGCCAATGACGCGCGCTCTACATACGCGTTCTGCCATGGCGAGCGCGGCGCCGTGCGAACGGCTGCAGTAACCATTCCGGCGATGGTGGTCGCCACGTCTGCAAAGACTGAATCGCGATCGTGGAGTAAATACTTGGGTGCGTCGTTCTCTGAAAAAGCATTGCGAAGCTGCTGAACTACTACTGCCGTGCCGCGTAGTGAAAAGAACTTCGCCTGAATTGTCGGACACTACGGTGGCGGGTATGCGATGTACGGTCAGTTCCGTTTGGTGCGTCGGGTCATTTGGAAGTCCAAAGAGGTCTCGATGCCACGGCACGAGCGTATCGCGCCGCACAATCGTCAAGAGCTCGCGCCAGTCGACGAAGTGCGAAAGCAGGACGAGTGCGATTCGCGAGGCGTTGTCCGTGCCGGATTTTGTGTGATGTATCAGGGAGGATAACAGCTACCGTGCGCCGAGCCCGGCGTCAGGCACACCCGATCACTTCTCGAGGAGTGCGGGCCAGTTGACGATGACAGTCAGGCCAACGGGGGTTCGATCCTCGACGCGCGCGTTAAAGAGAAACCGGGAACCGTCCGGTGCTGGGGCAAACTGCGTACGAGACAAGTCTGGGTTGAGGCTGGGCCCCTCGAACAGCGCAACAGGCGGTGCGAAGGTCAGTCCGCCCTCACTAGCCGTCACGCCCGATGCCATGAGCTTGCGATCGGGCGCGAGGTAGTAGAGCTCCTTGCCGTCGCTTCGCCATTTTGGCCCGGCGCCACCATTGATCGAGACGCGACTTCTCGTCGACGGCATCGGAAACGAATCAACGTAGACCTCCTGCCGGCCGCTTTCGTCGGATGAGTACGCCAGCCAGCGGCCGTCCGGAGAAACGTCGGGGCCGCCCAGGATGAAGGGGGCCTCACGGTAGATTGAGGCCGGGCTTCCGCTGCGGTTGGTCGCCGTCCAGATTCGATAACCGGTCGGTGTCGAATCGAGAAACGTGAGGATGCGGCCGTCGCGCGACCAGCCAATCGGCCATTTCGATGTCGCACCTTCAACCATCACATCCGTCGGCCCTCCTGCGATCGGCATCGTGACGATCCCGCGGCCCCGTTCCATCAGCGCCACCCGATCTCCAGCGGGCGTCAGCACCGGCAGTGAAAAGCGGCCGTCCGTCGTCAGTCGCGAGGCTCCGCCACCGCGTTGCAAATCGACTATCCAGACGTCGACCGTTGCGGTCGCGGTATCGGAGCGCTCTAGCGTGGCCCGTCTCGCGTCCGCGGTGATCGTGAACCCGCCATTGAGGCCGGGATCGCCCGCCACTCCCACCCGATTGCCAGAGCGATCCAACCACACCAGCTGCGACGAGGTATTCAACGATCCACCCCAGTACGTCACGATGTTCGCGGTGGCGGAAAACTCAAAACTGAGCGGGGTACAGCAACCAACGCCCACGCCGTCAGCGATCTGTGTCGGTTCGCCGGCAAGCCGCCAGGTCTTGGTGTCCAGTGGCTGGGCGAAGAGGCCGCGCTGACGGACGAACAGCAAGCGTCCGTTGGTGTACACGGTCGGGGACCACGCATCTGAAATGCGCTGGATGTCGGGTGAAATCAGCGAGCCGACGTACACCCCCATCCCCTGACCACCGGCATTGCGCGAAGTGAACAGGTAGTGATCCCCGTCCGGCAGGGCATAGGGGAAGAGGCGGACTCCGCTGGACGAAGGTTCCGCGATGCGCGACGTGTCTCCGCCTGCGGCTGGCACGCGCATCAGGTTCTGCGTGTCACTGTTGAAGATGATGGTGCCGCTCGAACTCCACGTACCGCCGCGCGGCTCGGGTGCGGAGGCGAGGACCTGCAGCGATGTTCCGTCAAGGTCTACGCGCTTCAACTTCCCGTTTGCGAAGAACCCCACCGATCGGCTGTCGGGCGACCAGAACGCCGACACGGTGAGATCGGTCCCGTCGGTCCCCGGGATCGGATGCGCGTCGGATGAGCGCAGCGCCTTCAACCAGATCTGCGTGCGGTGCGACGCGTCCTCGGCCTTGTACACGACGTAGCGGCCATTGGGGGAGACGGCCGGATCGGGTGATAGATTGAAGCCGCCCACGGGCGGCAGTATGGAAAGCCAGGCAACGTCGGCTCGCTGAACAGATCGTGCGAGCGGCAGGTACGCAACGGCCGCCGCGGTAATGGCTGCCAGTCCCACGGCGAGGATGGCAATAAGTCTGCCTGTGCGCGCGTTGCGCGCGGCGTTACCGCCGGTGTGTGCCGCTTGTGGACGGTTGGTCCCGGAGTGCCCGAGGCTGGCGCGAGAGCGCTCCAGCTCGGCGAGCAGGTCGCGTGCCGTTTGCCAGCGGTCGTCCGGGTCCTTCGCCAGGCACCGTTCAACGACGTAATCGACGAAGGCAGGAAGGCTCGCGTCGAGCTCGCTGACGCGCGCCGGCTGCGCCGTCAGGATGGCAGCTGCGAGAGTTGCGCTGCTGGGTGCCTCGAACGCTTTCTTTCCCGTCAGCATCTCGTGCAGCATCGCGCCGAACGAAAACAGATCGCTGCGCGCGTCGGCTTCCTTGCCTTCGATTTGTTCCGGAGCCATGTATTGCGCGGTGCCGAGCACAGTACCGGGCCCTGTCAATTCCCACGCCGTCCTCTCGTCGGCCCCCGCAACCCTGGCGCGAGGCTTGGCTAGGCCAAAGTCGAGGAGCTTGGCGCCGGCGGGCGTCAGCATCACGTTGCCGGGCTTCAGGTCGCGGTGGACGATGCCGGCGCGATGCGCCTTGTCCAGCGCCGACGCGATTTGCGTGGCGTATTCGAGCCCCTTGGCGACCGGCACCGGACCTCTCGTCAGCCGCGCGGCCAGCGTCTCGCCCTCGAGAAACTCCATGACCAGGAAGTTGATCCCGTCGTGCGCGCCGACATCGTAGAGCGTGGAGATATGCGGATGATTCAGCGCGGCAACCGCGCGAGCCTCGCGTTCGAATCGCTCGCGCCCGAGAGGATCCGCTGCGAGATGTGGCGGCAGCACTTTGATGGCGACGGTCCGGCCAAGACGCGTATCGAGGGCCCGGTAGACTTCGCCCATCCCGCCCGCGCCGACGCGCACAACAATCTGATACGGACCGATTGTTCGCCCTTCGAGGAGACCGACAGCGGACAGCGAATCGAGGGTTCGCGTGGGCTGATCGAGGAAGGTGTCCGCGCGTTCGTAGAACGCAAGCAGACTCTCGACTTCTTGCCGCAGCGCCTGGTCAGCGCCACAGGCGTCGTCGAGATAGCGGGCGCGCCGATCCCCTGGCAGCGCACGGGCCTCGTCGAAGACGTGCTTCACGCGCTGCAAGCCGCCGCGATCGGAGCTCATTGGGAAAGTGTCCGCCATGCTAGCAAATCACGCGTCTCGGCGTCTTTACGCGTCGGCGGGGGGCGCCTAACTCAATGCCTTCATGGACGACGATCTCGGTCAGGCGCGCGATGGCCTGCGCAAGCTCTTGATCGCGCTGCTCGATTGAAGTGATCGCGACATGATAGAACCGACGTTGCTGCCCGCGTTCGCGACGCCGGCGATAGCGCCTTGCTCAACGTGAACCTTGTTCAACGTAATGCCTCCGCTGATCACTACCGGGGTGGGGCGCGGGGGGTACCGGGCCCCGCTGCGGACTCCGTGAATCTTGTCAATCTGGTCCATCAGAGAATTCTGTTCGCGCTCCATGCCGGCGATGCGGCGCTCGGCAAGCGCCTTGTACATGACGCTGTGCTCAAGGCACAAAGCCACGACGCCGCGCTCCGGAGTCGAGTATCGGTGGAGTGCCAGTCGGTCGCATTGATGGCACCTGGTCAAGGCCGTGAAATCTTACCAAGCGATCTTCACGGACATTCTGGATTTTGCGAGCGAGTTCTCGCCATTTTGAGGCAGCGAGAAGCGCCCGACGATCACCGACCGATGTCAGCGCAGTTCTGCCTTCTCTGCCCATTGCACCGAGGCGTTCGGTGCAATGGCGCCGCCTCGAGGCAGACCAGTGCGTTGGGACCGCGGTCGGAACGGCCCTAACGAGTCGGGCGTCATGCGGCCGCCTTGAGAGACGGACACGTCTCGCCTGACGCTGATCCATCCCGGCGCTCGAGTGACGTCCGGGCTGTTCTTCTTGACACGTGGGGCCGCACGCATCCAGAGTAGGCCAGCCCAGAACGGCGGCCGCGGACCCTCAGGGGCCGGTGCCCCTTCAACGAGCGCCCGCGCAGAGGAGGCCCGACATGCGTGGATACCTCGGCGCCCTCGCGGTGATCTCTCTCGTGGTGCTCATCCCCTCAGCACTGTACGCGCAAGCAACGATTGCCGGTACCGTCCAGGACGCCTCGGGTGCGGTGCTGCCCGGCGTCACCGTCGAAGCCGCTAGCCCGGAACTGATCGAGAAAGTGCGGACAGGCGTCACCGATACGTCCGGCCAGTACCGGATCGAGAACCTGCGGCCCGGCATCTACAGCGTCACGTTCATGCTGCCCGGCTTCAGCACCTTCAAGCGCGAGGGGCTGGAGCTCGCGGGCTCGTTCGTCGTTTCGGTCAACGCCGAGCTGAAGGTCGGGTCCCTCGAGGAGACGATTACCGTCACCGGAGAGACTCCGATCGTCGACGTCCAGAGCGCCAAACAGCAGACGGTGGTCGGCAAGGAGATCATCGCCGCGCTGCCGACCACGGGTGGCTACTCCTCGCTCCTCGCGCTCGTGCCCGGCATCGTCGGCGGCACGCGCGACGTGCAGACCGGCCCCTGTGCCTGCACGTTCAGCGCGCACGGCGCGCTCCTGGCGGGCCGTTCCAACGGCGAGGGGCGGACGATGCTCGACGGCCTCCTGATCTCGGTGCCGCAGGGCAGTTCCTCGAACTACATCGCCGACACCCGTAATGCGCAGGAACTTTCTTTTACCGTCTCCGGCAGCCTGGGCGAGACGGAAACGGGCGGGCCCGTGCTCAACATCGTGCCGAAAGGGGGCGGAAACACGTTCTCCGGCAGCGCCTATGCCGGCGTCGGGCCCGAGTGGGCACAGGGCAGCAACTACTCGGATGAGCTGAAGGCGGCGGGCCTCCAGGCGGCGACGCCACTCATCAAGAACTACGACTACAGCGGCGCCGTCGGCGGGCCGATCCGCAAGGACCGGTTGTGGTTCTTCACGAGCGCGCGGACGCAGGGCAACTCGCAGTACGTCTCCAACATCTTTCACAACAAGAACGCGGGCAACCCCAACTCCTGGACCTACTCTCCGGACACGACCCGTCAGGCCTTCCGCGACCGCACCTGGGACAATGCCAACATCCGGTTGACGTCACAGATCACGCCCCGTAATAAGGTGAACATCTTCTGGGACGAGCAGCGCACGTGCCGCGAGTGCGAGAACGGCGGCAACAACTGGGGCCATAGCCCCGAGGCCAACTCGCAAGGGCAGCAGCCGATCATCGTCAAGCAGGGGACGTGGACCTCGCCCGTGAGCAACAGGATTCTCCTCGAGTTCGGGGCCAGCGAGTACCACGCCCGCTGGGGCGGATTCAAGGCCAAGGAGGATCCCTACACCGGCGACTTGATCCGGATGATCGAACAGTGCACGGCGGGGTGCGCGGTGAACGGCGGCATCCCCGGCCTCATCTACCGCTCGCAGAGCAACGACCTCTTCGTCAGCGGGCGTAATCTGAACCACATCATCATGTGGCGCGGCTCCTTCGCCTATGTGACGGGCGCCCACAGCTTCAAGGCCGGCTACGTGGCGAACCGGCTCAGCGACCTGCGTGAGGCGAACCGGGCGCCCAACGGGCTCGACTACCGGGTCAACAATGGCGTGCCCAACCAGCTCACCATGTGGATCAACAACTACCAGAACGACGTCTACATGCGTGGCGATGGCTACTACGCGCAGGAGCAGTGGACCCGCAATCGGCTCACGCTCCAGGGCGCCATCCGCTACGACCGGGCCTGGAGCTGGGCCCCTGAGCAGACAGAAGGGCCCGTCCAGTTCCTGCCGACGCCGATCTCGTTCCCGAAAACCGAGATCGCAAACGCCTTCAACGACATCACGCCGCGCATGGCCGCCTCGTACGACCTTTTCGGCGACGGCAAGACGGCGCTCAAGGCGACCCTCGGCAAGTATCTGGAAGCCGCGCTCACCTCGGGGACCTATGTCCGCGGCAACCCCACCTCGCGGATCATCCAGAGCGTGAACCGCGCGTGGACCGATGCCAACGGCAACTTCAGGGCTGACTGCAACCTGCTCGACGGGACCGCGCAGGACCTGCGGGCGAGCGGCGGTGATTTCTGCGGCGCCTTCTCGAACCGCAACTTCGGGACCACTACCTTCACCAACACCATCGACCCCGACATCTTGAAGGGCTGGGGCGTGCGGCCGTCGGACTGGAATCTGGGTCTCTCGATCCAGCGCGAGGTGCTGCCGCGCACGTCCGTCGAGGTGGGCTACTTCTGGCGCTGGTTCCGGGGCTTTGCCGTCACCGACAACCTCGCCGTGACGCCCGCGGAGTTCGACTCCTTCAGCGTCGTCGCGCCATCCGACGCGCGCCTGCCCGGTGGCGGCGGCTACACCGTGTCTGGCCTCTACAACGTGAAGCCCGCTTACTTCGGCATCACCGACAACTACATCACGTCTTCGGACAAATACGGCGACCAGTACGCCAGCTTCAACGGGCTGGACATCACCGTCAACGCGAGGCCGACGAGCAATCTCACGATCCAGGGCGGTTTCAACGGCGGGAAGACCACGGCGGACAACTGCGAGATCAGGGCCAAACTCCCCGAAACCTCGCCGGTCGATCCGTATTGCCACGTTGTGTCGGGCTACCTGCCGCACTACAAGGCGTTCGGCTCCTACAACGTGCCCAAAGTGGACGTGCAGCTCGGCCTCACGTTCACGAGCAAGCCGGGCCTTCAGGTGAGCTTTGCCGGCACGCCGACGGGGAACGGCGGGACGCTTCAGGCCAACTACACCGTGTCGAACGCCCAGGTGATGCAGTCGCTCGGCCGGCCGCTCTCCGGCAACGCGTCTAACGTCACGGTGAATCTGATCGAGCCGGGGACGAAGTACGGCGACCGCATCAACGAGCTCGACCTGCGCGTGGCCAAGCTCCTGAGGTTCGGTCGCATGCGCGCCACGGTGAGCGCGGACATCTACAACCTGATGAACGCCGCGCCGATCCTGAGCTACAACGAGGCCTTCATCCCGGGAGGAGCGTGGCTGCTGCCGACGTCGATCATGACGGCGCGCTTTGCCAGGCTGAACGTGCAGGTGGACTTCTGAGAGGGGGCTCGCAGGGTCTTCGACGCTCTCGTCGGAGCAGTGAGAGCTTACGAAGAGGATCTCCGCAGGGACATTGACCTTCGGGCGCGATTCTCGGCAATGTACGCGAAGTATTGCACTGTGGCGTACTTTGTGAGGCCGGAATAGGCGAACGCAAGCGAGCGTTCAGGGACGTTGCCCTTTTCTTGCCCTTTGAATGCAACAACGAGCGGCAAACGGCAGCAAGGGTCGGCACGAGGAGAAGCTTGCAATTTGACGAAATCTACGGGCGCTGAGACCGAATCCGGCAGCATTCAGCAACCGCTGCAAAGCGTGGCTAACCAGCGGCGCGCCGTTACGCGTCGCCCGTCGTGCCACGAGATCCACCTGGCAGTCGCCGAACGTCACCAGCGTGGGAGCGGGCCCGCGACGGCGCAGGAACGCATTTATGCGAGCGACGAGTTCGGCGACACGAAAACGGCTTGATGATGTAATCGTCGGCCCCGAGGTTCAGGCCAAGCACCACGTCGGCCTCCTGTCCCTTCGCCGTCAGCATCAAGATCGGCACATCGAGCCCGTGCGCGCGCACCGCCCGGCAGATCTCAAAGCCATTCACCTTTGGCAACATCACGTCCAGCAGGATCAGGTCCGCAACACCGCTCACAGCCGCATCGAGCCCGCGCTCGTTCAGGATCGTAGCCTCGTCCACGTTACCGGCGTGTTACCTGTTCGGCGACGAAGGTGACGGCGGTCGTGCAGGAAGGCACCAGAGATGGACGCTATAATCGGTCGCTCGATTGATACGTCTCGATTTAGCTATTCCCGCCCGCAACGGATCCAGGCCGCCCGAGCGAAAGGACCATATGCCCCGCGTTGCACAATGGATGGACGATCTGTGGCATGACACCCGCTTGGGTGTCCGTGCACTGAGACGGAATCCGGGCTTCACGGCGTCCGCGGTCTTCGTTCTGGCTGTCGGCATCGGGCTCAATCTCGCGTTCCTCCACGTCGTGAAAGCGACGCTCTCGGCGAACTTGCCATTCCGTGATGCCGACACGCTCGTGCGCATCGTCCGCCAATCGCCCGAGGCGGAGCGCTGGGCGATGACGATGGACGCGCTCCGTTTCTATCGTGAGAACACGACCGTCTTTTCTTACATCCTCGCCGAGCGCCTGACGTCTGAGCCGGTGCAGGTGCAACAGGATGACGAGGACGCGCGCGCGAAGTTCGTGTCCGGTAACTATTTCGTCGATCTCGGAATCACTCCCGCGCTCGGCCGCGTGTTGGAGCCGGCCGACGACCAACGTGGAGCGCCCCTCGTTGCGGTGTTGAGCGACGGCTATTGGAAGCGACGCTTCGGTGGCGATCCATCCGTCGTCTCGCGGACAGTGACGATCAACGGCAACGGCGTGATGGTCCTCGGCGTGCTGCCGTCCGACTTCGTTGCTGTGACTATGGGCCGCGGCGATCTGTGGTTTCCGGATGTAAGTCGTCCACGCCTGCTGGGCGCGACTGGTCGCGAGGGGGATGCAGACTCGCTGGACACGGCTCTCGTTGCGCAACCGCGTGCGGGTGTGAGCCGAGACGTCATCTCCGCCCAGCTGGGTGCTATTGATGCTGAGTTGCGCTTGCAGCAGCCCCGCCTGTTTGAACAGCGCGAAGTGGTTCGCGTGCGTCCCGTCAGCGAGGATGAGCGTCGCGGCAACGGGTTGATGATTACCACGGTGCTGGTGTTTCTCGTGCTGCTCACGTCGTGCGCCAACCTCGGGAACATGATGCTTGCGCGCGGCGTCGCACGGCGGCGTGAGATCGACACGCGCGTCGCCGTTGGAGCCAGCCGCAACCGATTGGTACGGCAGCTGATGACAGAAGCGTTGCTGCTGTCAGGGCTGGCCGCCGTGGTGGGAATAGCGCTCGCGAGCGTCGGCGGCCGACTGCTCGTGGCGAACTTCGCGGGGCAGCTCAATGTGCGCGTGACGACTGACTTTTCGATCGTCGCGGCGGCCGGCGTCCTTGCCCTGGTGTGCGCGATTGCATTCGGCCTCGCGCCAGCTCGTCATGTCAGTCGGCAGCGTCCGCCCGCAACGAGGGCCAGGCAGACGCTCGTCGCCGTACAAGTGGCGACGAGCTGCCTGCTCCTGGTGCTCGCCGGTCTCCTGGTTCGCGGTTCGCAGCGTCAGTTGACGCTGGCCGGCCACGCCGATCACTCGTCGATCATGGTGGTCGCACCACAGCTCGACGAAGGCGCTTTTCCCGGAGCCGCCACGCGCGCAGCGGTCGACGGCATGGCCGCGCGTATTCGCGCGGTTCCTGATGTTGTCGGCGTTACCGTCGGAACGGATCCCATTTATGCGCCGGCCGTACTAAGCGCGGAGGGTGCGCCGGTGATCCTGCAGTCGCGTGTGGATCCCGGGTACTTCGAGGTCATGGGTATTCACGTGCTGCGCGGCCGGCTCCCCATGCCCGGTGAGCGAGGCGTGGCCGTGATCAGCCTCTCCGCCGAGCGGGCCGTGTTCGAGGGCGACGATGCGTTGGGCCAGATCTGGACTCCCGGCGGCCAGCCGGCCACAGTGGTGGGGATCGTCGAAGACACGGTGCTTGGGAGGCTCCGAGACGCGCGTGCCGTCGAATCGTACGTGGCGCTCGACGAGAACAGTGTACGGGAGGCGTCGATCGTCGTTCGCACTCGAAGCGACGCCCGCACCGTCATGCGACGTGCACGTTCCGCTGCATCGATGCCTAGCGCGAAGCCATCCGTCTGGCTGTTGCAGCGCCCCATCGACCAACTGTTGCAGCACTCGCTCGCAGCCAGCCGGATGATCGGAGCTCTTGGTGCGGTCGCAGCAGGTCTCGCTGCATTCGGAATCTTCGGACTGCTGGCTTTTGCCGTCCGGGAACGCACACGCGAACTCGCGGTGCGTCGAGCGCTGGGAGCTCACGCGCGCACGATCGCGTCATTGCTGCTACGGCAATACCTGACCCCCTTGGCCGCCGGAGTGGGCGCGGGTGCAGTGCTGGCGACGCTCGTTGCAAGGGCGATGATCGGTGTCAACGCCGGGCTGGGCCTGGATACGTCGCTTGATGCCGCCGGATATCTGCTCGGTCTTGCGACGTTTGGTCTCGCGCTGATCGCCGCAGTGCTTCCGGCGGTGCGTGGTGCCACACGTGTCGATCCGGTTGTCGCGCTGCGCGCCGAGTAACGGCGAGCCCGTAATATCCCACAACTGGATCTGCGAACGATGCCAGGAATCTGTGATCACAAGCGGACGCTTCGCGATCCGCTTCTTTGCGTCACGCGTTGATCGGAGAAAAGAAATGTGTCAAGGGATGCACGTGCGGGATCGACGCCGGTGGTTGTTCAAATGACTTAGACTCACCGTTTATATCTAGCGAGGCTCCGCCTCCGACCGACGATCATGTGGCTCCGCCTCGCTAGTGGCAGTATCTCTTGCCCGCACTCCGTGCGGGCGAGACTCTCGAAGGCCGCTGAAAAACTTGACTCAAATGTAAGGAATCGCGGCCTTCAAGAGTCTAGCGACGACTTACAGTTACGAGCAGGTGTCCCTGCCGACTGGAGGCGCGGTTGAGCGACGCACCCATTACGTTCCTCGTGCCGGGATACCCGTCTGGCGGCGAAGCTCGCGGGGCCACCGGCTC
>Ga0207689_10005634_pt1 | contig 11157 bp, 9 predicted proteins | sample KBSMisM52_FD_184312 | JGI IMG/M metagenome (GOLD analysis project Ga0207689, IMG submission 184312) | Miscanthus rhizosphere microbial communities from Kellogg Biological Station, Michigan, USA - KBS Miscanthus M5-2 (SPAdes) (version 2) | ecosystem: Host-associated > Plants > Roots > Rhizosphere... | reverse complement strand
ATCTGCTCAGAACATTTCCTGATAAACTTACATTTTCAATATCCGCCTCTACCCGCCAGGCAAGATCAGACGAAAGAAACGGAACTGATTACTATTTCATGTCTACCGATCAGTTCAGGCAAAGGATTCAGAATAATGAATTTGTAGAATGGGAAATGGTGTATGAAGGTAAATACTATGGCACATTGAAAAGTGAATTGCAGCGGAGCTGGAATGAGAATAAAGTGCCTCTTTTGGATATTGATGTAAAAGGGGCAATTCATATAAAACAGCAGTTCTCAACGGCCTGTTTGTCTCTTTTTGTCGAGCCCCCCTCTATTGAAGAATTGAAAATAAGGTTACAATCCCGGGGTTCGGAAACCGCTGAAAGCCTGCAGGCCAGGATAAACAAAGCTTCTTATGAACTATCGTTTAAAGATCATTTCGATAAATGTATTCTGAACGATAAGCTGGATAAAGCATGCCGTGAAGCTGAGTGTATTGTCCGGGATTTCCTGCAATAAAATAATCCTTCAGCCATTTTTCTCCCTCTGAACAGAAGTTTATCTTTACTGCCCCATGATAGATTTGAAGACGACGATATGGTTCATACTCACCCTGTTGCTGATGGGTTTTTTTGCGGGTATTGAAATGGCGTTCTATGGTGCTAACCGCCTTGCCATTGAATTAAAAAAGAAACAAGGCGGAACAACAGGTCAGTTACTGGGTCAATTTATGGATTCACCCGTCCGTTTTTTAGGTACTACACTGATAGGCTTCAACCTCTTTCTTGTTTTTTTTAGTTTACAGATCAGCAATGTAATGCGCCCGCTTTGGGATTTCTGGCATGTGGGCTCGAATGTTGTACGATTAATGGTTGAAATTGTTATTTCTACTTTTATCGTCCTGGTATTTGCTGAGTTAATACCCCGTGCAATATTTCGTGCACGAAGCAATACTTTCCTTAGTGGTCTCTCCCGTATTATTGATTTCTTTTACCAGATGTTTCACCCGCTTGCATCCGGGTTTATAAAATTGTCTGAGTGGGTGTTGAAATATGTCTTTAATATCCGGGTAGACGAGCAAAAACAGGTCCTGGGCCGCAGCGACCTGGAAAACCTTTTCCAGCAATCCAAGGATGATCACGATGAAAATCATGACCTGAACACAGAATTATTTGAAAATGCATTGGAGCTGCCTAAAATAAAAATCCGTCAAAGCCTCGTACCAAGAAAAGAAATTATAGGAGTTGATATGCGTTCGTCTGTAAATGATCTTAAAAATAAATTTATAGAAACCAAACTCAGCCGCTTACTGGTATTTGATAATAATATTGATCATATTCTCGGATATGTGCACCAGCTTGATCTTTTCAAAAACCCGGAAACAATTCAATCTGTGATGCTGCCAATTCCTGCGGTGCCGGAAAGTATGAACGTAACGGACCTGATTAATAAGTTTACCAAAGAGAGAAAAAGTATTGCCTGGGTGGTGGATGAATTTGGTGGTACCGCAGGCATCATTACAATGGAAGATTTACTGGAAGAAATCTTCGGTGAAATACGGGATGAATATGATACGGAAGAGTTTATAGAAAAGCAATTATCTGAGAATGAGTATATATTCTCCGGAAGACTGGAAGTAGACTACCTGAACGAGAAATATAATTTTGAATTTCCTGTTACTGAGTCAGAAACTCTTTCAGGTTATATCATTAATTATCATGAAACGATTCCCCGGCAAAAAGAAAGAATTATCATAGACGATTACGAATTTGATGTTCTTAGTGTAACGGATACGAGAATTGAAATGGTGAAACTAAAAGTGCTTAAATAATGCTTGAACCCGTTTTCAAAGTTTTCCAGTCATTTACCATTCGCCCTTAAGCATTAAATTTTCAATCTCAAATTTTTCTATCCCTGAAATAATGCTTTTATCCCTATGTACTACGTTTCGTCGGGGCTTTGCCTTATATTTATTTTTTACAAAATTTTTTTTATGCAGAAAAATATCTTGTTTCTTTTGTTTGTTGTGATGACAGGCGGTGTAGCAGAAGCGCAGGCTAAAAAAACAACAATTTCCTTTGCCCCGGTTGCCGATACAATGAAAATTAAAAAAACGCTCAGCATCAATGATAAAATTAAAAGCAGCCGAAAAACAGAAGGTTTATTCACGTTGTACCAGGATACTGTAACAGGCAACCTGCAGATGTATGTAAAGAAAGATCAACTGGATAAGGAATTTCTTTACCAGAGTTTTTCATTGAATGGCCCGGTTTCTCTTTTTTTGAATCAAAGCATGCACCGGCTTACGTTTCTTTTCAGAATTTCGAAGACATTCGATAAACTCGAATTTACCCGCGTAAACACATCCTATTATTACGATCCCGAAAACCCGATGAGTCGTACAAAGAATGCAGATAAACCTGAAGCGATTTTTTATTCTGATAAATTAAGCGCTGAAGATTCTACCGGCTACCTTATAGCAGTTGATCAATTATTTATCAGTGAAAAAATGGACCCCGTGAAACCGGTAATAGCTCCCAGTTTTTTTACACCCCTTACTTTTAATCTCGGTAGCCTGAACACTTCTAAGTCAAAATATTTTCAATTACGTTCTTTTCCTGGCAATACCGATGTACTGGTGGATATGGCTTATGATAATCCCGGAGCCGTCGTGGGCGGGCCGGATATAACTGATCCACGCTATGTCCGTATCCGTGTTCAGCATTCATTAATTGAAGTACCTGATAATGATTTCAAACCAAGAAAAGATGATGCCCGCATCGGTTTTTTTACCCAGCAAACAACCGACCAGACAAGTACGAGCCCGGTGCCCTATAAAGACAAAATCAATCGCTGGTTTTTAAAGAAAAAGGACCCGGCTGCGGCACTCAGCGAACCTGTTGAGCCTATTGTATTCTGGATAGAAAATACAACGCCGGTTGAATACAGGCAAACGATTATGGAAGCAGGTTTGAAATGGAATGAAGCATTTGAAAAAGCAGGGTTTAAGAACGCTATACAAATGAAAATTATGCCGGATACGGCAACATGGGATCCTTCTGATATTCATTATAATGTTATCCGATGGGTGGCCTCCGCACAGCCCGCATATGGCGCTATCGGGCCCAGTTTTGTAAACCCAAAAACCGGCCAGGTATTAGGCGCAGATATTACCATTGAATGGGCTACCGCTTCTTTTACCCCGATAATTGATGATCTGTATAACGGCAATGCCAATTTGAAATTTCCATTTACCAGCAATGAAACAGAAGAAACTAATTACAACAACTGCAGCCTTGCAAAAGAGTTAAAAGCACAATTTGTGTCAGGTCTTACCGCGTTGGAAGCGGCTGATGCCGGTCCTCAAGAAATAAAGGAAATGCATAAACAGTTTTTGACTTACCTGATCATGCATGAAATGGGGCATACACTTGGGCTTAATCACAACATGAAATCAAGCCAGATGCTTTCGCCCGCTGAAGTAAATAATAAAGAACTCACAAGAAAAATAGGAATGTTGGGTTCGGTAATGGATTATCCTGCGGTGAATATTGCCTCCGATAAAAATAAACAGGGCGATTATTATACAACAAAAGCCGGTCCCTATGATTTATGGGCGATTGAATATGGATATACTCCTTTCAATGAGGCGGACGAAGCAGCAGGCCTGAAAAAAATTCTTTCCCGCAGCGGTGATCCAAAACTTGCATTTGGCAACGATGGTGATGATATGCGTGCGCCGGGTAAAGGGATGGACCCAAGAGTAAACGTATTTGACCTGACCAATGATGCTGTTTCGTATGCAGAAGACCGTTTGAAACTGATCAGTAGCCTCATGGGTAAATTAAAAGATAAATATATCAAACCCGGAAATTCATACGCTGAAATACGCTCAAGATATGGCTACCTGAATGGCCAGCGTGCGCAAATGATCAGCGCTGTCAGCCGCTATATCGGCGGAGTATATATTGACAGAAGTTATCCTGAACAGGAACCTTCGGGCAAACCATATACGCCGGTACCTATCGCGATTCAGAAAAAGGCAATGGGTTTATTGACAAAATATGTTTTCGCACCCAATGCATTTGATGCTGATACACCTGTTTTTCCCTACCTGCAGGTACAGCGTCGCGGATTTAACCAAAATACGGCTGGGGATGATTACCGGATAACAACTACTGTTTTAAATAACCAGATGTCCGCCATCGCACATATATTGAATGCGGCAACTTTGCAGCGTATCACTAACAGCCGGCTCTACGGTAATCAATATAGCACCGCCGACGTAATGAGCGATTTGGAAAAAGCCATATTTGATGCTGACCTGAAGGGAAATGTAAATGTGTACCGGCAATACCTGCAAACAACCTTTGTGCAGGTTGCCACCGGTATTCTTGATCCAAAATATCCTGGCTATGATGACATCGCTAAAGCTGCGGCACTTTACACGCTTAAAAAAGTAAAAACGCAACTGGCTTCAGCCGTTTCAATAAATGAAGAAACAAAAGCACATCGGGCTAATATTCTTTTCCTGATTAACAACGCTTTGGAAAATAGATAAAGCCAAAGACCCAACTTCAGAAAGCCGCTTATCAGGAAATAAAAGCGGCTTTTTTTCTCTGGTATAATATATTCAAAATCGGATTGAACAGACCGATCCGTAATTATCTTTGCCCCTCTTTAATAATTATCATGGCATTATTGGATTTTTTCAACAGGAGAAAGAAAGGCGGCGCAGCAGAAATGTCCTTTATAGACCACCTGGAACAGCTACGCTGGCATATCGTTCGTGCGGTAATAGCGGTTCTCGTCGGCGCTATTGTTATTTTTATTTACTCCGGCAACGTAGTTGATAAAATTATTCTTGGCCCGGCGCACCAGGATTTTGTTACGTATGGGCTCCTCTGCCGGGCAGGCCATTTTTTACATCTTGGTGAATCGCTTTGTATTAATAATGTAAAAGTGAGCTTCCTGAGTACCGCAATGACTGAGCAATTCATGTCTACTTTTACAATTGCGTTTGTCGGAGGTTTCATCATAGCATTTCCATATGTCTTCTGGGAGTTCTGGAAGTTTGTAAAGCCTGCTTTAAATGAAAAAGAATTGAAACGAACAAGAGGCGTTATTTTCTGGGTATCACTCCTGTTTTTCCTGGGCGTTGCTTTTGGATATTATGTTCTTACGCCATTCATGGTAAATTTTTATTTCTCGTATTCATTGAGCCCGATGATAGAAATTAAACCAACTTTTGGCGATTATCTTGAAAACCTGATCTATACGACTGTCGGAATCGGAGTATTATTTCAAATGCCTTTGCTTGTAATGGTGCTTGCCAAGATTGGAATTATCACCGGTTCATTTTTAAGAAAATACCGGCGCCATGCGATTGTGATCATCCTGATTGCAGCAGCAATTATTACACCATCCACCGATCCGTTTAGCCTTACGCTTGTTACTATTCCCTTGTATCTTTTGTTTGAAGCCAGTATCATACTCGCATCAAGAGTGGAAAGGGATAGAAAAAAAGCTGATGAAAAAGAATGGAGTTAACACGGAGATACAGACTAAACAATAGTTTACCTTTGCGTTTTAACTAATGTATTATGAAATCTGATTTTGATCTTACGAAACCTATTGCAGTCGGCAGCGATCATGCAGGATATGATTATAAAGAAGAAATAATTTCTTTTATTGAAGGCAAAGGGTTAGCGTATAAAGATTTCGGTACTCATTCAAATGAGTCTGCGGACTATCCCGATTATGCTCATCCCGTAGCGAATGCTGTTGAAAAGGGAGAAGCTGCATTTGGTGTATTGGTATGTGGCAGTGGTAATGGCGTAGCTATTACCGCAAATAAACACCAGGGAATAAGAGCCGCTATCTGCTGGGGTGAAGAATTAGCAAAACTGGCGCGTGAACATAATAATGCGAATGTACTTTGTATACCATCCCGGTTCGTGCGTGAAGATGATGCGGAAAAGATGGTTGCCACATTTATATCTACTTCGTTCGAAGGCGGACGCCATGAAAAGCGGGTAGATAAGATAGCCTGTAACTAGCACGACGATTTACCATTTATCAAATCTTTTTTCTGCTGTAGCTTAATTCTTTTAAGTTCGGAGAATATTTTTTTTCAATCAAACTATTCACACACATGAAGAAATTTGTTTTACTTATTTTCTTTTTGCCCGCTCTTGCAATAAATGCACAAAAAAAAATAAACCCGGCTTCTCTCGCAAAGTCAATTACTCCGGATGATTTAAAAAATCATTTATACACAATTGCCGGTAAAGAAATGGAAGGGCGCGGAACTCCTTCGGCCGGGCTTGATCGTGCTGCCGGTTATATCGAAAATCATTTTCGTTCTTTAGGATTATTGCCGGGCAATAAAGAAAGCTATCGCCAAACCTATCCTTTATATAAAGATTCAGTACTTGGGTCAGGAATAAAAGTGAATAATGTTTCTTTCGAACTGAATAAAGATTATCAGCCCAGCGCCATCTTTAACTATACGGCGGATATGCGTTTTTCTGAAGCTGTATTTGCAGGATATGGAATTGTTGATGGCGACATTGATGATTATAAAGATTTGGATATAAGAGGAAAATTGGTCGTAATAGTTGACGGGGCGCCTGCAGATTATAAATCCCCGGTAACCGGTTTCAGGTCGCCGTCATCCTGGTATGCAAAATATGGCGCGGCACAAAAGAAAGGTGCGGCGGCGATTGTACTGGTTGCCCCAGGTTTTCCGCGTAAGGCAGGCCCTGTTACCAATCAGTATAGCATGAGCGGATATAAGAAAGAATTACCCGCAAACCTGTTCACGGTTTCTACTGCTGTTGGAGAAAGTATATTGGGTGATGAAGGAAAGAACTTATTTGATAAAATGAAAACATCATCCGTGGCGAAGAAAGTATATACCGCTAATGTTGATTTGAATTATTCGAAAACCACATCTCTCGCTTACGCATCGAATGTTTTAGGTGTTTTAGAAGGTACTGATCTGAAAGATGAATATGTTTTTATTACGGGTCACTACGATCATTTGGGAAAACGTGATTCGGTAATTTATTATGGGGCAGATGATGATGGCAGCGGCACAACAACTGTTTTACAACTGGCAACTGCATTTGCAAAAGCGAAAGCCGCCGGCAAAGGCCCAAGAAGAACAATAGTGTTTATGACAGTAAGCGGCGAAGAAAAAGGATTATGGGGCTCTGCGTATTATACAGACCATCCTGTATTTCCTTTGGATAAGACAACTGTTGATTTAAATATAGATATGGTGGGTCGTATTGATAATACAAGAAAACAAGGAGATTCCACGAACTATGTTTACGTGGTAGGCGATGATAAAGTGAGCAGTGATCTGAAAATAATAAGCGAAGCGGTCAATAAAAAATATACAAAGGTGGAATTAGATTATAAGTTTAATGATCCTAAAGACCCGGAGCGCATTTATTTCCGCAGCGATCACTATAATTTTGCTAAACATGGTGTTCCTATCATTTTTTATTATGATGGTATGCTGAATGCCGACTATCATAAACCCACAGATACTCCGGATAAAATCAATTATACCCTGATGGCGAAAAGGGGCCGGTTAATTTTTCATACAGCGTGGGAAATGGCAAATCGTAATGATATGCTGAAACGTGATATACCACTGGAAGCGCCAAAAGGATTTTGAACAGAATTTTTTTAAAAAAGTATGAAGGCAGTGTATAGATTATGCACTGTCTTTTTTTGTACCCGCTTTAACTCATTTCCTCAACCTATTCAATTTCTTTCCTTTCTCCTCAAATGTTTCCACAATTCCTCTCGTTTCCAAATCACGCTTAACAGAAATCGTGTACCAGGAAATTGATCGTTCAAAGTCGGGCATTTGTTTATGGATAATCTTTGTCACGTCTTCAGTGAGTTCGGTAAATGTTTTTCCTTTTCTTCCTTTTAAACTTTTAATAATAGCTGTCTTGAACGGCTCATAAATAGCCGCGTCAAATTTCCGTTCCGTACCTGTTGTTGGATAGGTAACAATTACTTTTTTTGTAGTTGATTTCGGCATGACTCAGCGTTTATTTTTAAAAAAATCTTTCATCAGTTTGGCGCAGTCGTCTTTCAACACACCATGTATAAGTTCTGTTTTCGGGTGAAAGGGCCAATTCCCATTTACTGTTTTTTTATACCCGTTCTTCTCATCTTCAGCTCCATAAATCACTTTTTTTATTTTACTCCAGTATAAGGCGCCGCTGCACATCAGGCAGGGCTCTATTGTAATATAAATGGCTGCTTCAGGAAGATATTTTCCACCCATGGCACTAAATGCAGAGGTCAACGCGATCATTTCCGCATGTGCTGTGGGGTCATTCAATCGCTCCGTCATATTATGCCCCCGGGCAATGATCTTTTCATTCAAAACCACGACAGCACCGATGGGTATCTCACCATCTTCATACGCTTTCTTCGCTTCTTTTATCGCCAGCATCATGAAATATTCGTCTGTCATACTAATTCTAAATTAATTAAAATTGTAAACTACTAGCATGACCACTTCATTTGTACAAATGATACCCTTTCTGTCCGCCGGTATTATCGCTACACATTATTAGCCGCCCGTTTCCGGGCCTGGCTGGCTTAGGGATGGTCTATATTGTATCTTTATTTATGTGAAGCTGTTCCAAATGTAATCCTGTTCTACGAAATCTACGTATACAAGGTGCGCAAAGGAAAAGCTCAATACTTAAATAGCGTTGCATTCTTCATTTTTCTTTGTACACTTTGTATGCAATAAAAAATAAAAATTATGAGCACTGAAACAGTTGGCGACGTAAAAGTAATGCACTACTCCCGGCAATTGGTAAGTATGCGTAATTACTTTGAAAGTGGTAGTACACGTCCTTATGCATTCCGCATCGAACAATTAAAGAAACTGAAACAGGCTTTATTGAACCATGAGCAGGAAATTTATGATGCGCTGTATAAAGATTTAAAGAAAAGCAAAGAAGAAAGTTACGCATCTGAATTAGGATTATTGCTGGCAGAAATAAATGTGACCATTAAGAATCTGCGCCGCTGGATGCAACCGCAATCTGCAAAAACCGACCTGGTTAATCTTCCTTCAAGAAGTAAAATTTATCGTGACCCCCTGGGGGTAGTATTAATTATTGCCCCATGGAATTATCCATTGCAGCTATTACTCATTCCGCTTGTTGGCGCTATCGCCGGCGGTAATTGTGCTGTAGTAAAACCTTCTGAACTGGCCCCGGCAACATCATCAATTATTAATGAAATAATTTCAGAAATTTTTTCAACACAATATATAGAAGTCGCAGAGGGAGATGGTGCTGCTATCATTCCCCTGATGATGGATTCATTCCGCTTTGATCATATATTTTATACCGGCAGCATAACTGTGGGAAAAATCATTTACGGATTGGCCGCAAAAAAATTGGTTCCTGTAACACTTGAACTGGGAGGGAAAAGCCCTGCTATTGTAGAAGCCGATGCTGATCTTTCTGTTGCCGCAAACAGAATAGTATTGGGAAAGTTTTTAAATGTTGGTCAAACCTGTATTGCTCCGGATTATTTATTGGTTCATGAATCGATAAAAGAAAAGCTGGTTGAGAAGTTAAAAATACAGATCAGTAAATTTTACACACAGGACGCGTCCACCAGTTATGATTACGGTAAAATAATTAATGAAAGGAGGTTTGATAAATTAATTAGTTATTTATCGCAGGGAACTATACTGTCCGGCGGACAATATGATAAACCGACATTATTTATAGCGCCGACATTAATGGATAATATAAGACCCGGAGCCCCGATAAGAGAAGAAGAAATCTTCGGCCCCATATTACCAATTTATAGTTTTAAAAGTATGGACGAAGCAGTTGAGATCGTTAAGGAAAATGCAAACCCCTTAGCATTTTATCTTTTTACCAAAAGCAAAAAGAAAGAAGGAGAGTGGATCAGTCGTGTATCATTTGGTGGCGGTTGTGTGAATAATACAGACTGGCATTTTACAAACCATCATATTCCATTCGGCGGCGTAGGCAATAGTGGCCTTGGCGCCTATCATGGAAAATATACTTTTGACACTTTTACAAGACTAAAGCCGGTCATGAAAACACCGGCCTGGTTTGATCCGTCTATCAAGTATCCGCCGTTTAAAGGGAAGCTGAAGTTGTTTAAGTGGATTATAAGATGAGTAGTGAGTTAATAGTCGATAGTAAAAGCAGCTTTCTAAATGATCAATATTCATTACACCTGTATAAAATGTATAGCAGTAAACTAAAAAAGCTTATTCTTGTTTTATTATTGCTGACGATAAGTTTTACAACTTATGTGGCAATTATTAACCGTAGCTCGACAAATATGACAGTGCGACAAAAAATACTGAAAGCTGTTTACCCGATTCTGATGATTTTTTCAGATAAAAAAAACAGGGCAAAGCCGTCCCAGGTTAATACAGCCGTCTTTTCAACCTCTTTCTATTCACTTAAAACAGTTACAAACCAGGGAACCATATTTGATTTTTCTCAATTGAAAGGGAAAAAGGTGTTGCTGGTAAACACTGCCAGTGATTGTGGTTATACTCCTCAGTATGCTGATTTGCAAAAATTATATGAACAATATAAAGACAGGTTGGTAATAATTGGTTTTCCCGCTAATGACTTTAAAGAACAGGAAAAAGGTAGCGACGAACAGATAGCGGCCTTCTGTAAAGCTAACTATGGAGTTACATTTCCGCTTGCGCAGAAAAGCAGCGTAGTGAAAGGAAATCAGCAAAACGAAGTATTTAAATGGCTGAGTGATAAAAATAAGAACGGCTGGAATGACAAGCAGCCCAAATGGAACTTTTCAAAATACCTCGTCAATGAAAATGGAATATTGATAAATTATTTTGACCCGGCTGTATCACCGCTTGACAGGGAAATAACAGAAGCTATTGCTAAAAATTAACCCCCTCATGTTTACCAAAACAGATATTGAGAAATATTTCATGGCGGAAAAGCAACTTGGCTTTATCGGTTTGTTTATCGCCGCCGCATTAATCATTACAGCGATTGTATTCTTTTTTTTCCTGAAGACTAATTTTTATAAAGGTGCTGCATTACCCCTGGTGCTGGTTGGACTTTTGCTGGCCGTTGCCGGGTCGGCAATTTATAAA
>Ga0207689_10005633_pt1 | contig 11158 bp, 8 predicted proteins | sample KBSMisM52_FD_184312 | JGI IMG/M metagenome (GOLD analysis project Ga0207689, IMG submission 184312) | Miscanthus rhizosphere microbial communities from Kellogg Biological Station, Michigan, USA - KBS Miscanthus M5-2 (SPAdes) (version 2) | ecosystem: Host-associated > Plants > Roots > Rhizosphere... | reverse complement strand
CTACGGGCATGCCGCGCGGCGCCAATTGGCCGAGGTATCCACTCTCGCCGGGTATCATCAGCTTTCGCAAGGGCGGGCCGGGTGAAGCACAGATGTCGGCGGCAAGATCGGGCGCGGGAAACCGATCGGCCGATAGCGGGCGCGCCATGGCGGCAGCGCCGAGCAATGCGGCATTTCGCAGAAACCGACGGCGATAGTGATCGAGGGACAAGGTGATGATATCGGTAGTCGTTTGCACAATTACGTGCGGACGAATGCACATGCTAGGATACAAGCGCCCGCGCCGCCACTCCTCGGGCGTTGCGTTGACGGTCCTGGCGAAACGTCGAGTGGACTCCTCCATATGACAACCGCGCAAATGTCCTCGTACCTCTCAGCGTTCGCGGTGCTGGTGTTGCTCGCCTCCGGTCCTTGTCAGGGCGCCACCGCGTACGTTTCCAACGAAGCCAGCGGTACGGTGAGCGTGATCGATACGGCAAGCGACAAGGTCACCGGCACTCTCAAGAACGCCAAGAAGCCCCGCGGGATCGCCGTCACCAAGGACGGATCCCGTCTTTATCTATCCGACCAAACCGCCAACGCCCTGGTCGTCGTGGACCTCGTCAAGTCGGCGACGATCGCCACCATCGCGCTTGGAAGCTCGCCCGAAGCGATCTATCTCTCCCCCGACGGCAAGTGGTTGTCCGCCGCCATCGAGGAGGACGATCAGGTCTTCCTCATCGACACGGCCAAGCTCGCCATCGATCGCAAGATCAAGACGAGAGGCAAGAATCCGGAGCATGCCGTGTGGAGCCCCGATGGCAAGTGGCTCTACGTGAGCGCAGAGGAAGCGGACAGCGTCGACATCGTCGACGTTGCAAAGGGCGAGGTGGTCAAATCGGTCAAGGTCGGCGACCGGCCGCGCGGAATCGGCTTTCTGCCCGACGGCAGCCGCGCCTACGTCGCTGCCGAGAACGCCGACGTGGTCAATGTGTTCGATACCGCGACGCACGACATCGTGGCGCGCATCAAAGCCGGGAGCCGCTCCAACGGGGTGCTGGTCCATCCCGATGGCAAGCGCGTGTTCGTCACGTCGGGCGGCAAGGGCAGCGTGCAAGTCATCGACACCGCCACGAACACCATCGTCCGCGAGATCGCCGTCGGGAAGCGGCCCTGGAACATGGGGCTCACGCCGGACGGAAGGAAGCTCTACGTTGCCTGCGGGCGTTCCAATCTGGCTGTGGTGGTGGATACCGATACCTATGCCAAGATCGCCGAGGTCCCGGTCGGCGATTTGCCGTGGGGGGTCGCGATCTGGTGAAGGCGGCGCCGCCGCACAACTAGGTCGCAGCGGGCAGCGGGAGGCAATCCAGAGTCCCCGCCGACCGCCCATCAAGCGCGGCGCCGGGCTAGTTGAGATCGGTGTCCTTGAAGAACTTGGTCCCCGACACCGTGAGTGTCGCGGCGAGCCCCGACTCCGTCAGCTGGTACAGGTAGACGCCGGGCGCCACCACGGCGGCTCCGCCATAGGTCCCGCCCTTGCCTTGGGCGACCGCGGAAAGGTTGCCTTGCCCGCCGAATTCCCATCCCTGCTGGATGAAGTTACGGAGGGCCGATTCGTTGGCAAAGACGAAGATCAGCCGATTCTGGTTGACGCCGAATCCAAGCCCGCCCTGCACCTGGATCATCTTCATGAACGTCTGGCGCCCCGTGCGATTGTTGACGACGACGCCCTTGCCCGTCGTGCCCCCGGCGAACAGGAGCTTGAGGCCGAAGGTGCTGAAAACCGCGTAGCCTGCAGCCTTCTGGATGCTGCCCCGCGTCCAGGGAGATGTTTCGTACAGCGACGCAAGCGCGTCCTGCGCCATTTCCTTCACTTGCAATCTCGCCTGGAGAATCCGGCTCTCGTTCGGCACTCCTGCCGGAATGGCACTCTCCAGGTCCTTCAACGGGTCGAAGGAGAACGTCTGGGCCGTGCTCGGCGCTGACGCGAAGCAGGCGACTGCGGCTACGATTGCAATGCGTGAGTTCATGTTGCCTCTCGATGAGAATCTGGGTGTGCGCATGTCGCATTCCTGGTGCTGGCGATGGGCGCTTGTGCACATTACAACGCGCCCGGTCCGGACAGAACTGGCCTTTGGTTTAGCTGCGACGCCTGGATCGCGGTTCATGCAGACCGCGGACGGTTCCGATTGTTAACGCCTGATTTCCTTGTCAGACTTCGAGAGTTGGCCACAAGATGGCGCTAAACAACCGTCACGACCGACACCAGACGATGGATCCAATGCAAGGGAGCCGGCGATGGCCACTTCAAGCATGACCTCCTGGGGCGAATTCATGGGCTTCGTCAAGCGCCATCTCGCCTGGGCTCGCCTGTATCGCGCGACCAGTTACCTCAAGTCCGCGCTTTGGACCGTTCCGCTCATCGCCATCGTGCTCGAGATGGTGTTGGCGCCCTTGATTCGCAAGCTCGATGCCTGGTTGCACTGGCGCTTCTACGGGTTAGAAGCGGCAGGTGCAACGGCGCTGTATCAGACCGTCATCACGATGACGCTGTCGTTTCTCGTGTTCACATTCGGCTCGTTGCTGGTGGCGATCCAGGTCGCCGGCGGTCAACTGACGCCGCGGATCATCGCCACGACACTGTTGCGCAACAACGTCGTCCGCTACAGCGTCGGCCTCTTCGTGTTCACGCTGGTGTTTGCCGTCGCAGCCCTCAACCGGCAGGAAGAAGCGGTGAGCGAGCTCATCTCGCTGCTCGCCGGGTTTCTCGGGGTCGCATGCATCGCCGACTTCCTGTTCCTGATCGACTACGCGGCGCGTCTGCTGCGACCGGTCTCTGTCGTCGCCCACATCGGCGACGAGGGGGTCGCGATGATCAAATCCGTGTATCCCGATCCGGCTACCGCACTGCCGCTCGAGGCTGTTGCGCTTCACGAAGGGTCCCAGACGCCAAATCGCGAAGTGGCGCACAAAGGTACGTCGGAAATCGTGCTCGCTGTCGATCTCTCGACGCTGGTGGCACTGGCGCAGCGCCACGAGGGCATCATCGAGTTCGTGCCACAGGTGGGGGATTTTGTCGCCGCCGGAGAGCCGCTGTTCGTGCTCCACGGCGGCGCGACGGCGATCGACGACCACGCGGCGCAGGCGTCGGTGGCCTTTGGGCCCGAACGCACGCTCGAGCAGGACCCGATGTTCGCCTTCCGGATCATCGTCGACATTGCATTGAAGGCGCTGTCACCGGCGATCAACGATCCGACGACCGGCGTGCTTGCCCTCGACCAGGTGCATCGGCTGCTGCGATTGGTTGGCCAACGCAAGCTGCGCGGCGAAGTGATCGTCGACGGAAGCGGACGGCCGCGCGTCATCTTCCGCACCCCAAACTGGGAACACTACGTACAAGTCGCCTGCAGCGAGATTCGCGCCTGCGGTGCGGGTAATCTTCAGATCGCGCGCCGCATGCGCGCGATGCTCGAGAACCTACGCAAGACGCTGCCGGCACACCGCAAGCCCGCGCTCGATACCGAGCTCGACTTGCTGGATTGGGCCATTCAGACCCATTTCACCCGTGCCGAGGAACTCGCGCTGGCCCGCATTCCCGATTCGCAGGGGTTGGGGGGCTCGATGAGGACGAATAGCTAGTACGGAATGGCTCACGACAGTCGGTCAGGTTGCAGGCTGCCAAGCCGAGCGCCGCACGATGACTCTCGACACCCGCCGCGACGCTATATCGCTCTGCAATCTGCCGGAGCCTTGTGGGTCGGGAGCGCCCAGCCAGAACTTGATCGATTCTCGCGGCAAGCCCCCCAACATCGCCTCTGGGCACAACATGGCATTGCTCTGCATTCCCGACGAGCTCTCGCGCGGCCGGAAAGCAGTCGGTCGAAACGACCGGACAGTTGAAAGCCATGGCTTCCAGCACTACCGCGGGGAGCCCTTCGAAGTCTGAGGAGAGCACGAACGCATCCGCCTTGGCCAGCCAGCCGGCGACATCAGTCGAATATCCGGGCATTTCAACCCGATTGCCGATCCCGAGTTCCGTGACTAGCGCTTCCAACGCGGCGCGGTCGGGACCCTCTCCGATGATGCACAACCGGGCCCCGGGACAACTTACGCGCTCCCACGCGCGCAGCAACAGGTCAAACCGCTTTTGAAAATGCAGCCGCCCGACGGCTATCACCAAGGGTGCGCCAGCCCGTGCCGAGGCCGCGACATTGGCACGAGCGAGCATCTCGGGCGTGACGTAGGGATTGGCGACGGTATTGAATCGGCCTGCCAGCGACGGAAAGAGTGTTCGCAAGACACTGCACTCGGCATCGCTCAACGCCAATACGCCCGACGCCAGCGAAAAAACTCGCGAATAATCCAATTTTCGGATTGCGACGGCCAGACGTCGGTCGTGCGGGCGAATCAGCGGATTCGTGACCTTGATGTACAGGCCCTTCCGGCGCCCGAATGCCAGTAGAAATGCAGACGCAGTTGCAAGTGCACTATTGTTCCCGGCCGCGACCACGACATCCGGGCGAAGAGCCCGAAGCTTCCGCACCAGCGCGGGCACAGCCATGATTTGTCCGAGGATGCGCGAGGCTGGCTTGCGTTGCAGCAAATAGTGGACGTTGACCTTGGGTACATCGATCGATTCCAGAGCCTGCTGTCCGACACCGCCACGCATGGTCACGATCAAATGGACGTCCGCCTGCTCGGACAAGCCGTTGGCCAAATGCAGGGCAACCCTGCCTGTGCCTCCATGACCAAGGGAAAACTGGGTTAGCACAACCCGGGGCAGCTGCGGATCCCGACGCATGTCCTTGGCGGCGTGAAGTTCAACCAGCCATGCTGTGTGCCACCTCCGGATTCCGCACATCTTGAGTGCGGGCCGGAGCGAACGCCCAGTGGCGGTGCCATTGCTCGAACATGAGGACGCCCCAAAGCAGGCGCCAATGATCGCTGGTTCCTCGCAAGTGCTCGCTCCAGCATGCGCGCACGCGCGCACCATCGAAGAATCCGTTCTCGTGCATCCGACGCTCGTCGAGCAACTCGTCCGCCCAACCTTTCAGCGGGCCACGCAACCAGGCGGCGAGCGGACTCGCGATTCCGATCTTCGGGCGATTGACGAGTCCGGGACGTGCATACCGATGGAGCACACGACGCAGCAGGCGCTTGTTCTCGCCTTTGCCGCCGTATTTGTACATGGGCGGCAGCGACCAGGCGTATTCGACGATGCGGTGGTCCAGAAGCGGTGCCCGCACTTCGAGGCCGTGCGCCATGCTCGCCCGATCCACCCCGGTCAGGATGTCGTCGACAAGCGCGCCGAGGAAATCGAAATAGCCCATGCGCTCCATGCCGTTGGAAACGATTCCGGCATGCGGCTCCGCCTCCCAGCGCAGCGGGCGTTCGCCCATTCTGGCCAGGAGGGCCGACGGCGCGAGCGCAGCATTTCGGGTTTCGCGGTACAGCGAATTGAAGTCGCCCGTCGATCGCACTGCGGCAGCGATTTGCGCGACCCTGTTGAGCGGCAATCTCGGCCGCCATGAGACCGGCAGAACACCGTGGAGCGCCGCCATACTGGTCAGGACGTCGTCGACGGCATCTGCAGTGAGACGGCGTAGTGCCGGAGGCAGGTGGCTGATTGCTCGCGCCATGGCGCGGACCCGGTAATACTTCCGATAGCCGCCGAAGAGCTCATCGCCGCCATCGCCCGAAAGTGCGACCGTGACCTTCCGCCGCGCGAGCGCGCTGAGCAGCATCGTCGGGATCTCCGAGCGGCTGGACTTCGGCTCGTCGAACCAGCGCGGCAGTTCGGGGACGACATCGAGAGCGTCCGCAGGCGAGATCCGAAGCTCGGTATGGTCGGTGCGGAGATGACGGGCTATGGACCGAGCGTGCGCCGCTTCGTCGAAACTCTTCTCGCCAAACCCGATCGTGAAAGTGCTGACGCGTCGGCTGCTTTGCGCCTGCATCATGGCGACGACCGCCGACGAAGCGATGCCGCCCGACAAGAACGCGCCCACCGGCACATCGCCGGTCATTTGCCGGCACACGGCGTCGCGCAACAGCACATCGAGGCGGTCGACAGCACAGGTTTCGCTGAGATCGAAACGGTAGCGCTGCGCCTCGGCGACGATCTGTGCCGGATCCCAATAGCTTGAAATCTTCGGCTCGTCCCTCGGACGGTATACAAGACAGTCTCCGGCCTGGAGCTTGTGGACGCCTCGGCAAATGCTGTAAGGAGCCGGCACAAACCCTCTGCGCATGTAGGCGCGCAGGCTTTCCCGGTCGATACGCGGCACCCAGCCATCGTGCGCGCGCAACGCCTTGAGCTCGGAACCGAACAGGAACAGGTCGCCGAATCGCGCCCAGTAAAGAGGCCTGATGCCGGCTCGATCGCGCGCGAGGTACAACGTTCGCGTCTTGCGGTCCCACGCACCGAAGGCGAACATGCCGTTGAGTCGTTTCAGTGCCGCCGCGACACCCCAGTGCGCGCACGCCTCGACCAAGACCTCGCTGTCGGATTGCCCGCGAAACGCTCGTCCTGCGGCTGCGAGCTCGGGCCGCAACGCGGCATCGTTGTAGATCTCCCCGTCGTAGACCAGGACGAAACGCCCGCACGAGGAGAGTATCGGCTGCCGGACGGACTTGGAGAGATCGCGGATCGCGAGGCGGCGGTGTGCGAGCGAAATCCCCGCTGTCCGATCGACCCAGACACCGGAGTCATCCGGCCCGCGATGGCGCAATGACGCCGCCATTGCCGAGCCGGTGGCTGCGAGGCATTCGTCACCCGACTCGCGGCGCACATCGATGAATCCGGCGATACCGCCCATCTGCGCGGGCTATGGCTGGTCTCGGCACATAGCTCCCAGAATGGGGCGTGAACCCTTCGAACACCTTGCGACAAACTTTCGGAAAGCTGACGAACAAGCCGAGGGCCTTGCCGGCCACGCGGAGGCGGCTTTGGCGAAACGCTACAGTTGCGATCGGCGCGGCATCAACTGCAGCCGGCCACGCACCTGCCCTGTCCGTCGAGCTCCATTGTCCGACCGGACAGCGCGAGCACGACCGGGCTGCGGAGCATGCCGGAGATCTCGGCAGTGCGCGAGCCAGGACGCGCCTTGCCGCCGGACGACGCCGCCTCGTTGGGGTGCGAGATGATCACGGTCGCTGGCCGTACTACCTCGTTCGCGATGTACGCGCCCGACGCACTGGTAATCGCGCTGAGTCCCAGGTTCAGCACCATCGCGTTGGGCTTGTGAAAGTCCGCGATGACGGTCTTCATGTCCGCGTGCACCGCAGTATCGCCCGTCAGGTACACGACCAGGCCGTTGGTGAAACGGACGACGTAGCCGCTCGGCGGCCCGAGCGGAAGCGTGAGGTTATCGGGCTCGAGGTTGCGGCGCTCGGCCTCGTTCAAGAGCACGCGGTTGACCGAGCTGTCGTGCGACGCCGGCACGATCGTGATCTCGACGCCCTTCGCGGCGCCCGCCGTCTTGAACGTGCGCGTGCCGCCCAGGTTGTTGCCCGCAAGGCAGCTTGCGGCGAACGGCACTGTGTGGTCGTCGCCGGCCGCGCCAGCCGGACACGCATTAGTCGGCTGGCCCTTGATTGCCTCGACGCGCTTGCCGAGGAAGTTTGCCATCTGGTTGATCATCACCAGTCCCGCGTTCTTCGACGCCGCGATCTCGGCGGTCGTCGTGTTGGGCGCGGCAGTCGCGAGCGTCGGCGATTGGCACGTCCCGGCGCCGAGCGCCGTGAGGCGTTGGTCGCCCATGTGATCACCGTGCGCGTGGGAGAGCAGCACGACATGGACGACACCGAGACGCGGGTCGTCACCGCCGAGAACCGATGCGCCGGCGTCGTAGAGGATGCGCACGCCGGTCGGATCCTCGAAGATCATGGCGCGGTCACGGTTGCAGAGCTCGCCCGCATGCGTGCCGAGTGGCGTTACCTTGACGGTTGGCCCCCCCGCGGGGGGAACAGCGGCGCAGGCGGCGAGCAGCAGCGGCACGAGCGCAAACATCGGCTTGGCATTCATCGAAAGTCCCTCCCGGATGGACAGGTCGGCGAACAAGAGATGCGCGCGGCCATTCCCTCATTCATTCGTTATCTTTGCATCCCGCACGACCTTACCCCACTTCTGGCTCTCGCGCTCGAAGTATTGCGCGAGCTCCTCGCGCGTTCCGGGAGCGGGGTCCAGGCCATGCTTGGCGAGCTCGGCGCGAACCTGCGGATCGTTCAGTACCTTGGTGAGCTCGCGGTTCCAGAAATCGAGCACGTCCTTCGGCGTCTTGCCGGGCGCTACGAATGCGTACCAGTTCGTCGCTTCGAAGCCGGGGTAGCCCGACTCGGCGACCGTCGGCACACCTGGCATCGTGGACGAGCGCTTGGCTCCGGTCGTCGCAAGCGCGCGCAGCTTGCCGGCCTCGACGTGCTGAGCAACCGTGGACGGCACGCCGATGTACATGTCGATGCGCCCTGCGAGAAGGTCGGCCATCGCCGGGCCGCCGCCCTTGTAGGGGACATGGACCATGTTGATGCCGGCCCGCTCCTTGAAGAGCTCGCCGGCGAGATGTCCCGCGCCACCCACACCTGCAGACGCATAGTTGATCTGGCCGGGTTTCTGCTTCGCGAGCGCGACGAATTCGTCGAGCGTCTTCGCCGGCACGGCGGAGTGCACGACCATCACGTTGGGAAACACGACGCCCATCGTGATCGGGGCAATGTCGCGCTTCGGATCAAAGGCCAAGTCCTTCACGAGGTGCGGAGAGACGCTCATCGGACCGACGGAAGTGAGGTGGATCGTGTAGCCATCGGGCGCCGCCATGGCGATGTGCTGCGCGGCCAGATTGCCGCCAGCGCCTGCCTTGTTGTCGACGACGACGGATTGACCGAGGTTCTCGGAGAGCTTCTGCGCAATGATCCGGGCGGCCGTATCGGTGCCTCCACCCGGGGCGAAGCCGACGGTCAATGTGACGGGGCGACTGGGGAAGCTTTGCCCGCCGACCGTTCCGGCGACGGCCAGGGCCGCTGCGGCGAGCACGATTCGCGTCGTGAGCGTCATTGGAATCCTCTCGGAGTCTCGATCATAACGCTTCGTAGCACCGGGGCCGGGTTGTGCGACCGACCTGAAGCGCGCTTAGTTTGGCACAGGTATGCTTCCGGACTCGATAGGGGTCGGCCAGGGAGCCACGTGGATTTTGCCCGGCGATACGACGTGCTCGTCATCGGCGGCGGCAACGCCGCGCTTTGCGCTGCCATTACCGCGCGCAGCCGCGGCCTCGACGTTCTGGTCGTCGAGTCGGCTCCCATTCACTTCCGCGGCGGCAACAGCCGCCATACGCGCAACATGCGCACGATGCACGAGGGCCCGCTGGACCCACTCGCAGATTCCTATCCGGAAGAGGAGTACTGGCAGGATCTGCTCAAGGTCACCGACGGCCTCACTGACGAAACGCTCGGCCGGTTGACGATCCGGCAGACTGCGGGTCACGTCGACTGGATGAGGCGGCACGGAGTGCGATTCCAGCCGCCGCTCGGCGGGACGCTTCATCTTGCACGCACCAATGCCTTCTTTTTGGGGGGCGGCAAGGCGCTCCTCAACGCGTACTATGCCGCGGCCGCAGCGCTCGGTGTGGACGTCGCGTATGAATCGGAAGTCGTCGATCTCGACCTGCAGGACGGACGGTTTGTCTCGGCAACCGTGCAGAGTCGCGATGCCCGCCACGCGATCCGCGCGAAGGCGCTCGTGGCTGCCTCCGGTGGCTTCGAGTCGAACCTCGCATGGCTGCGCGAGGCATGGGGCCCCCCGGCCGACAACTTCATCGTCCGCGGCACGCCGTACAACAGCGGTCGAGTCCTGAAGCTGCTCCTCGATCGTGACGTCAAATCCGTCAGCGATCCCACGCAAGGCCACTGTGTCGCGATCGACGCGCGCTCGCCGAAATTCGACGGCGGCATCGTGACGCGCGTGGACGCCGTGTCGCTCGGCATCGTCGTGAACAAGCACGGGCAGCGCTTTTACGACGAAGGGGAGGAGTTCTGGCCAAAGCGCTACGCTATCTGGGGCCATCTCGTCGCGGCGCAGCCCGACCAGATCGCCTTTTCGATCATCGACGCGAAGTCCATGGGTAAGTTCATGCCTCCGGTGTACCCGCCGCTCGAGGCGCGCTCGATCGCGGAGCTCGCCACGCTGCTCGAGATCGATGCGGCAGCGCTTGCGAAGACCGTCGCCCAATACAACGCCGCGGTGCGGCCCGGGACATTCGACCACACCGTTCTGGATGACTGCCGCACCGACGGCATCGCGCCGCCGAAGACGCACTGGGCGCGGCCGCTCGATGCGCCTCCGTACTACGCCTATCCGTTGCGTCCCGGCCTCACGTTCACGTATCTCGGTGTGGCGGTCGATGCAACGGCACGGATCCTGTTCAAGAATGGCACGCCCTGCGCGAACGCCTTTGCCGCAGGCGAGATCATGGCAGGCAACGTCCTCGGCAAGGGATATCTCGCCGGCATCGGCATGGCAATCGGGACGACCTTCGGGCGTATCGCGGGCGAGGAGGCCGCGCGCTGTGCCCGCGCGTGAAGTCCCGCTGGAGAACCTCGTCGCCGAAGCGCAACGGGTGCTGGCGATCTGCAATGCATGCCGATATTGCGAGGGCTACTGCGCGGTGTTTCCGGCGCTCGAACGCCGGCTCACGTTCGACGAGGGGGACGTCCACTATCTCGCCAACCTTTGCCATAACTGCGGCGCGTGCCTGTATGCGTGCCAGTACGCGCCGCCGCACGAGTTCGAGCTGAATTTCCCGCGCGTGCTCGCGCAGGTGCGCAAGGAAACGTACGGGAAGTATGCGTGGCCGCGCCTTCTCGCCTCGGCGTTCAATCGCAATGGAACCGTTGTCGCGGTGGTCGGCACGGTGAGCCTCGCGCTTACTTTCGTGCTGACGGCGTGGTACGCCGGTCCCGCGCGGTTTTTTGCTGCCCACGCCGACGAGCAGGGGTCGTTCTATGCAGTGCTGCCTCATGGCGTGATGGCCGGCGTCTTCGCCGCAGTTTTTGCGTTCGCTACGCTCGCGTTCGTGATCGGCTTCGCCCGGTTCTGGTCGGAAGGCGGCGAGCGCCTGGGTGAATTCATTCGGCCCGGTGCGCTCAGCGCCGCAACGCGGGAGGCCGCCACACTCAGGTA